>Ga0182024_10018053_pt1 | contig 13171 bp, 11 predicted proteins | sample P32metaG_FD_120480 | JGI IMG/M metagenome (GOLD analysis project Ga0182024, IMG submission 120480) | Permafrost microbial communities from Stordalen Mire, Sweden - P3-2 metaG (Illumina Assembly) | ecosystem: Environmental > Terrestrial > Soil > Wetlands > Permafrost | place: Sweden: Stordalen...
CGGGTGGTATGCACGATGCACAATCTCCTGCCATTTGCTCATCTCCGCCGGCCTGGCATCGATTCGCAGATACTTCAGCGCCAGCGCGTCGACACCCTCCGCGGCAAACGTCAACGGCACCTCGTAGATGCTCGCCACATCGCGTGCCGCGATCACTGCGTCCTCCTGCACGTTGCAGAACAGCGCAATCTTCGAGCGCATCTCACGCGGCACCGCCCGGTCCGACCGGCACAGCAGAATGTCCGGCTGAATCCCGATCGACAGCATCTCCTTCACCGAGTGCTGCGTCGGCTTCGTCTTCAACTCCTGCGCCGCCGCAATCCACGGGATCAGCGTCACATGCACAAACACCGTGTTATCGCGCCCAAGGTCCTGGCGCATCTGGCGGATGGCCTCGAGAAACGGCAGAGACTCGATATCGCCCACCGTCCCGCCAATCTCCACAATCGCGACCTCGCAATCCGCCGCCACCTTGCGCATCGCGTTCTTGATCTCGTTCGTCACATGCGGAATCACCTGCACCGTCTTGCCCAGGTAGTCGCCGCGCCGTTCCTTGGTGATGATCTGCTCGTAGATGCGCCCCGTCGTCAGGTTGTTGTCGCGCGAGAGCCGCGCGTGCGTGAACCGCTCGTAGTGGCCGAGATCAAGGTCCGTCTCCGCCCCATCGTCGGTCACAAAGACCTCGCCATGCTGGAAGGGCGACATCGTCCCGGGATCGACGTTCAGGTACGGGTCGAACTTCATCAGGTTCACGCGTATCCCCCGCGCCTCCAGCAAACAACCGATCGATGCCGCTGCAAGTCCCTTGCCGAGGGAAGACACAACTCCGCCCGTTACAAAGATGTATTTCGCTGACATCTCCGCCTCCGTCTATTCAGTTGTCTGGATTGGCCGCACGCATGGGGCACGGTTAAGTATCGCAGGGTTGCCGCCCGGGAGCAATCACCCAATCTCCACAGGCGCCAAATTCCGCAGGCAACCGGGCTGCCCACGCTGCCCGCAACGGCGGTATCATCGCCTCCATGGCCGCCGCAGGCAAGCTCGAACGCCTTTGGATCGACGCGCAGGAGTGGGGTCTCACCCGCCTCGACCGCATCGCCGCCCGCCGCGGCCACGCGTCCACCCTCCCGCCCCACCTCGCCACCGGCCTCCTCGGCGAGCGCGCCGCCCTCTTCGAACTCCGCCGCCGCAGCTACATCATCGTCGCCCATCGCTGGACCAGCGCCCGCCTCCGCGGCGACGTCGACCTCATCGCCTGGCACGGCGACCGCCTTTGCTTCATCGAGGTGAAGACCCGCACCGCCCGCGACCTCACACCCGCCGAATCCGCGGTCGACGAGGACAAGCGCCGCATGTTGCGCAGCCTCGCCCGCGCCTACCTGCGCGCCTTCCCCGAACGCGAGCGCCCCACCATCCCCATCCGCTTCGATGTCATCTCCGTCTACGCGGTTGGGGGTGCAATGGAGTTTGACCTGTTTCCAGACGCCTTCGGGTTGCGCTGAATTCCGCGCGTGCTGGGGCATTCAAACCCTCTGAGGCATTCAAGTCGCCCGATTCCGGTGTCTAATAGACCGGGAGGACCCAAGCATGACGCTGCTGAATGCACCCGAGTTCAACGAGGTCAAGGAGAAGCGCACCCACAACATCCTGGTCGGGTCCGGCGCCACCATCGTCGCCATCACCCTGATCGCCGTCGCCGGCTTCCTGCTCGGCCATGGCTGGTTCTTCATAAACCTTCCCGTCGAGCACAAGATCCACGTCTTCCTCTCAACCGTCCAGGCCGGCGACTATCCCAAGGCCTACGGCCTCTTCTACAACGATCCGGACTGGCAGCAGCACCCCGACAAGTACAAAGACTATCCCCTGCAGCGCTTCACAGAAGATTTCACCACCGAGAGCGAGTGGAAGGGCCCCATCGCCTCCTTCCACGTCGACTTCTCCAAGCGCGACGACACCGGAACGGTAGTGGCCTCGACGATTAACGGCTCAACCAACCTCACCCTGAAGTACCAGCGCTCCGACGGCACGCTCTCGTTCTTCCCCTACGAACTCACCCGGGGCCTCTGAAGCTGCCCGCTAAGCCGTAGCCGCCATCGCGTCTCGCCGGATCGCCTGCAACTCCGGCAAAATCCGTCCCAGCGCCGTCGCCTTCGCGTCCGCCGTCCCCAGCGCAAAGTACGCATCGCGAAACAGCGGAAAGATCCGGTCGTACCGCGCTGCCTCCGCCGCCTCCGGCTCAAACACCTTGAACGGCGGACACAGCGCATCCTGCGCGGCCTCAATCGACGGGAAGTCTCCCGCCGCCAGAAACGCAAAGATCACCGACCCCAGCGAAGTCACATCCCCCTCCGGCACCAGCACCGGCTTGCGCAGCACATTGGCGTAGATCTGGTTCAGCTTCGCGTTGCGCTTGGGAATCCCGCCGCCATTGATCACGCGATGGATGGGCGCGCCATTCTCCTCCATCCGGTTGAAGATGATCCGCGTATGCAGCGCCGACCCCTCCACCGCCGCGAACAGCTCATCGGCCGCGGTGTGGTGCAGGTTCCAGCCAAACGTTACGCCGCCCAGCGCCGGGTTCACCAGCACCGTGCGGTCGCCGTTGTCCCAGGTCAGCCGCAGCAGCCCGGTTTGCCCCGCCCGGTGTTCCGCCGTAGCCTCGGACAACTCCGCAACCGTCTTCCCCGCCCGCGCCGCAATCGCCGCAAACACATCGCCCACCGCCGACATCCCCGCCTCAATCCCCACCCGCCCCGGCACCACCGACCCCGGCACCACCCCGCATACCCCCGACACCAGCGTCTCCTTATCGCTCAGCCCAATGATGCACGTCGATGTCCCAATCACATTCACCACATCGCCCAGCCGAATGTTCGCCCCAATCGCGTCCCAATGCGCATCGAACGCGCCAGTCGGAATCGGAATCCCCGCCGCCAGCCCCATCGCCTCCGCCCACTTCGCCGAGAGCCGCCCCGCAATCACATCCGACGTCGCATACCGCCCCGCCGCGATCTTCTCGCGCGCCCCCGCCAGCAGCGGATCGACCGCGACAAGGAACTCCTCCGGTGGCAGGCCGCCCCACTTCGGGTTCCACATCCACTTGTGCCCCATCGCACACACGCTGCGCGGGATCTCATTCGCGTCCGTTACTCCGCACAGCGTCGCCACCACCATGTCGCAGTGCTCCAGCGCGGTCACGAACTTCGGCCTTAACTCCGGATTATGCCGCAGCCAGTGCAGCAGCTTCGACCACCCCCACTCCGACGAGTACACACCGCCGCACCAGTCGATGCCTTCAAAGCCCTCGCCCCCTCGGAACGCATGCGCCGCCTTCGTAATCTCCGCCGCCTCGCCCGCCGCGCGATGGTCGCACCACAGGTAGTACTCGCCCAGCGGCGCCAGCCCCTCGCCCACCACCACCACGCTCGACCCCGTCGTATCCAGCGCGATCGCCTTAATCTCGCGCCCATCGATCCCACTCGCGCCCACCGCCTCGCGCATCGCCCGCACCAGTGCTGCCATCTGGTCGTCGTGGCTCTGCGTCTTCAGGTGGGGGTCGCTCGCCGAGTGGTGCAGCGGATACTCCGCTACCGCGCCCCCAAGCTTGCCGCGTTCCTTATCGAAGATGGAAATGCGCACGCTCAGCGTGCCGAAGTCGACTCCCGCTACTACACTCACAGTTCCCGCCCTGACCCATGTTGTCCCGGCCCGCATGGACCGATCGCGCGGCGTTGCCTCAGCCGCATCCCGCATTCTAGCGTGACGCGGCCTCAGGTTGCGCTTGGGTGGAGATGAGGAAAGAAAAGAAGCCCACGCGGAGAATCCGGTGGCGCACATACGGAGCGACGTCCCGGCTCGGGGCGGCTCGCGGCCAGCCTAGACCGCGTTCGTAAAGCCGGTCCCGACCTGCAGAACGATGTTGACGATCGTGTTTGCGGCTCCGTGCACCGTCAACAAGGTGCCTAGGCCGATCAAGGTGGCCACCAGGCAGTACTCGATCATGTCTTGGCCCGACTCATCGTCGAGCAGACGGCGCATCGCGGTGCGTGCGACGCAGAAGCCGCGCCGCCACCCGGTCTGGCCCGAGGCCCTTCGCAGCTGAAAGGACATAGTCTCTCCCATCTCCACTATCGCCGTCCGCGGCCCAGGTATCAATGATACGAACTGGCCATAGCCCACCCCAAAAGAGTCACGGCCCACAGGCATTTCACTGTGTGGGAAGGAGATAGCGCCCTCCTAGCTATACCGCAGCCAACGCAGAAGCTCGGGCAGATTCGGCCGCTTGCCGTACATCAGCACCCCCACGCGATAGATCCGCGACGTGACCCAGATGGTCCCGTAGATCGAGGCCGAGATCAGCGCCAGCGACAACGCAACCTCCCACGGCGCGGGGTGCCCCAGGGTCACCCGCAGGTACATCAGCAGCGGGGTGAACGGGGGGACCAGCGAAAGCCCGCGGGCCAGATTGCCGTCCGGGTTGGTCATCACTGCCTTCAGAGCGGTAAAGCAAAACAGGAGCGGAAGGACCAGAAACATGTTCAGCTGCTGCAGCTCCTGCTCCGAATTGGTCATGGCTCCGAGGGCCGCGGCAATGGACGAATAGAAAAGGTAGCCCAGCAGAAAGAAAACAAAGAAGTAGCCAACCTGCGCCGCGCTGAGCGCAACATGCACCGGCTGCCCGCCGAACTGCGAGACGATCGAGCTGCCCGCCAGCAGCAGCCCCGCCGCGATCCAGATCGCAACCTGCGTCAGCCCTACCGAACCCACTCCAATGATCTTCCCCGCCATCATCTCTTCAGGACGGATCGTCGCCAGCAGCACCTCGAAGATGCGCGAGGTCTTCTCCTCGATGATCGAGCGGGCAACGTTCATCCCATACAGCATGATCACCATGTACATCAGGAAGAACAGAACCGCGACGCTGACCTCCTTCGTCTCCCGGTCGCTGCTGTTCGGCGCGTCGACGCTCGCGATCTCCGTTGGGTGCATCATCGAGTCCAGCTCCGCGCCCAACACCCCGCGATGGGCGAGCCGCTCGCGCATCAGCACCGCATCCAGCGCGTTGGCCAGGACAGGACGCAGCCCCCGCTGCTCCGGCGACCGCGGCGTAAAGGTGTAGGTTGGGCGCGAATCCGGCGTCCCCGCGGGCGTGATCCACAGGTAACCGTCCAGGTCGCCCGAGTCCAGATCCCGATCCACAATGGCCTGCGTCTCCTGCCCGGCGCCCATCACGTCCACCGTCATCCGCGGCCGGCTCGCCGGTCCACCCTGCGCTCCGTCGCTCAATCGCGGCCGCTCCAACTCATCCTGCAGGTCCAGCGCCGGTTGCGCGTCCGAAGAGACGATCGCGATGTGGCTAGGCAAGACCACCTTAGCGCCCAGGAAACTGGTGCCCACCATGAACCCGCCCATGATGAGCGGGATCATGACCGTCGTGACTAGGAAGCCTCGCGTGCGGACGCGTTCGATATACTCCCGCCGCGCGATCAGCCAGACGTTATGCATCGATCAGCTCTCCCGCCCGCTCTTCTTCGCAGATCGCGCTGCCAGTCTCCGGCCCATCTGTCTCGCCAACCTTCTCAATGAATATCTCTTCCAGCGTCGGCTCCATCACCTCAAACCGCGTGACCCGCGCACGGCGAATCGCCTCCAACAGAAGCGACTGCGCATCGTCGTCCAGCGTGGCCGAGGCGCGCAGCTTGATCTCAACATGCCCGTTGTACCGCTTCTGGCTCTCAATCGCAGGATGCCGCAGAAACCCGTCGCCGCCCTCGAACTGGATCACCACACGGTTGCGCGGATAGCTCGACTTCACCTCCCGCATCGAGCCCGCCAGCACCAGATGCCCGCGATGGATCAGCGCAATGTTGTCGCACATCTTCTCCACCTGGTCCATGCGGTGCGTCGAGAAGAGCACCGCCCGGCCATCGCGTCGCAGGTCCGCCAGCGTCTCCATCAGCAGCGCGGCGTTCACCGGGTCCAGCCCCGTGAACGGCTCGTCCATGATGATTAGCTCGGGATCGTGCAGCACCGACGCGATGAACTGGATCTTCTGCTGCATCCCCTTCGACAAATCCTCGGTCTTCTTCGGCAACGCCTCCGCGATGTTCAGCCGCTCGCACCACAGCCGCGCGCGCTTCGCGGCCTCGGACGCGCGCAGCCCGTGCAGCTGCCCCAGAAACACAAGCTGGTCCAGCACATGCATCTTCTTGTACAGCCCGCGCTCCTCCGGCAGGTAGCCCACCAGCGGAAGCATCGACCGATCGAAAGGGCGATCAAATAGCGAAACCGTCCCCGAGTCCGGCATCGTGATGCCGATCATCATGCGAATGGAGCTGGTCTTGCCAGAGCCGTTCGGCCCCAGCAGCCCGAACATCGTCCCCGGCTCGATCGCCAGCGAGAGGTCCTCCACCGCCACCTTGGTGTCATAGACCTTGCGCACGTGCTGGAGTTGAACGATGGGCATCGGTGACTCTGGAGGCGCTTGGGGTAGCCCACAGTCTAGCAGTGGACTTGAGAATTACCCCAAGCACCAAAGTAACCTCCAATTCGCCCACGGCGGGACATCCTTGACATCGATTCGTTTATAAACGAGAATGAGCACGTGTACACAGTCGAGCGCTACGTGACACGCGGTGGCAAGGACGTCTTCGAGGAATGGCATCGGCAGGTCCGCGACCAGAGGGCCGGGATTGCTGTGGATCGCCGCATAAACCGCATTGATCGAGGGGGACTTTGGCGACCGCAAGCCATGCGGCAACGGCATCTGGGAACTTCGCATCGATTTCGGGCCTGGGCTCAGGGTCTACTTCGCAATGGCCGCGGACCGGATCATCCTGCTCTTGTGCGGCGGAGATAAGAGTACTCAGCAAGGAGACATTCGAAAGGCCTTGGTCTATTGGAACGATTGGAAGGAGCGGAACGATGAGAAGTAGAAGTCACGATGACGCCATGTCGGAGTACTACCGCAATCACCCCGACTACGCCGTTGCTATGCTCAACGACATTCTCGGGGACGAGACCGCAACTCCCGGCGAACTGCTGATTGCCCTGCGCCAGATGGCTCGTGCGTTTGGCGGCGTACAGGCCGTGGCCGAGAAGTCGGAGCTGAATACCACGCAGATGTACCGGACCCTGTCGGCGCAGGGAAATCCGTCCCTGAGCAGTCTGGCTGCGATCCTGAAAGCCATGGGGATGCGACTCGCGGTGAAAGCCGTCGGCGGACCTGATACCCTTACGTCCGTCGTACCGAAGAAATCCCAAAGGCTCCGAAAGAAGCCGGCACGCGCACGATCAAGGATGCCTTCGAAGGTGACCGCTGCACGTTCATTCCGCGCAACAAATCCGCATCCGGACTGAGCCCCAGGTTTACACCGACCGACCGCATTGGTTACACTTGAGTCTGCTCTACGGACTGAGTCGTCGATTCGTCCCTCCGAGCTTGCTTCGCCCGCAACGCCAATCCCTCGAAATATTGGCCTAGCAAAGAATCCTCGCCAGAGCCGTCGCACGCGGCCACCCTCTGCGCGCAAAATCCACTCGCCCCGCGCGACCAGCCGCTGCACACCGACCGACAGGCAGAAGCCGGGTCGAAGGAGACCACCCTCATGCGTCATCGCAATGCTGGATTCAAATTAGGCCGCAACCCCAGCCACCGCCGCGCCGTCCTGCGCAACCTCGTCACCTCCATCGTCCTGATGGACCGCGTCGAGACGACCATCACCAAGTGCAAGGCCACCCAGCCGCTGGTCGAGAAGATGATCACCCTGGGCAAGCGCGGCACCGTCCACGCCCGCCGCCAGGCCCTCGCCTACCTCATGACGCCTGAGTCGGTCGACCGCCTCTTTGCCGTCGTCGCCCCCCGCTACAGTGACCGCAATGGCGGGTACACCCGCATCACCCGCACAGGCGCCCGCCAGGGCGATGCCGCCGAGATGGCCTACATCGAACTCCTCGGCGCCGAGCACGAGCTCGACGAGAGGCGCCAGAAGCGCGACGAAGCCCGCGCCAAAAAGCGCGAAGAACTCGCTAAGCAACTAGAAGAGCAGCAGCCCGGCGAAGCTCCCGACCCCAACGCCGAGCCATAGACGCCGGTCTAAGGCTGCTGCGCCTGCAGCCGCGCCAGCTTCTCGCGGTGCTTCTTGATGTAGTGCGCCGCAATGTCCGGATAGAACTCGCGGATCGAAGTAAACGCCACATCACGCATCGCGGAGTATCCGAACTTCGTCGCAAGCACAGGGAAGCTCGTCGCCCCCGTGGGATAGTACTGCCGCGAGACCAGTTGGGTGAGCACCTTGCCGCCGAGGCCCGCGATATTCGGCGTCTGCCGCCCACCATAAGTCCGCGTCACGCCCTGCCGGCTGATGATGTACAGCACGCGGATGACGACGCGGTGCTTGTTCGCTAGCGCGTAGTACCGTGTGTCCTCATGCAGCAGGCTGGGGAGAAACCACGCACCGATGTACGTGCCGTCCGTCTTGTCGAGGAAGCCCCGCCAAAGATACGCGTAGAAGCCGTCGGCGCCCTTGCCCAGCACGGGGTGCGAGTTGATGCCTTCCGCCGAGAGCGACGTGATCCCAAGAAAGATGAAGGACGAATAGTCGAAAGCCTGCCGGGTGGCGATCTCAAGGTTGTATCCCCAGCCCGGTGGATGCGGCTTCGCGCCGCCGGAGACGGAGCGGAAGTTGGGCATGAAGCCAAGGATGCGTCTCGGCTGCAGCCGGTCGAGTGGGATCGGATTGCCGTCCGCATCCACATCAACGTCAGGCTGCGGCTTGGGCCTGTCGCTGGCCTTCGCCGACTGCGCGCCCGTCTGCTCATGGCCGGCCATCTCCTCCGAGGAGGAGGCCGCCTCGGAGGCTTCCGCCGCCGCCGCAACCGTACGAAGATACGACGGAGCATCAGGCAATGAGGTCGAGGACGGACCCTCACCCTCGGCTACAGCATAGATCGATGCCAGAAACATTGCAGCGAGTAACAATGGGCGCAACAGGTACCGTCCAGTCAAATACCTATAACTAAGGTGTGTCTGTATCAACGCGACGCTGCGTTTGAAGTTGCGAACGGCAAGGCTTTATTTTAGAGGCCGAGCGATTGACGCCGCAATAGACGCAATAGATTTGCGCGCCGGCGAACCCCCACCACCATCCCAATTGCGGTCAGCGTCCGTGCGCTTCCAGAAACTTCTCCGCCTCCAGCGCCGCCATGCATCCCGTCCCCGCAGCCGTAATCGCCTGCCGGTACCGCCGGTCCTGGATGTCCCCGCAGGCGAAGACACCCGGGATTGGCTCACCATTCCGCGTCGGAAATACATTCCCATGCGTCAGAATGTACCCATCCGGATCGAGGTCGAGCTGTCCCGCGAACATCTTCGCATTCGGAATATGCCCGATGCCGAGAAACATGAACGACACCGGCAGTACCGTCTGCTCGCCCGACTTCATACTGCGCAGACGCAGCCCCTTCACATCCTTCTCCTCCACGCCCAGCACCTCTTCGACGATCGTGCTGGACATGAACTTGATGCTCGGGTGCGCAATCGCCCGGTCCAGCATAATCCGCGACGCGCGAAAGTTCTCCGTCCGGTTGATCAGCGTCACCTTGGTCGCGAACCGCGTCAGGAACAGCGCCTCCTCCATCGCCGAATCGCCGCCGCCGATCACCGCGATCTCCTTGCCCGAGGCAAAAAATCCATCGCACGTCGCGCACGAACTCACCCCGTGCCCGATCAGCGCCTGCTCGCTCGGCAGATTCAGCCAACGCGCGCTCGCGCCGCTCGCAATAATCAGCGTCCGCGTGTGGATCGTCTCGTGTCCGAAGTTGAGCGCATACGGATGCTTGGTCAGGTCCGCCGACACCAGGTGCGCCATCTTCAGCTCCGCGCCAAAGCGCACCGCCTGCTGCTTCATGTTCTCAATTAACTCGGGCCCCTGAATGCCCTCCGGCCAGCCGGGAAAGTTCTCCACCAGGGTGGTGATGGAAAGCTGGCCACCGGGCTCATGGCCCTCCAGCACCAGCGGTTTCAAGTTGGCGCGTGCGGCATAAATAGCAGCGGTTAGACCGGAGCAGCCGGAGCCGAGGATGACAGTGTCTCGCGTGGAGTTGGGGGTCGTGATGTCGGACATTATGGGTGATTTGATTGTAAATGCGGGCTTTCGGTTCAAGGGGCGCAAACGGGCTGGGGCCAGCGGCGCCCCTCCTTACCCGGAACCGACGTAAGGGCAATGCCGGCAGCCCGACTCACAGCAATACCCACGCTTCAGGTGGTACGCCGCCGTGAACACAACAAGGCCGTCCTCCAGATAGAAGTCCTCTGCGGCAAGCTCCTTGGGCTCGAAATCCTCGTCGGTCTTCGGCGCTGACTTAGTTGTGATGGTCGGCATGGCAGCGTTCAGAATAACGTGGCCCGGGGCGACACGGCCTCCGGTACACTCGCCGGCAGTACCGGCCCAGTCACTCGCCGCCTCTTCGCGAACGGCGCCGTTGCTGCGCCGCCGTCGGGCAAGCCGCTCTCAGCCACATCTTCGACCACCAGCGATCCATTGCGATACCGCACCTCTTTGCCCGGCACCGCCGCCACACGCTCGCCCGGAATCGTAATCCCCACAAGATTCATCGGGTCCGCGCCCGCAACCGCGATAATATCCTGCGACTCGCGGCTCCGCGAAGCGCGCAGCGAATCCGCCGCCTCGGGCAGCGCAAACTGCTCGCCCCCAAACCCGTTGACGAACCTGCCCCCGCGCACCTCGCCCCGCGCCTCCAGCCGCCGCAGAATTCCCAGCAGGTCGCGCCACTTCGGCGCATTCGACTCCCGCGCCAGCAGATCGCGGAACAAAACCCCATACCGCGCCAACAAGACTCGCGCAAACGATTCGATCGCAGCATCCTCCCGCCGCGCCCGCGCAATCGCCGCGGCCTGCGCGTCCGCTGCCGGGCCTCGCACCGCGGCAACCTCGTCCGCCGCCTCACTCAACAGTGACCACCGCCCCGCCGTCGTACGCGCGGCCCGCTTGCTCTCCGTCTGCGCAGCCGCTGCCTTGCGCCGCGGGTCCATCAACGCGCGCAACTGGTCGAACCCATCCGCCGCCGCAATCCCCGCCGTCGCCAGTTCCCACAGCGCGTGCGACGTCTGTTGCCGCGTCAGCCTTGTAATGCGCTGCAGGTCCGCCGCAAAGCACGCTCCGCGCTGCCGCAGCAATCCACGCATCAGCAGCGCCTCTGCACTCAACGCCTCGGCCAGCACCGCCTCCGGGACGCGCTCCCGCGCCAGCGTATGCGGTAGCCAATCCGCCGTCTCGCGCAGGTAAAAGGTGATCGGCGCGGCGTTCGTCGGAACCACCCGTCGCGGTGCGCCGCCGTCGCCCATAGTCCACGCCGGATGCGGCGACACCCGCCCCCACCCAACCGCGCCGGAGAGGCACAGCTGGTCCAGCCAGCGCGGATCGTAATTCGCCACACGCACCGGCAGCAGCGTCCGCTCCCACTCCACGGCCGGCGCCTCAAACCCCTCCAGGTGATGCAGCGCCTCCAGCACCCCCTCCTCGCCGCTCAGCTGCGTCTGCGGCGCCAGGTGCTGCCAACCCAGCAGCCAGCGCATATAGACCGCTGGCGCCACCGCCTCTACCTGCTTGCGCGCCGTGGCCAGCGTCAACCGATGGATCCGCTGCAGAATCCGCCGCTCGCACCATTCGATCTCATGCGCTTCTTCAGTCGCCGCGTGCTCAAACGCTCCGCGCATCAGTAACCCCTGCATCTCCATCGTCAGAAACGTCTGAAATACTGGCGCGGGATCGAGGCTAAGTCGGCGCGCAAACGTGCTTGCGGTGATGGGTCCCGTAAGTTGTAACCATCCCTGAACGCATTGCCTCAGCGTAGTCTCATTTGTAACTTGATTTGTATCGAATTGCGGCGTGCTCTGCCTTCTTCCCGGCTCCGCCTTGCGCGATGGCCACAGCGCCGCAAGCTGATGCAGCCGTTCGGTGGCAACCCAGCACGGGACGCCGTTCACATCAATGGTGCGCGCCCGGCCGGTCTCGGCGAGACGCTCGCAAAATTCCGCCCAGTGCCGTACATCCCGCCCGGCATCCGCCGCCTCATCCACCATCGCCATCGGCAGCGCCACCAGCGAGTGCAGAAGGTCGTGAAGCTCATGCTCATCCCGCAGATCGGGCCACAGCTCTCGCCGCACCGTATCGATCGCCGCCTGATCCAGCCGCCCCGCGCCCTCCGCCATCGAGTCCGGCAGCGCCCGCCGTAAACTCACCGCGCGCGTCCGCCGCTCCTCCAGCCCAGCATTATCCAGAAACGCATACGGATTCGCATTGATCAGCTCATGCGCAAACTGCGACGGCACCGGCGTATCCACTGCCAGGCAGCGGATCGCCCCGCTCGCAATCCCGCACAGCACCTCGTTCAACCCCTCCAGGTCCATCGCCTCCTGCAGCACATCCTGCATCACCTCATTCACCAACGGATGGTCCGGAATCTGAATATCGCCCACAATCGTCTCAAAGCACGCCGCCGCCTGCGGAAACACGCTCGCCAGCAGGTCCTCCGACCGCGTCCTCTGGATCTGCAGCGCGATCCGCTTCCCCTTTGCCATGCGCAACAGCTGCAGCGATCGGTTCGCCGCCCACCGCCAGCGCGTCTTGAAGATCGGCGACGCAATCGCGGCCTGCTCCAGCAACTCCTTCGCAGTGTGTTCGGTGAGGAAATGAAACACATCGCTCAGCGGAAAGCTGTGCTGCTCCGCCAGCGAGATGTTGATGCCGTTGTCCGTCGCTGCCGCTTGCAGCTCGAAGTTGAACCCGCGGCAGAACCGCTTGCGCAGCGCCAGCCCCCACGCCTTGTTCAGCCGCCCGCCGAACGGCGCGTGCAGGATCAGCTGCATCCCTCCGCCCTCATCAAAGAAGCGCTCCGCAATGACCGTCGTCTTCGACGGCACCGCGCCCAGCACCGCGCGCCCCGCCACGATATATGCAACCATTTGCAACGCGGCGGACGCGCACACCCCGCACTCTTCCATCAGCCACGCCACGCACGCCGCTACCTCGGGGTTCTCCGCGCGCACCGCCCCCGGTGGCGTCTGCATCGTGCGCCGCGAGATCTCCTCGCGCAGCTCGCCCACGCCATCGCTCAGCACCACCGTACGCTGCGGCGCCTCGCCGAACCA
>Ga0182024_10018054_pt1 | contig 13171 bp, 13 predicted proteins | sample P32metaG_FD_120480 | JGI IMG/M metagenome (GOLD analysis project Ga0182024, IMG submission 120480) | Permafrost microbial communities from Stordalen Mire, Sweden - P3-2 metaG (Illumina Assembly) | ecosystem: Environmental > Terrestrial > Soil > Wetlands > Permafrost | place: Sweden: Stordalen...
CTGCCGGGGCCGCCACGCTTGTCACGCCGGCGCGAACGCCGGCTTGGAGTGCTGGAACGCTGCTTTGCCACTGATACCTCAGGTCGTCTCTAGAAGGGGATGTCGTCGTCCCCGGTCGCGGAGGGCGACGCCGCCGCGGGCTGGAAGTCGCGGTCGTCGACCGGGACGTCGGAGCGCTGGACGTAGCCGTTTCCTCCACCGGCGGCGCCATCGTCGCGGCCACCGAGGAACTGCACGGAATCGGCGATGATATCGACTGACTGACGCTTCTGGCCCTCGGGCGTCTCCCATTCGCGCCATTCGAGGCGCCCGTCCAGCGCAATCGGGCGACCCTTTGCGAGGAACCGCGAGCAGTTCTCGCCCTGCGCGCCCCACACGGTGACGTCGAAGTAGTTGGGCTTGTCCTCCCACTCGCCCGACGCGCTCTTGCGGCGGGTGTTGCAGGCGATGCGCATCTTGCACACGGAGGTGCCGCTGGGGATTGTGCGCAGCTCGGGATCCTTCGTGAGGTTGCCAGTCATGACAACCCGGTTGATGTTGGTGGCGGCCACGGGTGCTTCCTCTCTGGTGGACGTGGGTTGAGCCGGAGAGCGAGTCTAAAGCGCGGTTCGGGCGCCCCCGCGTGCCCGAAGGCTGAGAAAGCTCGCAGCTTGCGCAGTCTCGGAGCAGGCCGTTGCGCGCATGATGCAAAAGGCAGGGCCGCGACAGCAGCGAGGCCCGCGCTCCCCGACGCTCAGCGGCTCTCGTAGGAGGACCGGCGGGAGCGGGGACGCTCGTCGTCGTCATCGCGATCGCGCTCATCGATCACGTTGCGCTCGCGCGCCGGCGGCGGTCCCGGGGGCGGCGGCGTGCCCGGATCGAGGCGGATGATGCGGTGGCGGATCACGTCGTCGGTGATCCGCAGCGGTTGGTTGAGCTGCTCGATCAGCTCCGGTGGCGCGGTGAACTGGATGAAGTGGTACTCGGCCTCCGCCTTGTGGTCGATCTCATAGGCCATCTGGCGCAGGCCCCAGTCGTGGACGCCGACGACCTCTCCACCACCGTCGCTGATCGCCGACTGGGCGTTGGCGACGATCTCCGCGCGTCGCTCATCCGGCGCAGCCGGATCGAGCAGCAGAAAGAGGTCGTACAGGGGTGCCATCAGAGATTGAGGCGCCCGGTCCGCGAGCGCTCCTGCGAGGTCTCCGGGCGGCGGCGGACTGTAGCAGTCGGCGCGCCAGCGACCGACCAATTCATCCAGCCCTTCCCCGCGCCGGGCCGGGCCGCGCCGCGCCTCGCCTCGCGTCCAGGTGACCGGCGCCCTCGGTACCTGGCTCACCCGCACGCTTGCGCCTGATGTCCGACAGCTGATCATCGATCCAGCGTCCCGGATCGCGCCGCGTCACGATCCGCTTGAGCCCCTCGGCGCGTCGCGCCCGATTCTCGGTCGGCATCGTCAAGGCCGAGTTGATCGCGTCCGCGAGCTCCTGGACGTCGAACGGGTTGACCGACAGCGCGAACTGTCCGAGCTCCTCGTGCGCCCCCGTGTTCTCGGACAGGATCGAGACACCGTCGCGCTCGTTCACCAGCGGGCCCTCCTTGGCGACGAGGTTCATGCCGTCGAACATCGCGTTGACGAGCAGCACGTCGTAGTGCTTGTAGGCCGCGACGGCTTCGTCGAGGTCGTCGCGCAGCTTCAGCTGGATCGGCATCCAGTCGGGCGTTCCGTGGCGGTGGTTGATCACGGCCACGAGCGCTTCGATGCGGTCGAGATACTCCGTGTACTCGGTGACGTCGGTTCGTGACGGCATCAGCTGAGCGACGAAGGTGACGCGCTCGCGGAACTCGGGGTGCTCGGCAAGGAAGATGTCGAACGCGGTAAAACCGCGCAACACGTTCTTCGACAGGTCGGCGCGATCGACGCGCAGGATCAGATAGTCGCGCCGTCGCCTCAGCAGCTCCACCTCGAATTCGGCGACGCGCTCGCGTCTGGCCACCGCACGCGTCGCCTCGTAGTCGATCGGCAGCGGATAGGAGCGAACCCAGACCTCGCGACCGTCGCAAAACACGATCCCGCGCTCGAAGTCGATGTCATAGCCCATCAGATCGCGGCAGCACTGCAGGAAGTTGTCGCGATAGGAGCGCGTGTGAAAGCCGATGATGTCATTGGCGAGGATGCCGGCGTAGATCTCCGCGCGTAGGCGTTGGGGCAGGACCCGCCAGGCGTCGGACTGCGTCCAGGGGATGTGTACGAAGTGGTGCAGGAAGACGTCGGGCAACGCCTGGCGGACGAGTTGCGGCAGCAGGTAGAGGTGGTAGTCGTGCACCATCACGACCGGGTCTGACAGACCCTCGAGCTCCTTCACGACGGCGGCGGCGAGATCTTCGTTGACCACCCGGTATCCGTAGTCGAACGCGTCTACCTCTTCCTGACGGATGTCCGGTGCGTTGGAGAGGTCCCACAGGTAGTGTTGGATGAACCACAGCATCGGGTTGGCGACCACGTTGTAGAAGCGGTCGTAGGCATCCGGGTCCGACGACACCAGGCGGATGCGGTACTCCCCGCCCTCGGGTGGGTGCACCGTGAACGGGCGATCGCCGTGGGCGGCGGCCACCTCGACGTCGTAGTCGGTCATCGCCGAGGCGATCCAGACCGCGTCGCGGTGCGAGGCCAAGCCTGTCAGTGCCGTCACCAGGCCGCCGCTCCCCCTGCGCACCTCGCCGCCGGCCTCGAAGGTCACGGGGCCGCGGTTGGAGACCAGGATCAGCGGCGCGCCGCGGTCGTTCATGCATCGCTCCCTTGCAGCTCGGAGAACAGCCTCAGGTAGTCGCGCAGATAGCGCGGGCTGAGGAAGTGCTTGCGCACGTATTCCTTGCCGGTGCGGCCGAGTGTGCGGCCGAGCTCGGGATCGCGCAGAACCTCGAGACAGCGCTCGGCGCATTTTTCCACGCTGCTAACCAGAAACCCGGACTCCCCGTCCTTGACCTGCAGCGGGATGCCGCCCACCGCGCCGCCGATGAACGGGCGTCCCTTCCAGATCGCCTCGGAGACGGTCAACCCAAACCCCTCGCGGGTGCTCTTCTGAACCAGCACGTCGGCGTGCGACTGAAACGCGTTGACCTCGATGTTGCCGACGTTGTTGAAGTTGTTCAGGATGTGGATATCGGGATCGCTGTCGGCGTGCGCGACAGTCGCGTTGAAGTAGTCCCAGCCCTCGGGATCGTCGCTCGCCATCGAGCCGACGAGCGCCAGCTGCACGTCGGGGAGCTGTTGCTTGACGATGCGGTAGGCGTCGATCACACCAAGCGGATCCTTCCACGGATCGAACCGCGATACCTGGCAGATCAGGGGACGCTTGACGTCGACGTCCAGTTGGCCGACGATGAAGCTCGCGTCCTCGGGCGGTAGCGCCATGTTCTTTGGGGCGAGCGGATCGATCGCGGGTGCGATCGTGTGGATCGAGCCACCCATCCCGGCCGGCACGTATTCGGGCATGTGGAAGATCGACGCGGGGTAGTCGCGCACGTAGGGGAGCAGCCGCGCCATCGTGTCCGGGTTGGGTGAGGAGACGTCGATGTGACATCGCCAAATCCATCCGTGTGCCTTCTCGGGCACGAGCGAGTAGATCGCAGCCGGCTGGGGGTCGTGGACGACGATCACATCCCACCCGTCGGTGATCTCCCGCGAGTTCATCTCGTTGTAGCGTCGCCACGTGTCCCACTGCTCGGGAGTCAGATCCTGGGGACTGCCCTGGAGCGCGTTGTGCATCAGCTTGGTCGCGTTGAAGAAGTCCTCGCGGCCGTAGATCACCTGCCACTCGGTCGATAGCCCGACGTCGTTCATCAGCGGCACCAGCGTGTACAGGATCTCCGACACGCCGCCGCCGAACGCGGTCGCGGACAAATGCAAGATTCGACGACCCCGAAGCGGCTCGGCGAGCTGCTTGATCTCCTCGATCAGCTCGCGTCCGACGATGTGGGTGTAATCGGCGAGCTGCTTGTTGCCGACGGCGACGGCTTGGAGCAAGCTAGTCCCCTGGGGTGGCGCGGGCGTCTGCGGGCCCGAGCACGATAGCTCGCAGGCGCTCGATCCCGGACCCGATGACGTCGAGCAACCGCGCGTGCAGCGTCGCGTTTGCGCTCGCCAGCACCGACATCTGAAACTCGGCGCCGGAGCCCAGCAGCGGCCGGTCCCCGAGCGCCCGCCCCGCGGCATCGGTCACCACGGCCCCGCCCTCCTGAAGGCAGAGCGTTGCCGCGGCGAGGTCATAGGGGGAGTTGTTGAGCACCTGGCCGCCCCCGACGCGCTCGAAAGCCGTGCGCACGCCGGGGATCTCCTCGATCATCCGCGGACCGGGCTCTACGTAGGCGTCGAGCTGGCCGGTCAGCACGCGGGTCATGTCAAAGCAGGCCGAGCCAAGCTCGAACGTCGCGCCACCGACCGAGGAGGCGTCGATCAGATCGCCCAGCACGGTGACCAGCTCGTGCGCCGGGCGCCCGCGGAATCCGTACGTCCAGAACAGCCGGTCGATCCGCTCGTTGGCCGACGGCGCGATCGCGACGCTGCTCTGAAGACCGGCGCCCCGCTGCGCGAGGAAGCGGGCGCCGGACTTGATCTCGGTCACGCAGCCGAGCGCGACGTCGCCCATCGTCGGCGCTCCGTCACCAAGCGGCGCGAGCGCGACTGAAACGCACGCTGCCTCGAAGCCCGCCATCGCCGGGCGCGTACCGTCGATCGGATCGACCACCAGAACGGCGTCGGCCTCGCCACGCGCCGGCGCGACGAGCCCGCGGTCCTCCGAGTAGAACGCCAGTGAGGGGGCGCGCGAGGCGACGAACTCATCAAGCAGCGCCTCGGCGCGAACATCGATCTCGAAGGTGACGTCGCCTCCGTGGCCGGCGCCCGCGTGAGCACGTCCTACATGGGCGCCGAGCAGGGGCAGGACCAGCTCCCGCAGCGCCTCTGCCAGATCTGCGACGAGCGCGCGATGGCCTGCACTCACGGCGCGACGCCCTGCGACGGGCGCTGGGCGAGCGTGACGTGGACTGTCAGCCTGTGCGTGCCGCGCTGCAGCACAAGTGGGATCGTCTGGCCCGGCTGGTCGTCGGCGAGCGCTGCGGCGACATCGGACTCGCGCGTGATCGGACGGTTGTCGACGGCGACGATCACGTCACCGCCGACGAGGTAGGGCTGAGCTTCGAACACCGTCGTCGAGCTGCCGCCGCGCACGCCGGCTCGCTGCGCCGGCCCGGCGTTGACCTGCTGCACCCAGGCGCCGTGGTCGACGCCGAGACCGAACCGCGCCGCCAGCTGCGGGAAGACGTTGCTCGTGGACACGCCGAGGTAGGCGTAGGCGACGCGCCCGGTCACGCGCAGCTGGGCGATCGAGTGCACGACCTGGTTGATCGGTATCGCGAAGCCGACTCCCTCGCCGCCGCCCGACGAAGAGCTGATCTGCGCGTTGATCCCGATCACGCGGCCGGCGGCGTCGACAAGCGGACCACCCGAGTTGCCGTGGTTGATCGCCGCGTCGGTCTGGATCGCGCCCTCGATCGAGAAGCCCTGCACGAGCGAGGCGATCGTCCGGTCGAGGCCCGAGACGACGCCGACCGAGAGCGACTCGGGCTCATCGAACGGGCTGCCGATCGCGCTCACAGGCTCGCCGACGACGACGGCGCTGCTGTTTCCGAGCGGCAGCGGCCGCAGGGTCAAGCCGGTGGGGTCGACTCGCAACAGCGCGACGTCGGCGTTGGGGTCCGTGCCGACGACAGTCGCCGGCACCTGGTTGAGATCGGCGAACTGCACGTAGACCTGGCGCGCGACCTGCTGGCTGCCGGCGCCAGCCGTGACGACGTGGGCGTTGGTGACGATCTCGCCTTTGGGCGAGAGCACGAAGCCGGAGCCGACAGCCTCCGCGGCGCCACTACCGAGCAGCGCCTCCGAGGCGCTATGGCTGAAGACGCTGATCACGGTCACGACCCCTGGCGACTCGCGTGCGTAGATCGCCGCGGGATCGAAGCCGCCGCTGGTCACCGGCGCGCTGGGCACGACGTCGAGGCGGGTCTGGTCGACCGTGCGGGTGATCGTGGTGGAGGAGCCGCAGCCCGCCGCAAGGATCGAGACGCCGGTCAGCAGGGGGACAGCTGCGGCGCGCAGGCGCGGATGGCGCGTCCGCGCCCCCGGCGGCCGGCGCGCGCGGCGCGCGCGCGTACTGGAGCTCACCGGACGGGAAGCTCCAGCGTGAACGTCGTCTGCCCCGGGGCCGAGTCGACCGACAGTGTCCCTTGCATCCACGCCGCCAGCTCGCGCGCGATCGCGAGCCCAAGCCCGGAGCCCTGCGCGTCGTTGGATGTGAAGAACGGCTCGAAGATCGTGTCCAGGGCGCCACCCCGGATGCCGTCACCGGTGTCCTGCACCGCGAGCTGGAGCGCGCCGTTCTCGCGCGTAGCCGTGACCCTGATCGGGGTGCCCGACGGCGTGTGGGTTATCGCATTGTCGATCAGGATTCGCATGATCTGCGCTACGCGCTCAGGATCGCAGATGGCCTCGATCGGCTCGCGACGCAGCCGCAGCTCGAGCTCGGAGGAGTGCTGGACAAGCGCCGGGACGAACTCGGCCGTGACCGTGCGTGCAAGCTGGCCGACGTTGACGCTCTCCGGGCGCAGCTCCAGCGAGCCCGCGTCCAGGCGGGAAAGATCCAATAGCTCGGTCGCGAGCTTCGTCAGCCGATCGATCTGCGCCCTGATCTGGACAAGGAAGCGATCACGCGTCGCCTCGTCGAGCTCTTCGTCGGAGAGCAGCTCGACGAAGCCACCGAGCGAGAACAGAGGCGTACGCAGCTCGTGCGACGCCGTCGCGATGAACTGCTTGCGCGCCGAGTCGAGCTGGGCGAGCTGGCGCTGCATGTCGTTGAAGGCGACCGCGAGCTGCCCCAGCTCGTCGTCGGAGTCGACGGGGATCGGATGCGAGAAGTCACCGGCGGCGACCTCGCGCGCCGCCGTCTCCAGGCGCCCGATGCGCCCCGACAGCGCGCGCGCCCCGCCATAGCCGATCAGTGCGGCGAGGATCAGCGCGATACCGCCGGCGACGAGAATCTGCTGGCGCACTGCGGCGACGTTGCCGGGGATATCCGCGAGCGGCGACGCGTAGACGATCACGTCCGCCAGCTCGCGACCGAGATAGAGCGGGCGGGCCGCCTCCGCGAGACCGCCGTTCGGGGTGCGCACGGTCGCCAGCTGGACCTGGCCGCTGCGTGCCGCACGCAGCGCGAGCGCATCGCGCTCGGGCTCCGGCTGAGCCTCGCGAGTGGAGTCCGACAGCACGAAGACGCTCAGTCCCTCGGTGCCATTGCTGGTACCCAGCAACGTCACGCGCGCCCCTGCGTTCGCGGCCGCCGCGCGCACCGCGTCGTCGACGACGCGCTCGTTGGCGCTCGTGCCGACGAGCGACAGGACCGGAGCGGTGTAGTGCTGCGCGGCGACCACGAGCGCCTGCAGCTTCTGGTCCTGCAGGCGTGTTCGCAGCTGTGGGACGACGTAGAGGTAGACGCTGACGATCGCCGCTGCGGTCACCAACAGCGAGCCGATCGCTAGCCGGTTGCGGATGGAGCGCGGATAGCGGGGTCGCCAGTCGCGCGTGCCGGACGCCGACACCGCGGTCACGCTACTAGCGCTGGCGGTCGCGGAAGCGGTAGCCGACGCCGCGGACCGTGAACAGATACTCCGGATCCTTGGCGTCGTGCTCGATCTTCTCCCGCAGGTGTCGGATGTGGACGTCGACCGTGCGCGGGTCGCGGTAGGCGGAGTCCCCCCAGACGCGTTCAAGCAGCGTCTCGCGCGAGAACACGCGTCCCGGGCTGCGCGCCAGAGCGCCGAGGATCTGGAACTCGACGAACGTCAGCACCGCCTCCTCGTTGCGGACCGTGACGACGCGCTTGCCGAAGTCGATCCGCAGGTCGAGCCGCTCGATCGGCTCCGGGACGTCGCCGTCGTCGTTGGCGCTCATCCCCGCGCGCCGCAGCGCCGCCTTCACGCGGGAGCGAAACTCGCGCAGCGAGAACGGCTTCGTGATGTAGTCGTCGGCGCCCAGCTCGAGCCCGAGCACCTTGTCGAACTCCTCGGACTTGGCGGTCAGCATGATGATCGGCACAGCGCTGCGGGCGCGCAGCCGGCGGCACACCTCCAGGCCGTCGAGCTTGGGCAGCATCAGGTCGAGCACGACTAGGTCGAAGCTCTGCTCGCCGAAGCGCGTCAGCGCCGCCTGGCCGTCGCTCGCCTGCACGACCTCGTAGCCGTCCTTGCGCAACGGGTAGGAGAGCAGCGTTTGGATCGACTGCTCGTCGTCGACGAGCAGGATGCGTGCGGTGTGCTCGAGCATGCCCCTCCTGCTCTGACACTCTAGAGCGCGGAGGGTTGCGGCTATCCCGCACGATGCGGGAAAAAGCCGCTCTGGACGTTGGTGTGCAGCCGTCGAGATGCCTGTGGCTCTCGACTACTCTGCGGTCGCATGTTCGACCCGCGGATCTACCGCGCCGCGCTGGTCCCGATCCTGCTCGCGGTGGGGATCGCAGCGTTCTCGCTGCGCCCCGAGCCGCCGGCCGCGACGACTGCGCTTGCGACCGATGCCTTCAACGGTACGCGTGCGTTCAGCGGCCCGCTCGGCCTGACGACGCTTGCCGCCGAGTATCCGGATCGGCGGCCGGGCAGCGATGGCGATGGTGCGCTCGCCGATCTCGTGCGCGAGACGCTGGCGCCGGGCTTTCAAGTCTCCACGCATCGCTTCTTCGCCCAGACGATCGACGGGCGACGCCAACTGGAGACGGTTGTCGGCGTGCGTCAGGGTCTGTCGCCACAGCGGATCGTCGTGCTCGCGCATCGCGACGCCGCCGCAAGCCCTGCCACGGCCGACCTGTCGGGCACGGCGGCGCTGCTGGAGCTCGCCCACGACATCTCGGGGCGGGCGCTGTCGAAGACGATCGTGCTCGTGTCCACGAGCGGCGGCAGCGGCGGCGACGCCGGCGCCGCGGACTGGGCGGGCCAAGCCGCCGGCGGTCCCGTCGAGGCCGTGATCGTGCTCGGCGACCTGGCTTCCGATCACACGGGCCCGAAGCCGCTGGTGGTCCCGTGGGGCGCTGGCCGTGGACTGGCGCCGAGCTTCGTCGAGCGCACCGTCGGCACGGCGCTGATGACCGAGACGGGCGAGGACGCGGGTGGTACGCCCGTGCTCGACCAGTTCGCGCGTCTGGCGGTCCCCGTCACGCTGGGCGAGCAGGGCGCGGCCGTCGCCGCGGGGCTGCCGGCCGTCCTACTGTCGGCCAGCGGCGAGCGCGACGTGCCGGCCAATGCGCCCGTCTCGAGCACCAACCTGGAGGGCTACGGCCGCACCGTGCTGCGCACGATCCTGGCGCTCGACGCGGCACCCGTGCCGTCCTCCGACGTCGTCGCGCGCGAGCTCTCGACGGCCGACAAGCTGGTGCCGGAATGGGCGATCACGCTGGTCATCGCAGCGCTGATCCTGCCCGTCCTGCTGACCGCGGCCGACGGGCTCGCGCGCGTCCGGCGTCGCGGTGAGAGGCTCACGCCCTGGCTGCTGTGGGCGCTGGCCTGCTCGGTCCCCTTCCTGCTCGCGGTTGGGCTCGCCCGCCTGCTCGTCCCGTTGAAGCTGCTGCACGCGGCGCCGCCCGCCGTCGTCGGCTCCGGCACGCTGCCGCTCGACGGCGGTGGCCTCGGCTTGCTGGCGGCGGAGGCACTCGTCGTCGTGCTCGGTCTGCTGGGGGTCCGGCTCGCGCGGCGCTGGCTGTCAGGCGGCGAGCCTCCCGCCGGCGGCGCACCGGCCGGGATCCTCCTCATCGTCGCCTGCCTGACGACGATCGGCGTCCTGATCGTCAATCCGTTCGCCGCGGCGCTAGCCGTTCCGATGCTCCACCTGTCGCTGCTGGCGCTCGCTCCCGAGCTGCGCCTGCGTCGCGCCGCCGCGCTCGTGCTGCTCGCGCTCGGCCTGATTCCGCTTGTGCTGGTCGCGCTTTCCTACGGGCAGGCCTTCTCGCTCGGGCTGCTGCAGATCGCCTGGAGCTCGCTGCTGCTCGTCGCCTCGGGTGCGGTCGGGCTCGGCTCGCTCGTTGCCTGGTCGATCCTGCTGGGGTGTTTAGCCGGTGCCGTGGCCGCGATCGTCTCGCGCCAGGCCCATCCGCGTGAGCAGCTCGTGGTCACGGTACGTGGACCACTCGGCTACGCCGGCCCGGGGTCGCTCGGTGGCACCAGCTCGACGCTGCGGCGCTGAGCGCGCGCCATACTCAATTTCCGTGCGTCGCACGCTGCGGACATTCTCCTCGGTCCTGATCGCGACGGGGATCCTGCTGATCGCCGACGGCGCCGTCACGCTCGCCTGGCAGGAGCCGCTGTCGTGGCTCTACGCCACGATCGAGCAGAATCAGCTCAACAACCAGCTCCACCAGCTCGATCACGCGCCGCCGACGCCGAACGTCGTGCGAGCGCTGGCGGCGATGGGCGATGCCCGCGAGCGGATCGCGTTCCTCGCGCGGCAGCTCTGGGTGCACGCCAGGGAAGGCCAGGCGATCGGCCGCATCCAGATCCCGAAGATCAGCGCCGACTACGTCATCGTCCAGGGCACCCAGACAGACACCCTTAAGAACGGCCCCGGCCACTATCCGGCGACCCCGATGCCGGGCATGCCCGGCACGGTGGCGATCGCGGGCCACCGGACCACGTACCTGGCGCCGTTCCGCCACCTCGACGCATTGCGCGGGGGCGACACGATCACGCTGCGGATGCCCTACGGCATCTTCACCTACGACGTCCAGTCGATCGCGGTCGTGCTGCCCACCGACCTGGCGGTGCTGAAGCCGCAGGGCTACGACCGGCTCGTGCTGTCGGCCTGCACGCCGCTGTACTCCGCCTCGCACCGGATCATCGCCTTCGCCAGGCTGGTCGAGACGCAGCCCGCCGGCGCCGTTGTGTCCGTCCCCGGCGCCAGCTCGGCGCCGCTGTTCCGGCCGTCGTCGACGCAGGCCGCGCCACTGGTGCCGCTACCGCCGGCGACCACGAAGGCGCCCCCGCTTCACGCGCTGCCGTCGAGCTGAGGCGCCTCACGGAATTGCCGTACTAGACACCTGGACGATTATTGTGTGCCGATTGCTCAACCCCGTAAGCGGCAGCGTCGATAATCGTCGCGAAAGCGTGGCATGCCGGAAGGCGGCCAAGGGTCCAGGACCCTCGCGGCGGGGTAAACCCGTCGGGCTTGACGGCCCGCTTGCGCTCGTCAACAGACGGAATGGACGACCCACAGACCATGAACCTCAACGCACTTCGCAAGAAGATCGTCGGCGGTCTCTACAGAGTCGATCCAGAGGCCGTCGCCACCGCGATCCTCGAGCGCGTCGCCGTGCCCACGGTCAACGTCGGTCCCTCGGCTCCGGGCGACCAGAGTGCTCGTATCCAGTCAGATCGACCTCGCCCGCTGGCCCGCTGAAGCTCGCTCCGGGCGTCCCCGCCTCCACGCCGCCGATCCAGCTCACCGGCGTGGCGTCCTCGACGGCGCCGCGGCGCTCTGGCGCCACGCAGAAGCACAGCTCGTAGTCCTCGCCGGCACTGGCCGCCAGTTCGCGCGCGTCACACCGGATCGCTTCGGCGACGTGCTGCACTCCGGCGGCGATCGGCAGGCTGGCGAGGTCGATCCGCAGTCGCATCTGCGAGGCGCGGCCGATCGCCGCGGCGTCGCTTGCGAGGCCGTCCGATACGTCGATCATCGCGCTGACGCCGGCGCGCGCGAGCGCGCGGCCCTCCGCGAGCCGCGGCTCGGGCCGCAGGTAGGCGGCGACCAGTGAGTCGACGTCGCCCACCCCCTGCGCGCGGCCCTCGAGCACGTGCAGGCCGGCGCCCGACGCGCCCAGCGCACCGGTGACGCCGACCAGGTCACCGGGGTGCGCGCCATCGCGAAACACCAGTTCGCCGGCGTCGTGCGCCCAGCCGACGACCGTGACGGCGATCGTCAGCGTGGAGCCGACGACGACGTCGCCCCCCGCGATCGTCGTCGCGTAGCGCTCCGCCAGGTGCTCCGCGCCGCGCTGGAGCGCGACTGCTTGGAGCGCGGTCGTCTGCGGCGGTAGCACGACGCCCATGTAGGCCTGCCCCGGTGCTGCGCCCATCGCCGCGAGATCCGACAGCGCCCCGGCGAGCGCGCGATGACCGGCGTCCTCGTAGCTCGCCGGTCCGAGCCTGAAGTGCACGCCGTCCAGCATCACGTCCACCGATGTCACGGCGACGCCTTCGGCGCGCACGACGGCGGCGTCGTCACCGATCCCCCGCAACAGCCCCTCCGAGCGCCGTCCGTGCAGCGCGGCGATGCGCTCGAGCAGCGCGCGCTCGGCGATCGCGGTCACGGAGCCGGCTCCGTCAGCGGTAGCGGTAAACGATGCGTGCGCGCTCGAGATCGTACGGCGAGACCTCGACGCGGACCTTGTCTCCGGGCAGGATGCGAATCCGGAAGCGCCGCATCTTGCCTGCGACGTGACCGAGGACGACGTGCTCGTTCTCGAGCTTGACGCGGAACATCGCGTTCGGCAAGGCCTCCATCACCTCGCCGTCGAACTCGACCTTGTCTTCCTTTGCCAATGAATCACCCTGTCGCCGTTGTTACGCGGGGTCCGCGCGGCGCCAACCGTACCAAGGCTCCGCCCACCCGGCCCTCTCACAAGGCCCCGGACCAGCGGGGCCACCCACCCAGCCCCGGATCGCTCAGCCGTGCTTGCCGGTGCCCGCCGTCGGGGTCGCGCCGCCGCCCGACGCCCCCGGCCCGCCTCCGCCCTGATTGGCCCCGGTTCCCGAATGGCCGGTGCTGGTGGTCGTGTGCGTCGAGCCGCCACCGTTGCCGCCGGTCGTCGGCGTGGGGATGTGCGGCCGCCCCTGCGGCGGGGATTGGTACAGCTTGGGGTTCGTCGTGCTGCTCGTGTTGGTGGTGGTCGTCGTCGAGCTGGGGTTGGACCCGTTGCTCGACGGCCCGCTGCCGCCGCCGCCGCTGATCATGTAGTGACCGAAGAAGGGCTGGTAGTCGGGCGTCACGCCCGGGTCCACGAACGCCGGGCACGAGCCGCTGCCGACCGCGCTCGTCATGTAGTCGTGCCAGATCTGCGCCGGGAAGGTGCCGCCGAACACCGTGATCCCCTGGACGTCGGTC
>Ga0182024_10018055_pt1 | contig 13171 bp, 10 predicted proteins | sample P32metaG_FD_120480 | JGI IMG/M metagenome (GOLD analysis project Ga0182024, IMG submission 120480) | Permafrost microbial communities from Stordalen Mire, Sweden - P3-2 metaG (Illumina Assembly) | ecosystem: Environmental > Terrestrial > Soil > Wetlands > Permafrost | place: Sweden: Stordalen...
GTCCGGAAGGCGGCCTCGGCGATGAGGCTTATTGGGCGTACACGCCGGGCATCGGATATACGCTCTCGGTCAAGAAAGGCGGCACGTATTTCCGGGTGCAGAGTAGGCCTATTCCGGAGGGCATGACGCGCAGATCAGATACTGCCGCGGACAAGGCGAAATGGGACGAGAAGTCAAAGATGGTGGATAAGTCGATTGCGGCGGAAGTGCTCAAGAGGATTTGATGCCCCTACAGAGCGAGCCCATGAATGAAGTGCAGAAGGATGAGCCCGATATTCCCATGTGCCGCGTTTGAGAGGTGTGTCAGTTATAGCCACACGCGCAATGCTTCCATTCCACTAACAGGTACTAATACCGGGAGGGAATTGAACCCCCGCACGCGCCTCCTGTGCCCTATCTAAAATCGACTCCAGTGGGTTCATTTGGGCTGCTTATCTGCGCGCCCGAGTCTGCAAATTCCGCACGGCCCGTTAACCGAAAGTCCTTCGACTGTTCGTACGTAGCGTGCGCGTGCATGATACCCGTGCCAGTGAGTCTCGCGTTCAACTGACGGCAATACGAGGAGACGCATGAAAACGGCTGTGGTTACGGGTGCCGCACAAGGTGTCGGCCTGGTGACGGCGTCACATCTCGCCCGGCTCGGGTATCGAGTGATGCTTACGGATATCCAAGCGCTGGAATCGCAGTTAGCTCAATTGCGGTCCGCTGGGCTGTGCGTCGATGGAGCAAGCGGCGACGTCTCGTCAGAGTCATTTGTCCGGCAGTTGGCTGATCAGGTCCATCAGGACTACGGCGGCGTTGATGTCCTTGTCAACAACGCAGGCGTCAGTCTGATCGCGCCGGTGGAGGACACCACAGCCGCCCAGTGGCAGCGCGTGATGGACATCAATCTGTTGGGCCCGTTCCTCCTGTGCAAATACCTGGGCGCTCTGATGCTACATCGCCGAAGCGGCAGCATCGTCAACATCGCGTCCGTGGCAGGTCTGGCAGGGATCAGCCATCGCAGCGCCTACAATGCATCGAAACACGGTCTGATCGGGCTCACGCGTACGCTGGCCGCCGAATGGGGCGGCCGCGGCGTTCGTGTCAACGCAGTCTGTCCGGGCTGGATCAAGACCGAGATGGACTCCGCCGACCAAGGCCGTGGAGCGTACACAGATCAGGATATCGTCGATCGTGTACCGATGGCTCGCTTCGCGCGGCCGGAAGACGTCGCGGCGGCGGTCGCCTTTCTCGCAGATAATGATATGCAAGGGTTCGTCAACGGTGTCAGTCTGCCGGTCGACGGAGGCTGGGTCGCCGACGGCAGCTGGAACGCGCTTCGGATTAGAACGCGAGGAGCTTAGTCACCCACCGACCGCGGCTTGTCACCAGCCGGCATGGCAACGACGGAAATGCGAGATTTTAGAATCGGCTTCCAGCGCATGAGGTTAGGCGGGCGACGGCGTACGCATTTGCACGAGGCCGGACCGGCTAACCCACCTGCACGGCGAGCATCGATATCGAGCCCCCATCGACCCCTTCGACCGGAAATGCAACCCTTTCGTGCTGCTGACTGGTGGCGATGACGTACAGCAGCGGCAGGTAGTGGTCCGACGTGGGGATGGAGAGAAGCGCGTCCGGTCCGAGCTTTTCGTATTGGATAAGCGACTGGTAGTCACCCGCAAGCATCATCTCTTTGGCTTTCGATTCGAACCGAACTGCCCAGTCATAGGGTTCAGGCGTGTGCCGTCCCCACGCATAGGTGTGAAGATTATGGACGAGATTTCCGCTGCCCACGATTAGGATATTCTCGGCGCGCAAGGGCGTGAGCTTTTGCCCTACTTCGAAATGAAATGACGCAGGCTGTGTCTCGTCGATGCTGAGTTGGACAACTGGAATGTCCGCGAGAGGGTAGACATGCCGGAGCACGGACCAGGTCCCGTGGTCAAGCCCCCATGATTTGTCGAGATGTACAGGCAATGGCGCGAGCAATTTCTGAACGCGGCGCGCGAGATCCGGATCGCCTGGCGCCCGATACTCTACTTGATAGAGCTCGCGCGGAAAGCCGCCGAAATCATGGATGGTCCTTGGCGAGGTACTGACGGTGACGCCAGTTCCGGGCACAAACCAATGAGCGGATATGCAAAGGATCGCCCTCGGCCTTGGCAGATTTTCGCCAATGCGGCGCCACGCCTTGGTATAGATGTTCTCCCTCACGGCATTCATGGGGTTGCCGTGTCCGAAAAAGAGCGCGGGCAATATCTTTGCCATATCGGGATTTCCGCCGTTCATCTTAAACCCGTGCCAAGTCCCGCCGCCGTCCATCATGGTGATACACAGCGGTCACGTGAACGATCTGCCGGTGAGATCCAGGGATCCGGAGAACAGCTGATCCCAGAAAGTAGGCGGCAACGTGCCGTAGTGAGTAAAGGAGGCCGTGGCAAGCGCGGCATTTTCGGTTATGTCGCCCGCGCAGCAGGTGATAAACATCGAGCGCATGCCGGCCGCCCGCGCCGCAACTAAGCCTGCGCGGCTGTCTTCGAACACCAGCGCCTCGTCGGGATCGACCTCTAGCGCGCGTGCCGCCATCAGGAATCCTTCCGGGTCGGGCTTGCCGTTGCGTACGTCGTCGCCGCCGATGCGCGCACGCTGCTCGACCAGATGTGCCGCCCCCAGCTTCTCGAGAAACCGCTCGATCACGGCACGCGGACTCGAGGACACGACGGCGAGCTTCAGCTTGCGGGCCGCGGCCGCGCGAAGAGCGTCAGCTGCTCCGGGAATCGGCTTCGCGTCGGCGGTAACAGCGTTCCAATGCGCGAGCAACTGGGCAGTCAGCACGGCCGTAGGCACCTCGATCTGAGTCCGCGCACGGATGACTTCGGCGACGTGCGCCCAGGTACGGCCGCGCGTCTCGCTCGGGAGAAGCGCGAAACCCGTGACGCCGTGCCGGGCAACGACGGCCTCAATGGCCTGGTCGGTGTGAGTCTCAGTGTCGACCAAAGTACCGTCGAGATCAAAGAGCAAGGCACGTACGCGTCTGCAATGAGTCACTTCACCTACTTCGCCCGCTCGACAGCGCAAGCCTGTTCATTGTCGGAGCGGATTTGATTTGAATGGGATATGAATGTCTAGTGTTGGTCGGTCGCTGCACACACCGGAGCGAGCGCGGCCAGCAACAGCAACGATATCCGGGAAGCGAGCGCCGCGAGGAGCGCCGGTGAATGGTGTCGGCCACGCGCAGTTACGTCGGAATTTGCGCGCGCGTATACACGCACCTCATGCCTGGATATGACGTCACACCTCACAGCCTTTGACTGGCGGATCGAGCACTTATGCGCGGCCGTCTTGACAGCCGGTTCCGGGGCGGGCTCTGGGCGCGACAAAAGGAAGTTCTGTACGGGCACGGAGGCTTCAAACTCGATATCCGCGTTGGGCATCGCCTCATTCAGGCTCACAACGGCGGTGTGCACCGTGGTGAGTCCGCCCTCTGTGTTGACGGCATCGACTTTGCGGAGTGCGAGATCGCGCACCCGCAAAATGCTGCCCGGCTTTAACTTCATTACCTCGGGCTCGCTGGCGGCAAACACAAAGGTCGCGCCATTCCGGCTGACGCTGCGCAGCGAACGTATGGCAGCCTCGCGATCGATGGCCACCGTCGCCGGGTTCCATTGCACTTCAAATTTGGTGGGCTTCAGCTCCTGCACGGTCTGCAGGTAGTGCCGCAGCGCCTCGGTGTCACCGCCCCGCAGCACGTGTCCGGCCCAGGGAGCCGTCCCGGGCGGTCGGGTCGAACCGTTCGCGGCGGAAGCGGAAGTCTCGGAGGCGTCGGTTTGCGTGTGTCGAGAGCAGCCAAATAGCAGCAGTGCGGCGAATAAGGTCGGTATTACATGCGCCATCGGTATGCTCCCGAACCCCCACGCTGACACATTCTTCGGTCGGCGCAATCTACGCTGCGGAAAACACCGCATCAACCGCCTTTTTTGTGCACAAACCAGCGCGGAATACTCCGGGTGCGCCGACTCTTTCGCATCTGCAAGTCTGGCCGCCCCTCTAGAAAACTAGAAAGTTGCATTCACTGACCATCTCGGCTCGAGATTTGACTAGGGTGCAGATCAGGTTTGCCGTACTACTCTGGATCAGAGTTGTCGCAGTGACGAGCGATGCCGAACAGGCTTAGTGATATGAGTGATGTGCTACCACAATCACCTGCATTAGCGCATCTAGTGGAGGTGCGACCGTTACGGCGCGAAGGCTGGTGCCGCCGGGGTGAGTCGAATGGCGCAGGCAGCGTTTTGCGCGAGTGTCAGGTTGTATGCGCCGCGATCAGGCTCCGTGCTCCCTTTGCAGCATTTTCCGCCGGGCCGTGCTGACTGCGAGACGTCAAACGGCTCAAGTAACTGCCTTCCCAGAGCAGCATCAGTGAGTCACCAAGAGCTTCGGCGTCTCGCGCATGCATCTCGCGCGCGAGCTTATTGAAGCGCAGGCGCATGTCGGCCTTGTACTTCTCGATGATTGGGCGCGCTGGATGGTCCGATTCGGTGATCTCCACCGCCGCATTTGCTAGTGCACATCCGCGTGATTCCTTGGTGCAGGTCTTCTTCACCAGAAGACCAAAGAGCGCCTCAACCTGCGCGCGCGGATCGCCGGCGTGCGCCGTTACCGTTTCATCCCACCATTCCCATGCTTGCGCTTCGGCCTCGCGCAGGTACTCCGCCACGAGCTCGTCCTTGGAGGCGAAGTTGCGGTAAAAACTCATCTTGTTGGTGCCGGCCTGCGAGGCAATGGTGTCGACGCCAACCGCATGGATGCCGCGGCAGTAGAAGAGTTCGCTCGCGGTTCGCATGATGCGATCGCGCACGCGTTCCTTCGTTTTCGCAGCAATAACCCCTTTCTTTACAGTGGCTTGCGTTGTAGTAGATCGATACATGAAGAATTTCCACTTGACACGTTACTTACCGGTCACTAACGTACACAACTCCTACGTGACTGACCGGTAACACACGGTGCATAGCATCGGATTGTTACAGCCCTAAGTCAAGTCCTGCACTTGGCGATCGGCAGATCGGTAGACGGGGGAGCCGGCGGACCCGCCGGCACTTCTGCATAGGTTGATGGGAGTCGTATATGCCGCTCAAAAAACTGGCCAACCGCAAGGCCTCTACGCTCATTGGGATGGGCTGCATCGCGCTCGCGGCACTCGTGGTGATTGCCGGTATCGGACACTCTCGTGGAAAGGCGGCTCTTGCGGTTGCCAATGCGCCTCTACCCGAAGTTACCGTAGCCGAGGTGATTCACCAACCGCTGCGCGAATGGCAGGAGTTCACCGGGCGCCTGCAGCCCGTGAATAGCGTCGAGATTCGACCGCGCGTCAGTGGCTATATTGATCGCGTCACCTTTGAGGACGGCACGCGCGTCAAGAAAGGGCAGCTCCTCTTTCAAATCGATCCGCGTCCGTTTCAGGATGAGGTCGACCGCTTGGTCGCCGAGCGTAGCCGCGTCGTCTCCGACTTCGAGCTCGCCAAAGCCAACCGCGCCCGCGCCGAGCGTCTCATCAGCGCGCATGCCATCTCGCGCGAGGATTATGAGCGCCTCGCGGCGGCCGAGGCCTCGGCGCAGGGTGCGATGGGTTCCATCGATGCGTCCCTGCGCGCGGCCCGCCTCAACCGGGAATTCACCGAGGTACGAGCACCGATTGACGGTCATGTGTCGCGTGCGGTCATCACGGCGGGCAACTTCGTGACCAGCGCGAGCCTCCTCACCACGTTGGTTTCGGACGACCCGGTCTACGTCTACTTTGACGCCGATGAGCAGACGTACTTGCGTTTTGCGAAGACGCAGCGCGAGGCGCGCGGGTCCGACGATGCTTCGGGCGTGTATATCGGGCTCGTGGACGAAGACGGCTATCCGCACGCTGGACGATTGGATTTCATTGACAACCAAGTCGATCCGACGACCGGCACCATTCGTGCGCGCGCTGTACTTGCGAACCCGGACGGTCGCTATACGCCGGGCCTGTTTGCCCGCGTGCGCCTGGTGGGCGGAGAGGATCGCGACAGCGTACTGATCGAGGACCGAGCCGTGGGCACGGACCTCTCCAAGCAGTTTGTGCTGACTCTGACTGGCGCCAACCGCATCGAATACCGACTTGTGGAGTTGGGCCCGGAAATAAACGGTCTGCGCGTTGTGAAGCGGGGTCTTGCGCCAGGCGAGGTCATCGTCGTCAATGGACTGCAACACATCCGCCCCGGCCAGACGGTCGCCCCGACGCGCGTCGCCATGGCCAACAACTCGAGCAGTCTCGCCCAGGTGGCTGCACAGCCACATGCGGCAAAGCCAGCCGCGGCGAGCACCCTAGCCGCCATCGTCATCCGGCCCCGCTGAAGAGAGCTGCAAACCCCGCCAAGGACCCGTCATGAGATTCTCGGAATTTTTCATCAGCCGCCCGATCTTCGCGGGCGTGCTCTCGGCCCTCATCTTCCTGGCGGGCCTGATCTCTCTGCCCCTGCTTCCGATCAGCGAGTACCCGGAAGTGGTGCCGCCGACCGTGGTTGTGAAAGCGAGTTACCCAGGTGCGAACCCGAAGGTCATTGCCGATACGGTGGCAAGCCCTCTCGAGCAGTCGATCAACGGCGTCGAGGGCATGATGTATCAGTCCTCGCAGGCGACGGCCGATGGCGTGATGACGCTCACCATCACGTTCGCCTTGCGGACCGACATCGACAAGGCTCAGGTGCAGGTTCAGAACCGAGTGGCGCAGGCGCTCCCCAAATTGCCGGATGTCGTGCAGCGCCTGGGGGTCACGACCAATAAGGCCTCGCCTGATCTCACGATGGTCGTTCACCTCGTCTCCCCGGACAACCGCTATGACACCCTCTATCTCTCCAATTACGCGCTGCTGCGCGTGAAGGATGAGCTCGCCCGGCTCGATGGAGTGGGCGACGTGCAGGTCTTCGGCGCCGGTCAGTACTCCATGCGGATCTGGCTCAATCCCGAGAAGATTGCAAGCCGCAATCTCAGCGCCGATGACGTCGTTAAAGCCATCCGCGAGCAGAACGTGCAGGTCGCGGCCGGACAGCTTGGTGCGCCGCCGCTGCCGAATGCCACTGACTTTCAAATAGCGATCAACACCAAGGGCCGACTCACGAGTGAGGATGACTTCCGCAACATCGTCATCAAGACCGGTGCCGGCGGCCAGGTCACGCGGTTGAAGGATGTTGCCCGCATCGAGCTCGGTGCCGACACCTATGCACTGCGCGCGCTCCTCGACAACAAGGCGGCAGCCGCCATCCCGATCTTCCAGCGTCCCGGCAGCAATGCGATCGCGATCTCCGAGCATGTCCGGGCCAAGATGCAGGAGCTGAAAAAAGAATTCCCAGAAGGCGTGGATTACCAGATCGTCTACGACCCGACCGTGTTCGTGCGCGGTTCGATCCACGCGGTCGTCCACACGCTCCTCGAGGCTATCCTGCTGGTGGTCGTGGTCGTGATCTTGTTCCTGCAGACGTGGCGCGCCTCCGTCATACCGCTGATCGCCGTGCCCGTGTCACTGATTGGCACCTTTGCGGTCATGCATCTCTTCGGCTTTTCATTGAATGCGCTCTCCTTGTTTGGACTCGTGCTCGCGATCGGCATCGTCGTCGACGACGCCATCGTCGTCGTCGAGAACGTCGAGCGCAACATCGGCAACGGCTTGAAACCCATCGCCGCCACCCGGCAGGCGATGCGCGAGGTCACAGGCCCGATCATCGCCACCGCACTCGTGCTGTGCGCCGTGTTCGTGCCGACAGCTTTCATCAGCGGCTTGACCGGCCAGTTCTACAAGCAATTTGCGCTCACGATTGCAATCAGCACCGTAATCTCGGCGTTCAACTCGCTAACTCTTTCGCCCGCTCTCGCCGCCCTATTGCTCAAGGAGCACGGCGCCGCTCCGGACCGCCTGACGCGGATACTGAACGCTCTGCTGGGAGGAATCTTCCAGCCTTTCAACCGGTTCTTCGGTCGCTTCTCGCAGGGTTACGTGCGCAACGTCGGCCACGTACTGCGCGCGGGCGGCATCGCATTCTTTGTTTATGGGGGACTTATCGTCCTCACCTACCTCGGCTTCGCGACCACGCCCACCGGCTTCGTGCCGCAGCAGGACAAGCAGTATCTCGTAGCGTTCGCGCAGCTCCCGGACGCCGCGACGCTCGACCGCACGGAAGCGGTCATTCGGCGCATGGGCGACGTCGCCCTTAAGTCGCCGGGAGTTGAGAGCGCTGTTGCGTTTCCGGGCCTCAGCATAAACGGATTCACCAACAGCCCGAGCTCAGGGATCGTGTTCGTGACACTGAAACCCTTCGAGGAGCGCAAGTCCAAGGACCTAGCAGCCGGCGCGATTGCGATGGCGTTGAACCAGAAGTACGCAAAGATCCAGGACGCCTTCATCGCAGTATTCCCGCCCCCGCCCGTCATGGGCCTGGGCACCATCGGCGGCTTTCGCATGCAGGTCGAGGACCGCGGGGGACTCGGCTTCGAGGAGCTCTACAAGCAGACGCAGAATCTGATCAGCAAGGGCAACCAGACCCCGGAGCTGCAGGGCCTGTTCTCGAGCTTTCAGGTGAACGTACCGGAGGTGGATGCGGATGTGGATCGCGAGAAGGCTAAGTCACAGGGCGTCTCGGTGCAGGATCTCTTTGACACCATGCAGGTGTACCTAGGCTCACTCTACGTGAATGACTTCAATGCATTCGGCCGCACCTATGCCGTGACCGCGCAGGCCGAGCCGCGTTTTCGCCTGCAGGCCAAGGACATCGTCGGGCTCAAGACGCGCAACAGCGCCGGCGACATGATTCCGCTCGGCTCATTTGTGACGGTCAAGCACTCCGCGGGTCCCGACCGCGTCATGCATTACAACTCCTACCCGACCGCCGAGATCAACGGCGGACCGGCGGTGGGCTACAGCTCAGGCCAGGCGCAGGCGGCCATGGAGAAGCTCGCGCGGCAGGAACTGCCAAACGGCATGAGCTTCGAGTGGACCGAGCTCACCTACCAGCAAATTATCGCCGGCAATACCGCCGTGCTCATCTTCCCACTCGTGGTGCTGCTCGTGTTTCTGGTGCTCGCTGCCCAATACGAGAGCCTGAGCCTGCCGCTCGCCGTCATCCTGATCATGCCTATGGTGCTGCTCTCGGCAATTACGGGCGTGACGCTCACGCACGGTGACAACAACATCTTCACTCAGATCAGCCTCATCGTGCTTGTGGGACTTGCGAGCAAGAACGCAATCCTGATCGTCGAGTTCGCACGCGACCGCGAGCTTCAAGGCGCAAGTCCGCTGCGCGCGGCGCTCGATGCGGCGAAGCTGCGACTGCGGCCGATCCTCATGACATCGCTTGCATTCATCATGGGCGTCGTGCCGCTCGTGACCTCGACCGGCGCGGGCGCCGAGATGCGCCACGCGATGGGTGTGACCGTGTTCTCGGGAATGATTGGGGTCACGGTATTTGGGTTGCTCTTGACGCCTCTCTTCTATCTCACTGTGCGCAGGTTGACGCGCCGCAGCGCAGTGTCGATCACGGCTGCGACGCCGGCACTCGTGCACGGCACCGTTGCAAGCGACGGCGTGCCGTGAGTGACAGGCGAACTCGCCCGCGTCGCAAAACGACCCTCGCGCATCGGCATGGATTCGAGGACCTGATATGAGAGGATTCATCGCGCAAGCCCCTGCCATGCTGCTGCTCGCGGCATGTGCAGTCGGGCCAAACTATCACGTACCCGAAACCCCACCGACGGTCGTGCACAACGCCGCCTCTGAAGCCTTCCTCGCCCAGGACCCCGAAGCCACCTGGTGGCAGGAGTTCGAGGATCCGGAGCTTGACGGGCTCGTGCGCCGGGCGCTCGCGGCGAATTTGGATCTGCGAATCGCATTCGACCGGGTACGGGCCGCGCGGGCCGTCTTTGTCCAGAACAACTATGACTATGCTCCGCATTTGCCCGTGCAAGGCGCCTATGCAAAGAGCGTTGAGCAGGAGCCGGGGTTTGGCTTGAACCGCATCACGGCTGAGAGCGACAGTCTGGGATTTGATGCGACCTGGGAAATCGATCTCTTCGGCCGCGTGCGCAGATCCGTAGAGGCCGCGCGCGCCGATCTGGGCGCGGAGCGCGCCAGTTTCCGCGATGTTGAAGTGACGGTCGCAGCCGAGGTGGCCAGGAACTACTTCGAACTTCGCGGCGCGCAGAAGCGCTTAGGAGTCGCGCGCGAGAATCTCGCGAGCGAGAAGCAGACACTTGAGCTCACCAAGCTGCGGGATGAGGTGGGTCGCGGGTCGGAGCTCGACGTGCAGCGCAGTCGCGCGCGCCTCAAAGCCACGGAGGCCACGATCCCGCCGCTCGAAGCCGCGGAACGCCAAGGCGCCTATCGACTCGCTGTGCTCCTGGGAGAGCATCCCGGAGCCCTCGATGAAGAGCTCAAACCGGCAGCGGTGACAATCTACGCAAAGCCGCTGCCCATCGGCGATGCAACTCAACTTCTGCGGCGGCGGCCTGATGTGCGGATCGCAGAACGCCAGCTCGCCGCTGCCACGGCGCGGGTGGGGGTCGCAACCGCCGACCTCTTTCCACGAGTGAATGTCACAGGCTTCGTTGGCTTCCTGTCCGGGGACGTGGGACGGTTGTTCAGCACGACGCGCCCCAATGACGCGCGCGCCTGGTCGGTCACGCCGGCAGTGACTTGGGCGGCGTTTGACTTAGGGTCAGTGCGCGCACGCCTGCACGCGAGCGAAGCGCAGTCCGATGCGGCCGCCGCAAACTACGAGAAGGTCGTGCTAATGGCGCTCGAGGACACGGAGAACAGCTTTCTCTCCTATAGCAAGCGCCAGGCACAGCTCAAGAGCTTGAGCGAGCAGGCGGATGCCTCGCGTCGAGCCGCTGAACTTGCCGACATCCAGTATCGCGAAGGCGTCGCGGATTTCCTAGTGCTGCTTGATGCGCAACGTACACAGCTCGATGCGGAGGACGCGGTCGCGCAGGCGCAGACCGCCGTCAATGTGGCGGTAATTGCCATTTACAAGGCACTTGGCGGCGTCGCCCAGCCGACGAGTGATGAGTGGGCTGCGAAACTCGCGCAAGCGCGGTAACGGTTTCCTAGGCATCTGCGGTTTGGGCAGCGGAGAGTGAGATGAAAGACCAAATAGAATCATGTGCGGCTAGGTTCGTGCTGCGGATCCAGAATGTGGGAGCCGAAGTCAATGCGGAAGTCCTGCAGTTGCCAGGCGGTAGCGTGATTGCCACTCTGCTGTGGCTGTACGCGAAAGGTGCAGTCGCCTTTCGGAAACACTGACAACGGGCACGCACGCACAAAAGCGCTGTTGTTGATCCGTTTTGCCGCTGCTCGGTGGTACGGCCCAGTACAATCATGCGTGTCAACAATGGAATCATCATGCGCGACGCTGCTCTTGAGGGTTTGGGCATCGCTTTGCTTGCGACGTTCATTTTCTACGATTTGCTGACGTCAGGACAACTGTGCCTGCTGAATATCGGTGCGGAAACAGAGCCCGCAACAATTCTCATTGCCTATCCCAACGATCGACGCGTCGCTACCAAGGTTCTGGCGCTGATCGCGCATTTACGCGCCGCTTTCGGAACACCGACCTATTGGGAGCGATCGCTTTGACAAGATATGCTCCCTGTCATAGACGATGTGGAATATATCGTGCAGTTACGCGCGGATGACTTCGGATCCCGAGATGAGGGCGCACTCGACTACCTCGGAAAGTGACTCGCATGCCCCTTGGTCCCGGGGCCATTTTGAGTCAGTATGGGACATTGTGCCAGGTTGCGTGCCGGTTCCGCCCGATGCGAAGGGAGCCAATTGTGGCTGACTTAATGCTTCGTCTGCTGCTAGCGTGCGTCGCGCTGTGCGTATATGCAAGCACTCCGGTGGCCCTCGCTGATGCGAAGGCGATTGCGATCGTCGGTGTCACCGTCGTGAATCCCGAGCGCGAGACGAAAGATGCCGCCGTCTCCGATGCGACCGTCGTGATTTCCGGCGATCGCATCGTTGCGGATGGGCCGCGCGCGTCGACTTCGGTGCCGGCAGGCGCAATGCGGATCGATGGGCGCGGCAAGTGGCTGATCCCCGGCATGATCGACGGCCACGTCCATTTTTTCCAATCTGGAAATTTGTATACACGCCCTGACATCGCCGACTTCAATGCGGTGATGCCGTACGCGCGCGAAGTCGCGCGCAACAAGGCGCGGCTCGCGGCGACATTCAAAGTCTGGCTTGCCAGCGGCGTGACCAGCGTGATCGACGTCGGCGGACCGTTCTGGAATTTTGATGTACGTGCCGCGGCGGAGAGGAGCGACGCAGCGCCGCGCGTGGCAACGACCGGTCCGCTGATTTCGATGGTCGCGCGGCCGCAGCTCGAACTCGATGACCCGCCGATCATTAAGATCGACTCCCCGGCGGCGGCGCGCGAACTGGTGCAGCGCGAACTCGAACGCAGGCCGGATTTCATCAAAGTCTGGTTCATCCACCGGCCCGGCGACGATATGGCCGCGCAGGAAGCGATCGTCAAGGCCACAGCCGACACCGCACACGCTGCACACGTGCGCCTGGCCGTGCACGCGACCGAGCTCGACACAGCGAAAGCAGCGCTGCGCGCCGGCGCGGACTATCTGGTGCACTCCGTGTTCGACGCGCCCGTCGACGATGAATTCATCCGCCTCGCACGGGCGAACCATGCGCTGCTGTGTCCAACCCTGTTCGTACAAAACGGCTACCAATACGCACTGTCGAACCGCTGGCAGGCAACGCCCGAGGAGCAACGCCTGGCCGACCCGCAGATCCTGGCCGCCATGCACGATCTGGACCGCATACCGAAGGATCTCATTCCAGAACGCGTCGCCAAGTCGATGGCGGATGCAACGCCGCCGCTTGCGCCAACCATCGCTTTAGAAAATCTCAAAGTGCTCTGGGATGCGGGCATTCCTATCGTTATGGGCACGGATGCCGGCAACATTGGCACTTTGCATGGGCCGTCAGTGTTCCGCGAAATGGCCCTCATGCGCGATGCCGGCCTGACACCGCTGCAGATTCTGCGCAGCGCGACGATGAACGGCGCGAGGGCAATGGGTAGATCGGATCTTGGTGCAATCGCGCCCGGCAAATTGGCCGATGTTGTACTGCTCGATGCCGATCCGCTGGCGA
>Ga0182024_10018056_pt1 | contig 13171 bp, 11 predicted proteins | sample P32metaG_FD_120480 | JGI IMG/M metagenome (GOLD analysis project Ga0182024, IMG submission 120480) | Permafrost microbial communities from Stordalen Mire, Sweden - P3-2 metaG (Illumina Assembly) | ecosystem: Environmental > Terrestrial > Soil > Wetlands > Permafrost | place: Sweden: Stordalen...
TCGACCAGGCGGCGGTGCATCTCGTCGAGGCTGACGAGATCGAGCCCTTGGCGCCGCAGCTTGCGGACCACCTTCTCGAGAAAGCGCGGCGTCACCTCCAGCAGCCGGTTGGGCTGGAACTTGTCCCGGCGCGGCGGGCGCACGTGATGCAGCGTGACGATAGCGCCAATTCCACCGACAAACGGCTGCATCAGGGCATGAGCGCCGCTGAAATAAAGCGTCTCAAGCCCGGCCCGAATGGCGGTTTTCTTCAACCCGGTCAAAGGTCTGATCCCATATCGGCCGGACTATCCCAACTCTTTGTTGATAATTCTTTGCCAAGGTCTGCGACAGAGCATTTCCAGGAAAAGGCCGGCCCGGACCCGATCCAGGGCGGCATCCGGTTTTCCGTCGGAAAATGCGGCAACGCCAAGATGCTGAGCAAAGGGGCGCCGGGGCTCGTCAAGCCCAAGCAATCGAATGAGCATCGCCGTCAACTATCACGCCGGTCAAGACAATATCGCGCCCGACTGCCTGCCGTGGGCGGGGCGGATCGTCAGGGTCGGGATCTTCGACGATATGGCCGTCGCCGAGCCGTTCTGGCGCTCGCTTGAACGGGACGAGGCCTGGGCCACCCCCTATCAGCGCTTCGAGCTGCTGGCGGCCTGGCAACACCATGTCGGCGCGCGCAAGGGCATTGTTCCCTGTATCGTCGTCGGCTTCGATGTCGCCGGCCGGCCCTTGTTCCTGTGGCCGTTCGGGCGCAAGCGGATGGGGCCGATCACGGTCGCCGGCTTCCTCGGCTCCAAGCATGCAAGCTTCAATGTCGGACTGTGGCGCCGCGATCTGGCGGCCACGATCGGCGCAAGCGACATCCGCGACCTGTTGGCGCGGATTGCGGCCGGCCGCCATGCGGTCGATCTGCTCACCCTTTACGATCAGCCCCTGAGCTGGGCCGGCCTCGCCAACCCGTTTGCGTCGCTGCCGCGGCAAGTGTCGGCCGAGGACGGCTCGTGTCTCCACCTAAGCGACTCCGCGGCCGGAGCGATCGAGGCGGCCGTGAGCCCCGCCATGCGGTCGCGGCTTCGCATCAAGGAACGCAAGCTCAAGAAGCTTGCCGGCTATGGCTATATCCAGGCGGCGAGCGCGGCCGACATCGACCGGCTGCTCGATGCCTTCTTTGCGCTCAAGGCCGTTCACATGCGCGCGCAAGGCCTCATCAATGTTTTTGCGGAACCCGGCGTGCCCGAGTTCCTGCGCCAGGCCGGCCACATCAAGCTTCCCGACGGGCGGCCGCTGATCGAGCTGCACGCGCTTGTGGGCGACGGCGAGGTGCTTGCGCTCTACGGCGCCATCGTCGACGCCTATCGCTTCTCGGCGATGTTCAACACCTATACGCTGGGCGCGCAAGCCCGGCACAGTCCGGGCCTTATCCTGCTGCAGCACATGATCGGAGCCTGTGCGCAGCGCGGCACGCGCAGCTTCGACATCGGCGTCGGCCGCGCCCATTACAAGTCGTTCTTCTGCAAGGAGCCGGAGCCGCTGTTCGACACCTTCCTTCCGCTCACGCCGCGCGGGCGGCTGGCCGCGCCCGGCTTCCGCGCCGCCTTCGCCGCCAAACGGATGATCAAAGCCAAGCCCGCCCTTCGGGCCACGGTTCAATTCCTGCGGCGCTTCCGCGCCGGCTAGCGCCGTGGCGGCGAGACCGCGTCAAACCCATCCGAAGTCGGCGTCAAAACACTTCTGCGGTCAAGCGGCCGCTTGCGCCCTGCCCGCCTCTTCCGCCGGTTCGGCTGGACCGCTGGCCAGCATGCTGACCTCGGCGAAGCCCGAGCGCAGCAGCCGCTCGCGCGCCTCGATCGCGGCCAGATCATCGATCCGGCTCGCGATCAGCACTGCTCGCGGTGCGAATTGCGCGAACCTTTCGGCTTCGATGTCCGGCAGCGCGCCGGCGTCGATCACCAGATGATCATAGCTGCGTGCCAAGGCTTCGAGCGTGATCGACAGCCGCTGCGAGGCGATCACCGCCTGCGCATCCGCCAGAGCGCGCCCGGCCATGACCACATGCACGCGCGAATGGCGGTCGCGCGTGATTATGTCGCCATACGACGCCGCGCCATGGATCAGCTCGGCGATCCCCGGCGCGGTCGGATCGGACGCGATCACCGAGAGATCCGGGCTTGCAAGCGCAAGATCGACCAGCACGACCCGGCCGGTCCGGGCGAGGCTGCGGGCGAGCGTGATCGCCGTGATCGTGGTGCCGACATCGCGCTCCGCGCCGACGACCGTGATCCTCCGCCCCGCCTCACCGGCCCGCCCAATCTCCCGCCCCAGCGCTTCAATCGTCTCCAGGGGAACGCCGATGGCGGTCTGCCGGTCCGCAACCGGAGGAGCGGGTTCGGGCCTTGCAGCACGGCCGGCCGGGACCGGGCCGGGTGTAGCCGGCACAAAAGCGGCGGCTGGCGCCGGCGCCACGGTCAGCAATTCGCCGGTCAGGGCAAAGCCGATCGAGAGCGCCAGCGCGCCGAGCGCGGCCACCAGGACGGTAGGCAAGGTCTTCGGCCATGCGGGCGTATTGGAGACGGTGGCGGTGGAGATGACGCGCGCGTCCGGCGAGGCCGCATCGATGCTGTCGCGCGCGGTCGCCTCACGATACTTGGCGAGATAGGATTCGAGCAGGTCGCGTTGCGACTTCGCGTCGCGTTCCAGCGCGCGCAACTGCACGTCCTGTTCGTTGCTGGCGCTCGCCTGCTGCTTGAGCTGATCGAGGCCGGTGTCCAAGGTGCCCATGCGGGCCTCGGCCAGCTTGGCGTCATTCTCCAGCGAGCGCGCCACGCGCTCGCCTTCGGTGCGGATCTGCGCTTCGAGATCGGCGATCTGGGCCCGCAATTCCTTGATGCGGGGGTGCCCGGGCAACAGCGTCGAGGACTGCTCGGCAAGCTGCGCCCGCAGCGTCACGCGCTGCTCGGACAGACGCCGCAACAGCTCCGAATTGGTGATGTCCGAGAACTCGATCGGCGCGCCGGCGCGCAGCGCATCGCGGATGAGCTTGGCCTTGGCCTCGGCGTCGGCCTTTTGCGCGCGTGCGGCGGCCAGCTGAGTGTTGTAGTCGCCGAGCTGCTGGTTGGAGAGCGTCAGGCTGTTGGGGCCGCCGACGAAGAGGCTGGCCTTGCTGCGGTAGCGTTCGACCGCCGCCTCGGCGTCGGCCACCTTGGTGCGCAGCTTGTCGATCTCACCGGCGAGCCACTGGCCGGCGGCACGGGTCTGCGCCAGCTTGGCGCCGCGCTGCAGGACCAGATATTGCGCCGCCACCGCATTGGCGACCTGCGCGGCGAGGTCGGGATCCTCCGATTCGAACTCGATCACGATGACGCGCGATTTTTCCGCCTGATAGGCATTGAGGCGTTCCTGGAAGCTCTTGAGCACGCGTTCCTCGGGCGTCATGGTCATCGGATCGCGGCCGAGGCCGATGAGGCCGAACAGCGTCCGCAGCAACGATGGGCCGTGCAGGACCGGATCGAATTCCGGCCGTTCGCCGAGCTTCAATTTGCTGATGATGTCGCGCGCCAGATCGGGCGAGAGAACAAGCTGAACCTGGCTTGCCACCGCCTCCTGGTCGACCGCGGCGCTGGGCTCGGTGGTCTTTTCAGCCTCCGGCCGCAGGAAGATGTTCTCGCGGGTCTCGATCAGCACCCGGGATTCCGATTTGTATTTCGGGGTGATCAGGCTGACCGCGATGAAGGCGATCACCGCAGCTCCAAGCGTCAATGCGACGATCGGGATCTTTCGACGCCAGAGCGCACGCCCGAGCGCTCCCAGATCCAGCTCCTCGACTGCGGCCTGCATGACACCAAGCCGCGTAGCCAACTGCGCACTCGCACCCATCACCGACCTCGCACTCACGCGCACAACGCGCGACTCTCGAAGTTCAATCTCATCCATTATGGTTGATGGCGCGTTAAGGCCGGCGAATGTAACCGGCGATGGTAACGCGGTGATTTTTTGTTAACCCGGCGCGGCGTTAATGGCGATTAACTCTTTGGTCATTGGAGCGATGCTCTTCGCGGGGTCTGTGTCATCAACGTGCGCTCCAACAGCATCAACGTCCTGCACGTGCTGCGCGCGCCGGTCGGCGGGTTGTTCCGGCATGTGCTCGATCTGGCGCGAGGCCAGGCGGAGCGCGGGCACCGGGTCGGCATCATCGCCGATGCGACGACCGGCGGCGGCGCGGCGGAAGCTCAATTGGCGGACTTGTCGCCTCGGCTTGCGCTCGGCGTCAGCCGCGTGCCCATGAGCCGGCAGGTCGGCCTGCGGGACGTGTCCGCGGTCGCGCATGTGACCCGGCGGGCCGCCAGCGTGGCCGCCGACGTGCTGCATGGCCACGGCGCCAAAGGCGGCGCCTATGCGCGGCTGGCGAAGAGCGCCCGTGCCATCCGGGCCTATACGCCCCACGGCGGCAGCCTCCATTACGGCTGGGCCTCGCCGGCGGGTCTCCTTTACCTGACGCTCGAGAAGGCTCTGATCGCAAGGACCGATCTGATCCTGTTCGAGAGCGCCTACGGCCGCGAGATTTTTCGCGCCAAGCTCGGGGAGCCGGGCAAATTGACGCGCGTCGTGCACAACGGGGTTACCGCCGCCGAGTTCGCCCCGGTCACGACCGATCCGCGGGCGGCCGATCTCGTCTTTGTCGGCGAACTGCGCATTCTCAAAGGCGTCGATGTGCTGATCCAGGCGATCGGCTTGCTCGCGCGGGACGGCCGCAACCTGAGCGCCACCATCGTGGGAGAAGGTCCGGACCGGGCGGCCTTCGAAGCGCAGGTCCGGGCCCAGGGATTGGCCGACCGTGTGCGCTTTGTCGGTGCCAAGCCGGCACGTTCGGCGTTTGCCCTGGGACGCCTTCTGGTCGTTCCCTCGCGCGCCGAGTCGCTGCCCTATATCGTGCTGGAAGCGGCGGCGGCAGGCGTTCCACTGGTCGCCACCAAGGTCGGCGGCATTCCGGAGATTTTCGAGTCCCAATCCGCGGACCTCGTTCCGCCCTCCGATCCGGCCGCGCTCGCGCGCGCGATCGAGCTCGGCTTGCGCAACCCCGCGGGCCAACGCGCGGCGGCGGCACGCCTGCAGGACCGGGTGCGCGAAAGTTTTTCGACCGGCGCGATGACGGATGCTGTTCTCGCCGCCTATGGCGAGGCCTTGGCGGGCCGGCATGGTTAACGAATCGCCGGGTTTTCTCCGATCTCCTAAGCATTCTTTGAGGCTTTTTAGCTAACTGTGCAGGCGAGCAGGCGCGATCGATCGCGCCGGCAGGCAATATGATTTTTCAGGGCAGAGCCCATGTTCGAGTTTGATGCGCGGCGAGCCACCGAGGGGACTTCGGCCCGGCCCCCCCAGCGGACGGCTGAGGCCGATCCCGCCAGAAGGCTGTCGGCTGCGGCGCTCGATGTCATGGCCGAACCGACCATGCCGGCCTACTCGCCGATCGTGCTCGCCGGGACCGTGCGGCTGATCGAGTTCGCGCTCACCGTCCTGGTCGGGTCTGCGATCTATGTCGCCTATGTGGTGCCGAACGAAGGCTTCGAGTGGCACTACATGGCCGCGATCCTGGTGATTGCCGGCATGTCGATGCTCGCCCTGCAGGCCGCCGACGTCTATCAAGTGCAGGCGTTTCGCGGCCACGAGAAGCAATATATGCGGCTCGCCTCGGCCTGGTCGGTGGTCTTCCTGATCGCCATCAGCATGTCGTTCTTCGCCAAGGCCGGGCACGAATTCTCGCGCGTGTGGCTCGGAAGCTTCTATGTCGTGGGCCTGGCGACGCTGATCGGATTTCGCCGCGCGCTGTTCCTGCTGGTGCGGCGCTGGACCGAGCAGGGCCGGCTCGACCGGCGAACGGTCGTGGTCGGCGCCGATGCGCGCGGCGAGAGCCTGGTCAATGCCATCCTGGCGCAGCGCGACAACGATGTCCGCATCGTCGGCCTGTTCGACGACCGCAATGACGATCGCGCGCCCACCACCATCGCCGGCCGGACGAAGCTCGGCACCGTCGACGATCTGGTGGAGTTCGCGCGGCGCACCCGCTTAGACCTGGTGATCTTCTCGCTGCCGATCTCGGCGGAAGGCCGCATCCTGCAGATGCTCAAGAAGTTGTGGGTGCTGCCGGTCGACATTCGGCTGGCCGCGCACTCGAACAAGCTGCGCTTTCGGCCCCGCGCCTATTCGTATATCGGCAACGTCCCGGTGCTCGACGTCTTCGACAAGCCGATCACCGACTGGGACGTGGTGACCAAGATGCTGTTCGATCGGTTCATCGGCGGCCTTTTGCTCCTGCTGGCCTCGCCCGTCATGCTGCTGGCGGCGATCGCCATCAAGCTCGAGAGCCCCGGTCCCATCTTCTTCAAGCAGAAGCGCTATGGCTTCAACAACGAGCTGATCGAGGTCTACAAGTTCCGCTCGATGTACGTGGACCAGTGCGATGCGGCCGCCTCCGTGCTGGTGACCAAGGGAGATCCTCGCGTCACCAGGGTCGGCGCCTTCTTGCGCAAGACTTCGCTTGATGAGCTGCCGCAGCTCGTCAACGTGGCGGTCAAGGGGAACCTGTCGCTGGTGGGACCGCGCCCGCACGCGGTTTACGCCAAGGCGGAAAACCGGCTCTACGACGAGGCCGTGGACGGCTATTTCGCCCGCCACCGGGTCAAGCCGGGGATCACCGGCTGGGCGCAGATCAACGGCTGGCGCGGCGAGACCGACACGCAGGAAAAGATTCAGCGCCGCGTCGAGCACGACCTCTACTACATCGAGAACTGGTCGGTGCTGCTCGACCTTTACATTCTGGCGCGCACCCCGTTTGCGGTCTTCAATACCGAGAACGCCTACTGATGTCGCATGTGATGTCGCATTTCGGTCCGGCCGACGCCGCCGTCGCGCGCGCGCCCCCGCAGGAGGCGCCGAGCCGCGCCCTGACGGTGTCGACCGAGTCCATGCGCGGGTTCCTGCTCTGGCTCATGGGCTTTGCCGGCGCCTTCGTCTTCATCGAGCCCAGTCCCTACGAGATCGTTGCGCTCGTAAGCATGGTCCTGCTCGGCCTGAGCGGATTGTCGCTGCGGGGCGCGCTGATGCCGCTCGCGCTGGTGCTGGTCCTCATGAACATCGGCTACGGCATCGCGGTCGTGCAGGTGGCCGGCGAAAGCAAGGCGGTGACCTGGGTCTGGATCTCCATCTTCCTCGCCGTCACCGCCGTCTTCTACGCCGCCATCCTGGGCACCAATACGCAGGCGCGATTGGATCATCTGCTGCGCGGCTATCTTGCGGCGGCCGTCATCGCCGCGGTGGCCGGGATCGTCGCCTATTTTCACCTGCTCGGCAGCCTGTCGGACCCGTTCGTGGAGTACGGCCGGGCGCGCGGCACCTTCAACGATCCCAACGTGCTCGGCGCGTTTCTGGTGCTCCCCGCCATTCTGTTGTTCCAGCGCGTCCTGATCGGCCCCCCCGCCGCCGTCATGCGCAACGGCGTCTTGCTGCTGGTGTTGCTCGCGGGCCTGTTGCTCACCTTCTCGCGCGGAGCTTGGGGACAATTCGTCCTCGCCGCGCTCGTGGTCATGGGGCTGAGCATCGCGACCGCGCCATCGGCAAAGAGCCGCGCGCGGATTGTCTTGATCGCCATCATCGGCGCCGTGCTGGGCGTAATCTTCCTGGGCGCGCTGCTATCGATCCCGCAGGTGGCCGAGCTGTTCACGCAGCGGGCCACGCTCGACCAGAGCTACGACGTCGGCCATTTCGGTCGCTTCGGCCGCTATGTGCTGGGCGCGCAACTCGGTCTCGAGCGTCCGTTCGGGATCGGGCTGCTGCAATTCTCGCGCTTCTTTGGCGAGGACCCGCACAACAGCTATCTCAATGCCTTCATGTCCGGTGGCTGGCTGTCGGGCTTTGGCTATCCCACGCTGACCGCCATTACGCTCGTCAACGCCACTCGCTTCCTGTCGGCCGACACGCCCTGGCGCTCGACCTACCAGGTCATCTACGCCGCCTATCTGGGCGTGGCGTTCGAGAGCGCCATCATCGATATCGATCACTGGCGCCACTATTTCCTGATCCTGGGATCGCTGTGGGGATTGATGGCGGTTTCGCGGCCGTATCTGGCGGCGCAAGGCCGCCCGGTCGCAGGTGCGACGGTTCAGTAATCGTAGGGGCACCCCTTGTGGGTGCCCGCGGCAACGATAGGGGCGGCCACAGGGTCCGCCCCTACGAAACCCGCGTGAGCGGGCCCCCGTTCACTTGCCCGGCAGCATCCCGCGTTGCTTGTAGACCGCCGCCGCCTCGGGGGACGACAGGAAGCTGATGAGCGCCTTGGCGGCCTCGGGATTCTTGCTGTCCGCGGACAGGAAGGCGGTGAGGAATGTCGGTGTCGAGATGTCGCGCGGCAGCGGGCCGACGGCCTCGACGCCCGGCTCGGTGATGATCTCGCTGACGAAGGTGAAACCGTAGTCGACCTCGCCCTTGGCCAGCATCGCCATGGCGCCGGCGCCGCCTTGGGCAATCTTGAGCTTCGGCTTCATCGCATCGGTGATGCCGAGCTTGGCGAGCGTCTCATCGAAGCTGACGCCGGCGGCCGCACCGCTGGCGGCATTGGGATAGGAGATGAATTTCGCGCCGAGCAGCAGCTTCTTGACCGCGTCGGCGGTCGAAATGTCGGGCTTGGGCGCGCCCGCGCGCACCGCCAGCCCGACCGAGACATTCGCCAGCGGGGTTTCGCTCGCGACCACGACGTGACCTGATTTGATCACGTCCTCGTAGGGCACCTGCACCACCGGCACATCGAACGGCTCGCCCTTCACGACCCGCGCCTTGGTGCCCCCGCCGGACCCGAAGGTCGCGTTGACGGTATTGCCGGTCTTGCGCTCGAACTCCGGCAGCATCTGGCTCACGGCGGCGCGGATGCCGCCGGGAGCGATCAGCGTGAGCTCGACCGCGCCCGCACCAGTCGAGCCGCCGAGCACAAGCGCAAGGACGGCTGACGACAGCAGATATTTCATGACATTCCTCCTCATCGCTAGCGGCGTTACGGTGTCGGCCGGGTGTAGCGTCCAACGATGCTCGCGGGCGCCAGGCTGTGACCGCGTAGCGCCGCCAGCAGCTCGTCGCGCGTGAGGCCCGGCATCAGGGCGTCGGGTTCCACGGCAGTCGCCAGCACGGTGATGACGTAATGGTGCAGCGCGTGCCCGCTCGGTCCGCATGGTCCGAAGTAATGATCGGTGCCAATGCCGTTCTTGCCGCCGATCCAGCCCTTCGGGCTCGTGCTCGCCTCGCCTTCCGCCAGCGAGCTCTTGGTCGGCGGAATTCCGTACGCGACCCAGTGGACGGCGCCGGTGCCGTTGCCGCCGTCGGGATCGTACATCACGATCGCGAAGCTCTTGGTGGCGGCCGGAGCATTCGACCAGGCGAGCGGCGGCGACACGTTCTGGCCCGGGCAAGCCGGATTGGTGCGGCTGGGATCGGCACCGGCGAATTTCGCCGGCCACACGTCGCCGTCCTTGTAGGCCGAGGAGGTGACGGTGAAAGGATCGGCTGCGAAGGCCGCTGCCGCCTGTACGGTGAAGCCTGCGATCAATCCGAGCTCTAGCAAGCGAAGCTTCATGGTGGTGTCCTCCCCGATTGTCGGCGTGCCGAATGATCTCGGCTCTTGCGGTCCAGGCGCTGTGACCTCGGCCGTTGGCCTTTCCGGCATTATGCGCTTCAAATTCAGATGCGCAACAGCCTGCGGGCGTTCGTGCCGAATATTTGCTCGCGGTCGGCGGCGCTCAGCTCGGCCGCCTTGATGAAGTCGACCGCCTCGCCGTTGGGCTGGAACGGCCAATCGACCGCGAACAGGATTCGCTCGACGCCGAGCTCCGCGATCGCGCACTGCAGCGCCGGCTGGGAGAAGTTTCCGGAAGTGGTGATCAAGAAATGATCGAGCAGATAGTCGCGGAAGCTGCGTTTGAGCCTGGTGCGGCGCGAGAGCGTATCGTTGGCGCGCCACAACACGAATGGCAGCGACTCGCCGAGATGGCCCAGGATGATCTTGAGCCTGGGAAACTCGTCGAATACGCCGCTAACCACCAGGCGCGCGGCCTGCACCGCCATCTCGATCCCGAAGCCGAGCGCCGCCCGGCCGAGCTGGGGATAGTCCTTGTAATAGACATCGAACACCGCGGGCTGCGGCGTGCAGGGGTGCAGGTAGAGCGGGACGTCGAGGGCGGCCGCGCTCTCGAAGATCGGCCGGAATTTGGGCTCGTCGAGGAACTGGCCGCGGGTCGAGCCGTGCACCATGGCGCCGCAGAAGCGCAACTCCTTGACGGTACGCTCGAGCTCGCGGGCGGCCGCGGCGGGATCGGGCGTGGGCAGCGTCGCAAAGCCGGCGAACCGGTCGGGGTTGCGCTTGACCGCCTCGAACAGCAGGTCGTTGGAGGCGCGGGCGAGCGGCACCGCAAGATCGGGTGCCAGGTTCTGCACGCCCGGCTCGGCCTCGGAGAGCACCTGCATGTCGACGCCGGCCGCATCCATCTCGCGCAAACGAAGCGCGCCCAGATCGCCCAGCCGCTCGACCGACTTCGGATTGACCTGATCGACGGTGCGCCGCAAGGCGATGAGCTCGGGCGTCCAAAAATGCTCTTCAAGTGCGATGATGCGCGCGACCATGTTGTCCTTTCGTCGGCTTCTCAAATTGTCATGGCCGGGCATAGCCCGCGAAGTCGGGCGTAAACGCCCTGATGTCCCGGCCATCTCGCTTAAGCTTGGGCCATGTGTCCCTTGCGGAGATTGCCGGGGCAAGCCCGGCAATGAAAAGAGGAGGCTAATTGCGTCCCGGCAGGAACGCCTCGGTATAAAGCCGGCTCATGTCCGGCTCGGTCGGCAGCAGCCCCATCTCGACGAAGGACTTGGCGAGCAGATCCAACGCCACCGGATCGAAGCTGCCGTCGCGCGAATAGGCCTCCATCCATTGATCATAGCCGCGCGCCGCGAGGTCGCCCGGCAGGTCCACGATCGGCATCGCGATCCTGATGCTCTCCTCCTTGTGGGTGCGCATGTAGGCGATGGTCTCGTACCAGCCGGCCAGGAAGCGCCGGATACGGTCCGGGTTGGAGGCGACGAGTTCGCGGCGCGCATAGGCGGCGTTCTGGATGAAGTTCTTGATGATGTCTCCGAAATAGAGAACGATGCGGCCCTCGCCCGCGTTCTCGAGCCGCAGCGCGGTGGCGACGTCGAGCACCAGGCCGTCGATCTGAGCGGTCTTCATGGCGGCGATCTGGGCGGCGTCGCTGCCGAGCGCGACCGCCTGGATGCCCTCGCGCCCCCAGCCCTCCCGGCGCGACAATTCCCCGGTGAGCCATTCGGTCAGCGAGGCTGAGGTCGACACGCCGATCCGCTTGCCGCGCAGCTCCTGCGGCGTGCGGATCGGCCCGTTGGCGCGTACCGTGATGGTCATGCGCGGCGACAGCACGATGGCGCCGACCGCGATCACCGGCGCGCCCTTGGCCACCATGGCAAGCTCGGGGCCGGAGGAGAGCCCGATATCGATGCTGTTGGCCGCCATGCCCTGCTGCAGCCGCGCGCTGCCGGTGAAGGACACGGACTCGATCGAGAGCCCATGCTTGGCGAAGATGCCCGCAGCCATACCGACATCGAGCGGCACGAAGGACCACGAATTCGCGATGGCGCGGCCGACCCGCAAGGCCTCCTGCGCCCGGGCATTTGTTGCGGCGATGCTCAAATGGGCCGCCACGACGAGCAGCAATGCCCGCCGCACCAGCTGCCTGGATAAAAATGTGGCCATGAAGGGTGGTCCGTTGCTCAATCGCGGTTTCGCCGGGGCGCGGGCATATGAGTGCACCAAATGGCGCCCGATGATAGGCGGCTCCGGAGCGAGCCCGCAATCCCGACAGGTGGGTTCGAGGGACCGCGTTTCCCCTGGGCGCCCCGGCCTCGTCACAGCGACGCTTGGTAAACACGTTCGCGTCAAAGCTTTCAATAAATGCCGTACAAGTGCGTAAGGCCTCTTTTAAGAGCCTGCCTTATTCAAAAGTCATGGCTCGAAGACAGTCCATCCGCACCCACCGCCCAAGCCGTTACGCGGCGCTGTGGCTCGCCTATCTGCTCGGATGCGGGGCCATCGTCTTTGCCGGCTTGATGGTGAGCGTCACGGCATTGCGTGTTTCGTCGCAAGACACCCCGGCCGGACCACCCCAAAAGCTCGAAATCCCGGTCACGAGGATTCAGTTGTTCCCGGACCGCAACGATTTGTGTCGAACGCTTCTCTTCCATAACGATTCCGGCCGCTACCAGGAGGGCGGGACGGGCCAGTGCACCATTCCCCACGATATGCTCACATGGACTTTCCGCGGCCGCGCCGAGGCGATCGCGGAAGCATTCAGAGCATCCTGGAAAGGGGACTCCGCTGGCTCGCGTCGCGCTGAATGATCCGCGCCGCTGCCCCGCCAACCGCCTTCCTCCTGCTGCCGCTGCCGGTGAGCTGCAGTGCGAGTGAAGTGGCGGTGCGATGCCCAATCCCTGAGCGACCGAGGCTGAGCGACCGAGAATAGTTCCTGTCGAACGCTTCGGCGTGCTATGCTCTCCTTCACCTGAGGGAGGCGATCATGAGCGACGGTTACGTCATAGCGCGCGAAAATTTCAAGGAAGCGGCACGGCAGGTTTCGGCCGAAACCGATCCGGTGATGTTCAATCTGCTCTATGGACTGCAAAGCCTGTCCAATCAGATCGAGGCTGATTTTGCGGCTCTGCAGGGGGCGCTGACGGGCTTGCACGCTCCGGCGGTCAAGAAAAAGCAGGGACAGAAACCGAAGGCGAAGAAGGCAAGCAAATCGCCGGCCAAAAGGACGCGCGCCAAGGCAGCACGCCACTCCCGTTAGCGCCCGCCGCTACGCGGCAAGTGCGCCCGAGCCGGACGACGGAGGCAGTCATCCACTGATCCGGCCGACCTTCGCGGGCTGCCCCTGCCCCGCCTTGCGCGAACCGACCCGCTCACCCTTGCGCCGAGCCGCAGGCTGTGGGAATGAGGTGCCGACGATGGCCCAAGGACCTGCAACCGCAGGTCGGCTCGCAGGCCACATTGTCCCGGCGGAGCGTAGCGCAGCCCGGTTAGCGCACCAGTCTGGGGGACTGGGGGTCCCGAGTTCAAATCTCGGCGCTCCGACCAACAAAATCA
>Ga0182024_10018057_pt1 | contig 13170 bp, 14 predicted proteins | sample P32metaG_FD_120480 | JGI IMG/M metagenome (GOLD analysis project Ga0182024, IMG submission 120480) | Permafrost microbial communities from Stordalen Mire, Sweden - P3-2 metaG (Illumina Assembly) | ecosystem: Environmental > Terrestrial > Soil > Wetlands > Permafrost | place: Sweden: Stordalen...
CGCATGCTATCGGGCCGTGCTACGAGATGATACGAGGTCCATCGTGATACGCGCGGTGCTACGAGATGAGCGAGAATTGCCCGTAATTACAGGCCGTGCAGCGGCGAATGACCCCGAGACTGCTCGTTCCAGTGACCCTCCTCGTGCTTGCCATGCAGAAGGTCGAGGGTTCGAGTCCCTTCATCCGCTCTCAGAAACGCCCCGATTTCCGGGGCGTTTCTCGTTAAGCACCGCGCTGCTCGCTCGCCTCGGCCGGTAGTGAAACGTCCTCTCGGCCGTTACTCGGCCGAAACTCCTCGCCGTTGACGAGCGCCCGCAGCGCGGCTTTCTCGTCGTCGTCGCGGCGCATCGCCTGCCGGTAGATCCGCAGCGACAGGCCCGGGTCGGTGTGCCCCATCTCGTCCATCACGACACCCGGGTCCTCGCCGAGCGCGTAGAGGACGCTCGCGAACGTGCGGCGCAGCGAGTGCGGCGAGATCCTGCGCACCGTCCCGCCCGGCTGGACGACCTCGGGCAGCGGTGGTCGGCCGCGTGCGATCAGGTCCTCGCTCGCGAGCTTCGCCGCGGCGCCGATGACTCGCGTGCGCAGGTTGTCGGTGCTCGGCCGGCCACCCGTGCTCGTCGCGAACACGAACCCGTCCGGATCGGCGCCGGCCGGACGGATCTGCAGGAGCTCGTCGCGGAGCCTTCCGCGTACGCGCACCCGCCGGCGACCCGCGTCCGTCTTGGCGTCGCCGATCGTCAGCCACCCGGACGCGAGATCGACGTCGCGCCACCGCAGCGCGGCCAGCTCGCTGATCCGCAGGCCGCCGAGCGCGAGCCGCGAGGATCGCGCGTCGATGGACGATCCTGCGGTTCGCTGGCGCCCGCTTGTCCTCGAGTTCGCGCGCCTGGTCGTCGAGCTTCCCTGCGGCCGTCAGGAGCGCGTCGATCTGTTCCGCGGAGTCGAGCCACCACCGCTTCGGCGTGGCCGTCGTGAGCCTTCTGCGGCGTCCCTGCGCAGGGTTGCGGCCTATGAGGTCGTACTCGCACGCTGTTTCGAGGATCGACGCGAGCACGACGAGCGTCCGGTTGATCGACGGCGCGCTGAGCACGCCCTGACGGACCTTTGCTTGCGCGTACCGGTCGACCTCCTCGATCGTGATGCGGTCCAGAGCGAACCGCGCGAAATGGCCGAGCAGGTGATCGGTGAGCGCCCACCGCAAGTGCTCGATCGTCTTCGGTCGCAGCCCCTCCGTCTTGCGGCGCTTGAACCACTCGCTCGCGAACTCATGGAACGTCGGAACCTCGCGCGGCAGCACAGCCGATGGCGTAGGCGCGTGGGGATCTTCGCCTCGGCGAACGCGGTCCATCGTGACCCGCAGTTCTCCCTCGGCGCGCGCCTGCGTCCACTCCGGTTCGCAGCCGAGCCGGATGGTGGGCCGATGACCGTGTGCGGTGTATCGCAGGAAGTACGTCGGTGACGACCAGCGGTCATCGCGGACGACTGAGCCCTTCGCTGGACGCGCCATCAGTCGCCGCCTCCCAACTCGCCGTCGTCATCCGGCAGCACCTCGTCGAGCGCCACTTCTAGCTCATCAAGTTCTAGGTCGCCGCGAAACTGGCGCTCAGCCACCGCGATCAGCTCGCACGAGCGGCAGACGAGCGAGTCGTTGTCGAACTCGCTCGCCGCCTTGCGCTCGCCGCAGTGGGGGCATTCCCATCCGTCCTCGGCCATCACGCCTCCTCTGGGTTCAGGCGGTCGCTCTCCTCGGCGGCCCACGTCGCTGCCGCCGCGCGGTGCAAGATCCGGGCGCCGTCGATCGGGGCGTACTCCCCCGCGTCGACCATGTCCTGCGCTGCGCGGCGAATCGTCGCCTGCAGCGTGCCGAGCAGGGTCTCGAATGGCCCTCGCACCGTCAGGTCCTGTCCCGGCAGGGCATGGTGTCGTGAGATCCGGTCGAGCAGACTGTGGTCGTCGGAGAGAAACCGGCTTGCGGAGCTGAGGTCTACCAACTCCCTTTCCAACGCCGCTTCCAGGTCGTCCACGTCGGCGTCGGCGTCGTGGACGGCGTTGTAGAACTTCGCGAGACTGGCGCTGTTCATCTTGACTTGGTCCGCGTCCGACTGGACCTCGTCGATCAGAGAGAGCCGAAACAACTCAACGAAACGACCGGGGACCTGCAACTCGAGGTCGGCGATTGCAGTACTCATGGCGCTTCCTTTCGGTCGGTGTGATTGACCGGGAGGCGAGACTTCTAGCGAGGAACGCCGCCGACCGCTTGGGTAGGCTGCGAGGCGCGCCGGGAGCTCATGCTTCCGGACGATTTAGGGCGGACTACCTGGTGCGACCGAGTCCTGCACCCTGTTTGCGCGGTGTTTTGATTTGCTTCCTATGATGCACCGATGGCCAGGCCGTCAACGCTTGCTCCGGGCGCAGATCTGGATGTTCGAGAAGGCCACTTGGGCCCTCTTCGAGCGCCGGCTCAGAACCCGGACGGAGGGCTGGGTCGAGCTGGCCGAACTCGGACTTTCGTCTGAGCACCGGTTTGGGTATCTGCCGTCCGAGTAGTTGACCCTTCTCCGCGTGCTCCGACGCTCGGAGGTGTCGCCCGAGGACGTGTTCATCGACTTCGGGTGCGGCAAGGGCCGGATGGTGCTCGAGGCGGCCCTGCTTTATCGGTTTGCGCGGGTGGTGGGCGTCGAGCTGTCACCGGATCTGGCCGCCGTCGCCCGCGGGAACGTGGAGCGGAATCGCCGCCGCCTAAGGACGCCCCAGGTGGAGATCGTAGTGAGCGACGTGCTCACATACCCGATTCCCGACGACGTGACGATCGCGTTCTTCTTCAACCCGTTCACAGGCCCGATCTTCGGCCATGTCGTCAGCGGGCTGCTGGCCTCCGTGGATCGCTCCCCCCGACGGCTGCGGATCGTCTATTCTGCACCCGTCGAGGAGGGAATAATGCTGCAAACGGGCCGGATCAGACGCGTGGGCAGCGGGCGCTCGTTCCGGTCGCGTCGGCGTACGCAGCTTGGCATCGGGCTCTACGAGGTCGACCCGGCTCAGGGCGGTCCCGTTGACCCTGGTGCCTCGGCCTTTGGCTTGACCGATCGCGGCCGGTGACTCACGGCCTCGCCTTCGCGCGCTGCTGCTCGAGCCATGCCAGCTCGGACGCGTACGGCCCGCGAACCGCAGGCCGGTTGGCACGACGTAGTCCCTCGAACTCGACGCGGGCGGTCGACGTGTGATCGCGAATCACCCGCGGCGGCCTCGTCGCTGCAGGTGGCTGCTCGACGGGCTCCTCGTCGACCAGCAGCGTGTCGTCGTAGACGCTCCCGGCGGCCATCCGCAAGTGGCCGCCCGCAAACCCCTTGACGCGATCCCCGACCGTCTCCTCAAACTTCTTTCGTTGCTCCATCGACATCATCGCGTCACCGTCCTTTCGAGCGACCGAGCATCATCAGGTACTCGCGTCGCGCGGTTTTCGTGTAATCAGGAATCTCGATGCGCGTCCTGCGCACCGACGCGTGCCGCGAGCTCCGCGCGCGTCAGACCAGCGGCGACGCGGGCTGTGCGTAGGTCTCGTCCTCTGACGGTGGTAGTAGTCAAGGTGCATGGATCGTCTCCTGCTCAAGTGGGTACGCGAAAATGGCCTGCCGTCACTGGGGGAAATCCAGTTACGGATTGACGCCGTGCGTCTAATCGTGGGGCCGCCGTTCGAGGCTCGGACGATCCTGGTGGCGCTCCTCGCCCGCGACTGGCGTTGGCGAGGATGTAGCCGCGGCGAGATAGCGCAAGCGCTCTTTGATCCGATGCTCGGGATCACGAGCCAGCCGATCGGACACGCCGCGGCGGAGGCGCGGGTGAAGCGCGCGGAGGCGATGCTACGCCGCCTCGAGCGCGCCGAGGGAAAGGGCCACCGGCGCCGAGGCCAGCGGATGCGTCAGCACAGCAGCGAGCAGCAAGCGCCTACGCGCGCGGCCTGAAACTGAGGGCCACCCACAACAAACTGCTCACGGCCATCAAGACTGATGTCCCGTGGAACCTCGACCGCATATCGCTGCTCCAAGATGCCAAGGTCCTGGAACAGCAGGCGGATGCATGGGAGGCCTACAACGCCGCGAGGCCCTACAACCAGGACGGCACCCCGCGACGCGATGACCGAGAAGAACTCCGTCGACTCGCCTGGGGCCGACGCATCCTCGCCGACGAACTGGCGCGCGACGCGATGCCGAGCAGCACGAACAACGCGTCCGCCCCATACGTCCCGGCCCAGCGTCGCCGTAAGGAGCTTGAGGCCGCCTCTCTCGCAGCGGTTCGCTCCGCCGTTACTCAGCCGAAACCCCCGCCGCCAAGCTCCGCTACGCGCTAGCCCCACAACGCGAAAAGGCCCGAATCCCCAGGAAACGCCGGGAATTCGGGCCGCTAGCGATCACGGATGGGGTTGTTGCCATGCAGAAGGTCGAGGGTTCGAGTCCCTTCATCCGCTCTCAGAAAAGGCCCGGAAATCCGGGCCTTTTTCTTTTCCTCATCGCTCGTGACGGGCGCAAAATCGACTTCGTCTACCACTTTCGTCTACCAAACCCGGTATCCAGGCGAGCGTCGAAGGATCGCCGCAGTCCGTCGAGGTAGCCGACGAGGTCGGCTTCAACGAAGCGGAGATGGCGGCCGATCTTGACGCTGGGCACGATGCCGCGACGGGAGTAATCGCGCAGCGTCGACTCCTTCAGCGTGAGGAAGTCGGCGGCTTGCGCAGACGTCAGGAGCCGAGGACTCGGCTGGGCCTCGCTGCGGGCGGCGTCGTTCGGTTGGTCCGCGTTGCGGGGTGGGGCGCTCATGGCCGGTAGATGACCAAATGAGCAAAATGACAGTTGTTCGGCTACCCTGTCGGTCGTGTTTGGTTCGCGAGACCAGCGGCGGCGACCGAGGGCGATGCGATGATCCGCGCCATGGCGGACGCTGGTGAGGAGGACGCTCAGACGGCGTTTCGCGACGCTCAGGAACGGTGGAGGAGGGCGCTCGAGGCGCAGCGGCTCGCGCCACCGGACGCTGGTTTCAGCTCGCGGCTGGCAGCACTTGCGGACGCGGCGCAGGCGGAGGCTGTCGCGTGTCGTGCGGCGGGCCGAGCAGGGTTTGAGTGGCCACCGCATCGCGCATCGTCGAGCAAGCCGCCGTATGAGCTCCAGGTGGGTTCGGGTCGACGAGGCCCCGAGGCGCTGTGGCTGCGCTTCGATGACGCGGTGAGCGGGCTGAACCGCGTTGCGACGGGCACTGACTTGTTCGAAGTGGCTCGTGCGTATGAAGAGCTCGCCGCGCTCGCGGCGGCGGTGGAGCACGAGGACCGGACCAGTGGGCTGCTGCCGCGAGCCCGCGGTCGTCGCTCGGCGTGAGGGTCACGCTGACGCTCTCGCCGGCGTAGCGATCACGTCCAATCGCTCCGTCTCTGTCGTCGCGCTTGCTCCCGTTCGGACAGGCGATGTCGTCAGGCGACAGCGCGGAGGTGGCGGTAGGGCTCGCTGCGCAGTTCGGCGACGAGTGCGTCGACGAGGCCCGTGTCGTCTTCCGGACGGCCGTCGGTGACGGCTGCGATCACGGCGCGCTTGCGCTCGAGGAGGGTCGCGATCGCTTCATCGATGGTGTCCGCGGCGAGCAGGTATGAGGCGTTGACGGCGTTTGCCTGGCCGATCCGGTGACAGCGGTCTTCCGCTTGGTCGTGCTTCGCTGGTGTCCAGTCGAGTTCGAGGAATGCGACGTTCGATGATCGCGTCATCGTGATGCCCTGGCCCGCGACCTCCATCGAGCACACGATGAGCTGGTTTGCAGAGCCGTCGGGGGCCTGGAACTCGCGTAGCGAGTTATCACGCGATGTCGGGTTGTCCTCGCCGAGGATGTGCAGCGCTGCGGGGAAGCGCTTGAGCACGGCGTGCTGGATCTCGCGGTGTCGGGCGAACACGACGAGGCGCTCGCCTGAGGAGAGGAAGTCGTGAATCCAGGAGAGCGCGGCATGGAGCTTGCCACGCGCAGCGAGCAGCTTGAGCGCGTTGAGCCGGACCAGCCGCTCAGCGCGGAGCGCGGCTGCAACCTTCGCGTCGAGCTCGCGTAGGTCGAGGGGCTGGCTGCGAAGCCACGCGACGATGTCCTGTTCGGCAAGGCGATATTCCGGCTCGTTGTCCAGTTCGATGGGAACGACCGCGCGTGTCTTCGGCGGCAGTTGGGGCAGGACGTCGGCCTTGAGACGCCGTGCGAAACAGCGTGCGCGAAGGTGCCAGTGAAGGCGGAGGTGCGCATCGGGCCCGCGGAAGCGCTTACCGAACTGCGCGCCCGAGCCGAAGTCGCCGAGCCGGCCGAGGATCCGCAGCTGCGAGATCAGCTCCGGCGGGCGGTTCATGACGGGGGTGCCGGTCAGGGCGAGGACGAGTCCGTCAGCCGGTACCGCCGCAGCGAGGCGGTGCACTGCCTGCGTGCGCTTGGCCCCGGCGTTCTTGCAGTAGTGGGACTCGTCGATCACCACGGCCCGGGGGGCGAGCGCCGTCAGCGTGTCGATGCGCGCAGCGACGATCTCGTAGTTGACGACGGTGACGTCCGCCGGCGCCACGGCGCCGCGTGCGGCCGCCCCGTTGAGCACTTGCACGCTGCGGCCGGGCAGCCATCGCTGCAGCTCGCGCAGCCAGTTGAGCTTCAGGCTCGCCGGGCAGACAACGATGGCCGGGTAGGCGTCATCGGCCTGCAGCGTCGCGATCGCCTCGATCGTCTTCCCCAGGCCCTGCTCGTCCGCGAGGAAGGCGCGCCGCTGGGCAAGCAGGTAGCTCACGCCGGCGCGTTGAAACGGCTTCAGCTCGCCGCCGAGACCGTGCACTTCGAGGGCGGAATCGGTCGCTGCGGACAGTGCCACGAGCCCGGCGGCGTGTGCGTGCTGCTCGCGGACCTCCTGCAGCGCGACCAGCGCGTCGGGCGCCACCCAGGTGTGGCTGTGCGCGATAAAGCCGTCGAGCGTTGGGACGCAGAACGGATCGACGCGAATTGCGGGCAAGCCGGTGTGTTCGTGCTCAGCCGCCTTGTCCGATTTGCCGGGCGCTGCCCCGGGCAGTCCCGAGAACAGGTCGAGCAGACCGCTGTCGTGCCCCGGGGCGAGAACGAAGGAGGGCTCGTCGTGGACTGCGGAAAGTTCGAGTACCGCCGGCGGAGCCGGGCTGCCAGCGACGACTGCGGCGACGCACCGCTTGGCGGCGTGGCTGATCCAGCCTCGCAGTTCCTGTCCTTCGATCAACCGCCACGACTCGAGCGTCAGCGGCAGGCTCACACCGTCGAGGACCGCGCGAGCGCGATCACGCAACACCGACGGGAGCCGCTCCGGCTTCCCGAGGAGCACGAACACGGGAGCCTCGGCCGGCCCCTCGACTTCGATCGTTCCATGCCAGGTGGTGGCGCGCTCCAACCAACGCTCGACTCGCGGGTCGAGCGTTGTCACGTCGAGTTGGGCAACCAACTCGGCGATGCGTACGCCATCGCGGTCCTCTGCCGCAAGCCCCACGCAGGACCCGGGCGCCTCGAACACCGCGAGCCCGGCGGCGTCCGCCAGCGCGCGAGCGAGCGGCGCATGCTCAGCCGCGATCACGATCCACGCTCTGCCGCCGCGGCCGCGGCGCAGTTCGACGTCCCAAGCAGGCGGCTGCTCGCGCGCCTGGGCGGGCTTCGGCTGCCCGATCTCAAGAAGCGCGTGCAGCGCGTTATCGGTGAGGCGAAGGCGCGTGGTGTCATCAAGTAGGGCACGCACGAGATCGGCTGCTCGCGGGTCGAGTGGGATCAGGGCGCGGCCGATCGCCGGGAGGCGGTAACCGTCCGGATGCTGGAGAAGCGCCGCGACGAGATCCGCACCGTTGTCCGTCGCGAAGCTCAACCACCACGACTGGTCGGCCCGCGCAAGGCCGACGACGCACTCCTCGGGCCGGCGCTTGGCACGACGGCGCTCGAGTGCTCGTCCGAGCGCGTCGCTGACCTCCACCGTGTAAGGGACGGTCTCGAACAAGCGCGAGATCGCCTCAGCTCTGTCCGGGTCAAGCGGGACGCGCCACACCCGGCATTCAGCATCCCAACGTCGTCCGGGAATCGCCCGCAACAGCAGCCGAAGACGCTCATCAAACGGGAAGCGCAGAGCGGCGGCGCCTTCGTCGAGCGTCGCGATGAACGTTGGTGACATGGACAGTGGACGATAGGCACCCCAACGGATGACCGCCACCACGGCACCCTCCCCGCCATGCGGATCGGACGCGCTCGTGATCTTCGCGGCGGCCTTCGGCATTGGTGTCAGTCGGAGTGGGAACCTCTCGACGAGTCGCGCGCCCACCCTCCGCGGTCCAAGCCGCGTTACGCCCGCCGCGGTGTTCTCGCAAGCGCCGGACATGGGCGTGGCGTTCCACTCGGGCGCTTGAGATTCCATTGGCCTAGCCGTCTGGCTGCGTCGGCCCGCCGTGTCCGTGACCGCGACGATCGCCGGGCATCCGTTCGGTCTGACCACTTGGCAGGCGCGGCCCTTCACGCCATCGACACCACGCAAGATGTTCGTCGGCTACCTCACACCGATGCGCCTCGTCACGAGCATGCATCTCGTGGGCCCCCTACTAACTGGACCGGGAACTGGCCTCAACCGCTTGTCTCGCTGCGCATCACGTACCGCGGCGGTCGCGTCGTCACGACGCGGCTGCGTGTCCCAGTTCAGCCCGGCTGGGGCTAACCGCACATTCCACGATCCGAGGCCCACCCGTCTCACCCCGCCGTGTCGCTACGCGCGATACGCAGCACCGGCCAACGCGCAACAATGTCGCCGATGGCCTTCGTGCTCGCGATCACGCGTCACACGGGCAGAGACCTAGCCGAAGTCGGGTTCCTGCTCATGGTGATCGCGGGCGTTTGGTTGGCCGCCGCACAGCTACCGCAGCCCAGGTGGAAGGTCCTGAGGATGATCGTCGCGGGCATCGCGCTCGCTGCTGGCGGAGTGCTGCTCATCATCGCGACGCACTGGGGCCACTTCGGCTAGCGCGCTCGCTGCGCGCGATAAGCGGCAGCGTCAGGAAGCGACGTGTCTCCGCTCGGCGAGGTGCTCAGCGGCCTTGAACCTCGCCGACGCCAGCGCGGCCTGGTACTCGCTGGTGCTTCCAAAGCGCCGACAGAAGCGTCGTCGGCGCTCGCTTTCCTTCACCGTCTTCCAGCCGTCGTTCGAGAGAGCATCGAAGAGCGGCCCGGGCTCCGGTGGCGTGTGCGACGTTTCGCCCCACCAAGCGGCGTCAACCTCGATGTACCGGGCTGTCCTCATACCAACGAAACGTAGCTCCGGCGCGCAGCTATGCATAGCTCTGCGGCGCCGTGCCGCCGAAATCCTTGGGTTTGGATGGTTCGGATCCAAATTGCCGCGTCCGTCTCGCTGCGAGGCCAACCCCCGCGTGGAGCGCTTGTTGCCGCGGTTTTCGAGCTTCGACATAACGTTCAGGCGTGGTCTGGACAATGGCCTTGTAATGGGACAGGCAGGCGGGTCAGCACAGGAGCGCTTCGAGGCACTATTCGAGGGCTACCACGCGGATGTCGCGGCGTACGTTCGCAGGCGTGCTCCCGCCGGGGTTGTCGAGGACGTGGTGAGCGACACGTTCCTGGTTGCGTGGCGGTCGTTGGATCGTTTGGACGGCGATCCGCTTCCGTGGTTGTACGGGGTGGCGCGCCGTGTGCTCGCGAACGGTATGCGTGGTGAGCGGCGCCGATCGGTTTTGATGGAGCGTCTTGCCCGTGAGCGTGACCGGGACGACGAAGGCGTGCTGGTGGAGGTGTCGGAGCCGTTGCGCGCGGCGCTGCTTTCGTTGGGTGAGCGCGAGCGCGAAGCGCTCTTGTTGGTCGCGTGGGAGGGGCTCACTCCGGCGCAGGCAGCTGGCGTTGTGGGCTGTAGCGGCGCGACGTTCCGTGGGCGTCTGTTTCGGGCTCGTCGGCATCTCGCACGGACGGTGGCCTCGAGCTCGTCGACTGATGGGTGGGTTGAAATGGCATCGGAGGTCGGGGCATGAGCGATTGGCTTGATGTGGTGCGTGGCGCGAACCCGGTTCCTCGGCCGCAGCCGTTTGACGTCGATGTCCGCAAGCGCATCACCGCAGCGATCGTCCAGGACGACTCGACTGAGGGCTCGACACCGGAGCTGGCGGGGCAGGGGAACCGGCGTCGGCGTCGTTTGCGTGGGGGGCGTCCTCTTGCTTTGATCGTTGTGTTGTGTCTCGCGGGCGGGGCGAGCGCGGCCGCTACCGGTGGCCTGTTCGACGGTCCGGCTGCGGTTCACGCTCCGGCGACTCCAACCTTGGCCGCGGGCGTCGCCGCGGCCGAGGGCGTCCTGGTGCTGGCATCAGGCCTAGGCGATCGATCGAAAGCGCAGGGGCTGGCTTTCGAGCTGACCTGGGCGAAGCCCGGGGCGTGAGAACCGCCGGTGGTTGTGTGACGCCCTGGACTTGCGGGGCGCTGGGTTGCGTCGGCTTTTTGCGCTGACACTGAACGAAAGCTGTCGATCTTCTCGTGAGCGATCGCGTTCGCCATCGTTTCGTGCTGGCCTTCGTCACCGGCCTGGTGCTTGCGTCGCTGGTGGTCACGGCCGGCGTCCCGGGCGTGCTGAAGGCGCACAGGACGCACCTCGGCCTCGATCTGCAGGGCGGGACGGAGATCGTGTTCGAGGCACGGCCTGGTCCGACCACGGCGGTTGATTCGGCGTCGATCGCGAACACGATCAACATCATCCGCTCGCGCATCGACACGCTCGGCGTGAGCGAGCCGGTGATCACGCAGGCGGGCAACGATCTGATCGACGTTCAGCTGCCGAACTTCAAGAACGCCGCGCAGGCACAGAAGATCATCGGGATCGCCGGCCAGCTCTACTTCTACGACTGGGAGGCAAGCGTCATCGGCCCCAACGGCCAGGTCGCGGGACCCAACGGCGAGCCCTACACCGGTGACCCGACCGCGAGCAGTCCGCATTCGATACCGGGGCAGTCGGGGTACCTGACCGAGTACCAGGCAGTGGTCCGCGGCGCGAGACAGAAGCCTGCCGATTACAAGCCGACGAGCACGCCCGCCGGGACGTACTTCCTCGCCGACTCGGCGAACGGCGGGTCGGTGCTCGCCGGGCCGGTCTCGTCGAGCACCCACGCCCAGGCGGTCGCCTACCTGCAGGCCGATCTCCAGCAGCAGCACCGCAGCGCGCCGCCAAGGTCACGGGTCGTGTTCGTGCCGCCCGGGACGGTGATCGTGCAGGCGTCGAGCAACCCGCAGACGCCGATCACAAACGCGTTCTACGTGCTGCGCGACGACCCGTTCCTGACCGGCAACCAGATCTCCAACCCGCAGGCGACGACCGACCCCACCGCCGGTGGGGTCGCGGTCAGCTTCGGCTTCAAGGGCAACGGCGCGAGCGTGTTCCAGAACAAGACCTACCGGCTCGCACAGCGCGGCCAAACAAACTCGTTCGGCACGTCGAACAACTTTCAGCATTTCGCGGTGACGCTCGCCGGCCCGGGCGCACCGCTACTGGTGACAACCCCCTACATCGACTTTACGCAGTTCCCCTACGGCATCCCGTCAGCCAACGGGTCGGAGATCACGGGAAGCTTCACCTATGCCTCCGCGACGCAACTCGCGAACGTCCTCGCGAGCGGCGCACTCCCACTGAACCTGGCCGCGATCTCAACGAACACCATCACGCCGACGTTGGGTCATCAGGCGCTCAGTCAGGGCTTGTTGGCGGGCATTGTCGGTTTGGCGGTGGTTGCGTTGTTCCTGCTGGCTTTCTACCGGGTTCTTGGTGTGATTGCGGTTGCGGCGCTGGCGGTGTACGCGTTGTATTTCTTTGCGTTGATCAAGTTGATTCCGGTGACGTTGACGTTGCCGGGGATCGCGGGTTTGATCTTGACGATTGGCGTTGCTGCGGATGCGAATGTTGTGATCTTCGAGCGTGTGAAGGAGGAGGCGCGTGCGGGGCGCTCGCCGGTCAACGCGATCATCAACGGCTACCGGCGCGGGTTTGCGGCGATCTTTGACGCGAATGTCGTGACGTTCATGACGGCGTTCATTCTGTTCGTTCTGTCGCAGGCCGACGTGCAGGGTTTCGCGTTGACGCTCGGGATCGGCGTGATGGTGTCGCTGTTTACCGCGGTCGCGGCGACGCGGGCGATTCTCGGCACGATGGGCCGCACGCGATTCATCCGCCGGCCGAGCGCGCTGGGGGTGAGCGAGCGGCGGCGCTCGTGGACGTTTGACTTCATGGGCAACTCGCGGTGGTTCTTCACGCTCTCGGGCACGATCCTGCTCGTCGGCGCGATCGCGATCGGCGCGCGCGGGATCAACTTCGGAATCGACTTCGTCTCCGGCACCCAGATCACCGTCTCGCTCAAGCAGCCGGCGAGCCCGACGCAGGTGGCGAATGCCGTCTCCTCGCTACACCTCGATACCGGCGTCCCGGTCGTGCAGCAGCTGACGGCGACAAAGAAGACGAAGCACACGGGCGCGAGCTACACGTTCCAGATCAGGACCAAGACGCTCCAGAGCGATCAGATCAACGACATCGGCCCACACACGGTCGCCTACGTCCTGGACCAGCGTTTCGGGTTGCGTGAGGGGAGTTTGAATTACACGTCTGTGGGTCCGAGTTTTGGGAAGACGGTTGAGCACAGTGCGGTGTTGGCGATCATTGCGTCGTTGTTGGCGATCAGCGTGTATATCGCGTTGCGGTTCAACTGGAAGTACGCGGTTCCGGTGTTGATCGCGTTGATGCATGACCTCTTGATCACGGCCGGCGTGTATGCGCTCACCGGGAGGGAGGTGACGGCCTCGACGGTGGCGGCCCTGCTGACGATCTTGGGCTATTCGCTCTACGACACGATCATCGTGTTTGACCGTGTTCGCGAGAACGTGCAGAAGATGCAGAACGCGGCGTTCTCGCAGATCGTCAACCGGTCGATGTCCGAGGTGCTGACACGGTCGTTGGCGACGAGCCTGTGCACGCTGCTGCCGATCCTGGCGTTGCTGCTGTTCGGCGGGTCGACGCTGAAGGATTTCGCGTTCGCGTTGCTGGTCGGCGTCGCTTCGGGCGCGTACTCCTCGATCTTCATCGCTTCGCCGGTGCTGACGCACTGGAAGGAGCGCGAGCCCGTATACCGCCGTCGTCGCGCAAG
>Ga0182024_10018058_pt1 | contig 13170 bp, 12 predicted proteins | sample P32metaG_FD_120480 | JGI IMG/M metagenome (GOLD analysis project Ga0182024, IMG submission 120480) | Permafrost microbial communities from Stordalen Mire, Sweden - P3-2 metaG (Illumina Assembly) | ecosystem: Environmental > Terrestrial > Soil > Wetlands > Permafrost | place: Sweden: Stordalen...
CGGCTGGAAGCGTTTGCCCGCAATCGAGCCGCAGTGCGCCAATAGCCAACGTCTCCTCGCGCATCAGGCGTTCACCAGCGCCTGCATCGAAACGCTGCTTAACGCATCGTCCCAGATCGCATAATTGGGAAGTTCAACGGTTCGGGAAAGCCGGGCGAAGAACGGCTCGATGCGGCTGGCCGTTTCGAGCGAGCGCGAGCGGCCACGCAGATCGAAGCCGCGGCCCTGGCCGAGCGCATGCAAGATGGTGACGACATCGCCGAGCACCGCCGAACTAGTCGCGGCCCCACCCGCACCAATGCCGCGCAACACGAGCTGGCCGGCGTCGCGCGCGACAACCTGCACGACGTTCTCCGCATCCGCCGTGCGTGCGAACTCGTGGCTCTCCGCGACGAGAAGCGGCGCAACCTCGGCCAAAACGCCGTCGCGCGTGCGGAGGACCGCGGCAACGTGACGGATTCTAAATCCCAGCATGCGGGCGCGCGCCACGTCGCGCTGCGTCACCGCCGAAATTCCGGTTCGCGCAATGCGCGGAGAGGTGACCGCGAGACCGAAGGCCAGTTGCGCAATAACGGCAATCTTGTGCGCCGCATCGACCCCTTCGACGTCGTTGGCCGGATCGGCTTCGGCATACCCTAGCCGCTGCGCTCGAGCCAGCGACTCGTCGAAGCCGGCACCTTCTTCCATCGCTGAGAGAATCGCCGTGCACGTCCCGTTGACGACGCCCGCAACCGAGAGAATCTCGTCTCCCGCCAGCGCCTCGCCGAGCGTTCGCACGACCGGGATTGCACCGGCTACGGCGCCTTCGAAACGCAACGCCGCGCGGCGCGAAGCCGCCAGGGCTTGCAGTCGCGGGCCGTGCTCGCCGAGCAAATCCTTATTTGCCGTGACGACGTGACGTCCGCGCTCGAGCGCGCGCTCGACCAACTCAGCGGCATCCGTCGTTCCGCCGATAACCTCGATAACGAGATCGACGTGCGGATCGTCGACGACGGAGCGAGCATCGCGTGTGAAGAGACGGCGCTCGAGCACGCTCGAACGCCTCTTTAGTGAATCTTGAATCGCAATCGCGCGAAGCTCGTATCGAACGCCGCTACGGCGCTCGATGATTTCGCGCTCGCGTTGCAGACGATCGGCCACGTTTGAGCCGACCGTGCCGCACCCGAGCAGTCCGACCCCGACGGTCGTTTTCATATTTCCCGGCCTCCTGTTGCGATGGGAAAGCGAGGATAAACGCGCGCCCCCCGCCGTGGTGGCGAGGGGCGCGAGAAGCATTCTTAGTTTCCGGACTTAACTTGCGAGCTTCACGACGACCCTGCCACATGCATACGCATGCCGCACATCGAGAACATCATTATGCCACTCGCAGATTGAGACATGGTCCGAAGATTACCATCTGCGCGGGGCTGCTGTCAAGGAAATGTAAGAATCGTTGCGAGAGTGGGTACAACGCTCAGATGAAGATTGCGGTTTTTGGCTCGGACGGTCGCGCGGTCGCCATCGGCAAGCTGCTGGTCGATGCGGGATATCACGTCTGCTTCGGCGATGCGGCCGGCGTGAGTCAGGCCGAGGCGGCCGCCCGGCAGGCGGGCGCCGCCGCGGACACGCCCTACAACGATGCGGCCTTATGTGAAATGTTGATTTTCACCGGCTCCCGCGCCCAGCTCGACGATCTGCTGACGGCGGCGGGATGCATCTCGCCCACTGCGACAGTCGTCGACGCCATGGAAGGCACGGATGGAGACGGGACGGACGTGCTGGTCCACAAACTCGATACGCACCGAGTCATCCGCGCCCTGATCGTGGCGCCGCAGGTTAACGCCAACATTCCGTACTGCGGCGACGACGCCGACGCGATGACCGTGTTCGAGGAGGTCTTTCGCACCGCGGGATGTCTGACGGCCTATCGTGGTCCTCTCGCCAAGGCCGCCGAGATCACTCTTCCAGGCATCGGCGAGACGGGCGAAGCGTCGTTCAAAACCGTCAAATCAGCGAACACCGTGAGCACGTAAGCGCGAGGCAGGCTCCGCCTGCCCGCCGGCAAACGCTTTGCCGGCAAATCTATGGCGTTCGCCGTTGCTCAGTACGAAGTGCCGGTTGCCGAACCGTATCGGCTCGATCTGACCGTGAGCGTGCTACGGCGCTTGTCAACAAATCTCGTGGACGTGCTCACGCCGGAGGGCGTCTACCTGCGCGTGATCGGGGATGCCCATCGACCGATGCTGGTACGCGTTTCTTCCCAGCAGCGGGGCGCGCTCTTCGTGACGCTCGAAGGCGAACACCGCGGCCACCGGCGCGCTCTGGAAACGGTGCACCGGATGCTGGGCACCGACCGCACCCTCCGAGAGTTCGACCGAGGCGCCGCGCGCATCCCATGGCTGCGCCCGCTGGCGTTGCGCATGCGGGGCGTCAAGCCGCCGCGTTATCCGACGCTTTGGGAAGCCTGCGTGAACGCAATCGTTTTCCAGCAGGTGAGTATCCACGCCGCCAGCGCCATCCTGCGACGCTACGTCGTCACGCTCGGTTCGCCAATCGAGTTGAGTGATGGACGTACGTTGCACGCGTTCCCGGACACCGAGGTCACGCTTCGGGCGAACGATGACCTGCTGCGTGCCGCCGGTTTGAGCACGAACAAGATCGCGGCGTTACGCCGCGTCGCCGAGACTCTCGTCTCCGGAACGCTTGACGAGCGAATGTTGGAAGAACGTTCCAGCGTTGAGGCAGCGGCAATGCTTCGCTCGATCAAAGGCGTAGGACCGTGGACGGCAACGGTCGTCCTACTGCGTGGACTCGGCCGGCTCGACGTGTTTCCAATGAACGACTCCGGTGTCGCCGGCGGCTTAGCGTTCGTAGGCGGCTCGCCACCGGAGATCGAGAACGTGCTCGACGTACTCGGATCGCAGCGAGGAATGCTCTACTATCATCTCTTGCTCGCCCGGCTCGAAGCCCGTGGCGAGCTCGGCCCGGCTTAGGAACCTCTAGGGAATCTCTGATTAATCCGATGTACGTGCGTGATGCTGAGGAGGCTCTGCACGACGAGCGGAGCCCGGATGGCGGAGCGACGAGCGGCTCCGAGGCATCATGCACGTACATCGGATTAATCAGAGATTCCCTAAGTGCCGTAGCGCCGTTGACGTAACGCGTAGTCGTCGAGCGCGGCCTGAAGCTCGACTTCGCCAAAATCAGGCCAGTACGTCTCGGTCGCCCAAAACTCCGCGTAGGCGGCTTGAAACAACAGGAAGTTCGAGAGGCGCAGCTCGCCGCCGGTTCGGATGACCAGATCGGGATCGGGGAGGCCGGCCGTGTACAGCCGGCTTTCGACGGCGTGCTCGTCGATTGAGTCCACGTCGCGCAGTCCGGCACTTACTTCGCGAACCAACTCGCGGACGGCATCACCGATCTCGCGTCGCCCTCCGTAGTCGATTGCGAGATTGAGCGTCACCGCATCGTTGCCGGCCGTCTTCGCGACGAGCTCGGCAAGAGCGCCGCGAGCCGCGGCGGGAAGCCGGTCGCCTCGCCCGCAGAGCCGAACGCGTACGCCTTCGCGAGCAAGGGTGCGCAGTTCGCCGCTCGCTGCCGCAATGCACAGGCCCATCAGCAGTTCGACTTCGCCGGACGGCCGCTTCCAGTTTTCCTCCGAAAAAGCAAATGCCGTGACGATCCGAATCTTCGCTTGCCGCGCGGCCCGCAGCGTTCGGCGCAGCGCCGCGACACCACGCTGGTAGCCGTACGCGATCGGAAGCTTTCGTTCGCGCGCCCACCGCCGATTGCCGTCCATGATGATCGCAACGTGATTCGGGATCACGTCGTCGCCAGCTTCGGTCTCGTAACCGAGGTCACCGATCGCTCGTGCACGTCGCGCACGACCGACTCCAGCTCGTCCACGTATGCGAGAAAACGTTCGCGGCCTCGTTTGCTGATGCGATAGACAGTCGACGGACGGCCGGCTCCCCGCTGCTTATCCGTCGCCACGATTCCTACTTCGGCGAGCGCGTGAAGATGTCGATTCAAATTGCCGTCGGTCAAATCGCACGCGCTCTGCAGCTCCGTAAAGCTTAGTCCGTCGGGATGCGCGATCAAACACGTGCAGATCGCGAGCCTTCCTCGCTCATGAAAGATTCGCTCGAGCCCTGCGTAGGCAAACGGCGCTTGTGGTGACGTACTCACGAAGCGCGATCGAGCCAGATCAGATAGCCGATGGCGAACTGGCCTGCTCCGAATCCAATCGGCATCACCCACCAAGCGAGCGCAACGGCATCGAACGGGGTAACCAGAAATACCATGGCGAGCAGCGCAAATCCGATCGTTACGCCAAACGTCGAAGCCGGGATCGCGCCGCGTGAAGCGAAAAGTCCGATCGCATAAAAGGCGAACCAGGTCCCCGGCAGCAGCGCGAATGCTGAATGCCCGACGAGCGCGAAGGTAAGCGCGCCGCCCAAGACGATGCTTGGTGCAATGGACAGCGCGGCGGTACGAAAACGACTGCGCGCGCCGGGTGCGCGGTGCTCGAGGAGCCACACGGCTACAGCGCCGTAGTTGAGCGCCAGCGCGACCGCTAAACACGACAGCCAGATCGTGAGATAGGCACGCAACTCCTCCGAGGTTACCGGCATCGGCGCAATTCGCAGTTGAAGAAACGCTGCGATGAACGCTGCGATGCCGCTGCCCGCGGCTGCGAGACCGGAATAACCTTCGAAGCGCTGCAGCGCAGCGAGGCGGTCGCGGACTTCCGCAAGATCGGAAAGCGCTCGCTGAAGTTCCATTATTTACTTTGTATCACAAAGTTGCCCTTCCTACAAGAGCGAAACGCCCAGAAAACGAAGCGGAAGGCTTATGCTTGCGCCTGGCCGGCATGGCCGTAAGGGCCAGCCGGCAAAACCTCACGTCCTTCGACGCCTCTCAGGATGACATAGCTACTGGGAAACGCTCACGGCGACGGGATAGCTGATCCCGTGGCTGATCGAGCCCTTCAGCGTGAGATCGGAGGCAGCATATATCGAGACGCCGCTTGGACACGAGTTGGTCACGAAAAAGTCACCGGTCGTGCTGAGGGTCATGCCGCTCGGGCATTGGATGCCATCCGACTGTACGGCGACGCGTGCCAGCGTCGTCTCATCGTACTCGCTCAGGCTATTCTTCGCATAGTCGAGAACGTACAGGTCACCCGAGCTGGAGATAATGGAGATCGGCTTGGCCACCCCTTTCGTGATCTGCCGCGGGTGGTCTGGCTTGAGGAATGGATAAATCGTGATCGACCTGTTTCGCTGATTGGCCACGTAGAGGTTGTTGGCCGAATCCACCGCCAGCGACGCCGGCCCCGCCAGGTCTCGTTTGAAGTTCTTCATCGGCTTGGTCTTACCCGGCGCGTACATGGTGACGCTGTTGGTGTCAAAGTTCGCAACGTAGAGGTTGCGGCTGCTGTCGAATGCGAGCGCCTCGGGCCCGCGAACTCCCTGCGTGAGCGTTTCCGCCGGTGACGTCGACCCTCGCCCGTAGACGGTGACCGTATCTCCGCCGTTATTTGCGACGTACAGCTTGCCCGAACGATCGATCGCCAACGCGAACGGCCCGTACACGCCGTTGACGATTACTCGAGCCGGCTGGCTGCTGCCCGGCGAGTAGACCGATACCGAACTGGTCAGGCTGCCGCTGGGGGTGCCGTAGTTACCGACGTACAGGTTTCCCGCTTTATCGACCGTTAGCGAGTTAGGATAGGAGATGCCGCTCGAAATCGTGCGGCCCGGTGACTTCTTGCCGGGCGCAAAAACCGAAATCGTGCTTGCGTAATAGTTCGCCACGTACAACGTGCCGCTCGTCAGGGGAACCGAAAGGCCTCCAGCTTGTAGACCGGTACGAGCGAGCGACGCGCTCGGCGGGATTCCTGCGTCTTTGCCCGCGGAGCACGCAGCCAGCACTAAAGTGAGGAGTAAACCCCTACAAAAAAATTCGCAACGCGGCATTCACAGCCCTTTCTTGACTAAGAACGATAATGAGCAAAAACAATGACGAAGCTTCGCCGCAACTGGAAGGTCCGCCTAGACGTACGCCACAACGGCCACCGACGCAGCGGCGGTGATCACGTCTTCCAGCAGTCCCGCAGGTACGCGCCCGATCAGTGTAATGGCCCGCGAACGGATAGCCAGTCCGACGTAAGCCCCGACAATGGCGGCTGCGGCGCCGGCCAGCACCGCGCCCGCGACGGGCGTACTGCTCAGCGATGCCACCGTCCAGCCGCAAAAGGCTCCGCTGCACCCCCGCGCGATCAAGCCGGCCGGACGCGTTCGCGCAGGAGTCTTGGGATAAAGGTCGCCGACGTACTCGAGGAGCGCGAGTACGCCTAGGGCATACGCCAAAGGCGTGTCGCGCCGCATCAGCCACAAGACGGCCGGAGCCGTGAACGTGCGCAATCCGGCAAGAAATCCCAGGAGAACTGCGACGAGCACCCCCGCTACCTCCTAACGAAGTAGAGCAGAAGAAACCTCGGTTCGTTGCCAAATTGCCAAAGCCTCGCAAAGGAGATAATGCGGATGCTCAACCGCCGGCGGGCTTATCCAAGAAATGCCGGTGCGGTATGAAGCGCCCCGGCTTCGTTCCTCCAGAGTGCATACTGCAACGGCTGTTTGGAGTTCATCGAGGCGCTGCCGATCTCACCGTGCAGGTCGATCGCAATAACGCAATACATCTCCTCGCGCAGCTTCGGCGCGGTCCTCGCCATTAGGCGCATGAGATCGTCGCACGCTTCTTGCGGATGCGCGCCCTGCGCCATGCGCCGCACGATGAAGACGGACGTGCAGTAGTTCGCCATCACGTCCCCGTTGCCGGTCGCGGCGGCGGCGCCGGCAACGTCGGCGTAGTAACCGCAACCGACGAGCGGAGAATCGGCGACGCGACCGGGGATCTTCCACGCGAGGCCGCTTGTGGAGCATCCGGCAACGACCCCGCCCCGGCCGTCAACGCCGAGCATGCCGATTGTATCGTGATTGCGACCGTCGATCCAAAACGTTTCGTGCTTCGGCGTGTTTCTCCATCGCAGCCACTCCTCCAGGCTTTTGGGCGTAAGCAGTTGCTGCGGCGTGAAGCCCATCTCGATTGCAAAGCGCAACGCACCGTCACCCGCCATCGTCGTGTGACGCGTCTTCTCCATGACGAGCCGCGCAACCGAAATCGGGTTCTTGATCTTGTGAAGGTTGCAGACCGACCCGGCGCGATGCGTCGTGCCGTCCATGATGCCCGCGTCGAGCTCGACCTCGCCCTCGGCGTTCGGCAAACCGCCGTATCCAACGCTGGTCACGTTGGGATCGTCCTCGACGAGGTTGATGCCTTTTTCGACTGCATCGAGCAGCGCTCCACCGCCGGCAAAGATCTCGCCGGCGCGTCGATTGGCTTCGACGCCAAAATCCCACGTGGACAAAAAGACCGCACCGTTGTTGCGCGTTTGCGGCGAAGCCGGCGACGCGGTGCTGAGCGTGGCTGTGGCCGCACCGGCGGCGAAAAGAAAGCCGCGTCGATCGATCGGTTCCATTAGCTAACTCCTGTTGTCGAGCCGAAAGAGCGCCTTCTCGATGAAGCACGGCTGGTCCGGTCTGGGACCACCGCGGTAAAAAGGCGCCAGGCAAGCAAGGGCGTAAATCTACGGGAGTCTGTCGGACTTAGGCCTTTTTCGGATTCGGTGCGAACTTTGTTCGAAGACGAGGCGCGAAGAGGGAGCGAAGCCGTAGCTTCGTTACCGATGAGCAACGACGTATTCGGGCAAAGGACGCTCCGAAGACGGAAATGTGCCTAAGTCCGACAGACTCCTAAAGGCGCGGGAGCCGCGCTTTACTTTATAAGAGGAGCCTCTAGTGAAATATTTGCCCCGCTGCATCGCAGCACTCTTTGCATTTGGTCTCATCGCTTTGAGCGCCGGCCCAGCGCCCGCGCTACAAACTCCGGCGTGGCAGCACGGCAACGGCCAAAATCTTACCGGGCAGTACTCCGGATCGGTCACCGATAGCGTTCTGGGATCTGGCACAGCCATCGCTAATTTCGTTGGCGCCAGCCTCGGTCTCGGCGGCTATTTCGTCTTCACGTTCGGAAGCGCGAACTATGATAACCCGACGATCGCAGGCGGTGGCCGTAACGATCTTGCGGCCAACGGGTACCGCGGCGGCCACGGCGATGTATTTGGCGCCTTCGAATCGACGATCGCCAGCACGGCCTGTGAGTTTTACTATTCCGCCTCGTACAGCTCGTCGGACAACGAGCTCACTGGAAGCTATAAAGCAGTAAACGGATGCTCGGGTCAAACCGGAACCTTCACGCTGACCCAGCAGTGTTACTACAGCAGCGGTAGACAACATAGCGTGCGGCGCGAAGGCGGCGGCATTAGGGGCTGTTAGCCACATTCTTCGAGATCACCGCGGTCTGACGAGATAAGAGCGGTCGCGCGCGCGACCGCCTCTTCGTCGCTCAGGGCCGCGCCTTCCGCCAAGCACTGCGATAGCTCCGCGCCGGCGAGTCGCTCCTTGAGTGTCGCCTCAAGTTTCTCGACGATTGCGCGATCGTAGGGCAACCGCGTCCAGCCGGCTCGGCGCAGCCCTTCTTCCGCATATCCGATTAGACGGGCTGCTTCGTTTGCGTTGCGTTCACCGCTCACAGCTGCAACGTACGACAGAGCAAACAGCTTTTGGATCGGGTGGCGAAATCTAGTCGCTAACGCGAGCGCTTCGCGCGCCGCCGGCTCGGCGTTAGCACAATCGCCCATCAAGTAATAGCAGCCGGCCAAATCACCAACGATCAACAAGACGTTCTCCCCGTCGGCGAGCGGCCTTGCCTCAGTGAGGCGCTTCGCCGCCTCGGTGTAGTTGCCGAGTTCAGCCTCGAATACTCCCCACCACTGCAGCGCTCGCGCCGCATCGTCGTCGAGACTTAGCGATTGAGAGAGCGCGGCACTCTCGGCATACATCGCTCGCACACGCGCGCCGCCATCCTTGGAGAAACTGAGCGCACAGCGCCGCAACACGTCGGCGAGCAGTCGCCGGTCGCCGAGTTCGCGCGCGAGCTCCAAGCTTGCAGCGGCGGCCGGCTTTGCGGCCTCGAGATCGTTTTCGATAGCGTATTGATTTGCAACCTGAGAGAGCGCCCGAGCGAGTCCCCGATCGTCGGCGGCTAGCCGGAAGAGCGGCACGGCCGCCAGCGCTTGCGCGAGGGCGTTCTTCGTCGCGCCTTGGTTGTTATACAGCATCGAGAGCGTGTATCGCAGGCGGCCCTCGATGTCCGGCGGCAACGTGGCGCCGACTCCCAGCGCACCCTCGCACCACTGGGTTCCCTCGCTCAAAAGCGTAAGCCGCATAAAGACCGGCGCCGTATCACCCGCAATCTGCGCGCCGAGCCCGAGATCATTCGCTTCGCCGGTCGTCCAACTGAGGGCTGCGCGGAAGTTCGCAAGCTCCTGCTCGAATCGCGACAGCCAATCGCGGCGTGGATTCGCATCCCACTCTTGGTAGCCGTCACGGGCGATCGCGGCATAGACTTGCGCATGGCGCTGCGAAGCGCCCTGCGTTTCGCCGATGTCCTCGAGTTTCTCGCGGGCAAACTGACGGATCGGTTCGAGCAAACGATAACGGGCATCCGCTTCTTGCACGTCCATAACGAATAAAGACTTGTCGACAAGGGATGAGACGAGATCGATCGTGCCGACGTCGTCCGTGCCACAGAGCGCGATCGCGCTTTCGAGCGTGAAGCCGCCCATGCAAGGCGCGCAACGTCGCATAAAATCTTGCTCTTCGGGCGTTAGGAGATTGTAGCTCCAATCGATCAGCGCGCGCATGGTTTGCTGGCGCGGTTGGCGGTCGCGGCCGCCGGAGAGCACTCGCAGTTCCAGGTGCTCGGAGAGTCTTTCGATCGGAATCGTTCGAACGCGCGCGGCGGCGAGCTCGATCGCCAGTGCAATTCCGTCGAGCCTCCGGCAAATATCTTCGACGAACGGCCTCTTCGTTTGCGCTGCGAAATTTCGACTGGCCGCGCCGGCGCGTTCGTCGAAGAGCCGCACCGCCAGATCGAGATCGAGCCCCGAGATATGATAGACGTTTTCTCCGCCGATGTTGAGCGGTTCGCGGCTCGTTGCTAGAACCGTAACGTAACGGCAGCGGCCTAGCATCGCTGCCACAACGCGCGCGACTTCGTCAATCAAATGCTCGCAGTTGTCGAGAACCAGCAGCAGCTCACGTTCTTCAAGAAACTTGAGAAGCACCTCGAGCGGCGCGACACCTTTGGCCTGATCGACGCCGAGGACCGAGAGCAAGACGCTGATCACGAGCGCTCCGTCGGAGATAGAAGCGAGGTCGACGAACCAGGTGCCGTCTTTTCCATCGTTAAGTGCTGCCGCGGCCACCTCGAACGCCAGGCGGGTCTTTCCCATACCCCCGGCGCCGACGATGGTGACGAGGGCTTGCGTTTCGAGAAGCCGCTGGATCCGAAGAACGTCCTGCTGCCTTCCGACGAAACTCGTCGTTTGCAACGGAAGATTGTTGGGCGGCGTTTCGAGGGCGCGCAGGGCTTTGAACTCCGTGCGCAGCTCGGCGCCAATCGCCTGAAAGACGCGCTCGGGCGCTTTGAGGTCGCGCAGCGCAATCGTGCCGAGTTGGCGCAGCGTTATGCCTGCCGGGAGGCTCCCCGTTATAAGATCGGCGGCGTCTCCCGAGACGAGAATCTGGCCGCCGTGACCGGCCGAGACCAGACGCGCCACGCGATTGACCGCCATGCCGAAATAATCGCCGGAGCGTTCGTCGGCCTCGCCAGCCGCAATCGCCATCCGAACGCGCAGCTCGTCCACATCGGCGAAGTTCTCGCGGCCAAGGCGTCGCTGCGAATCGACCGCCGCTTCGAGCGCCTCACCGACGCTCCAGAACGCGGCGCAAAAGGCATCGCCGATCGTCTTAAAGACATATCCTCGCCGCCGTTCGATCTCCGACCGCACGATCTCGTCATGCCGTAGCACGGCATCGCGCATAGCGTCGGCGTGGGCGTCCCACCGTCGCGTGCTTCCCTCGATGTCGGAGAATAAAAATGCGACCGTGCCCGAAGGAATAGCCGCATTTTTCACGCCTTCCGGGCTTTGCGCTCCCTTTGTCCCGCTAGGCGCCAGGCGGCCGGCCTAAGCGTCTTTTCGCTTATGTCGCGTCAGGCTCGTTATTGGAACAACCTGCTTGGAGAGCACGGCGACAAGCTCCGCGCGGCTCTTGACGTCGAAAGTCTGGAAGAGCTGCGCGAGTTGGTTGCGGACGGTGTGCGGGCTACGTCCAAGCTTCTTGGCAATGTCCGCGTTACGCTGGCCCTCGCGCAGTAACGCGAGCACTTCGCGTTTCGCAGGTGGGATGCGCTCGAGCGGAACGACGGTTGACATTTTTGAGTCGGAGATTCGGCGCGCGATCCAGCTGTTCGGCCATGGTGCGATCTTGTGGGCCGCCCGCTCGAGCCAGCGTTTGTCGTGCGTCGCTTCGTAAAGGCCCATCGCGCACAACGCCGCCCGCCACCCGTAATTAAAATCTTCAAAGATCGACCACGCTTCCGTAAGCGCAGTTTTTCCTTCTTCCGTATCGCCGAGCCGAAGCCAGGCGATACCCTGCGAGTAGCTTTCGAAACCGCGAACGCGAGGGTCGCTTCCGTACGAGAACATCGGGGTGACCGATGACTTAAGCGAGCGAAAACGCGCTAAATATTGTTCGGCCACCGCGGGGTTTTCATACGCGTGCAGCTCGGCGAGAACCAGCAGAGCCTCACGCTCTTCGCCGGTCACTTCATTCCACGAGACGCGTTGGGCGATCTCGCTGGCCTCCTGCAGCTGTTCGGCGGAAAAGGCCGCTTCGCCGGTATTCCGCGCGAGCAGCGCTCGATCCAGATAGCACAGGACGCTCCAGTGCTCGGACGGCGCCAGTTTGCCGGCTTTTTTGAAGGAACCGAAAGCGGCTAGCTCATTGCCCTGCAACTCGTCGACCGACGCTAGGAACCGGGTAACTTGAAAGTGCTCGAGCGCGAGCCCCGTGGTCCAGGGCAACGCATTATAGATCTGGCGAACGCGTTCGGCCACATCGTGCAGCGGCATTTCCCGGCACAGCAGGGCAAGCGTGAGCAGCGCGTTCCCGCGGAGATACTCGTCAGGCATTTCCGAGCCGTCGAGCTCGTCGAGCGCCTTTTCGAGCTCTTCGACCTGCAGGAGCACGTCGCTGCGCCGCAACGCGATCCATGAGAGCATGATGTGGGCCCGGGCGCGATTGTTTGGATCGTTCGACCGCAGTTGGACCGTGGTGGCCTCTTCGGCCGTGCGATGATCGTGCTGCATCCACGCAATCGCGGCCGTGTAGAAGTACGCTTCATCGTAGAGGGAATCGCCGGGCATTAAATCGTCCAGGGCACGATTGATCAGCCTCTGTCCCGCTACGTAGTCGCTCGTGTATCCCAAAGCGGCGCCCAGAAAAACGTCGCGGGCAACACGAAGCCGGCCTGAATCTTCGGGAAAGTCCGAAAGCGAGCCGATGACATCGAAAAATCGGCGCTCGCGCGAGGCTAGCCTCGCACCCGCGATGATACCATCGGGCGTCTCGCTGCCATCGATGAGTTGATGGCAACGGTCAAAGTCCGCCGCTTTGAGCGCATCTTCGAATTCCGCGTTATCGAACGTCGGATAAGGTCGAACGTTTGTCTGCATCGATTCCGATCTGCGAGTTGAGGCACGGGCAGTGGGCCCGGCGCTTCCCCGTCAACTCGCGCCCTTTCTATAGTACCTTCGTACCGGCCTTCGGGCAAGGATTTTTTCCCGAACGCCGGCGCGAGGGAAGTTTACAGGATCAAGCCGCCTACCGACGATGGGATCGAACCGCCTACCGACGACGGGATCGAACCGCCTACCGACGACGGGATCGAGCTGCCTACCGACGACGGGATCGAGCCGCCTACCGACGACGGGATCGAGCCGCCTACCGACGACGGGATCGAACCGCCTACCGACGACGGGGTCGAGCCGCCTACCGACGACGGGATCGAGCCGCCTACCGACGACGGGATCGAACCGCCTACCGACGACGGGATCGAGCCGCCTACCGACGACGGGATCGAGCCGCCTACCGACGACGGGATCGAGCCGCCTACCGACGACGGGATCGAGCCGCCCACCGACGACGGGATCGAGCCGCC
>Ga0182024_10018059_pt1 | contig 13170 bp, 10 predicted proteins | sample P32metaG_FD_120480 | JGI IMG/M metagenome (GOLD analysis project Ga0182024, IMG submission 120480) | Permafrost microbial communities from Stordalen Mire, Sweden - P3-2 metaG (Illumina Assembly) | ecosystem: Environmental > Terrestrial > Soil > Wetlands > Permafrost | place: Sweden: Stordalen...
CCGCCGCAAATTCGGTTCACGTGTCGCAAATATTGTCGAGGGGTGCACCGATTCCGATACCGAACCAAAGCCGCCCTGGCGTGAGCGCAAGGAGAACTATCTCAATCATCTCCGCACTGCGGGCGCATCCATCCGGCTCGTTTCCGCCGCCGACAAGCTTTACAACGCCGGCGAAATTCTCTCCGATTTTCGCCGGCACCGGCATTCTGTGTGGGCCCGTTTCAAGGGCGGAAAAAAAGGAACGCTTTGGTACTACGGCGAAGTGGCAAAAATACTTCGCGCCAAAGGTTCCAAGGAACTGCCCTGGGGACTAGTCGACGAACTCGATCGCGTCGTATCAACTCTGAAAGCTGTCTCCCGGCGCTCGTAGCACCGCATGACCACAAGGGGACAACCCTGTAGTCACCGGCTGGATCGGTAACCTTTTTACCCCATCATTTTGACGCGCTACCTCCTGACACAAATCTGGCCCCGTAACTCCCTTTCTCGCAATAAGTAGCGCGCCCTCCGACTGGCCCGCCAGATGCACCAATAGCACCGGAACCGCGATAGGCATTCTGAATTAGCGATCGGGACTGACGCGTGAAAACTTACTGGCACCGTAGAGATAGGAACTCGAAGGGGCGCAATTCACAGCGTGGTTACACGCTCATCGAATTCGTCGTCACCGGCATAATCCTCACCACAATTGCGGCAATGGCCGTTTTACAGTTGCGTCCCACCTGGCAGGACCAGCAAGCGAACGCCGCGATGGATCAGGTGAAAGCGACTTTACGCCAAGCTCGTGAAACTTCGATCGGCCAGCGCCGCTCCATCCTCGTCAAGTTCGTGGCCGCTGGAGGCGCGAATTGCCCTGTGGGCAGCAACATTAGCAACTGTATTGAGCTCTTTCAGATGGTCGTATCCGGGAGTCCGCCAACGGCAACGCAGGCCACCACGCCATTTCTTACCATTCCGGTGCAGGCCAATACGTTGTTCGGAACGGTGACCGGAGAAACCGACACGCCGGACGCGTTCGGCATTCCCGGCAGTGGAGGAGTTTATTTTGGCGGGCAGTCGGGAGGACCCGGCTCGGGAATGCTTTTCCAAAGCGACGGCACATTCACGGACGGCAGCGGGAATCCCATCAACGGAACGGTATTTATCGCCGTGTCAAACATTAACAATTCAGCGCGCGCGGTTACAGTCCTCGGGAATACGGGACGGATTCGCGCTTGGAAGAACAGCACACAGGGGTGGTTTCAATGATGAAGCAGGCAGCAACACCTCGCAAATCAAACCGGGCTGAGGGCGCGGGCTTCACGTTGATCGAGACCATGATTGCCATGTTGGTTCTCTCGATCGGCGTGCTGGGTCTGGCGGCGACACTCGCAAGCAGCCTCGCCTATATGAATTCGTCTGAAAACGATTACATCGCGCAGCAGAAAGCAGCCGAGGCCGTCGAATCGATCTTCACGGCCCGAGACTTGGGCCAGGCCACATGGTCTAGCATCTGCAACGTGGGCTCGGCGCTCTGCACCGGCGGCATATTTCTCAATGGTGCGCAGCAGTTGTGCGACCCCGGCCCCGATGGAATTATCGACACGGCCGACGATTTCAACGGTACCGCCTGCAGCGTGCAAGCGGACGCGATTTTGATGCCAACTTCCGCGGGCACGATCAACTCCACGACTGCCAGCCGCGTGCCCCTTTCAAATTATAACTTTCAGCGCACGATCACCATTACAGCGTTTCCGAATGTCACGAATCTGCGCACGATCACGGTACTGATCACGTATAAGGCCGGGATTTTCCAGCGGTCTTACACGCTCACGACGAATATTTCGAATTTCTCCTAGAGGCGTGAAAGCGAGAGAGCGAATGAAGCGCGAAGCCGGATTCACACTTTTGGAAGTGCTCGTGGCCACCACGATAATGCTGGTGATTCTCGGGGCCACGATGGGCACGCTCACCGATGCGATTCACGCCACCGAGGGCGTTTCTCTGATGGCCGATACGCAGGAGAATCTGCGCGCTGGCATGGGCTACATCGTTCGCGATCTTGTGCAGGCTGGGGAAGGACTTCCGCAAACCGGCATCACCATCCCAAATTCAAGCGGTGTTTCCGCCGTGAATCGTCCTGGACCCTCGGGCATTGGCACCTTCCCAACATCCTGGACGGTGTTGCCATTGATTTCACCCGGATATCAGCTCGGTCCAACCACAACCACGTCCGGCAACGCGACGGATATGCTCACAGTGGTCTACGCGGATAATACGCTGATCGATTCGAACCAACACACGCTCAACGAATTCCCGGTGAACACTCCCGGCGGAGGCGCGGGCTGTTCTGGGGCGACACCAACTCCCAACGGGACCATCGTCACTTCCGGCACCACCACCACCATTACGTTCGATTCTACGTGTATCAATATCAATACAGGAAACACAGCAATCGCAGTGGGCGATTTGCTGCTGCTCCAGAATGGCGGCGGCATGGCGCTGGTCAACGTCTCTACCGTCACATTGGCGAGCAACAAACTCACCATCGCTTCCAGTCCCGATCCGTTCAAGCTGAATAACTCCGGCAAAACTTCGGGGACAATCGCGCAAATTAAATCGGGAGGTGTATACCCGGCAACGACGGCCACGCGCGTGAAAATGATCACGTATTACGTCGACAACACGAATTCGGCACGCCCTATGTTGATGCGCCAGGTGAATATGAACACCGCGCAAGAAGTAGGCGAAACCATCGAGAACATGCAACTGTTCTACGACATCCTATCGCCCGGATCCTCCCCGCCGACCATCACCACGAACGTGGTAAATCCGAGTGCGGCGAATTTGCCCTATGTTCGCGACGCTTACGTAACGCTCTTTGCGCGTTCAGAAAACACCTACAGCGCGAGCAAACAGTATTACCGCAACAATTTAACGACCGCGGTGAGTATCCGCAGCCTGAACTTTTTTAACGAGTTCAAGTGACGGCAAGCATGCGAGAGCCTGGGAAAACTCGGCAACCTAGTCGGAATTTGCGCACCGGATCGGGCCGGGCGTTCAAAAGGAGCACGTCGGTGAAACACAAAGGTGACAAGGGAATCGCTTTGGTGACGACGCTTTTGATTCTTTTGCTGATGTCCACGATGATCGTGGGGCTGACCTGGCTGGTGATGGGCGACCAAAAGTTGGGCGGCAACAATGCCGATCGTCAAACGGCGTTCTACGGGGCTGAATCCGGCCTCGAAGCTCTCACAGCACAGCTCGAGAACACCTTCGATACCAACTACGCTCCCACAGCCGCCAATATCAACACCGTGGTTTCCAGCACTCCTTTGAATCTTGTTCCCGGAGTTCAATATCTCTCTCCCGGCAGCACCACCAACGGTTCGGGCTTCGCCATTACCTTCGTTCCAGACGCAAATGGAAATCCCGCATCGAGCTATCACACGATCTCGACGGGCGCCTATGCTGGCCTGGTAGGGCTGACGACTCCCTACACGCTTACCGCGACGTCGCACAGTATCGAAGGCTCCGAGGTGAAGCTGGTGCGCTCGGTTCAGACCGTCGCGATTCCGATCTTTCAGTTCGGAATTTTCTCCGACAGCGACCTGAGCTTTTTTGCCGGACCGAATTTTGATTTCGGCGGACGCGTGCATACAAATGGAAACCTCTGGCTCGCCGAAGGCGACGGGAACACGCTCACCATGGAGAATAAAGTTACGGCCGTGGGAGAAATCATCACTTCAAACCTTGAAAATGGCTGGGCCACCAGCAACAGCTACAATGGCGCGGTGAACATCACCCAGAATCCGGGTTCCTCGAACTATGCCGACATCACCGCCCAAACTCCCTATCAGAGCGCCACGGGAACCAGCAACTGGGTCAACAACGTGGGTGCCTTTAACTCGGGCTTTACTTCCATGGCGGGATCCATCTTTAACAACAACGTCGCTGTCGGCCCCGAAAACAATGGCGTGACCACGCTGAATATGGCGATTGCCACGCCGGCCATCGGCGGGCAGACCATCGATATTATCCGCCGCCCGGTGCAGGGTGAAAACACCTCCAATCCCGGAAAGCTCTCCGAGCGCTACTATAGCCAGGTGAGCCTTCGCATCCTGCTTTCCGACTATGCTTCTGACGGCACCTGTGCGAACAGCGATATCAGCAGCAGCAGCGCGAGCGCCATTCCAAGCCTGTCTGCAAACGGCACGAACCCCACGACGCCAATCGACCTTGCAACCCTTGCATGGGACAGTTCTTATACCGGAGGATCACATCCTCCTTACGGAGCGTCAGCTTCCCCTTATGGAGCGCCTTCGTGGATCACCTCGGGTATCGGTACGACAATTTTCCCGCTGCCAACCTCAGGCGCGTCCAACGGCGCAAGCCCCCAGGTTTATAGCCCTAGCGACGGTTATTGGATCAAGCTGTACTATCCAATAATCACGGGCTGCATGAAGATCGATTATCAGAGCAAAACTTCGCCCGGAACCTGGACCGACGTCACCGCCGAAATTCTTAAACTCGGCTGGACAGGTCGAAATATCAATCCTCAGGTAAATAACAATGGTGTGCCTGCTTGGGTGGCGCCTCCTACCCAGCCGAATCTCGTGACGGAAGCCGGCGCAAGCGGCTTGACGCACAGCGGCAATCCAGGGCAAGTCAACGCGTCGGGACCTACTGCCAATGCTGGCGTTTCCACCACCGGATGCAACACTGATCCCAGCGGAAATGCCGTGATCCGGCTGGCGCAAATCCGGGACAACCCCAGCAATGCCGTGGCAAATAACAATTATTGCGGGAATAATCCCAGCAGCAACGTGTGGTCAGGAGGCACCAACAAGGCGGCGACTTGTGCCGGCACGACGAACGCCACGAACTGTCCCTCCCAGCATGGGTCCGACTATTGGCCCATGGCACTTTTTGATGCGCGAGAAGGGAATTTGCGAGATACGGCGCTGACCGGCAATGCAGTTACTCTAGCAGGCACGATGTATTACGTAGAACTCGATGTCGCGAACCTGGCGAAGTGGTTTGCCGGAACGATTGGCTCCAGTGGCACCAGCGCCAACAACACAACCGGATATTCCGTTTATTTTTCCGATCGGCGCGGCGAACGCCCAGATTCAAACCCACCAGCTTCGGTGGGGACCACTTCGATGCTCACGGGCGGATTTGGCTATGACGATTTCGTGAATCCGGCAAGCGCAAGCGGCTGCCCGAACAACACACTCGATCAAGGGGAAGACGTCGAATCCGACTATATAGGGGGCGTATCCCAAAATTCCGGCACGACGCCACGAACCTACGGCGGGACGCCCACCTTGGATAACTCATGGACGACATCGTCGGCTGTAGCTCCTCTGAGTGGGTTAGCTCTCACGGCAGCGGGGGTCCTTGCTGACAATCCAAACTGCGCGGGAACAGCCTCTACGACTCCCTGGGGAACCGCGGATGACGTTCAAGACTTGCGAGAAAATCCGGGCACAATTTTCCGCCGGGCGTTGAAATTGGTGAACGGCAGCACGATCAGCACGGGCGTGACGTGCAACAGCGTGGCCTGCGGGCTCACCGTAACAGCCGAAAATCCCATCTACGTGCAGGGCGACTATAACAATCCCGGGCTGAACACGAACTTCAGCGGCACGGGAGTCGCTGCTTCGGTGATCGGAGACGCCGTTACGTTCCTTTCCAATAGCTGGAACGACGTAAACTCCTTTGCCTTCCCATACGCTCCTGGAAACCGTAATGCCAGCGATACCACGTATCGCATGGCAATCGTCGGTGGAAAAGGCCTCCCCTTCAAACAGCCGACGGTAGGCGGCGTTGGGATGGACTTTGGCACCGACGGAGGCACGCACAATTTTCTGCGCTACATCGAAAATTGGGGCGGGACCCTCTGGTATGAGGGCTCGATCATCAGCATGTATTACAACCACCAGGCGGTGGGCAGCTACAAATGTTGTACCACGGTCTACTCCCCGCCAACGCGCGCGTATCAATTCGACTCCAACTTTTTGACGCCGAGCCAGCTGCCACCTCTCACACCGATGCTGCGGGCTCTCAATACGCTCACGTTCACGCAGGACATGCTGCCCACGCAGTAGAAGATTTTGTGTGATTGCAAGCGGCTCCCTCAGCTCGGGAGCCGTTTGTATTTTTGGGGCGGCTGAGGCGCGCGACGTCGTGCACTCCATCTTTATGTCGCGCCGCGCATTCCATTCGCGCATTCCATTAAGGTGCGGCAGGAAGAAAAGTAGGGTTGAAGTTCGTGTTCGCAGCTGGTGTTGTGCAGGACCCCGCAGACGATGAAGAGCATAGATCGTCTAGTGCGCCGCTGAAATCGGCAGGCGTGGCAAGCCCGACGAGCGGTTCCACATAAATCAAATAGCTGTGACCGATGGGCAGGCGCTCGATATCGAACGAGCCGTCAAACTGCATGGGCGGATTGGAAGCGGCGCAGCTTCCGAGCGAAAACGCCGCAGCAATCACGGCTCCAGAGTCAGCGTCCACCGCAACCACCTGCGCCCCAAAGATCCTGGAAACATAGGAATCCGGCGACGTAGCTGGAACGGTGGCAAGCGCAAAGGGATTGGCCGGGACAATGCGTCCGCGGATCGCGCCAATATTCACCGAGTCATTTGGGTCCGGATACAGAGAGCGAATCCCCGCGCGATCGTCGTCCGCGAGAGGTGCGTCCGGCGCCGCCACGGTGGGCCTGCTGCCGAGGAACTGGCCTGGTGGCGGAGCAAACGGAAACATGATGGATCGCCAGACGCCCGAATGATCGAGCGCGAACCAGTGGCCGAGTTCATGAATGAGAAGCGATTCCAAATCGTAGGCTCCCTGACCTTGCGGCGTGGCGAGCGCGGAGGGAGTGGCAAACGTCGCCTGGCCGTCGTTGCGAAAAAGGGTGTCGGCATCGAGAATTTGCCCCACAAATTGCGCCGGAGGCGAATTGCCCACGGAAGCGCCAATCACATTCGCGGTGATCACGCGAGTGAAAGCCAGCACTCCATCCGTGAATCCGTCACTCGATTGATTGAAGCAGATCGTATTCATCCCATCCGCACTGGTTTCCGTATCGTTGTTGCAGGCGTCGGCAGTTGTAACGCGATTGAGCGGCGCGAGCATGCCCGGGTAGGTGGTGGAATTCAGAGTGGTTCCCGTTATGCCGGTCCACACTCCGAATGAGTCGGTTATCGCCTGTTCGATTTCGTCGAGTTGGGCGTTCGAGCCGGCGCTGGCGCTGGTCAGCAGAGTAGCCGGGCTGGATGGAAGAGCCACGCTCCACCGGCGGTTGAGCGGCGTGGTGGAGAGATTGAAGAGTTGGGGCTGGGGACAGCCGCCGCCCTGCGGCACCGTGGTATCCACCAAATAAGCGGTTGCCGGCTGGCATGGAATCAGCACAACCAACGAGACTGCCAGCGCGAATGCCAGAGTTCGATTCATTTGACCCTCAGAGATGCGATCCTCAGTGCGCGCGCTCGAGCGCACCCTTGATCGTGCCCTCGTTCGCAGATGTCACTTGAGCGTGGAATAGCGCTACAGGCATTCGAACGGCGCCGTTCGCAACGAAGCGCCGGCTCGCCGGATCAAAGGTGAGGTAGGCGCCTGTGTCCTGACTGGCGATTTCTTCACCGGTGCCGCGATCGCGCTGAATTCGGAAAGTTCCCTGCTGCCAGCTCACAACGGAAAAATCGCCGTGTTTCGTACCTGCGAGAAAGAGGATCACCTGCTCCCCCGGCCGGAACCGCGGAATGCCCGCCACGTGAGATGTCAGATTGCGGGTTGTGCCGCCAAGCAGGCGCACTGTGATTCGAGCAGGAACCGCGCCCCGCCATGTTTCCCGCACATCAAACGTGGTGAGTGTCCAAATTTCTCCCGAGACTTCAACCACCGTATTTGCCACGCACTGCGCCCGGGCGATGGCGCCGGCTGCTTGCGAAATCTGGGAAATGGACAGCCGGGCAAACGTGGTCCCTTTCGCGACGAAAACCGTTCCGAAGAACAGGAGAACGAGCCCAGAAAGACGCGTACTGCTGCGGATATTCACTCGCTTGGTCATTGCACCTCCAGCATTCCGGTGGCGACGCCGCGGTCGTTATTTAGCGTGGTGATGAAGAGACTTCGCACGCCAGGAAGGGTTGCGCTCGAGATTTGCAGGTCGAGCTCGATCATGTTCGGAAAGAGACCAGCGATTGCCGAGGCAGTCACTCCAATGTCGTTGATAGCGGGCAAGCCGCCCGGGCCTGTGAATGCATAGGTGAAGGTTGGATCAAGGTCGTCGCCTTGAACGCAGATGCTAACGGTTGCAGAGCCGGACGACGGGCGCGTGACGGTGAGCGGCGATCCCTGCGCTCCGCACGTATTTCCTCCCGTTAGCAAACCGACAAAATTAACGTCCAGCGGAGACGAGGACGCCGCAGCGGTCGGCTCGACCACAACAATGTCGCTTTGTGGCGCAACAGGCTGGCTGGCGGTCAACGAAATCGAATCGGGCGATGGGTCGAAAGGCTCGATCACAAACGAAACAGGATTCGAAAGCGCGCCAGGGGAGCCAGGATTGCTCACTTGCACGGTAATTGTTCCAGGAGATTGCACATCCGTGGAAGTTATGGCCGTGACGCACATCGTGGCAGTGGCGCACGTGGTGCTTCGTGCGACGCCATTGAACAAAATCGTTGATGACGAACTACCGCTGCCTGCGGCGAACCCGGTGCCCTCGATTTCAAATGGAAAACCCGAAACGGCTCCGGCAAGCACGCTCGAAGGCAGGATCTGCTCGATCGTTGGCCCACTCGTGAGGGCGATCGTCGCAAAAGCCGACTTTGTTGGATCCGCCTCGCTCGTTGCGGTTACGGAGATTGCGTTGGGCGATGGGGCAATCGTCGGAGCGGAATATAGTCCGGACGCGCTTATGGAACCACAGGCCGAGCCGGCACATCCTGCGCCCCGCGTGGCGCTCCCTACAGTCCACACAACGGCTGTATTAGCAGCGCCCGTTACAGTGGCAGAAAACTGCGGCGAGCTAAGCGTGCTCGTCGAAGGCGCGAGGAATGAAAACTGCGGCGAAAGTGCCACGGCCACGGAGCCGCCTGCTCCCTGAAAAAAAATCTCGGCTGCAGCGCTTCGTGATGGATCGGCATGGCTCGTGGCCGTGAGGATCACCGGGTTTGAAACGGGTGCAGAAGCTGGCGCCAAATAATCCACGCTGCCGGACACAGGAAGAGTGGGTGCACTGCATGGCGCCGTGCCAGTCTGGCAAATCTGTCCCAAGGAACTGTTTCCGTTCAACACGCCGTTCACAAACCAGGTCACTGTCGTGTCCGGCGAATTGGTTACAGTCGCTTGAAACGATGCCCTCTGGCCGAGCATGAGTGCGACCGACGGTGGCGAGATCGCCACACTCACACCGCTTGAAATCGTTATCGCTGCCGATGCCGATATTGCGTTGCCATCCGGTTGCGCGATCGCCGTAGCATGAATCGTGATGGGATTTTCTAGAGGCAGATCCGCCGGAGCCGTGTACAAAGCGATATTGCCGCTCGTTGGCGCGATCGTGCCAAGCGCGGAGTTGCCATTCGGCACGCCGGCAACGTCCCACGCGAACGCCGTTCCATTCGGCACGCAGAAATTTGCGGTGAACGTCTGCGTTTGGCCGATTGCGACGCTGATTGACGAAGGCACGATCGCATTGGAAGCGGCGCAGGTGATGGCGATCGCGGCAGTGGCCGTTTGGGAGCTGTCCGTTGCGCTCGTAGCAGTGAGGGCCACGTTTGCAGGCACCGGGGGAATCGCGGGCGCGGAGTAGAGGCCCACTGTGGTGCTACCCGTGAAATTGGTGGTGGTAATCGTTCCAAGGGTGGCGTTCCCGCCCACTACGCCATTTACGCTCCAGACGATTGCGGCGGATTGTCCATTCGAGCCGGAAACAACCGCTGTGAAAACCTGAGCGGCGCCCGTCGAAATATTTGCGGTTGAAGGAGAGATGTTCACGTTGATGCTCACTGCCGGTGTCGTGGGCTGTACGGTGGCTGATCCCGAAGTGGCCGATGTAGTCCCACAAGACATTCCCGAAAAAACCGATGCCGCGACGAGACAAATCAAAATTGGCCGTTTCAGAATCGGGATCGCATAGTTCGACTCGTTATGACATCCCATCGCACTTTTTGCAGGGCACGAGATGTGCCAATGCGGCGCACTGTCCTCGGCGCGCTTTTTTCTGGCGGGCTTGCGAGCCACTCACAGCGCGGAGAGGCGGGAAGTGCTTTTGATTTTGGGGATTACGGTCACTCGACGCGAGGCACAGTGTCCTTCAGACCGTACACTCTGTGATCTCGGTGAAACAGGAACCGGATATTTGTGTGCCAAATCGGAACGCGGGGAATTTCAGTTTGGGAGTACGCTAGCTTTCGAGTATTGCGCGGAGAGCGGATTCGAGCTCCCCGAATTGAAACGAGTAGCCCGCACGAAGAAGCTTTTCAGGGTAGGCTCGCTGGCTCGCCAGTAATAAGGAATCGGCCATTTCGCCAAGTGCAAGTCGCAGAGCGAATGCCGGTGCTGGAACAACAGCCGGCCGGCGAAGAATTTTCCCGACGATTCTAGCGAATTCGGCGTTCTGCACCGGCGCCGGGGCCGCCAGATTTATCGGCCCGGTGATCCTCGGCTCCGAAATAACAAACTTCGTGATTCCGACCACATCATCCATCGTGATCCAGGAGAGCCATTGGCGCCCATTTCCCAGCCGTCCACCTAGACCGAATCGGAAAGGCCGGACCATTTGAGGCAGAGCCCCGCCCTCACGAGCTAGAATTACACCGAAGCGAAGAATTGCCATGCGAATGCCGAAACCGGCGGATCGATTTGCTTCCGTTTCCCAATCGCTTGCGAGCAGGGAAAGGAAATCGTCTCCTGGGCCGGTTGCTTCGGTGAGAATCTCGTCGCCTTGGCTCCCGTAAAATCCAACCGCCGATGCGGAGAGAAACATGCTCGGCTTATGCTTAAGCTGGCCGAGAGCGTCGACAAGAAGGCGCGTTGAGTCGACGCGACTGCTTCGCAATTCGGCCCGCCGCGACGCCGTCCAGCGCCCTCCGGAAATGCTTGCCCCGTTTAAGTTGATCACCACTTCAGCGCCTTCAAGAGCAGGGACGTCTATCCATGTGGAACTCGGATCCCAAGCAATCGTGTAGGCTGAAGACGTCTCACGAGAGCGCACCAAATGCAGCACGTGGTGGCCCTGCGCGCGAAACGCGGTTGTGAGTGCGTGGCCAACAAGTCCCGATGCGCCAGAAATAATTATCTTCATAAGCGACTGAATGCATTATAGATTCGAGCTACGTGAATCAAAACCGCCCTGCTCGAAAGGCTAAGTCTGCCCTACTGGCCCGTCCATACAACCCAGTTATCTCCGAGGGCATTCAGAGTAGACTCGTGCTCTATTTGTCGATTGGACGCCGCGAGACGCATCACTGACCAAGCTCCCGCGGAATCAGCTAGAATGACAGTTTATCCCTAATAGCTGGTTCAATATGCCAGGATCAACCTTCAACGTGAGAGCTGTCGCTCTAACAACGCTATTCCTTTTCGTTTCCGCTATTCCTGGCGGTTCCCAGGAGACCGCGAGCATGCCGGGATTTCGGGGCGCTCGGGCCGAAACAGAACGCCAGCTCGAGCAGAAGTTGCAGAGCATACCGGACCCGACCCGCGCTGAAAGCAATCTACGACACCTCACCAGAGAACCCCACATGGCCGGCACCGAGGCGAGCCATCGGACCGCCGTATGGTTGCGCGATCAATACCGCAGCTTCGGCTTCGACACCGAGATTGTCACCTACAATGTTTGGCTGCCTCTCCCAGTGGAAGTGAAGCTCGAGCTCACGGCTCCACAACGGAAATCTCTTAATTCGCAGGAACAGGCGTTCGAGCAGGATCCAGATACGAGCGACAAGCGTGCGGTTGTCGGCTTTAACAGCTATTCGCCTTCCGGTGATGTGGTGGCGCCCGTGGTCTACGTAAACTATGGCATGCAGCAGGATTATCGAAAGCTGGAAACTCTTGGCGTCAGCGTGGAAGGCAAGATTGTGATCGCCCGGTATGGCCAGGGCTTTCGAGGCATCAAGGCCAAGCTTGCCGAGGAACACAAAGCCGCTGGACTTATCGTCTATTCCGACCCGGGAGACGACGGCTACATGGCAGGCGACACGTTTCCAAACGGGCCGTGGCGGCCGATGAGCGGAATTCAGCGCGGCTCCATACTCTACACGCAAATCTATCCTGGCGATCCGCTCAGCCCCGCAAATGCCTCTTGGGTTAACGACAAGCAACTCAACGACAAGCAGCCTTCGCCAAAAGATGCGCCGACGATTTCGCATATTCCCACCATGCCGATCAACGCAAAGGACGCGACGGTTCTTTTAAGCAGCCTCGGTGGAAAGCATGTGCCCCGCGGGTGGCAAGGCGGCCTGCCGTTCACGTATCACGTGGGCTCCGGTGATGCGCGGGCTCACCTAAAAATTGTGATGGACTACCAGGAGCGGCCTATTTACGACGTGATTGCCAAGCTGCACGGAACCGATGACAACAGCTGGGTGGTCCTCGGCAATCATCACGATGCTTGGGTTTTTGGCGCCGCCGATCCCGGCAGCGGGACGGCCTCGATGCTGGAAGCCGCGCGCGCCCTGGGAGAGCTGGCGCGATCTGGTTGGACGCCCCGGCGCACGATTGTGATGTGCGAATGGGACGCCGAAGAACCCGGTCTCATTGGCTCGACCGAATGGGTGATGGCAAATCGCGCCGAGCTGCAAGAAAAGGCCGTTGCGTACATCAATACCGACGTCGGAGTGACTGGTCCGAATTTCAGCGCGGCTTCTACTCCTTCGCTCAAGGGAGTTTTGCGGGATATAACGCGGCAAGTAGAGGATCCGGCCACCAAAACGAGCGTCTATGATTCGTGGCGAGGGAATATTGTGCGTGCGGGAGAAGAAGAACCTGCTCTAGCCAGGAAGTCACCGCGAGGCGAAATTTCAGGAGAAGCGCCTATCGGAGCGCTGGGCGCGGGCTCCGATTTTTCGCCTTTCCTTGACTACGCCGGTATCCCTTCCGCGGACATCGGATTCGGAGGCGATTACGGCGTCTACCATTCGCTCTACGACGATTTTTACTGGATGAAGCACTTCGGCGATC
>Ga0182024_10018060_pt1 | contig 13169 bp, 11 predicted proteins | sample P32metaG_FD_120480 | JGI IMG/M metagenome (GOLD analysis project Ga0182024, IMG submission 120480) | Permafrost microbial communities from Stordalen Mire, Sweden - P3-2 metaG (Illumina Assembly) | ecosystem: Environmental > Terrestrial > Soil > Wetlands > Permafrost | place: Sweden: Stordalen...
AAGCCCACGATGTCGCGCGCCGTATCGAGAAACATCGAACCGTTGGTCGCGTCGCGCACCGCCGACGTCGCTACGAGCAGTCCTTTTGACACGCGCGCGTCGTCGCAGGCCCTGCGGTACTTGAGCAACACGTCGAACGTTCGCCCCATCGCTTCGCGCAGCAGCAACCCCGACGCGTCGACGCCCTCACTGAGTCGCGTGATGTTCATCTCGCGTACCAACGCCTGACCATAACTGTCGACAATCAACGCTCGCGTCGAGTTACTCCCGCAGTCGATCGCGGCGACGGCGTCAGCCACGGACGTCTTCAACGATGAGCGACCCCACGTCGAGGGTGCTCGCGACGACTTCTCCCACGGGATCGTCCGCGCCCACGAGGAAGTTCGCGAGGTGCGCGTGCAGGCACTTCACGCCCACGCGCGTGCCACCCACCCCCCCTTCGGGCTGGACGAGGTCGGTGCGTACGGTCGCCGCACGGCGTCGACGCGCGTACTCGTCGTGCGTGCGTTGCAGATCGCCGGCGTCCACGAGGACCTCGAAGCGGTGCACGCCGCCGTCGCCCTCGATACGACTCACCGCGTCGTGGAATTCGGGATCGACGAGCCAGAAGAGCGTGGGCATGGGCGTCCCGTCGCGAAGATGGGGCTCGTTCTCGATGACGACGGGGCGTCCGTCAGCGCGACGAACGATCACGGCGAAGCGGCCTGAAAGAGGGCGTCCAATCAACGCTTCGACGATCGCGAGGTCGTCGGGTAACGCGTCGCGAAAGGTCAACGCCAGAACTCGAGAGTGCGTACCAATCGAGAGATGTAGGCGTTCGCGCTCGTGTGCGTCGCCGGTGTCGACAGTGTCGAACCGACGGAGGATACTCCCGCGTTCGAAGGCGAGACCAGTGGCTGCAGACCGGGATCGGCCGAGCTCGGTGAGACTTGGCCCGCGGAGTCGCCCGGCAACACCTGGATCAGACTCTCTCCCGGTGAGACCAACTGGTACTGTTCGCGCGCGAGATCGGTGGCGGCAGCCTTTGTGTCGACGGACTTGGCTTGGCTGGTCAGCGTGGACTCCTGTCGCTGCAAGGCCTTGATTTGCGCCGCCGTAGCGTTGATTTGAGTCTGCTGGTGCCACAACGCGGACGCCGGGAACCAACCCACCAGCATGATGACGGCCGTTAGCACGCCAAGGGGGAACATCCAGCGGTTTCGGCCGCGCACGTCGACGTTATGTGGTACTGACAATTGCCGCCCCCGACAAAGACTCTGAAACTACTAACCAATCTGGACCGCTCAGTAATTTTTCAATGCTAGGGAGGCATCTTACTTCGTGTCCTGTGCAGAACGCGACAGCGCGCGCGTTTTACGCCGTGCGGAGCAAGTAACGACCGCAAAGTGAGTCGTTGTCACCATTTTGGCGTCGAAGTCAGTTGTTGTTGGGACCTTTCGCCCCCGATAATGACAACGCACCGAGAAAACGAGCTTGATCACCGAGCTGTTCTTCGATTCTCAACAGTTGATTGTATTTCGCAACACGATCGGAACGCGCCGGCGCGCCGGTCTTTATCTGACCCGCGTTCGTCGCCACCGCAACGTCGGCGATCGTCACGTCTTCGGTCTCACCCGAGCGATGCGAGATCACGACACTGTATCGATTGAGGTCGGCCAAGCGCACGGTGTCGAGCGTCTCGCTCAAGGTGCCAATCTGATTCAACTTCACCAACACCGAGTTCGCGACACCGCGATCGATCCCCTTTTGCAGCAACGTCGTGTTCGTGACGAAGATATCGTCGCCGACGAGTTGGACCTTCGACCCGAGTCGATCCGTGAGTGCACGCCAGCCGTCCCAATCCTCCTCGGCCATACCGTCTTCGAGCGAGACGATGGGGTACCGAGAACAGAGGTCAACCCAGTAGTCGACGAGTTCGTCACTGGTGAGCACGCGACCTTCGCCGTCCAAGTGATAGACGCCGTCGCGGTAGAACTCACTCGCCGCGGGGTCCATGGCGATCGCAACGTCGGTGCCGGGCGTGCGACCGGTTGCCTCGATTGCCTCGATGAGCACCTTCACGGCCGACTCGTTATCAGGCAGGTCCGGCGCGAAGCCGCCTTCGTCACCGACGGCAGTGTGGAGTCCACGTTTTTCGAAGACGGCCTTCAGCGCGTGGTAAGTCTCGGTACCCCAGCGCAGCGCCTCGCTAAAAGAGGCGGCGCCGATGGGCATCACCATGAACTCTTGAAAATCGATGGAGTTCCTCGCGTGCGCGCCACCGTTGACGACGTTCATCATCGGCACGGGCAGGACGTGCGCGTTCACGCCACCCAAATACTGGTAGAGGGGTAGATCGCTCTCGATGGCGGCAGCTTTGGCGTTCGCGAGCGACACCGCGAGAATGGCGTTCGCGCCCAGGCGGCCCTTATTGGGCGTGCCGTCGAGGTCGATCATGGTGAAATCGATGGCGCGCTGGTCTTCGGCCTCGTAGCCCTCGAGCGCGTCGTTGATCTCGCCATTAACGAAGTTGACGGCCGTTTGGACGCCCTTGCCGCCCCAGAGGTCGCCCCCGTCACGCAGCTCAACGGCCTCGTTGATACCCGTCGACGCGCCCGAGGGTGACACCGCGCGACCGATCGCCCCCGACTCCAGGTGGACCTCCGCTTCGACCGTCGGATTGCCCCTCGAATCGAGAACTTGACGGCCCAGGACCACTTCAATCGCGCTCATAACGTCTCCTCAGTTCGACCCAACGTTACTAGGAGACCTCTAGTTCGACGAACGCTCGATCTCTTGAATCGCGTCGCGTAGTCTTGCCGCGCGTTCGCGCAGTACCCCCTCAAGGTCCACGCCCGCGAACTGCGCGGCCGCGACGAGCGCACTCAGCGCGTCGCCCCACGCCTCGTCGACGTTCGACGAGGACTGCGCGTCGCGAACAGCCGCCCTGTCGAGTTCAAGTGCGTTCAGTGCCCGCAGCGCCTTTTCTCGCGACGCTTCGCCGGACTCGACGCCCACGTCGACGAGGACGGCCTTTCGAAGAAGTTTCGTGTAAAGCGTGAGCGCAGGAAGCTGCCACGCGATACCGTCCGTGACGCTCTCGCGTCCCTTCTCCTTCTGTTTGAGCATCTCCCAGCGCGTGGCGACGTCGTTGGAGTCGGTGACGGTGACGTCGCCAAAGACGTGAGGATGGCGTCCGATGAGCTTGTCGCGAACGGTGTCAGCGATTGAGGCGAAGTTGAAGTTGCCCTCCTCGTCCCCCAACTCGGCGTGAAAGACGATTTGAAAGAGTAAGTCGCCCAACTCCTCTTCGACGTGATCGATCGCGCGCTCGTCGTCGAGCCCCTCGGCCTCGACGCGCACGAACGTCTCGAGCGCGTCGATGGTCTCGTACGCCTCCTCGAGGAGGTGTCGCGTCAACGAAGCGTGGGTCTGTTCTTGATCCCAGGGGCACTCCGCCCGAAGTCGTCTCGTGAAGTCGATGAGGTCACCCATCGCTTCGCCGGCGTCGCGAAATCCCTCGACCCACAGGGACGTCAAGTGATCGGCGCGTTCGAACGACGCAAGTTGCGACGCGCGAAGGGTGACGACCTCCTCGTCGTCGAGCCCGAGGTGATGCAAGAGAAGGACCTCACACGACGTCGGTAGTCGGTCGGCGACGCTGGCGAGCACTTCGGGCGCGTAGGTCTGCAGAATCAAGAGAGGACCGGGACCGCGAAAGTCCTCAGTAGAACCGAGGGCGTCCACGACGCGAAGTCCCGCACTCATGGGGTCGCGTCCGAGTGCGGCGCACGCCACGTCGATGACCGAGACGGCGGGTTCGGTGATGGTCTCGACGTCGTCACGTTCGCGCAGGAGTTCGACGGTTCGCTCGGCCACCGTCGGCGAACCGGGAACGGCGTAGACGACTTCGTTGGTCGAAGAGTTCATCGCCAGCGCCACGAGATCGTCGACGATGGCCACGTAGAGCTCTTCGAAGGACGACGCGTCCTCGTAGAACTCGTCGTAACTCGCGAGGTCGCCGAAGTGTGCGGCACTGGGGTGATCACGAGTGCGAAGTCGCACGACCGGCGAATCACGAAGGAGTGTTTGGGTGCGCAACGTGACGTGGTCGACAGTGCCAGGCCCGAGTCCTACGACGCGTACGACGGGCTTCACTTATACGTAGCGGCGGTGGTGCTGAGCTTCTTCGGTCCCGTCACGTCACCTGTCGCGGGCTTGGCCGACGCGAAGACGCTCGGGCCTGTCGTGTTGAGTCCCCACCGACCAAAGGCCGGATCGACGTGCACCGCGGCGTGGCCGAGGAGCGTGTTCTTGATGTTGTTGGCGGAGGACGCGTTCACGCTCTGGAGGTCAGCCAGCACCGTGGCCGCGGCCGCGTTGAACGAGGTCGGGGTGCGCTTGGTCACCGCGACGTAGAGCGCGTAGGTCTGGCCGTTGTTCGATATGTAGTTGGGCGTCGTGGCGAAGGTGTTGAGCGGCAGCGACACCACGTCGGCGCGCACGTTCGAGTACGAGGTCGAGGTGGGTGAGAAGCAGCCAACCGCGCCGCCCATGGCGGCCGACACCGTGTCTTGGGAGAACTGCTTTACGAGCGCCGTCACGCTGAGTCCCGACGCCTGCCCTTGCGCGAACGCAGTGACCGAAGTCGGAAGGACCAGGGCGACTGAGACGCACAGCGTGTCGTAGCTCGAGGTGTGCTGCGCGTAGTAACTCTTCGCCGACGCCGTCGTCAGGGGAATCGTGGTCTTGATCTTTTGCACGAGGTAGAGCGAATCCGCTTGGGCCACTATCTCGGCCGTGCGCATCTCGCTCGGCATGGCCGCGAGGGCCTGCGCGCTCGTCCCCGGACAGGTAATGGAGTTCGCACTGGCCTGCGCAGTCATCTCACCTTCCAACGACGACTCCGCGAGGGCAAGGTCGTGGGCGCTCGGGTCGTACTTCAACGACTTGGTGACGTACTGATTGATCGCGAGACCTTCTACGCGCAAATTCGCCCAGGCGGCGGCTCCGCTCGATTTGATGGAGTAGCCCCCCGCGCCCGGCGCGTAGCTCGTAGGGCTGAGCGCGGTGACAAAGCACTGCAACGTGTTGTTGTGAGAGATCGCGCTGAGTTCACTGTCCAGGGTGTTCGCGGACAGCGCTTGATTGTTCACGACGATGCCCGACGACGAACTACTGAGTCCGTAGAGCGTGGCCCCGAGCAGAGCGAGAACGAACAGGGCAACGAGGCGACGCACGTCACTCAGCCTACCGAACCAGCGTTACGCTTCTGTCGTCGCCGCGTGCAGTTCATCCAGCAGTTCGCGGATCGCGCGCGGCGTCGTGGCGCTCGGCGCGAGTTCGACGCGAAGTTCCTTCGTGGACTCGTTGTACGCGCTCGAGCCGTACTTTCGACGAAGGCGAAGCTGTTGCGAGAGCGCCAAGGTGAGCGGCCCCATCTTCAAGACGGGCTTCGATCGTAGGCCCACGCGCGCGGGTTGGACCACGACCGACGTGACGGCGTAGTCGAGACACACGAGTCGCAGCCGCGCCAGCTCCAAGAGCCCGACCGTTGGCTCGGGCAGGGCGCCGTAACGGTCGACCCACTCGTTTCGAAGATCGTCGAGCTCGTCGGCGGTGGTAATCCCCGCCAGGCGACGGTAGGCCTCGAGTCGGGCGTCGTCCGCTTCGACGTACTCCTTGGGCAGATGCGCCTCGCCGGGAACGTCGAGATTGATGGGCACCACGTCGGGTACGTGAAAGCCCTTCGCGTCGGCGACGGCCTCGGCGACCAGTTGCACGTAGAGGTCGTAGCCCACGGCCGCGACGGGGCCTGACTGGTCGTGTCCGAGAAGGTTGCCCGCGCCGCGAATCTCGAGGTCGCGCATGGCGATCTTGAAGCCACTGCCGAGCGCGGTGTTGTCGCCAATGGTGCGCAGGCGCTCGTAGGCGGTCTCGGAGAGCACTTGGTCGGCCGGGTGAAAGAGGTAGGCGTACGCGCGCTGACCGCTCCGTCCCACTCGTCCGCGCAACTGGTGTAACTGACCGAGTCCGAGCCGCTCGGCTCGGTCCACGATCAAGGTGTTCACCGACGGCAAGTCGATGCCCGACTCGACGATGGTCGTACAGACCAACACGTCGTAACGTCGTTCCCAGAAGTCGACCATCGCGCGCTCGAGCGTGCCCTCGTCCATCTGGCCGTGCGCGACGGCGATTCTCGCGTCGGGGACCAGTTGACCGAGCCGACGAGCCGTCTGGTCGATGTCGCTGACGCGATTGTGCACAAAGAAGACCTGACCTTCGCGAAGGAGTTCGCGACGGATCGCCTCGACGACGGCCGGCTCGTTGAACTCGCCGACGTGAGTCAGGATCGGTCGGCGATCGGCCGGTGGCGTCGTGATCATAGAGAGATCGCGAATACCCGCGAAGGCCATCTCGAGCGTGCGCGGAATCGGACTCGCGCTCAAGGTCAACACGTCCACGCCCACCGAACGCGTCTTGATCGACTCCTTGTGTTGGACGCCGAAGCGCTGCTCTTCGTCGACGACCAGGAGCCCTAACTGCTTGAAGGTAACGGTGTCGCTCAGCAGTCGATGCGTGCCGATGACGACGTCGATCGTCCCCTCGCTCAGCCCCAACAACGTGGCCCTCGTCTCTCGTTCGTCGACGAAACGACTGAGGAGTGCTACCTTCACGGGAAACCCGGCGAAACGTTCGGAGAACGTGGCGAAGTGTTGACTCGCGAGCAACGTGGTCGGCACGAGGATCGCCGCCTGCTTGTTGTCCTGGACGGCTTTGAAGACGGCGCGCAGTGCGACCTCGGTCTTGCCAAAACCCACGTCCGCGCAGACCAGTCGGTCCATCGGACGAGGTGACTCCATGTCGGACTTCACGTCAACGATCGCCTGAGCCTGATCGGCCGTGAGGGTGAAGGGGAAGAGTTCTTCCATCTCGCGCTGCCAGGCGGTGTCGACTGAGAAGGCGTGTCCCTGGGCGACGCTGCGCAGGCGGTAGAGATCGACCAGTTCCTGGGCGACCAGGAACGCCGCGGCGCGCGCCTTCGCCCTCGTCTTTTGCCACTCCGCTCCGCCCATGCGCGACAGCGCGGGACTGTCACCACCGGTGTAGGGAGTGAGGGCGTCGATCTGTTCGGTGGGCCAGTAACTCCGTCCGTCCTTGAACTCGAGGATGAGGTAGTCGCGCGTGACGCCGTTGATTGCCCTCGTGGTGGTGCCCGAGAAGCGAGCGACGCCGTGTTGACGATGCACGACGTAACTGCCTACCGAGAGATCGTCGAAGAACCCGTCGACGTTACGCGCTCTCGTGCGCGCGACGCGTCGTTGACTTCGCCGTCCGGTGAGATCGCTCTCGCTCCACACGACTACCTCGGGATCGTCGAGTGAGAATCCCGACGGGAGCGAACTCTCCAGCACGCTGAGGCGCGCCTCGAGCACGTGCCGCGGATCGGTCGTGACTTCGAGGCCCTCACCGCGTAACTGATCGGCCATGCGCTCAATCGCGGCGGGCGTCGAGGTCAAGACCACGCCGCGACGAGCCTTCGACCAACCGCGAACGTGCGCGGCGATGCGCGCAGCGTCGCCCTGAACGACGGGCGGCGACGTGAGTTGACCCGTCGCGCCCAGCGACGACGCGCTCGTCTCGAGCGCGACGTCGATTTTGCCCGCGAGGACCTGGTCATAGTTGAGGTGCAACAGGGGCATGGTCCCGCTCGCGCGCCACGTGGCCGCGACGACGTCGGTCAGTTCACGCTCTTCGCCCAGAAGTTCGCCGAGTCGAGCGCGAACGCGATCGGGTTCTACGACGACGACGCGCGCGTCGTCGACCTCGTCGAGCAGGGTGCGAGCTTCATTGACGAACAGACCCATCCAGCCTTCCATGCCGTCAAAGAGCTGTCCGGTGGCGAGACGGTCGAACGTGGCGCTGGCCCAGGGTTCGCTCGTCGAGAGTTCCTCGGCGCGGCGGCGCGTCGCGTTGCCGGGCATCCACTCACGTGCCGGCGCGATGACGGCTTCGTCGAGGTCGTGGGTCGAACGTTGGGTGGCGATGTCAAAGACCGTGAGCCGTTCGATCTCGTCGCCGAAGAAGTCGAGTCGTACCGGCTCGTCGTTCTGCGCGGGCCAGACGTCCACGATCCCCCCGCGCACCGCGATCTCGGCGCGGTGCTCGACTAGGTGCTCGCGTCGATAGCCCATGGCGACGAGCCCGGCGACGAACTCGTCGCGGTTGATCTCGCTCCCGCGGGTGAAGACGAAGGGCGAGTGCAGCTCTTCGGGCGAGAGGACTTGCGCGATCGAACGCGCCGACGAGACGACGACGCGTGGACCTCTCCCCTGTTGGATCTGCCATCGCAGCAGCGCACGCATGGCCATGACCTGACTATCGGGGCTGACCCGTTCAAGGGGATGCGTGTCCCAGCCCGGCCAGAGCGCGACGTCGCGCTCGCCGAGCCACGCGACGAGCGCGTCTCTGACGTGTTCGGCGTCACTCGAGGTAGCCGTGACCGCCACGATGAAGGGAACCTCGAGCGAAAGGGCGGCGACGGCGAGTGGCGTCGCGTAACTCGACGGAGCGAAAGACCCTGACGTGACGGATGCACGAATCGAGGGACTGACGAGTTCGAGGACACGCCGCAGTCCGCTCAGGTCACTCACGATCCGTTCACGCGTCGCTGGGCCTCTTCGAAGTCGTAGTCCAGTATCGTTTCGATGGCGTCCGCCGCACGCGCGACGTCGACGCCGATGGCTTCACGACCCTTTCCCGTTGGTCGGTGAAGGACGTAGTCAGCCCCCTGCTCCTTCGTTGGTGGTTTGCCAATACCCACGCGAAGTCGGGCGAAGTCCTGCGTGCCGAGGGTCTGGGCGATCGAGCGGAGTCCGTTGTGGCCCGCGAGTCCCCCACCGAACTTCAACTGCAGACGCCCCGGTTCGAGGTCCAGCTCGTCGTGCACGACGACGAGCTGGCTGAGATCGTCAATCGACGTGCGTCGAAGGAGCGGCGGCAAGGCGCCCCCTGACTCGTTCATGAACGTCGTCGGTACCGCCAAAGTGATGGGACCACGCGACGTGGGCAGCGTCACGCTGAGCGCGCGCTGACGGCGTTCGAGGCTTAGTTGGCCGCCGCGGCGTTGGACGGCGAGACGAAGGGCGTCGCCGCCGACGTTGTGGCGCGATCCTTCGTACTGCGCGCCGGGATTAGCGAGACCCACGATGAGCAGCGTGCTCTTCTGGCCCCGTCGATCGTTCCCACGAGCGCGTCGCAGCGCCACGACTTACTCCGCAGGAGCTTCGTCGGCCGTCACGACCGCTTTGGCGGCGCGTCCGGCGTGCGTTGCCACGACCGACACCGTCAAGTCGCCGGCGGCCTCGACGCCCGAGGGCAGTACGAGGTCACCCACGCGAATCGCTGAGCCCACGGTGAGACCCGAGATGTCCACTTCGATGAAGTTGGGAATCTGGTCGGGTCGAGTGCGTACTTCGATGCTGAACATCTGCTGGTCGACTTCCCAGTCGGCGTGGCGTACTTCAACGGCGTCGCCGATGAGGTGCAACGGCACTTCGGCGATCACGGCTTGTTTGAGGTCGACGACCTGAAAGTCGATGTGCGCGACGGTGCCCTTCACCGGGTGGCGCTGGATCTCGCGGGCCATGACCGTGTACGTCGTGCCGTCGGCGTCGAGTGTGATCACGGAGTTGAGACCCTGCTCACCCGAGACCGCACTGCGGAAGTCCTTGGCGTTGACCGATACCGGTAGTGCCTCGACGCCCTCACCGTAGAGAACGCCAGGGATCGAGCCCGCGTGGCGTAGGCGTCGAGAATTGGCAGAACCGTGGGCGCGACTCGTCGACGCGTGCAACGTGACCTGTGACATGAGTACTCCTCTTAAGAAATGGCTGGCGGCCCAGGGGCAACGCACAGGAGAGCAAGTCTAGCCCGAATTTGCCTGGTTCTCCCGAGGCCCTCGACCTTCGATCCCGGTGAGGGCTACGTGAGAACGTATTTGGTATCTGGCCCGCGAGTTCGAACGCCACGGCCACGTAGTTGGCCCTTTGGCTCTAGAGCAGGTTTTCGCCGCCAAAGATGTCCGAGACCGACGCATCGTCGAAGATCGCGGAAATGGCATTGGCGATGATGGGCGCGATGGAGAGGATCTCCAATTTCTCGAATCGCTTCTCGGGACCGAGCGGCAACGTGTCGGTGACGATGACTCGGCTGATGGGAGCGTTAAAGAGTCGATCCACGGCTGGCGGCGAGAAGACCGCGTGCGTCGCCATCACCCAAATCTCGTTGGCGCCCTGGGCCTTCAAGAGGTCGCAGGCCGCCACGATGGTACCCGCGGTATCGATCATGTCGTCAATAAGGACGCAGTGTCGTCCGTCGACGTCACCCACGATGTGGCGCGCGACGGCCACGTTGGCGACGCCGTGGGGTCGCGTCTTGTGCACGAGCGCGAGATCACAACCCAAGTGCTGGGCGTAACGTTCGGCGACCTTGACGCGACCGGCGTCGGGGGCCACCACGACGAGTTCGCGGGGATTGGCGTTCGCCTTCAAGTAGTCCTCGAGGACCGGCGCCGCGACCAAGTGGTCGACGGGGATGTTGAAGAACCCCTGAATCTGACCCGAGTGGAAGTCCACGGACAGGACCCGGGTGGCGCCGGCCGTTTGGAGCATGTCAGCGACCAGTTTCGCGGTAATGGGTTCACGACCGGCGGTTTTACGATCTTGGCGCGCGTACCCGTAGTTCGGTATCACCGCGGTGATGCTCTTCGCCGACGCCCGTTTAGCGGCGTCGATCATGATGAGCTGCTCCATGAGGGAGTCGTTCACCGGTGAACCGTGCGTTTGCACGATGAACACGTGCGCGCCACGAATCGATTCGTCGAAGCGACAGTGGATCTCGCCGTCGGCGAACTCGCGCAGGTTCGCTTCGGTGAGGTCGACGCCGAGCTTTTCGGCGACGTCGGCCGCGAGCGCCGGGTGAGATCGTCCCGTCACGATGACGAGGCGACGCTTGGCGAGGGACTCCACCGCGCCAGCGTACAGGTGAACGGAGGTCGCTAGTGAGAACGCTGCGTCAAAGGCGTGACAATCTCGCCCGTCGCGACGTCGGCGCCGGGATTCAACACGACGAAGGACGCCACGCGCGCATCCGCCCCGATATGAACGCGCGTTGCCTCGACCGTACCGAGGTAAGCGTTTTCACCCACCTCGACGTCACTCAACACGGCGTTGGGTCCGATCTGGGCGCCGCGCGCGATGACGCAGTGGCCCTTCAGGATCGTTCCAGGAAGGAGTGCGACCTCGGTGCTGAGATCGACGTCGGCGTCGACGTAGGTGGCGTCGGGATCCCACATCGTCACCCCTCTGGCTAACCACTGATCGTTGATGCGCCGACGAAGCACCGCTTCGGCGCGGGCGAGTTGGAGACGGTCGTTGACCCCCGACGCCTCGTTCGAGTCTTCGAGCATCAGCGACACGGTGAGGTGTCCCGACTCGTGCAGCACCGACACGAGGTCGGTGAGGTAGTACTCGTTCTGGACGTTTCGCCGGCCCACTCGTCGAAGCGCCGGCCCGAGAAGACTCTGGCGCACCACCATGATCGATGTGTTGATTTCGTTGATGATCCGCTCTTCGCCGGTGGCGTCGCGTTCTTCAACGATGCGCTCGAGCGTGCCGTCCTTGGCGTGGATCAGTCGGCCGTAGCCGGTCGGATCGTCCACGCGTGCGCTCAACACCGTCAACGCGGCGTGGCGCTCGCGATGCGCCGCGAGGAGGTGGGCCACCGTCGAGCGTCGAAGCAGCGGGGCGTCGCCCGGGAGGATCAGGACGTCACCGTCGAGGTCTCCGATGGCGTCGTCGATCGTTGACAGTGCTACACGCACCGCGTGACCGGTGCCGAGCTGCTCGTCCTGCTCGACGAAGGTCAGGGGGACGTCACGACGAGAGAGTTCGCTGAGTTCCTTTTGGACCCACGTCGCGTGGTGACCCACGACGACGACGGTCGCGCGAACGTTCTCCTGGGACGCCGCGTCGAGCACGTAACGCACCATCGCGCGTCCACAGAGCTGGTGCAACGGCTTGGGTCGTGACGAGCGCATCCGCGTTCCCTCGCCAGCGGCGAGAACCACGACACACGTAGGCCGACTCACCCTTCCATCCTTAGCATCCATCTCCTACGATTCTTGTGTGCCCATGTTTTCTTACGATGAATTTTCACTTTTCCACGAAAACGTGAGCGAGTGGGGTCTTCACGTTCACGACGCCAGCGTGCAGCGATTCTTTGTCGCGGTCGACGGACTTCGCCAACTCAGCGGGCTGCGATGGGGTGAGGACGAACCCGAGTTGGTCCTCGTGCACGGCGGCGCCCAGAACGCCCACACCTTCGACACTGTCGCCCTCGCGCTCGAGCGACCCCTCCTCGCCCTCGATCTTCCGGGGCACGGGCACTCCGACGCGTCGCCCTACCCCGCCTCGGCGATCGCGAGTCACGCGCTCGATATCGAGCGCGCGCTCGAACAACTCACGAACGTCGCCCTGCCGCTCGTGGGCATGTCACTTGGAGGACTCTGTTCCATCCTCGTCGCCGCCGAGCGGCCCGACCTCGTACGTTCCTTGGTGCTCATCGACATCACGCCGGGCGTCAACGCCAACAAGGCCCGACACATCACCGACTTCGTGAATGGCCCCAAGACGTTCGACAACTTCGACGAGCTCCTCGCGCGTACGATCGAACACAATCCCACGAGATCGGTCTCGTCACTACGGCGCGGCATCTTGCACAACGCGCTGCAACGTTCCGACGGCACGTGGGTCTGGCGACACCAACAACACCCCGCGTCCGAACTCAACGCGCCCGACGCCGGCGACCTCTGGGAGACGCTCGGCGCGCTCACGACGCCCCTCACCCTCATTCGAGGCATGGCACGCGGCTCGGTCGTCGACGACGACGACGAGGCCGAACTCCTACGTCGTGTCCCGGGGGCCACGGTCGTGCACGTCGAGAACGCCGGGCACTCCATTCAGGGCGATCAGCCCGTCGAGCTGGTGAAAATCCTCGAACGCGTCTGTTTTTAGACCTTCTTGGCTGGCGGGGGAGGGCTCGAACCTCCAACCTACGGATTCAAAGTCCGTCGTTCTGCCAATTGAACTACCCGCCACTGCCGATACTGTGGCAATCTTCAGAGATTC
>Ga0182024_10018061_pt1 | contig 13169 bp, 8 predicted proteins | sample P32metaG_FD_120480 | JGI IMG/M metagenome (GOLD analysis project Ga0182024, IMG submission 120480) | Permafrost microbial communities from Stordalen Mire, Sweden - P3-2 metaG (Illumina Assembly) | ecosystem: Environmental > Terrestrial > Soil > Wetlands > Permafrost | place: Sweden: Stordalen...
CCAAGCCGTACCCGCTGATGACACGGCCGCGCGACGAGCTACGCCAAGCCCTACTCAAGCAACGACCCGCGGCTTAACTTAATGGCATTCGAGACAGCGTGAATTAGCGCCTGCCAAACAGCAGTCGCCCCGTCCCCACTTCCTTTCGACGATCGGCGGCGGTCGGGCACTTGCCTGGGCGACCACGGGCCGGGAACACCATTCTTCCTCACCCCTTCCCCTGCCCAGACGCCCCGCCCGCGCGGTACACTGGCGGACGGCCGGCGATCCGGTTTCGCCGCCGCGGCCGCGAGAGGTCTGAGACCCATGAGAACCAGACGACGGGTGCACAGGGTTCCCTTGGCGCGTCGGCGCAATGCCATGAAATACCAAGGCTATCAACGACCTATGACGCGCCAAACGACGCACCATTTGGCGCGTCGTTGCGGCCGATTGGCGCCAGAAAGGGCAAGCCGTCCACGGAAGAACAACGGAAAAGGAACGTCGGGGAGATTCCGGAAGGGAAGGGGGGCGCTCCCCACACCCATTTGGAACTATGCCACATGGCCCCGGAAGAGCGGCGACGGGACGTGGCTGCCGGCTCAGGCTTGGGCATGGTCGGCGGTACTACGGTGCCACAATGCAAGTCTTGCCCTCTCCCCTTCCGTTTGACAGCCCCCGAAATATATCCCATCGTTTCGGCATCAGTGCAATCGCCTGACGCCGCGCGCCGTCCCCGTCCTCCCCGGCCAACCCCTTGGCCGAAGCGACCGGCGCGCCGGCTCCGGGACGCTCGGGATCGGGTGCAAGGCGCGGGGTTGTGGGCCGCGCATTCCCCCCTGACACAAAGGACGACGCCGCCAATGCTGACTACGGACCTCGGGGCCTGTGAGTGGTTCGTCTGGGACTTGCGCCGCAGCAACCTGATCGACCGCGGACAACTCGACCAGGTCATCGGAGAATTCCTCTCCAAAAATCCCGGCGCCGAGCCGCCGGCCCTCGCGGAATACCTCAAGGCCCAGGGCGTCCTCACCGACTTCCAGGCCGAACGCCTCCTCCAGGGCAAGACCCAGGGCTTCGTCCTCGGGCCGTTCACCCTCATGGACGCCCTCGGCTCCGGGAGCATGGGCACCGTCTATAAGGCCCAGTCCAAGACCGACAGCAAGGAATACGCCGTCAAGGTCCTGCCGCGGCGCAGCATGTGGAACGTCCGCATCGCCCGCCGCAAGGTCCGCCTCTTCGAGCAGTGCCAGCACCCGGCCGTCGTGCCCTTCGTGGACGTCGGCACGGCCGGCGGAATGCACTACCTCGCCTGGCCGATGGTCGAGGGCGAGACGCTCGACAAGATCGTTCAAAAAGAAGGCAAGCTCAGCCCGGAACGGACGGTCCAGCTGACCATCCAGGCGGCCGAAGGCCTCGACCTCTGCCACCAGCAGGGCCTGTTCCACGGCCTGCTCAAGCCCTCGAACCTCATGGTCGGGGCCGACGGGTCGGTGCGCATCCTCGACTTCGGCATCGGCTGCCTGCTGGCCGAGACCGAGGGCGAGTCGCTGGTGGACACGATGTCCACGGCCAACTCGGTCAACAGCGGCCTCGACTGCGCCAGCCCCGAGAGCATCATGGACCCCACGAACCTGACGCCGCTCGGCGATCAGTACAGTTTGGGATGCGTTATGTATTATTGCCTGACGGGGCAGTACCCGTTCCCGGACGGCACGGCCGTCGAAAAGATGATGTGCCACCAGCACAAGCAGCCCAAGTCGATCAAGGAGTTGGCGCCGGACGCGCCGGACGAAGTGGTCGCGGTGGTGGAGAAACTGATGCAGAAAGCCCCGGCGTCGCGCTACGCCGGCTGCGCCCAGCTGATCGACGTCCTGCGGCCGCTGGCGCCGGCGACCGGTTCGGTGCGCTCCCGGCCGACGAAGACGATCCCGCGCCACCGGCCGGCGGCCCCCGCGCCGGAGGCCGCCCGGCCGGCCACGCCGACGGCCTCGGACAAGGCGACGGCTCGCCCGGTGCCGCGCGGAAACGGCCCATTGCCGCCGCGGGCGCCGTCGGCCGTGGCCGCCCGGCAACAGCCCACCGTGCCGATGCGAACCGTATCGCCGGCGGCGACCAAACCGGCCCCCGAAAAGGTGCCGCCGTCGGCGCCGCCGCCCGCCGCCGTGGAAGCGGCGCCACCGGCGGCCGACGAAACGCGGCCGCTGGGTCAGCGTCTCGGCACGTTCGGCGTCTTCCTGCTGGCCCTGTTGGCCGGGGCCGTGGCTTGGCTGGCGTGCAGCCTCGTCCTGCCGAGGTGATCGCCGCCCATACGCCCGGAATCAAAACGGGGGCCGGCAACGAGGCTTTCGGGCCTCGCCGCCGGCCCCTCGTGTTCCACTCCTACGGCCGACGCGCCGACAATTCCCCGCCCTCGCGCACCCAAAGCGTGAACTGACCGTCCGGCGACTCCAGCCGGCGGAAGCGGTGTTCCGTCGCGTACCGGATCAGCGCCTCGGCCTCGCCCCGGACGCGCTCGTCACAGAACACGGCGTCCGGCGGCGTTTCCGCGAGTAGGCGGTCCAGTTCCTCCGCGAAGGCCACGTGATAGCGCCGCCGCTGCTCCGGCGACAGGAAGCCGCCGACCAGGGAGACGAACCGGCCCACGGCGAATTCGGGGTAGACTTCCATCCGCGCCTCTAGCGGCACGGCCGGGTCGATGGTCAGGACGCGGGCGCCCGGCGGCGCGTTGGCCTTGATCCACTCGCCCGTTCGGTGAACCGCGACCGGCGTCCAGTCGTCCGGCCGCGGCAGCGACGCCACGCCCCAGTACCAACGCGGCAGTCCCGTCCCCGCCGCCACCAGCAGCCCCAGCCCGAACGTCCAAGCCCAGCGCTTCAGCGCCACGGGGTCGGTACGCCGGGCGGCGAGGGTATACAGGACGCCGAGGGTCAGGAAGGGCAGCAGCTGGTAGTAATATTGGTACTGCGTCGGCGTCGGCCCCCACGAACCGACGAGCAGGGCCGGCAACAGGCCGAGGATCAGAATCAGTTCGTTGCGGTATTCCGACCGCCAGAGCCGTCGCCGCCAGAAGCAGTAGCCGAGGGCGTAAGCCGACGCGGCGAAGAGGAAGGCGTTGCCGGGGTCGGTCACGACCGTGACGAGCAGTTGCTGCCCCTTGGCAAGCCAACTCATGTTCGGGGAGTGGACGGACAGGCTGTAGAGCGTATTGAGTTTTGGATAGACGAGGTTGCCGAACACGAAGCGATCGGGGTTCATCGCCCAGAGGACGAAGGTCGGCAACGACGCGACGGCCCCGCCGAGCGCCGCCAGCGCGAGGCCGAGCGCCCGTCGGCCGCGGCTGAGCGGCGAACGGTCCAGCAGGAGCGTCAGCGCGAACGGGACGAAGATCAAGGCGAAGCTGAGGCGGATGCCGGCCGCGCAACCGACCAGAAAGCCGGCGGCGGCCAAGGCCCACAGGCGCGAGCGGTGAAGTCCGTGGAGGTAGAGGAAAAAGGCCCCGACGGCGCATAGCAGGGCCGTGTCGTGGTTCCAGGCCCAGCCGTTGGTGTAGGTGAACAGACGGCTGCAAATGTAGATGAGCGGCGCCCCACCGGCGATGAGCCAGCGGAGACGGCTTGAAACGCCTGTTAGCGACCTCCAGCCGGCGGCGAATAGCAGCATCACCAGGGCCGTGCCGCACACGACCGAGACGGTTCGGGCCGCCAACAGCTTGTAGGGCGACCAGCCGATCAGGCCGGCGTACAGAAACGGTAAGTTCGGCATGTGGAAATACGGGTAGTCCCGGTAGGGCAGGCGCTCGTCCTGCGTGAGCAGGGTCGGCGGGGCGACGAACTGGTGTTCGTCGAGGTCGAACGTCCGCGTCATGCTCCGGGAGAAGAGCAGCAAGAAGACCAGGAGCGTCAGGGCGAGGTACGTTCGGACGCCCGGATCGGGCCGGGCCGGCGGTTGGGCGTCGTCCATGAATGCTCCTCATTCGTTTCAGCTCGACCAGACCGAAACGCGGGTGAAGATTTGGAACCTTCTCCCTCGCTTGCGCTTCGGGTTAGTATCACACTAACCCGAAGCGCAAGCGAGGGAGAAGGTTCAAAGCCTCGCTTGCGCGTCGGGCTGGTGGGCGATGGTAGCAAGCCCATCCGGGGGGTCAAGGTAACATTGAGGCGGCTCATGCGACTTGAAAGGTGAGCCGCCTTTCCCGCGGGGTTGAGGAAAACGGCGTGGCGACCGACTGGGACCGCATCGTCCGCGAGCACGGGCCGATGGTGTACGGCACGGCCTGGCGCATTCTGGGCCGCGCCGCCGACGCCGAGGACGTGGTTCAGGACGTGTTTTTGCAAGTCCACCAGCTGCAACAGACGCACCCGGTGCGCTACTGGGTGGCTCTGTTGCGCCGGCTGGCGGCCTGCCGCGCCCTCGACCGCCTGCGCCAGCGCCGCAAGACGGTGTCGCTGGACGGCCTTCAGCTCGCTTCGACGGTGGACGCCCCGGACGCGGCGCTGCTGGAGCGCGAAACGACCGAACGCTTTCGGGAGGCGGTGGCGCAACTGCCGCGGCGGGAGGGCGAGGTGTTCTGCCTGCGGTATTTTGAGGAGCTTTCCTACCAACAGATCGCGGAGACGCTTTCGATCACCGCCGGCGCCGCGGCCGCCGCCCTGCACAAGGCGCGGGCCAAGCTGGAGGCCGTGCTGGTCGAACCCGTCGAAAGGGAATAGCCGTGGACGAGAGGCCGAACCCGCTGGAGGAACGTCCGTTCGCGCACGAGCTGGGCGACGCGCTCCGGGCCGCCGTTGGGCAAGTGCGCGCCGAAGGGCCGCCGGCCGCGTCGCTGGCCCGCTCCCTGGAGCGGGCGCGCCGCCTCGGGCCGGGCCGGGTCAACCCTTGGCTGCGCTACCACCGCGCCGCCACGGCGGCCGCCGCCGCGGCCGTGCTGATGCTCACGTTCGGTCTGCTGCTGATCTGCGCCCATTTCGAGCCGGCTGCCCCGCCGCAAGTCGCCGCGCCGGGCGGCGGTCCTTCGCCCGGCTACGGGGACGGCGGCACGGAAACCGAGGTGGCGGTGTCGGTGGATCACGGCCCCGGCCGCACGCACGGCGAAGGATCGGGGTATAGCGGCGCTGGCGAGAATCCTTTCGTGGAGACGGAGCACAACCCCGTATCCACGTTCCCGCTGACCGCCGATACGGCCGCCTACCGCGACGTGCGCCGGGCGCTGCTGGAGGAAAAGCGGCTGCCGGTGCCGGACTCGGTGCGCGTGGCCGGACTGGTCAACGCCTTCTCCTATTCCTATCCGCTACCGGAAAACGGCGACCCCGTCTCACTGACTCTCGACCTCGCCGAATGTCCGTGGAACTCGGCCCACCATCTGGCCCGCGTCGGCCTGCGCGCGCGGCCGGACGCAGCCGTAGAAGGGGCCGCGGTGCGCGTCGCGTTCAACCCCCGGCGCGTCGCGGCCTACCGGCTGATCGGCTACGAGGGCCGCGGTTCGCGCCAAGTCGGCGGCGACGCCCTCGGGCCGGGGCGGTCGGTCACGGCGCTGTACGAGATCGTGCCGGGCAAGTCTTCGGATGAGAGCGAGTGGCTGACGGTGCAAATGCGTTATCGGAACGGGCCGTCGGGCGCGATCCGGGCACTGTCCGGCCCAGCGGTGAGGTTCGCGGAAGCGCCGGCGGACTTCCGTTTCGCGGCGGCGGCGGCGGAGTTCGGCCTGCTGCTGCGCGATTCGGAATACAAGGGCCGGGCCGCCTACGCCGCCGTGCGCGCCGCCGCCCGCGCCGCCCTGGGCGCCGACCCCGACGGCCGCCGCGCCGAGTTCCTGGCATTGGTGGACGCCGCCGACCGGCTCACTGCGGAACGCAAGCTCACGCGGGCGGACGCCGGGCGGCAGCTAATAAAGAGTCACGGATTCGATTTTGAGGACGCCGTAGACGGCGGCGGAATCGTCGATGACGAACTCGATCAGGCGGAAGCGGTTGCGGTCACGGAAAATCAGTTGCATTTTGAAAAAGCGCGAGCCGACGGGATAACGGTTGGCCGGGTCGGCGCGGAAGGCGTCGGAAACGTGGGCGATGTCGAGGTGAACGTAAGCCCAGACCTTAATGTGGCCCTCGCGTGAGAGGGGAAGGTTGCGCAGATGTTGCCGATTGCGGGCGCCCACGTCCACTTTGTAGCCCACCGGCGTTCCTCCTACGGTTCTTCTTCGCCGGCCTGGATGCGCGCCCAAATGTCCGCGACGCTCTCGTAGTTGCCGCAGGCGAAGTCTTCGTCCGACTGCCTTATCTGTTCCCAGTCGATGGGCGCCGGCGGCAAGTTTAGCACTTCCATGTAGTCGTCATACGCCCGGCGTACGGCCGCCAGTCCCTTTTCGACCGCCTCCAGCCCCGTCAGCGCCGCGTCGCGCCGCTTGGACGGTGGCACGCGATCCGCGAGCCGCCGGACGTGGGCCGCCGCCGTCAGGGCGTCGTCGAACGAGGCGAGTTCGGTCTCGCAGCGGCGGCGAAACGCCTTGGCCTCCGCACCCCGATCCGCCAGCATCTCAGTAACGCGGTGCACGCGGCGAGCTTCCCGCAACATGTACCGGCACGAACGTACCAACGCCGCGAACGCCTCGGGGCCAATCTCGTCGCTGCTCTGGCCGTCGGCGGCGCGGCGCACCGACGCCGCGGCGTCCCGTATCAATTCGGGGGGCAGGGTGTCGGTGATCGTCATGGTTGACCTCGCCTTTCGTGAATGTAGGGGTGAAGAAGGCCGGCGGGGTCCGCGCCGCCTCCTGACATTGTACTTCCGGCGGAGGCGTGGGGTCCAGTTTACCAGCCCATAAATCAACTATTGTGGATCGCTAAATAAACAGAAGGGCCGCCGGCGCATCCTTGGGATGCGCCGGCGGCCCTTCTCGCTATACGGCCGACTCGCTCACTTCTCGCCCGGCTCGTCCGCCTTCTCGTCCGGCGGCGTGTCGTGGACGATCTTCGGCCACTTACGCTCGAAGCCGTTTTCCGTCCAGGTCACGTCGTTTTCCGTGTCGTGGCACTTCTGGCAGAAGTCGTCAATGCGCCTCATGCGGCGGGCCTTCTGTACCGCCGTCTCGTCCGCCGGCGCCTTCCACGGGTCCAGCAGCGCCCGCTGCGCCATGTCGTTGGGGTTGTTGGAGTGCAGGCTGCCGGGGCCGTGACAACTCTCGCAGCCCACGTTCTTCAGCTTCGGCGTCTTTTCCGCCGACGTAAAGCCGGTCTGGTAAGCGAACCCGACCGTGTGGCAGACGATGCATTCCGGGTCATACTGGCGGTTCGACGGCCGCTCGGCTTTCACCAGCGTCTCATAGGCGCGGCTGTGCGCCGTACCTTCCCACACCTTCCCGGCCGAAGCATGGCAGTCTACGCAGCGCTCCGTGCCGACATACTTCGGCATCTTGCCCGTCGCCGTCGCCTGCATCGGGTGTTTCTTCTGCGCGTACTTGCCCAGATAGTTGTCGCGCTTTAGTTCGTCCGTGTACTCCTCCATCAACTTCAGCACCGGCTGGTCGGCCTCTTGCGCCTTCGGCGTCGCGAAGTCTTCCGTCATTTCCACCAGCTGGTAGCGGAGGTCGAACGGCCGCCCCGGCTTATTGGTGCGATAGACGCCAACCACGCCGACATACTTGGCCTTCTCGCCGAGGGCGACGATCATGGTCTTGGCCCCGGTTTTGGCGTTGGTCGCCCACACCGGATCGGTGCGCGGCAGGTCGCCGTCATCCAGGGCGACGATCAACGGGAACTGGGGGTACGCTTGCGCGCAGGCCACGGCCTCCGGCGGCGAACCGGCCCAGCCCTTGCTGATCGAACCCATGTACAGCAGCACGCGCAGGTCGATCTTGTTCGCGTCCATCTCCTTGAGCACGGCGTCCAGGGCCGCCCGCGATTCGCCGAATCGAAGGGACGGGTCCTTCTTGTGGATCTCGTCGATGACCGACGGCCCCGCCAGGCCCGTCACCCCCACCTTGAAATCAACGCCCTTGATCGGATCGGCCTGCCGCCACGCCTTCGCCATGTCGGCGAATTTTCCCGATCGGTCGAGCAGGTTGGCCGACACCACGGCCGGCTTCGGCTCGTTCAGCGCGTACTCGGCCAGGGCGTCGAAAAGCGGCATCGACGCCTCATGGACGCCGATGCCGACGGCCGTGTAGTTCATCACGTCCATCGCCTTCATGGCGTAGCGATATTTGATAAGCCCCTGGAGGTTGGGCAGGTCGGCGGGCGCCGTCACCTGGGGCACGTTGCCGAGATCGACGGCGGCCACCGGCCAACCGCGATCCTTTAACATCTGAATGAAATTGTACCGGCGTTCGAGGCCGCCCATCTGGGGGTGCGAACAGCCGCACGGCAGCAAATAGCCGTGCTGGTCGGCGGTGACGACCAGGGCGAGGTCGGGCTTGTCCCAGTCGCGGAACAAGTGGGCCAGCGGGCCGGCCGGCGCGTCGTCGTGGTCGGAAACGTCGGGCGGCCGCAGCCAACAGGCCAGGCCCGAGCCGGCCAGTCCGCTCACCACCAGCAACGCCGCCGCCGCCAGCTGGAGCCGTCGGCCGCGCGACAGGCCGCGCTTCCTCCCCGCCGCCGGGCGAGCCGCCGCGGCGGAATGATCGTCATGGCTCAGTGGTTGAGTCAACGGCCTTCCTCCGTTCCAAATGGATCCGAAAAGCCTCCGGCTTTCCGGCATGCGTCAGGGCGCGGTGTCCGCCTTCCCCACAACGGGAATGCGAAGGCTCGACGGCGGCGTCCCGACTGGCTCGGCGTACACCGGTCGGATGTACACGGCGCTGTCGCGGTATTCGTCCTCGTCGCGGGGGAACGCGCCCCCGGCGTGGCTCTCCGGCAGCCACTTCACTTGCAGGCGCCAGGTCTTGCGGCCGCCGATCTTCTCCGGCGGGTCCGGGAACGCCACCCCCAGGAAGTCCGGCGTCCGTTGCCGGTCCACTTCCAGGGCGGTCACGTCGGCGCCGCTCTCCACCCGCACCTCGCGTTGCACGTCGTCCTGGTTGCGGTAAAACGACCCGAGCTTCACCGGGCCGGGGTCGGCGCCGACGACCGCCAAGTCGCCCAGGATGGTGCCGTGGACGGCCACCTGAATCGAGACCTCCTGATTGGGATCGGCGCCTTTCGTCTTCAACTGGATGCGCTGGCGAAAAATTCCCACGTCGAAGGGCGTTTTGTCGTTCGATTCCTTCTGGAGCGTCACGGGAATGGTGTAACCCGCCAGCACCGCCCCATTCGCCGGTTCTTTCCGCAATTTGTCCAGGTCCGCCTCGGTCAACGGCACGGGCTTGCCGACGACGAACGGGTTCGATTCCGTCTTCTGGCGGTGCTGGATTTGAAGCACGCTCACGTCCAGGGGAAAATGGTCGCGGGTCGAGGACCAGCACTTGAAGGAAAGTTCATAAGGAAGCTTGTCCAGAGGCAGATCTCCGACGGCGATTTCCGGGGCCGCGACCTTGAGCGGCCCGATGAACACCGTCCGGATCACGAAGCGATGCGTCGGGCCGGGGCCTTTTTCGCCCATCCAAAGTTCCGCGGCCAGTTCCTTCAGCCCGGCCCGGTCGCCCTTCCACGCCAGCCGCACCACGCCCACGGCGCCGGCCGGCACATCGACCGCCGCCTCCTTGTCCTTGAGTTCGGTCGGCGCCCCGGCCGCCTCCAGTTCTTTCACGGCCTTTTCACGGTCGGCGGCCGCCGGAACGTCCTTCAACTCCGTGGGCGCGAGCCACAGTAGAACGCTCGTACATTGACAGGTTTTGGAAAAGAAGCCGACCGGCAGCGTCTGGTTGTTCTCGTTCTTGAACCAGAAATCGTGCGACTGGCCGTAGCCGATCTCGCACTCCGCCGGGGCCGCCTTCGGCTCGGCCGGGAAATTCGTCACATTGTCCGCCCAGGTCAATTCCGCCCGCGGCGCGGCCCTCTGGAGGTTGCCTTTGCCGCCCCGTCCGCCGAGATAGTTGACGGCGAAGGTCAGCCCGAACACGATGACGGCCGACACGCAGAGGACGGCGACCCACTGTGCCGTTTTCATAACTGCTGTCCAGTCAAGGAAGAGGAACAAAGCGAGATAAGGACGACCGAACCGCGAACCGCCGACGAGTTGGCGCCGGCGGGGCGTCCAGACCGCCCCCATTCTAATACGACGGTCGGGGGGGTCAAGGTCGCGTCCGGACGGGGTCTGCGTCTCTTGAGGCGAGCGGCCGGCGTGAGCCGGCCGGTGCGTCTTCTATTCCGAGGCGCTAAGCTACACCGGCCGGCTCACGCGGGCCGCTCGCCTCATGCCGCAAGCGTATATTTTAGAGTGGAAAAATGAAAAAGGCCGGAGGCGGCACAACCCGCCTCCGGCCCGGCCGAGGATGCACCCGGCGCGGACACCTTACTTCGAGCAGCCGCCGCAGCCGGCGTCGCAGCCCGTCGTGCAGCCGCTTTCGCAGCCGCCCGTCGTGCAGCCGCAGCTGCTCTCGCAGCCGCCCGTCGTGCAGCCGCAGCTGCTCTCGCAGCCACAGCAAGAGCTTTCGCAGCACATCCGGCTACGGAACAGGCGGCTCAGGAAGCCTTCCTTGTGGCAGCCGCAGGACGACGTGCAGGTGTTGCACGTGTTGCAGCTCCCGCAGTTCGACGAGCAGCTGGTGCAGCTATTGCAGCTGGTGCAGTTCGACGAGCAGCTGTTGCACCCAGGAGCGCAGCTCGTGCAGGGCGGGGACTCCGGGCAGGCAACGCGGTGCAGCTTCCGCACGCACACTTCCTCGCACGTGCAGACCGGCACCTTCTTGCACACCGTCTCCGGGACGCACTCGGTCACCGTGTAGGGCACCCGGCAGTGCGTCGTGTACGGCACCTGCTTGCAGACCGTGCATGGCACCTGCTTGCAGACCGTATACGACTCCAGCCGGCAGACCGTGACGGGCACCTTCTTGCAGTGCGTTTCCTGGACCGTCTCGCAGACGGTGTAGGGCACGCACTTCTTGACGGTGTGCGGCACCATCCGCGTCACCGTGTACGGCACCTGCTTGACGCACTCCTCCTGCACGGTTCGGAAGGTCGTGTAGGGGACCTTCTTCACGCACGTCTCCTGCACCATCCGGCAAGTCGTCGTGGTGTAGGACGTTTCGATGGTGGCGCCTTCCCGGAAGGGCCAGTCCTCGCCGCCGCCAACGCCGGCCGGGCCGCCGTTGCCGCACGGGGCGTCATGGCCGCAGCCGTTGCCGTCCACGTAGGCGCCGCGGACGCAGCGGGTCGTCGTGTACGGGACCTCGTGCTTGACCACCTGCGTCTCGTAGCGGGTCACCGTGTACGGGACCTGCTTCATGTGCGTCTCCTGCACCATCCGCGTGACGGTGTAGGGAACCTGCTTGACCTCCGTATGCGGCACCTTCTTGCAGACCGTATACGGGACCTTCTCGTGGACGCACTCCGTCACGTAGCTGGTGCAGGGCACCGTCTCGCAGACGCAGTGCTCGTGCCAGACCTTGCGGCAACGCATCTCGCAGGGGGCCTGTTCCCAGCAGAGTTTCCAGTGGCCGAACCGCTGACGGCTGGGGCAGGCTTCGCAGCAGGCGGAGCCGCAAGAGCCGCAAGCGGAACCGCAAGAAGCGCAAGCGGAACCGCAAGAGCCGCAGGAACCACAAGAGTTGCAGGCGTTACAATCACCGCACTCGCCGCAAGAGCCGCACTCGCCGCACGAGTTGCCCGCGCTGCAGCCGCAAGCACTGCCGGCCGCGCAGCCACAGGAACCGCCGGCGACGCACGAGTTGCCGGCGCCACAGGAGGTGCAGACCCCGCCGTTGCCGCAAGAATTGCAGCTATTGCAGGCGTTGCACCCGGAGCATTCATGGACGAGATGCAGGTGCTTGCGGCCCTGCACCTCGTACTGCTCCGTCGTCCACTCGCCGCACTTCTTGGACACCGTCTTGGTCGTGCAGACCTGCTTGCAGACCTGCTTGACGCAGTCGTGGTAGCAGGTCTCGACGCACTCGGTGTAGCTGGTGCAGCAGACCTGCTTGTAGCAGGTCTCGCAGACCGGCCGGCAGCTGGTGCAGCATTCCTGCTTGTAGCAGGTCTCGCAGACCGGCTTGCAGATGGTCTCGCAGCACTCGCGGCAGTGCGGCTCGCAGATCTGCTTGCACACCTGATGGCACGCCTTGTGGCAGTGGACTTCCTGCACCGGCCGGCAGACGGTGTAGCAGACTTCTTTCTCGCAGCACTCCGGCACCTGCTTGCAGATCGTGTAGTGGCACGCCTTGTAGCAGGTTTCGCACACCGGCTGGCAGACCGTTTCGCAGCATTCCTTGTACGCGGTCTTGTAGCACGGCTTGCAGACCGTGTACTGGCACTCCTTCCAGCAGGTCTCGGTGACCGGCCGCTGGCAGACCTGCTGCTCCGTGTGATAGCAGGTCTCGTAGCAGGTCTTGTAGCAGGTCTTGCACTCGTCGCGGTAGCAGGTCTTGCAGACCTGCTTCATGACGGTCTCCGGGACCGTCTGGTAGGTGGTGTGCCAGCGCTTTTCCATAACGTTGTCCCAGACGAGCTTGTAGCAGGTATGTTCCTGCTGCTGGCACGCCGGGAAACAGGATTGGGCGTCGCAACACGGCTGCGAACCGCAGCCGTCGTAGCAGGCGGCGCCAAAATACGACGCCGAGGCGTTCTGGGCGGCCGCGAACAGGCCGACCATCACGGCCATCAACGGCGCCCCCAAGCACATCCTCATGACTGGGTCTCCTCCATCGCCTCGAGTGGGTGAAAACCTCGGAACGCTCCGCGTCGGGCCGGCTCATCCTTGAACCGTTGGGGCCGTGTCCGTCGTGGGACCGAGTGTTGTGCTTTCACGGAATCGCTCTGCGTCGCCCGATGCGACCAGCCTCTCCACCCTCTGTATCGGCTTGGCCTTTCCGGCTTGATGACGCCCGGTCCAGGTTGCGGTTCTTGCCGCGCCGCCGCAGTTGTCGGAAAGGAGGGCTGTAACGGGAATGAGGGGTCGGGGCGGGGCCGTGGGCGTTAAGGCAGGAAGACTAGGAAAAAAAGACGCCGGCGACGTTGCGGCGTCGCCGGCGGATACGGATGGGTCGGGGGGAAATGCGGTGGGGTGTGAGGTCGGCCGTCTTGCGGGACGGCGGCCAGGTTGGGATTGCGGGAAAGTGATTCCTTAAACCGCTTGCGGGACGAGGCAGCGCTGGTGCAACGACTCGC
>Ga0182024_10018062_pt1 | contig 13168 bp, 10 predicted proteins | sample P32metaG_FD_120480 | JGI IMG/M metagenome (GOLD analysis project Ga0182024, IMG submission 120480) | Permafrost microbial communities from Stordalen Mire, Sweden - P3-2 metaG (Illumina Assembly) | ecosystem: Environmental > Terrestrial > Soil > Wetlands > Permafrost | place: Sweden: Stordalen...
GCCGCAGCAAGTTCAGTTTTGCGGCGGCTGGAATGTTCTTGTTGTAATTTTTCATCCCTGCCGTGTGGCAGGGCTAAACAAAATATTCCAGCTTTTTCTCAAATACTGTGGGATGGCTGTGTAGTAATTTGTATTCCCATATCCGCCGGTCTGAGCACCGTTGGCGCTGATGATGAGTTGGCCCGGCGAATAGTTCAACCCAATAAATGCGAGTTTGTTGATGTACGCGATGCAGTCGTTTGTCCCGCCAACTCCGTTCATATTGAGACCGGTTACGAAGGGATGCCAATTCGTCGCGCACCCGGTGTTAAGTAGATATTGGACGCTTGGCGTCCCTGTCCCGCCCCCTTCGTTGTATGCTACACTTCCGTCTGAGTTCGTTAAGCCGGCATCGTTGTTAGCTCGTGAAGGAATATCTTGAAACAAAATGACATATTGAGGGCGTTTTGTCGGATTTAATGTAAGCCATTCTTGCACTTGGGCGGCAATCACATTCGTGTAATCTGAAGGAGAGATTGTTTCATTGGTGATGCAGCTTACGCCAAACACATTCGCATTGCTGACCATGGGCCGATTGGTCAGATAATACGCGCAGACATTGGAACTGTCAGGCGAGTTCGTGTTGTAAATCAGCAGCAAATCTTTGGACACATCAACGGGATACTGAACCCAGGGAGAAAAGATCGCGGCCAAGGAGTGGTCGCCGCCAGCGGCTATCAGTTTAACATCCACGTTGGTTGAAAAGTAGGGGATGTTGGTTTGGCCGTCAGTGTTGTCGCCCCAGGCGACAAGAGTTCCATTATTGATCAGCGCGAGGCTGTGCGAGGAACCGGCTGCGATGGCCAGGACATTGCTCATACCCGGTGGCACGTTGGTTTGGCCGAAATCATTGGTTCCCCACTCTACCACCATTCCATTCGATATCAAGGCCACGCTGTTTCGTCCCCCCGCGGCAATCGCGACGACGTTTGACAATCCAATAGGAACATTGGTTTGGCCGCCGTCATTGGCGCCCCATGCTTCGACGGTTCCATTGGTGCGCAAGGCAAGACTGTGAAATTCCCCGGCGGCGATGGCAGTGGCGGCAGCCGCGTTGGTCAGATCGCTTGGAATATTGGTCTGACCGTAAGTGTTGTTACCCCACGCGACCACCGCGCCATTGGTCAGGAGCGCCACATTGTGGCGCCAGCCAGCCGCAATCGCCTTGGCCGGCTGGAGATTTGTGGGAAGCGTGTTGGCAACGTCATTGGTGAGTCCCCAATTGGTGACCGAGCCGTTGGCTGTCAGAGCGATGTCGTGGCCAAGGCTGGCCGCAACAGCAACCAGATTGGAAGATGAAGGAGGCGACCCGACGGCATAGAAATTGGTGCCGTCGGAATATTGGCCCCATTGCAATACCGTTCCGTTATCCGTGACCGCAACCGAATGATAATCCCCGGCGGCGATGGCCGTGGCATTCGTGAGCGTGACCGGCCTGGCGCATTCGCCTGACCCATTGGCACCCCAGGCTTCGACCATGCCGGGAAGAGCGGAAACCATGGTTCCCCAGGACAAATTGGTGCTGCCGGCGGCATTGGTAACCGTAATGGCGTAACCTCCTTCCGAACTTGAACCGGGAATGAAGTAAAAGGAGGAAGTTGTCTGGCCCGAGACATTTGTTCCGTTGATGGTCCATTGATAGCTCAAGGGATACGCGGTCTGGTCGGCGTTTGTGGCCGTGACAGACATGATAATAATTGTGAAGTTGATCCAATTCGTGCCCGGCGGCGCGGGAGGCGACACCTGAATGTATTCATATCCTTGATACCATGCGAGGCTTTCCGAAGTGATTTGCGGAGGCAGCACCAATGCGGCGTTGGAGCTGGTTTGGCTTCCTACGACATTTGTAATGAACACTGCATAGCTTCCAGAATTTGTGATCTGGACATTGGTTATCGTGTAGTTGCTTCCTGTTGCGCCTGGAATGTTGGTGCCATCAAATGACCATTGATAGAGCAGTGGAGCGGTTCCCGTTGCGGTAACTGTAAATGTGGCGTTTGACCCAAATAAGACGGTCTGATTTGTCGGCTGGGTTGTAATGATCGGAACATCCGCCCAGGGTGTTTCGCCATCGTCGATAAGCCCGTCTCCATTCGCATCTGCCAGATAATCGGGCACCCCGTTGGTGCTGGAAACCAGCGGCAGGCCATTGGTTCCTGTGGCCACGTAATGAAAGCCGATGCTGACTATGTTGGTGCCTTCAATGACATTGTCGGTGGTGACGGTATAATGATAAAGCCCGGCGGCAGACGCCAAACGGCTCCCGGCGTGGATCAAATTTGTGAGGTTGGCCGGATAATAATATTGGCCCAAAGTCCCCGGTTCGTAGGCCGGGCTGTTGGTTAAGATGACATCTCCGCTGCTCGGCACGAAAGTGCCGGAATTGGTTGTGACATAAGCATTACTAAGGCAGACATCTGATGAGGAGCTGCCGTCCACAATGATGGCAGTCGAATCAAACAAATTATCCCTGCTTGTCCAGGTGCCCCCGTCACCTTCGTTATGTTTGTACTCGAATTCCCCCTGCCAGAATAGATTGTTATAAAAAGTGTTGTTTGGATTGGAGTTGGCCGATTGGACGTCCGTGCTCACGCGCTGATAGAGGCTATTAATGCTGGATAACGGGTAGCCAGCGGTATAAATTTGTCCGCCGTAAAACTGGCAGTCTTGGAAAGAGTTGCTGTAGCTTGCCCCAAGATTGTCGCCTTGATTATCCGCACTGAAGAGACCGTCTTGCGCCAAAACCGACCAAGTGGTAAATCGAAAGCTCGCCCGTTCCGCTGAGTTATCGCTGGTTGCGGCGGAAAACAATTGCCCCCATGCGGTCGACTCCCAATTAGTGGTCGCCTGTTCTTGAACCGTGTTGTAACGGACAAGATAGTTGGGGTTTGTCGCGGTTCCCACACAGTTGAACGTGGCTGCCGAGTAAAGCCAAACGCCGTCATTTGAGCCGCAGCCGGCCAGCACGGTGCCGGGCAGAACTGTGGCCGTGGCGTTGGATATGGAGATGCCAAGAGCATAATCAACGCAGTCGTAATGGTAGCCAACCGCCAGAGTCGAGCCGCTATTGTCCCGCGGCACCTGAGGGGAAAAGGTGTAGTTGTTGGTCAGCCATCCGACCATGTTGGTGGCCGGCGGATAGACAGTTTTCATTTGCAAATCAGACAACTGCGCAGGAGTAAGCTCTGTCGTGCCTTCGTTTGTATAAGAGCTGCCTGTGGCCAAATAATGGCTGGCTCCGCCGAAGGTTTGAAAGACGCCGCTGTCGCTGGCCAGAACATAAGTGGTGTTGCTAACCGCACCATCAGAGAAAATATTTGTCGTTTCTACGAAGAGACAGTTAGTGCAACACATGGTGCCGGGGGACAGGTCGTACTCGAAAGTCCCGCAGTGGTGAACGGTCAGATTAACGGCCGTCACCGATTGACCGCCGGCTTCGCCCCCATGCCGTCCCCCGTAAGGGCCGAACACGTAGCCCACATTATAGACCAGGCCATTGAAGAAATCAAAAGTCCCCCCAATCGTCATGACCACCTTCTGACAATCCACAACCTGGAAATCACTCATGGCCAGAGGTCCGCCACCGTTTTGCGGCACGCCGCTGAGATAATATTGAAAGCTGACGCACGCCGCCAGATGGCTGAATCTGACGTTTTGCAGGTTTCCCGGCCCGTTGGTAAAATTCAAGGCAACGAGCCCAGCATTATCGCCCCACGGAGTTCCCGTGCTGCCGCTAATGACGTCCCCCACTGAATCATCATTCATACTGGTGAAGACAGCGGGACGGTACTCGGCAGTCTCGCAATCAAGAACCTCCAACTGTATTTCCGCCGCCGTGGTGTTCGTGTACTTGATCACGGTCCCGCCTTCCAGGATATTTGTGCCGGTCAGGTTGCATAAATCGCTGATTAAATAGGTGGTGTCACCTTGGAAGACGCAATTATTGGTGTCACTGCTCAAAAGCTCATAGTCCAGCACCAGCCCTGTTTCCTTCGGCATTGTTTTGGACACCTTGACCGGTTGCGCCGGTTGGGTGGCCGAGAGCTTGCGCGGCTTTGACGGATCGAGCCATGCGGTGCGCCGGACCTTGCCTTTGTCGGGCTTGATCAGCGAGGCATGCAGGGCGCCCAGGAGATTGGATATGGCCGTGTAAGGGATTTGTTCAATGAGGAAGGTGGAATTGTCAATGTTGGTCCAACTTTTCAGCACCGGGCCGCCTCCGACAGTTCCAGCGTTGGTCGCAAAGAGAAAGGCCTGGCCAACGCCCATCTTCATGTCGCCAAAGTCCAGCGTGGAAAAATCCGTCACGCCGTTGTTCGTCACCGTGGTTATTATCGGCGTGGCTGGATTAAAGAATTCGGTGATCACTTGCAGAAAAGTTGTGCCCGGATTGAACCCGTAGTCGCCGGGCGCGGGTGGTTGCTGCCGCAGAACGATGTCCTGGATCAGGCCCGCTTTGCGGTAGGTGTAAACCACGTCCGCAGTCAAATTGCTGAACGCATTGGCGTAGGTCAACGTGTTGGAACTAATCGTCCCCGCGCAATCTTGCAACTGACCCAGCATCACGGTTGAGCCGGATGATGAATCATAATAAGCCAGTCCAAAAATGGTGGAAAGCATCTGCTTATTGTCGGGCGTCGTAAGATTAACCGCGCCAGGGGTATTGGCATTGGCCGCCCATGAAACTTTGTGACGACCTTGGATTGCCTGTGCGCCACCCGGCACCGCGTCAATCTCTTCCACCGAGTCAACGTATTGCCCGTTTGCAAATAGCACAAACCAGTCGCGAGCTCTTTATATGAGTGAAGATTGGTTCTGACGATACCCGCTTGATTTGTTTGGAAGCTGGTCCGCTGCCAAATGCGGGAATGCGGACCTCTTTGAATGCAAACATAGTCACTGGAAGTCGACAGATTCGCTGCGGATTGAGTTTGTGCCATAGCGCCGGAATCTGCCCAGAGGCCAATGGCGGTCAGCATACAAATTGCCAGCAGGTGCCGGTCTCTCGCCCATTTCGTATTCATACGTTCGTACTACTACGTTGGTCTTCCACGGAATCCGGTGGGAGCCCAAAAGCGCCAAACCGGCCCCATCAGGGGCGTTGAATTCTCGTCTGATAAGGACACTGAACACTTTATTGACGGGCGTCAATGTTTATTTTAATAAAGTTTTTATTTGAGCAATTAATAAGCTAATGTTTTCTTTGATTAAACATGCAAGTTTCGGTTCTCACTTTTTAAACTGGTTGACAGGGGCGGAGTTTCCGGCCAATATTGGGCACCATGCGTCGCCAACTGCGACGCGAATTTGCCGGAGCGATTTACCATGGGATGAACCGGGGGATCGGCGAGAGGAAATCTATCGCAATGACCCGGACCGCCGGATGTTCCTCTCCACCCTGGCCGAGGCTTGTGGCAAGACCGAGTGGCAAATTCACGCCTACTGCCTGAAAGGAAACAACCATGAGCTTGAAATGGATAGTAAAGGGGTCAGTCCCGCATAATCACATATTATTGTTTTTTCCCGCATCGCGCAGCAGGTTCGCCAAAGAACCGGCTGCACCCATGTTTAATCGTTGGGCAATCCATTTCAAGGTCATTGTCGTCTCCTGGCGCAACCGCCGGGCCAGCTTGAGCTTCTGGGCGTCGCCTTTGCGACGTCGCGCCAGTTCCTAGCAATGTTGCATTGTGCCGGTGTGGAGAGTCACGCCATGCTGCGAAAGTTGCGCGCGGAGTGCCGGAGGTCTGAGATGGGTGGCTAATTAATTGTTTGCAATTCGTAAATACCTTATTTGCAACGTATTGGGACTGTTGCCCCGATCAAAAGCGGAAAAATCTACGGTTTTTGCCTCTCATCAATGCCGTCTCCGAATTTCCAGAACCCATCTGGTGCGGCCAAGGCAGGCTTTCATGCGTTGGGGCTCCAATATTTTTCGTGCCCGTGTCAGTCCCCGATAGTTCCGCATGGAGTATCGCCTTTACTGGGAAGCTTTGCCAAATGAACTGGCGTATTTGCTGTTGGACAGAGCGGGCGAGGGACGGCAGTCTTCCGGCATGACGTGAAGGCTTCGTCTGCCATAGCCGAATAATGACAGAGCTGCGCTGTCAAAACTTTCCATGCAAAACGAGCTCGACATCGTTCGCGACGTTTCAGCCCGGCTGGAGCGGGGCGGCTTCGCCTACATGCTCACTGGTTCGATGGCGATGAACTATTATGCCCTGCCTCGCATGACGCGCGATATTGACCTTGTGGTCGCGCTTGCGCCGCAGGACACAGATGCCATCGTGCGCCTTTTCACGCCTGACTATTACGTTTCCCGTGAGGCCGTCAGCCATTCCATCGCGCGTGAATCGCTCTTCAACCTCATTCATCAGGAAAGTGTCATCAAAGTGGATTGCATCGTCCGCAAGAACAACCCGTATCGCCGCGCCGAGTTTGAGCGCAGGCAGCGCATCACCATCGAAGATTTTTCCACTTGGATTGCGAGCAAGGAAGACCTCATCATTTCCAAACTTTGGTGGGCAAAAGATTCTTTCTCCGAGGTGCAATTACGCGACGTCAAGAATCTGGTCATCACGGGCTGCGACACAGCCTACATTGAGCGCTGGACGAACGAACTGGGACTGCTTACATTATGGCAGGAATGCAAACCATGACCGATACCCCGCCCGAAATCGCCGAAATGGTGCGAGTCCGGCTGATGGCGATGTCCGGCGCGGAACGTATTCGCATGGGCGCGCAAATGTTTGACGCCGCGCGCCGCATGGTGCTGGCTTCGCTGCCCGCCGACTTGACGGAAACTGAACGCAAGCGCCAACTCTTCCATCGCGTTTACGGGAAAGCTCTGCCGCTGCCGTAAATATAATTTGCGCTTTGAACCGGCGCGGTGGCGATATAGTCTGGCGCCAATGAAACAATTCTCGTTGTCCGCAGTTGCTCTCATCAGCCTCATCGCCACCGCACAGGGCCAACCCGCCCCTGATGCTGTTACGGCGGCTCCGTTCGAGTGGGGGCCGAGCCTCAAGGTGCTTCTGGTCGGGGGCGGTTGGGCGCACGATTTTAATACGTATTTCGACAAGGCTGACTCGGCTGCATTGCACGCGGCGGGCATCACCAATACTCACTACACCGACGACTCGGCGGTTGCGGCCAGAGAAATGCCGCGGGTGGATGTTTTGCTCTTGAGCAATAACAAACCGGAATTCGACACGCCGGAATTCCGCGTCGCCTTCTCGAATTTTGTCAGCGCGGGCAAGGGCCTTGTGCTGCTTCATGCGGCCCTTTGGTATAATTGGCATTGGGGCCGGCATAATTCGGACGCATTTAATCTCATCATGGTGGGCGGCGGCGCCCGCGATCACGATGGGGTCTCGGAATTTGATGAAACCGTCGTGATGGATCATCCTGTAACCCACGGACTGCCTGCGACCTTTAAAATGACGGATGAATTGTACCATACCGTGCCCAGGCCCAATGGATCACCAATGGAAGTTCTGGCCCTGGCTGCGAGACCCGGGGGGCAAAAATACGCCAGCGTCTGGGTGGTGCATCATGGCCCGGGCCGCATTGTCTGCATCGCCCTGGGCCACGACGGTTTTCCGCGCACTCATCCCGAATTCCAAAAACTTTTGGTCAACGCCGTCAATTGGGCTGGCGGAAAGTAGGCCGCATGAACACCCCCCCAGCAACGTTCACCAAGGAAGACCCGTGGCGCATCTTTCGCATCATGGCTGAATTCGTCAATGCCTTTGAAGTTTTTTCCAAGGTTGGGCCGTCTGTGACGATCTTCGGATCAGCCCGCACGGCACCGCGCGATCCGTATTACAAGGCCGCCCGCGCCATCGCCAGGGGTCTGGCCAAAAATAACCTGCCGGTCATCACTGGCGGCGGGCCCGGTATCATGGAGGCGGCTAATCGGGGCGCGGACGAGGCCGGCGGGAAGTCCATCGGCCTGAACATTGAGCTGCCGTTCGAGCAAAAAGGAAACACGTTCGCCAATCTGCCGCTGCATTTCCATTATTTCTTTTCGCGCAAAGTTTGTTTTGTCAAATACAGCATTGGCTTTGTTTTCATGCCGGGCGGCTATGGCACCCTGGACGAGTTTTTTGAGATCATCACCCTTGTGCAAACCCAGCGCATTCCCCGCTTCCCGCTGATACTTTTCGGACGCGAGTATTGGAGCGGGTTGCTCCACTGGATGAAGACAAGGCTCGAAAAAGACAGGTTGATCAGTCCGGGTGATTTGGAATTGGTCACCGTTACGGATGACCCGCAGGTGGTGATTGACCTCATCATGGAGTATATGCGGAAAGTCGGCCCCCCGGACGTGATTCCGCATACCCTGGGCTGAATCCTGTTTTAAGACCGCTCATGCACCCCATTCTACAACCCATCCAAACGGCGCATACCCCGGAGTCGCTCGTGGAAAGCTTGCGCGGCGAGCGCGGCATCGTTCTGCTCCGCAGCGGGTCGTTCGACTCGCCTCAGGCCCGGTATTCGTTGGTCGCGGCGCGGCCCTTTCTGACCTTCCGGTCTTTTGGCTCGCGTTGTGAATTGGATGCTCCGCACCAGTCTCTCTTTGGCAATCCCTGGCAGGTGCTGGACGCATTGATGTCGCGTTACGAGTTGCTGGATGAAATTGATCTGCCGTTTCCGCTCGGAGGCTGCTTCGGTTTTTGGGGATACGATTTGAAGAATTTCGTGGAGCCGAAACTTCCGCGAACGGCCATCAACGATCTGGAGTTGCCTGATTGCCAGACTGGTTTTTATGACAGCCTCGTTGTCTTTGATCATCGCATGGATCAAGTGTGGATCATTTCCACTGGCTTGCAGGCCGAAGGCGCGCGTGATCCGGCCCGGGCGCGGTCCCAGCTTGAATTTTGGAAAAATCATTTGCAGGCCGCACCCGCCAGGGAAAAAACCGACGGACCCCCTGCCCCATTGCTCCGCCCGATCGCGTCCAATATCTCCCGCGCGGAGTTCATCGCCAAAGTCGATCGCGCACGGGAATACATTCACGCCGGAGATATTTACCAGGTGAACCTCTCGCACCGTCTGACGGCCGGCATCGATTTATCGGGCTGGGATTTTTTTCAGCGGCTATGCGATGTTTCTCCCGCGCCGTTTGCGGCCTGGCTTGACATGGGGGATTTTCAGATTTGTTCCTCGTCCCCGGAACTTTTTCTGCGGCTGAGCGGCTCGCACATTCAAACCCGGCCCATCAAAGGCACCCGACCGCGCGGGGGCGATGCGACGCGGGACGCGCAGTTGACGTACGAGCTGCAAACCAGCGCGAAGGACATGGCCGAGTTGGTGATGATCACCGATTTGCTGCGCAACGATTTGGGCAAGGTCTGTGAATACGGCTCGGTGCAGGTGCCGGAATTGGTCCGCCTGGAACGCTACGCCCATGTGCAACATTTGGTCTCGACCGTGGCGGGGCGTCTGAGAGGCGACCAAACGCATTTCTCGGCCTTTGCCTCATGCTTTCCAGGTGGAAGTGTCACCGGCGCGCCAAAAATTCGCGCGATGGAAATTATCGACGAACTGGAACCCGTGACCCGCGGGCCTTATACAGGTTCGATCGGTTACCTGGGATTCAATCGTGAAAGCCAGTTGAACATCGCCATCCGCACCGCCGTGTGCCTGCCGGGGGCAATTCATTTTCACGTTGGCGCGGGCATCGTGGCGGATTCCGTGGCTGAAGCGGAATACGAAGAAACCATGGCCAAAGCCGGCGGCTACTTCGCCGCGTTGCGCGATCCTTCCGTCCGGCACAGTCCAACCCACTTGCCAGCATGATTGTTTTTCTTAATGGAAAGTTCGTTCCGGAAGACCGCGCTGTGGTCTCCGTCTTCGACCGTGGTTTTCTCTACGGAGACGGCTTGTTCGAAGGCGCGCTGGTGACCGGCGGCCAGCCTTTCCGCTGGCGCGAACATTTGGAACGGCTGCAACGCGGCGTGGAATTTTTAAAGTTGACGCTTCCATTTTCGCGCAACCAACTGCTGGATTACGCGCTGGAACTGATTAAAAGGAATCGAATGCCGGAATGCATATTGCGTTTGAGCATTTCAAGGGGAATCACGGAGCGCGGTTATTCGCCCAGGAACGCGACCCGCCCGGCCGTCGTCATGACCCTGCATCCTGCGCCCGTCGTCACAAAAATGCCGCGCTGGCGCGTCATCACCGCGTCATTTCGATTGCCCTCCAACGATCCGCTGACGAGTTTCAAAACCGCCAACAAGCTGCCCCAAGTCCTGGCGCGCGCACAAGCCGACGCCGCCAATGCGCACGAAGCGATTTTGCTCAACACGGACGGCCGCCTGGCCGAAGGAACCACCAGCAACGTGTTTTGGATCAAGAACGGCATTGTTTTCACGCCGGCGCTGCCGGACGGCGCCCTGCCCGGCGTGACGCGCGCCGCCGTTCTCGAATTGTGCGTCAAGATGAATATTAAATGCAAAGAAAAGAAGGCCCGGCCCGGCGAATTGCGCCAGGCGAACGGCGCCTTCCTGACCATGACTTCGTGGGGCGTTGTGGAAATAGAATCCCTGGACGGCCAGAAGCTCCGGCGATCCCCCTTGACCGGAAAAGTGTGGGCCGCATATCGCAACCTTCTGCAAACACCATAAACCGGCTTGCGTGGCTCAGATTTACGCCGCACATTTCTGCCATGCTGGCGGATGAAAAACTGAGTCCTGAGCAAATTGAAGTGTTTCGGCGCATGACACCAGAGCAACGCTGGCGGGCAGCCTATCGGCTCTATTGGACGATGCGGCGGCACAAGGCGGCCTTCTTGCACAACCAGCATCCAGAATGGCCGGAACAAAAGGTTGAAGACGAAGTGCGCCAAATATTTTCCAATGCCAGAACCTGACTTGATCCAGTTATTCGCTCAGCCCCTGAATCAGATCGCAGTCCGTTATCTGGTGAGCGGCAGCGTCGCAGCGATGCTTTATGGCGAGCCGCGGGTCACGCATGATATTGACTTTGTTGTCTTTCTACGTCCACAGGATGTGTCGAAACTTTCTGAGATTTTTCCAGCCCCGGAATTTTATGTTCCTCCGTCGAACACCATTGTCATCGAAATGGCGCGGGATCGAAATGGGCACTTTAACATCATTCACGCCGACTCCGGTTTAAAGGCGGATTTTTACACGGCCAATCATGACGAATTACACGCCTGGGCGTTTCGTCATGAAAAGAGATATACGATTGGCGAAACATACATCTCTCTTGCGCCACCGGAATACGTTATCGTCCGCAAGCTGGAATATTTTCGAGAAGGCGGCTCGGAAAAACATCTGCGCGATATTCGATCGATGCTCGCTGTGTCAGGTGGACAACTGGATCAGGCCAGCTTGAACGATTGGATTCAGCGACGTAGAGTGGAAGCGGAATGGCAACTGGTTTCTTAAATGCCACATCACGGAATCTTTCCCGTGAAATCAGCCAGCATTCCCACTAGGGTATCGATCTCGGCGCGGCCATCGGCATGGCGGCCCCTGCCCTTGTAATTGTTCAGCATGATGGAGAGAACCAGCTTGTCGCCGCCCTTGGTTGTCATGTAACCGGACAGGGTATCCACGTGCCCAAGCGATCCGGTCTTGGCGCGGAGGTTTCCCGCCGCGGCGGTCCCTTTGAAACGTTTGCGCAAGGTTCCATCCACTCCCGCAATCGGCAACGCATCCACAAATGCGTCGTGGTATCGATGATGCGCCATATAAGTCAGCAGTTGCACTGAGGCGCTGGGGGTCACTAATGCGCCGCGCGACAGCCCCGATCCTTCTTCCAGCAATGCCCTGCCGCGTTTAATGCCGGCTTCGGCCAGAAATTCCCGCATTTCCATCAGCCCTTCATCCTCAGTATAAGTCATTTCCGTGCCGCGGCCGCGTTCAGTGGAAGCCCCTACCTGCAAAAGCAAAAGTTGCGCATACTGATTCTGCGAAGGTTTCAGGGTGTTTTTGACAATTTCAGCCAAGGGCCGCGAAGGGACGGAGGCGACCTCAACCAAATTTGATAAATCCAGCGGCGCAACTTCGCGGTCCAGCCAGTTCACGGACCGGAGACCGCCCGTAACCGTGACGCCGTGTTGGGCCAGTTCTTTTTTGAGCAGTGTGACAAACCACAGTGCCGGGTTGGAAACAGCCACCGAATCATCCTCACCCTTGGAATCCAAAGGAACCCCACCCCAAACATAAGCGATGTTCTCACCCAGCGGCCGGTAAATATCAATGTTCGCCTTGGTTTTTGCGGCGGTTGTTTTAGTGCGGTTGACGAAGGTGACAAAACTTGTCTCCGGCATGGTAACGATTTCGCAGGGTTGCCCCACTTTCTTGCCCGGCTTGAAGACCAAATCGAGGCAGTTGTCCTCGACCATCAGAGCATTGGCCGGCGCTCCGTAATAATATTGCAGATCATCCCAAGTCCATTCCGAACCGAACGGAGGGCCGCGAAAATAACTGTCGTCGCCCACCAAATCGCCGTCGATGCGTTTGATTCCGGCCGCGGTGAGAGCCGCGATGACGGGTTGGAGCGATTTGCTGTAATCGTCGTCGTTAAAGCGCGAAGCAAAAGAAGGATCGCCCCGTCCATAAACCAGCAAGTTCCCATGTATCACGCCGTCGGCGTCGGGTTTTGACGGGGCATAAAATGAAGTTTTGATACGATAGTCCGGCCCCAGAAGGTCCAAGGCCAGCGAAGCGGTGTACATTTTCGCGTTCGAAGCCGGTTTCATCAACTTGTCCGCGTTATGTTCGAAGACGGTCTTGCCGCTGGCGAGGGAGACTACTTTGATACCCCATTGCGCTTGCGCGAACCGCGACTGGTCCACATAGGCGTTCAGGCGCGTCCGCAGATCTGGCAACGAATCTGCGGCAGGCGGAACATGAGCGCAGCCGCAATACACGACGGCGGCGGCCATCCACAAAGTTGTTCTCTGACTTGTAAATGATTTTTTCATAGAAGTTATTAACCGGCTTTGACCTCGGGTTTTATGAGCGCCAACACCCAGGAACCATGCTGCTTCTGGTTGCGGGCGTGCAGATCGGCGTCGTAGGGCTGGCGGGTTTGGATTATCTTCCCAACGATTTTGAGCAGCCGTTGGCCCAGACAGCGCAGGGCGCAGGCA
>Ga0182024_10018063_pt1 | contig 13168 bp, 7 predicted proteins | sample P32metaG_FD_120480 | JGI IMG/M metagenome (GOLD analysis project Ga0182024, IMG submission 120480) | Permafrost microbial communities from Stordalen Mire, Sweden - P3-2 metaG (Illumina Assembly) | ecosystem: Environmental > Terrestrial > Soil > Wetlands > Permafrost | place: Sweden: Stordalen...
CAAAGAGGGCGTGCTAACCAGCGGTACCACGGGCATCGAATAAACGCCTGTGGGAAAGGCCTCATTGCTGGCATATCCCGAAACCACGGTTGCTTGGCCATTCACCTGCGCGGCTGCTAATCCTGACAACAGAAGAAACATACCTGAGAAAATAATTGTTCTATTCATAACCCCATCTCCTGGATCTCCGCTACCATTTGTGATTCTGCAATCTCCCCTGAAGATGCTCTAATTTACTGATTTTCGGAGCACTCCCCTTGCGCAGCCTAGCTTCCTACATACTTGGCGTACAGGCTGCGTGCGACGCTGGTGTCCGTGGTTCCTTTGATGATTGCCCGGCCGTCAGGGAACAAGGTCATTTCATAGGGATCCCGCCAGAATTTCAACACGAAATCATTATGCCGAACCGTGCCATGCGGCTGCAGCCGCTGGCTCATCTCGGCCAGATCAACCGGGCGGTGCTGCTCGTGGATCTGCACCGAGTTTCGTCCGCAGAGTGTGATGTGTGGCCGCCCTTCGCCGGCAAGATGGACGAACTCCCGGTCACCGCATGCCCGGCAGCCAGGGCGGGGCCTATCGGCGGATACCTCAGCTCGCTCGTTTGACCAAACATCGAACGAAAGCACCGTCCGGCGCAGCCGGTCGTGCGCGCCGATCAGCAGCTTCAGGGTTTCGGTGGCAGCGATCGAAGCCGCCAGATTTACGGCTGAGTTTAGAATTCCAGCAGTCTCGCAGGTCTCGACCGCTCCACGCAGTGAGTCCGGGAAAATGCATGCCAGGCATGCCGTCTTGCCGGGCAACACGTTCAGCGTGACTCCATAGCTGCCAACGGCCGCGGTATAAATCCAGGGAAGGGAGTTCTTCACGGCGAAATCGTTGAGCAAATAACGGGTTTCGAAGTTGTCGGTGCCGTCCAGGACCAGTTGCATTCCGTCGAGCAAAGGTTCGATGTTTGCCGGCGTCAAATCGGCAACCTGGGGCTCGACGATGATCTGTGAATTGAAGGCCGCGATCTTGCGGGTGGCAGCGATGGCTTTGGGCAGCGATTCCGCGGCGTCGGATTCATCGAAAAGCGATTGGCGTTGCAGATTGCTGGGTTCGACGTAATCCCGATCAATGATTCGGATCGTGCCCACGCCCGCTCGCGCCAGCAGGGAAGCCAGCGCTGAGCCAGTTGCGCCGCAGCCGACGACTGCGATTTGGGACGCTGAAAGCTTACGCTGTCCTTCCACACCGATCCCAGGAAACAGCACCTGCCGGGAGTATCGTTCGTCGAGTTCCGGGTCACGTCCCAAAGAGATCACCAGTTCCAAGCCTACAAGCCATTATTATAGATGGGCGCATGGTTTGGCGAACTATGCAACAGTGCCAGGCCCGCACTCATCGAACCAACTGTCCATATATCCAAGTTGAGGAGCCTTTTGGGATTCACAGGACTGCTTCTTTCCGCCCTGACTACGATCACGCTCACGGCCGCTATGGCCGTTGAGGGGTTCGCCTACTCCTCACTACACGCAGACCCATCTCAGGCCCACGCTCAGTCCTCTCAAGATCAGCCAGCCCAAACTCCGACAAACCAAGCTATGCCAGCCCAGCAACTGCCACAGAGCGTTCCCGCCCTGGGTAGTATTTCCTCCTACATGGGCCTTACAGTAAAGGACATCCACTTTCCCGATATTCCGGAGGAGAGCGAGCAGAAGCGCTTCCGGCAACTTATTCCACTGCAAGAGGGACACCCGCTCGATCGCGAGCGTCTTCGCGAGAGCATTCAGAATCTGTACGCTACGGGCCGATTTGCCGATCTTCGCGCCGAGGCCGACCGAACTGAGGATGGCAGAGTCTCGATTTCCTTCATTACTAGTGCCAATTTCTTTATCGGGGTGGTCACGGTGGAAGGCACGCCCGGCCACCCGACGCCAAGCCAGGCGACAAACGCGTGCAAATTGCAACTGGGAGAATTGTTCACGCCGGAGAAACTCGAGCGTGCTCTGACGAACTTAAAACAACTCATGGAAGAAAACGGGTACTACCGTTCTTCGGTAACCTTGGAAAAAAAGGAGCATCCTGAGATCCAGCAAGTCGCCATCACGTTCCATGTCGTCCCAGGTCCGCTGGCACATGTCGGAGAGGTGGTCCTGACCGGCCATCCCCTTCGTACCCAGGCCCAGATAGAAGACACGGCCCACATGCATCCTAGTGATCCCGTTTCCACTCAGCGCGTATCCAGCGCTTTGGGTCGATTGCGCAAAAAGTATCAGAAACAGAACCGATGGTTGGCGCAAGTGGCCATCGCCAAGCGCTCCTACCATCCTGAGTCCAACGCAGTCGATTATGCTTTCAACATTGAACCCGGGCCTACGGTAATTATTACCGCGGAAGGTTTCAAAATCAGCCGCGGTGTTTTCAAACGGAGTGTCCCGGTGTACGAAGAGGATGCACTGGACGACGATCTGCTCAATGAAGGCCGACGCAATCTACTGAACTACTTGCAGGGGCGTGGCTACTTCGATGCCACGGTGGAACTCAAACGACAGTCCGACCCGGACAAGAACCAATTGCGGGTCGTTTACGCGATTGATCCAGGCGAACGCCACAGGCTGGTGAAGGTCGAGATAACCGGGAACATGAAGGGCAATCAAGGGTTCCCGGCAGAGCTGCTGCGCTCACGCATGCAGGTACAGCCAGCTGAGCTCTTCTCGCATGGCCGCTACAGCCAGGGGCTATTGAGTGACGATGTTCACGGTCTCGAAGATCTATATCGCTCCAACGGCTTTCTGGACGTCAAGATCAGCAGCAGCGTGGAGGATGATTACAAGGGCCGGCACAACGAGCTGAGAGTACTGCTTAAGGTGGACATAGGTCAGCAAAGGCTGGTGGGCGCGCTCCAGATCGCAGGAAACAATACTCATCTGGATGAACCTTTGCCAGAGCTGAACACTTCGGTCGGCCAGGCATTCGCGCAGTCCAAAATCGCGGAGGACCGGGAGATCATCCTCAACTACTACTTTAATCGTGGCTTCCCCAATGCGACGTTTGAGGCCTCGGCACAACCGATGCCAGGAGAGGCTAATCGTATGAATGTGAAGTTCACCATTCACGAAGGCGAACAAACCTTCGTGGGCAAGGTGCTGGTCTCCGGCCTGAACTACACCAAGATGTTTGTGGTGCAGCGTCAAATCCGGGTGAAGACCGGCGATCCGCTAAGCCAGACAGACATGCTGAACACCCAGCAAAATCTTTACGAACTCGGCATCTTCAGCCAGGTGGACACGGCGGTGCAGAATCCCGACGGCTCTGAGACGACCAAGAATGTGCTTGTGGAAGTCCAGGAAGCCAGGCGCTATACCTTCAACTATGGCGGCGGGTTCGAATTCCAGACGGGTCAACCGACGGTGAATGGGACCGAAGCGCAGGGCGTTACCGGAGTGAGTCCGTTGGTCTCATTCGGAATAACGCGACTCAATTTTCGTGGGCGTGATCACACCATTACTTTCGACGCCCGCGTCGGACAACTGCAACAACGTGGACTCATCCGTTACGACGCCCCACGATGGTTGAACAGTCCGGCTTGGACACTGTCGCTCACCGGTTTCTACGACAATACGCTCGACGTCACCACCTTTACCTCTCAGCGCCTTGAGGGGTCGGTCCAAGCCGAGGAAAAGATCAACAAGATTAGTACGATCGACTATCGATTCCAGTATCGGCGGGTCAAGGCAACAAATATCGAGATCAGCACCAATCTAATTCCGTTGCTCTCGCTTCCAGTGCGGGTGGGTGAGCCAGGATTCAGTTATATCCGCAACACGCGGGACAGCGACCTGGAAACCACCAAAGGTACGTATAACACCATCGACGAAGGCGTGGCGTCCGGCTTCTTCGGTTCCCAAGCGGATTTCAATCGTGTTCTAGTGCAGAATTCTACTTATCACGCTTTTGGCAAAAACCGGCCGAACGCCAGGAAGTTTGTTTTTGCGCGGTCGCTCCGAGTCGGCCTGGAAAGCCCCTTCAGGGATACCGTGAACGTCGAGCCGGGACAGACGGCTCCGGCAACTGGCACGCTCATTCCGCTGGCTGAGCGGTTCTTTTCTGGCGGCGGAAACTCAAATCGAGGTTTTGGCTTGAATCAAGCTGGCCCGCGAGACCCACAGACGGGATTTCCGCTGGGGGGCAGTGCGTTGGTCCTGAATAGTTTCGAGCTGCGTTTTCCGCCGCCGACCCTGCCCTATGTTCAGGACAACCTTAGTTTTGCCATTTTTCACGATGCCGGGAATGTATTCGCAGAGGGCAAGGATGCGTTGAACAGTCTGCTGCACTGGAAGCAGAGGAACGCCGCCCTGTGTCTGCAGCCAGGCACGGCAATGGAGTGCAATTACGCCTACATCTCCCACGCGATTGGCGTGGGGGTACGCTACAAGACACCCGTTGGTCCAGTGCGGTTCGATTTCGGATACAATCTCAATCCGCCGGCGTTTCCGAGTTGTCAAACAACGTCAAACTCGGCTTTTCCGGCAAAAGTACCACAATGCCCCGCGGCTTCGCCTTATTTTGATCCGCAACATGTGAGCCATTTCAACGTTTACTTTAGTATTGGGCAGAGTTTCTGATGAGTTATACGTCCTTAAAAGCCGCTGGACTCCTGGTATTGCTGCTGGTTGCCAGCATGCCCCTGCTAGCCGGCGACATTGTGGATCGCATCGTGGCCACGGTGAACGGCCACATTATTCTGCAAAGCGATTGGGAAGACGCCTTGCGATTCGAGGCGTTCGCCTCCAACCGCTCTCTCGATCAGCTTACGATCGAGGATCGCAAAGCCTCGCTCGACCGCCTGATTGACCAGGAGCTGCTGCGCGAGCAGATACGTTCCGCGGACTTCCAGCATGCAACCGAAGAAGAAGTGAGCAAACGCATCGCCGAGATTCGCAAAGCCTACTCTTTCGCAGAGAACGAGCAGGGTTGGCGTGCTGCGTTGACGCGCTACAACCTGACTGAAGATGAGCTTCGGGAGCGCATTTCCCTGGAGCTCGATGTCTTGCGCCTTGTGGACGCCCGGCTGCGTCCTTCCGTCAATATTGATTCCAAGAGCATCGAAAGCTACTACCACGAGGAACTCCTGCCTCAACTTCGCCATTCAGGAGAAAAAGACGTCCCGCTCGCCGACGTGACCCCGAAGATTAAAGAACTGCTCACCCAGCAGAAGATGAACGAACTGCTGTTGGCCTGGCTGCAGAATCTACGCGCCGGAAGCACTATCCGTACCGAACCATCCTCGTCCAGCGCCGAAGGCCAGGTGCAATGACCGAGACCGGCGCTAAGCCGCGTCGGCGCAGGATTTGGAGATACCTGCTGTTATTGACTTTCTCCGGCTTGCTGTTTCTCTCTGCCCTCCTCTGGTACACCACCACAGATTCTTTCCAGGCCATGGTACGTCACCGGCTGATCGCCGAGTTAGAACGCATCACTGGCGGAAGAGTGGAGGTGGGCAGCTTTCACACCATCCCACTGCAGTTCCAGATAGAAGTACGCGACCTTACGATTCATGGTCGCGAAGCTGCCAGCGAAGTTCCTTACGCCCATGTAGATAGCCTGGTCGCGCAAGTCAAACTCGGTTCTCTCCTGAGTCCTGAATTCGGATTCAAGTCCATCGTTCTCGAGCACCCAGTCATTCATATCATTGTCTATCCGGACGGTACGACCAACCAGCCCGAGCCCAAGCTGAAGCAAACTTCGGGCGAAACTCCGGTCCAAGCGTTGTTCAGGTTATCTATCCGCCATCTTCAAGTACGCCGTGGCGAGTTGTTCTGGAATGATCAGAAGACACCCCTCGATTTCGTGGCCAACGACCTCCTTGCTGACCTGAACTATTCGCTCTTGCACCGGCACTACTCGGTCAATCTCCTGGTCGGCAAGGCGGATACCAAGTTTGAGAACTACCGTCCCATCGCGTGGACAGGGGAGGCTCACTTTACGTTTGGCCACGATAGCGTTGAAGTGAGATTGCTGAAAGCAACTTCTGGACGTTCGCACTTCGAGATGAACGGCAGCTTGCGCAATTTCCGTCGGCCGACCATCGAAGCCGCTTATGATGCGACTTTGGATCTTGGCGAAGCCAGCGCGGTGGCGCGCCGTCCGGGAGTGCGTCGAGGTGTTCTCCAGGCGAACGGCAAAGGTTCGTGGAGTGGAGAGGAGTTCTCCTCCTTGGGCAAGTTGGTATTAAAGGATTTCGACTGGCGTAACGAGTCCATCAGTCTTCATGGCGTGACGGCAACCAGTCAGTTCTGGATCTCTCCGCAGCGTGTGACGTTGTCACAAGTCGCAGCAAAATTATTGGGCGGCAACGTGAGCGGCGACGCTGAGGTTACCGATTGGCAGAGTCCCACCGGAGCCACAAGAAACAAAATGGCGAAGCAGCCGGCGGAGGAGAAGGGAACGATTCGCCTTCACATCAAGGACATCTCCGCGGCGGAAGCGATGACTGCTCTTTCCAGTCCCTCGCATCCGCTGAACAAGATGAATGTCGCGGGCTCGAGCAGCGGGACGATCGAAGCCCATTGGAAAGGCTCGCTAAACAATGCGGACACAGAGATCTCTCTCGATGTTGCCGCACCCGGCATGGCATCTTCCGGTCAAATTCCGCTGACTGCCCATGCGCATGCAACTTATCACGAGCGCACGGGCGAATGGGATGTTGCCGAATTTAGCGCGGCCACGAGGAGCAGCCAAGTTCGTGCCTCGGGCGCATTGGCTGAGGCTGGTTCGTTGGCGCTCTCGGTTAACACTTCCGATTTAGGAGAGTGGCAGAGGTTTTTGGGTGCACTCGGCGGCCCCGCGAAGATCCCGGCCACTCTCCACGGACAGGCTTCTTTCCGTGGCGCTGCTAGAGGCAAACTTTCCGACCCTACTCTCGCCGGCAAACTGGTGGCCGAGGATTTTGACGCAATGGTTCCCGCCACTTTGCGAACGCCGGAAACGCAAGTGCATTGGGACTATCTCGAGGCTGACGTCCAGTTTTCGCAGCATGGATTGCTCATACGCAACGGAACACTTCAGCATGGGGGTACAGCGATTGACTTCGACGCGAGTGCCGGCCTGTACCACGGACAATTCGCGGCAGATAGCCAGTTCACCGCGAATCTGGACATGCGCCAAGCTCAGGTGGATGAACTTTTGGCCCTCTCGGGATACGACTTTCCCGCCAGCGGAACACTTGATCTTTCACTGCGAGTCGCAGGCAGCTGGGCAGACCCGCACGGCGAAGGTCACCTCCAGATTACGAATGCGGTGGTCCGCGGACAATCCGTGCAGCATTTCAATTCCAACCTCAGCTTGAGCGGCGAGCTGATTTCTCTTAGCGAAATTGATCTGTTCCACTCCGACGCGCGTATAACGGGTGACGCCAGCTACGACTTTTCAACGCGCGCGTTCCGTTGCAACTTGAATGGGACAAACTTCGATCTCGCCGAGATCCCACAACTGCACAGGAGTCGAGTCCCGATTGAGGGCCGGATGGATTTTGCCGCGCAAAGTTCGGGAAGTCTCGAAACACCCGTAATCAATGCGACTGTCCACTTGCGCAGCCTCACGTTCAATCACGAACTGGCTGGCGATTTCGTCCTCACGGGAGTTACTCAGGGCTCGGAACTTCACCTCACTGGACGCTCGCAGTTCCAGAATGCCGAGCTTTCCTTCGATGGCGATGTTCAGCCCCGCGCCGATTGGCCGGCAACCCTTGACGCGCACTTCAGTCATCTCAACGTGGACTCATTGTTGGAAGCTTATCTGGAAGGGCGCGCCCCCGGCCAGTCCGCGGTATCCGGAGAAATACGATTGCAGGGTGCACTGCGGCAGCCGCGCGACCTGCATATCACTGGGAATCTTAGCGATCTGTCCACGGGAATCGAAGGCGTCAAACTGCGGAATGATGGCCCTGTGCGTTTGGCCATGTCCCGCGGAGCATTGACCATTGACCAACTCCATTTGATCGGCGACAACACCGATCTCTCGGCCGGCGGTTCTGTGCAGTTAACCGGCGAACGAGATCTCGATTTTCACGTTCAGGGAAAAGCAAATCTCCAGCTTATTCAGACGTTCAATCGAGATTTTATTTCCTCCGGTATGGTCACCGTGGATGCGACGGTATCTGGTACGACCTCAAAGCCCACCATTCAGGGCCGTGTGCAATTCACGAATGGCTCGCTTGCCTACAGCGATCTGCCCAGCGCATTGAACGACATCAATGGCTCCCTGGCCTTTAATCAGAATCGCCTGGAAATTGAAACTCTTACTGCGCACACTGGTGGTGGTCTCGTGACGTTCAGCGGTCAAGCCAGCGCCTACAATCACCAGCTCAACTTCGATCTTGCCGTGAAAGGAGAAGGAGTAAGGCTGCGATATCCGCCCGGGGTCAGTTCCACGGCCAATGAGGACCTGCATTTCGTGGGAAGTTCTTCTGCATCCACTCTTTCCGGCGAGATCACCGTTAACAAACTCGCCGTCACTCCGGGCTTTGACTTCGGAGCGTATCTCGAGCGCAGCGCCCAGGCGGCCAACCTTCCGCAGACGAATCCTTTGTTGAATCGCGTCCGGCTCGACGTGCATGTGGTAACCGCACCGGAACTACAGATGCAGAGCGCCATAATCAGGCTGTCGGGGGATGCCGACCTCCACCTGCGGGGCACCGCCGCCAAACCTGTCCTGCTCGGACGCGCGGATGTGGTCGAAGGGGAAGCCTACTTCAATGGAAGCAAGTATCTGCTAGAACGGGGAGACGTGACGTTCACAAATCCTCTGGTCACCACTCCTGTGCTCGACCTTCAAGCATCGACGCAGGTGCGCGATTACGACATTACGCTGCTCCTCAATGGCAAGCTCGACACCATGGATTCGCTCAAGATCACCTACCGCTCAGAGCCGCCTTTGCCGCCTGCCGATATTATTGCGCTGCTGGCTTTTGGCCAGACCACGCAACAGTCCGCTCAGCTGCAACAATCCGGCCAGGGTGTTTTGGGTCAAGGAGACTCCAACGCCCTTCTCGCCGCTGCGGTCAATGCCACCATCAGCAACCGCGTGCAGCGGTTGTTTGGCGTAAGCCGCATCAAGATCGATCCGCAGGGGTTGAGCACCGAAACATCAACCACCCAAAGCGGCCCAGCCGTAACGATCGAACAACAGATTTCAGACAAGCTCACGGTTAGTTACAGCACCAACGTTTCGCAAGCTTCGCAGCAAGTCATCCAGGCGGAATACAACGTCACCCGCAGCATTTCCGTCGTCGCCATTCGCGACCAGAACGGCGTGGTTAGTTTTGATGTGCGCATCCGTCGCCGCAAGAAATAGGGTACTCGGGATATTGACGAAGCGACGCCATGCTGGGAGGATCCCGGCTTACAATTCCTTGTCAGATGCCCGGTGAAGCCCAATCTGATCATCTCACCCTGCAACGTCAGGGAATGGTGGATACCCAACTCCGCCGCCGAGGCATACAAGACCAGCGTGTGCTTGACGCCATGTCGAGTGTGCCGCGCCATGAATTTGTCACCGAGCATGATCGCCACCAAGCCTATGAAGACCACCCGCTGCCCATCGGAGAAGACCAGACGATTTCGCAGCCTTATATTGTCGCTTTGATGTTGCAGACCCTGTCCCTGCATCCCGGCGACAAAGTGCTCGAAATCGGAACGGGCTCCGGGTATCAAACTGCGCTGCTTGCCGAACTCACTCAGCATGTCTATTCCATCGAGAGGCATGAGCGGTTGGCCGAGGCGGCCAGAGCCACACTTACGCGTCTCGACTTTCGCAACGCGGCGGTGTTCATTGGAGACGGTAGCCAAGGATGGCCCGACATGGCGCCGTTCGATGCTATTGTGGTCTCAGCCGCCGCTCCCCAAATACCGGCGTCCTTGTTTGAGCAGCTCCGCGAAGGTGGCCGCATGATCGCTCCTGTGGGGCCGTTATTTGGGCAGGAATTGCAGCTCGTCCGGAAGCAGGACGGCCATCCGGTGGTGACCCACCTGGATGGTTGCCGCTTTGTTCCCCTGATCGGTGTTCAGGGATATTCTTCCGACCTCGGATGACGAGTCGGCCAACAGGTGCTTTACAATCTCTTTGTGGCTGTTCTCCACAACCTACGCGTGACTCTGGAGATGATCAAGTGGGAGCACTCGATCTTCGCGCTCCCATTCGCGCTGTGCGGTGCAATGTTGGCGGCTCACGGTCTCCCGGCAGTGCATCAACTGGCCTGGATTATCGTTGCCATGGTGGCCGCGCGTTCCGCGGCCATGGCGTTCAACCGCCTGGCGGACGCTTCCATTGATGCAGCGAATCCGCGTACACAAAGCCGCGCTCTTCCAGTTGGGACGCTTACCCCGGGATCGGTTACGATCTTCGTCATAATTTCCTGCGCTGTGTTTGTGCTTGCGTCCTGGCAGTTGAACCGTCTGGCGTTCGTGCTCTCGCCAATCGCGCTAGGGGTGGTCTTGCTGTACTCGTACACCAAACGCTTCACTCGCTGGTCCCATCTGGTACTTGGTTTTGCTTTAGGAATCGCGCCTTCCGCAGCATGGATTGGCGTGCGTGGGTCTTTTGATCCCCGCATTTTACTGCTGACGGCTGCGGTAACGTTCTGGGTTGGCGGCTTCGACGTGCTCTATGCCTGCCAGGACTACGATTTCGACCGTCACGAAGGCCTCCACTCCATCCCACGCTACTGCGGAATTGAGAAGTCGCTTTGGATAGCAAGAGTCTTTCACATCGTAATGTTGCTCCTGCTCGTCGGCTTTGTGCTCGAATTCGGAATGGGGAAGCTGTCGATTGCAGGGGTCATCGTCGTAGGGTTGCTTCTAGCCTACGAACACTCGCTGATTTCGCCCAAGGATCTTTCCAAGCTCAATGCTGCATTCTTTACAATGAACGGCGTGATTTCGGTGGTGTTCTTTCTGTTCATGGCAGGAGATTTGCTGCTGCGGCATTGACGCAGGGTAAGCCACGTGGTCCCTGCGCTGTGACTTCCGCGGCTCTTCTGCGTTATCATCGATGTGATGTCAACTACGCATCCATCGCAGGCTCACGCTTTCCAGACTGACGACCCGCGGCTTCATCCGATTCACGAGAAGGTGAGTGCGCGGGAGCGGCTAAGTGCAGACGACGCGCTCGCTTTGTACCGCACCGCAGACATCCTTGCCGCCGGCTGGCTGGCCAATTCCGTCCGCGAGCGGATGCACGGCGACAAGGCGTACTTTAACGTCAACCGCCATATCAACCCGACCAACGTTTGCGTGGCCGCCTGCCGTCTGTGTGCGTTCGGGCGTAAGAAAGACACGCCCGGCGCGTACACGATGGCACTGGAAGAAGCTTTCGAGACCGCGTCCTCCGGCTACTCGGAAGCGGTCACGGAGTTCCATATCGTTGGCGGGCTGCATCCCGATCTGCCCTTTCAATATTTTCTTGATCTGGTTTCCGGGCTGAAAGCGCGATTCCCCGAAGTCCATCTGAAGGCCTTTACCATGGTGGAAGTGGCCTACCTCGCGAAACGGGCCAAACTTTCGATCGCCGATACATTGCAACAATTGAAGGCCGCGGGCGTGGACTCATTACCAGGAGGGGGCGCCGAGATTTTCGCCGACCGGGTGCGCCATATCATATGTGATCACAAAATTGACGGCAGCGAATGGCTGAAGACCGCGAAACTCGCCCACCAGATTGGGTTGAAATCCAACGCGACCATGCTCTATGGGCACGTTGAGAACGACGAAGACCGCGTGGACCACCTGCTCAAGCTTCGTGAGTTGCAGGATGAGACGGGCGGTTTCCAGACATTTATCCCGCTCGCCTTCCATCCTGACAACACGCCGCTGCAACACTTGCCCAAGACCACGGGCATGCTCGACATCAAGCAGATTGCGGTAAGCCGGCTCGTCCTCGACAATTTCCCGCACATCAAGGCTTATTGGCAAATGCTAACGCCCAAGATTGCTCAGATTTCGCTGCGCTTTGGCGCAGACGATCTTGACGGCACCGTGATCGAAGAAAAAATTTATCACGACGCCGGCGCTACCACTCCGCAAGGCATGCGCCGTCAGGAATTGGTGCGCCTGATCCGGGAAGCCGGCAGGGAACCGATTGAGCGCGACACGCTTTATCGGCCAGTCATGCGAACGGAGACCACCGTGACTGTGGCCGTTTGAGTTGCGCGCCGAAGATTGCTTTTGCGGCTTTGGCCGGGTGTAGAATCAAACTGTAAGGACCGGAAGTCTTCGCGGGATGGGCTCCCGTGTTCCGAGGCCTGGCATGAATGTTCACATCAGCTACCGGCTACACAAAACTCCCGACATTGAAAAAGACATTCAGCACCTGATCGAGAAACTACGCAAACGGTTGCAAACTTTTCGTCCCGAGCTCGTACATCTGAAAGGACTCATCGAACAGGGTTCCCCACGAGAAGGGACGACTGTTTCGCTAAACCTCCGGCTACCTTCCGGCCAGATGGCAGTGGAGCAATCCGCATCCACGGCATCGGCTGCGGTGAAAGCTGCGTTTGACGATTTACTGCAGCAGATCAGCAAACATAAAGATCTGCTACGCAGTTCTCACAAGTGGCACCGGCGGCGTGTGGCCGATTCTAGCAACGAAGCAGGAGTTTCATTCGAGCCGACCGTTGCCTTGTTGCAATCTCCGGCTATTACTTCTGACGACATCCGCTCGTATGTGGATGCTAATTTCCGGCGGTTGGAGCGATTTGTTGAGCGCGAGCTCTATTTCCGTGAAGGTGCCGGCCAGCTTGACCCAAACTTCGTCACGAAAAGGGAAGTCGTCGATGAAGCTGTGGTACGAGCTTTGGGAGATGGAGGAGAGAGACCCGATCGTCTGGCATTGGAGCCGTGGCTCTATCACCTGGCGATTCGTGCTATCGATGATCTGATCTCGCAAGCAGAGGACAGTATTTCCGACATTCATCTGGAAGTTTCTGCGCGCACACAGAATGTGTCCGCCAGCGATGAGCCCCGGCTCCAGTTTCATCAGCCAGATGAAACTCTGACCGAGGAGAACATCATTCCGGATCGAGGCGTAGCTACACCCGAGGAGATTGCTTACTCCAATGAAATGATCGATCTGCTTCAATTCGCATTGCGGAGAGCAAGCCGGTCGGATCGCGAAGCATTCATTTTGCATG
>Ga0182024_10018064_pt1 | contig 13167 bp, 12 predicted proteins | sample P32metaG_FD_120480 | JGI IMG/M metagenome (GOLD analysis project Ga0182024, IMG submission 120480) | Permafrost microbial communities from Stordalen Mire, Sweden - P3-2 metaG (Illumina Assembly) | ecosystem: Environmental > Terrestrial > Soil > Wetlands > Permafrost | place: Sweden: Stordalen...
CAGGCCGCGCATTCTCGTCGCCAAGATCGGCCAGGACGGCCACGACCGCGGCCAGAAGGTGATTGCCTCCGCCTTCGCCGATGTCGGCTTCGACGTCGATATCGGGCCGTTGTTCGCCACCGCCGAGGAAGCGGCGCGGCAGGCGGTCGAGAACGACGTGCATATTCTCGGGCTGTCGTCGCTGGCGGCCGCGCACCTGACCGCGGTGCCGGAGGTGAAGGCGGCGCTGAAGAAGCAGGGCCGCGAGGACATCATGATCATCATCGGCGGCGTGGTGCCGCCGCAGGATTACGATGCGCTCTACAAGGCCGGCGCCGAGGCGATCTTCCCGCCGGGCACCGTGATATCGGATGCCGCGGAAGAGCTGATCCACAAGCTCAATGCACGGCTCGGCCATAGCGAGGCGGCGGAGTAATGTGAATCCGTCGTTCCGGGGCGTCGCGCTGGCGACGAACCCGGAATCTCGAGATTCCCCGATGCGCAATTGCGCATCTGAGGTCCGGTGCCAACGCACCGTCCCGGAATGACCGTTGGCGCATCCCCTCGCCTGTTCGGCCCTGTCGTTGTAGACCTGAGCCATGCCTTCGCCGAAAAATAACCCCGCTGACATCAAATCGCTCGCCAAAGACCTGCGCGCCGGAAGCCGCGCGGCGCTGGCGCGGGCGATCACGCTGATCGAGAGCCGGCGCGGCGACCACCAGGCCGCGGCGCGCGATCTGGTGCAGGCATTGCTGCCCGACACCGGCCGCGCGATCCGGGTCGGCATCACCGGTTCTCCCGGGGTCGGCAAATCCACCACCATCGACGGGCTCGGTATGTTCCTGATCGAACGCGACCACAGGGTCGCGGTGCTGGCGGTGGATCCCTCCTCGGCCCGCACCGGCGGTTCGATCCTCGGCGACAAGACCCGGATGGCGCGGCTTGCCGGCTCCGATGGCGCCTTCATTCGGCCGTCGCCGGCTTCCGGCACGCTCGGCGGCGTCGCCGCAAAAACCCGCGAGGCGATGCTGCTGTGCGAGGCTGCGGGCTTCGACGTCGTGCTGGTGGAGACGGTCGGCATCGGCCAGTCCGAGACCGCGGTCTGCGACATGACGGATTTCTTCCTGGCACTGATGCTGCCTGGCGCCGGCGACGAGTTGCAGGGTATCAAGAAGGGCCTGGTCGAACTCGCCGACATGGTCGCCGTCAACAAGGCCGATGGCGACAATATCAAGCGCGCCAATCTCGCAGCCGCTGAATATCGCGGCGCGCTGCACATCCTCACCCCGCGCTCGGAGCATTGGCATCCGCCGGTCGTGACCTATTCGGCGCTGACCGGCACCGGCCTTGCCGAACTCTGGCAGAAGGTTCTGGATCACCGCGCCGCCATGCAGGCCTCCGGCGAATTCGCCGCGCGGCGCCGGCAGCAGCAGGTGAAATGGATGTGGTCGATGCTGGAACAGCGGATGATGGCGCGGCTGCGCGCCGATCCCGCCATTCGCGCCAAGGTGAAGAAGACCGAAGCCGAGGTCGCCGACGGCCGCATCTCGCCCGCCGTCGCGGCAGAACAGATCGCGGAGATGCTGCGCTGACATGAGCGATAAACTCCACATCCTCCTCACCGGCTTTGAGCCGTTCCCGGGCGCGCCGTACAACCCCACGCAGCCGCTGGTGGCCCGCCTGCTGCGGCTGCGCCGTCCGGCTTTGGCCGATGTGGCGCTGTCGGGACATATTTTCCCGGTGACCTACCAGGCCGTCGATCGCCAATTGCCGCAGCTCATCGTCAAGCACCGGCCGCAGGCGCTGCTGATGTTCGGCCTTGCGTCGCGCAGTTTGCATCTGCGGGTCGAAACCCGCGCCCGCAACGCCGTGACGATGACGTGGCCCGACGCCGACCACGCCCATGATCGCAAGGGATCGATTGCCGGTCAGGCCGACGCCATGATGTTCGGCCCGCACACCGCCAGATTGCTGCGCGCGGCCATGGCCAGCGGCGTCGATGCGCGAGCTTCGCGCGATGCCGGCAACTACCTCTGCAATTATCTGAGCTGGCGGGCGATCGAGGCGGTCAGAGCCGGCCACGGCCCTCGCCTCGCCGCGTTCATCCATGTGCCGCTGCTGGCACGCGATGGCTCGTCGCAGCGCCGACAGACGACGCCCTCCCTCACCTTGGAACAACTGGTTGATGCCGGCGAAGCCGTGCTGATGGAGCTGGTGAAGCTGACGCGAATGGCGCGGCTTGATGGGCAAGCTCCCCCGTCGTCATTCCGGGGCGGGCGGTAGCGCGAACCCGGAATCTCGAGATTCCGAGTTCGATGCTTTCGCATCGCCCCGGAATGACGGAACGGGTTGTTAACCCTACCCCGAACAATCCTGCGCTTCCGGCCGCGCGGGCGCGGTGCGCGGGCGCGGTTTTGCGTTACTCCGACATAGTGGACCCGCCAGGCGGGACCGCGCAGGAAACGCCATCATGGACGTCAACCGCCGTCATCTCATCGGGGCTTCCGTCACCGGGGTTGCCGGCGCGCTGGCGATGTCGCCGGATGCCGCGCGTGCGGCGCCACTGACCTCGCTGCTCGGGCGCGACGCCACGCAATATGGCGTCCGGCCCGGCAGTCCGGACGAGCAGACCCGGGTCTTGCAGCACGCCATCGACGAGACCACGCGCGCGCAAGTACCGCTGGCGCTGCCGCCCGGCGTCTACCGTACCGGCATGCTTCAGCTTCAGAACGGCACGCAACTGGTGGGCGTGCGCGGCGCCACCAAGCTCGTTTTCAACGGCGGCGCATCGATGCTTGAGGGCGAAGGCGCGGCAAGCGTCGGCCTGACCGGCATCACGCTTGACGGTGGCGGCATTGCGTTGCCGACGCGGCGCGGTCTCGTGCATTGCCTCGGTGGCCGCGACATCCGCATCGTCGATTGTGAAATCACCGACAGCGGCGGCGCCGGAATCTGGTTCGAGCAGGTCTCCGGCGATGTCAGCGGCAACATCATCGCCAGATCGGCCGCCACCGCGATCGTGTCGTTCGACGCCCTTGGTTTGCTGGTATCGCGCAACACTATTCTCGGCACCGCCGACAACGGCATCGAAATCCTGCGCACCGCGATCGGCGACGACGGCACGCTGGTCGCCGAAAACCGCATCGAGGATATCAAGGCCGGCCCCGGCGGTTCCGGACAATACGGCAACGCCATCAACGCATTTCGCGCCGGCAACGTCATCGTGCGCGGCAACCGCATCCGCAACTGCGACTATTCGGCGGTGCGCGGCAATTCGGCCGCCAATATCCAGATCACCGGCAACAGCGTCAGCGACGTCCGCGAAGTGGCGCTATATGCGGAATTCGCGTTCGAAGGCGCGGTGATCGCCAACAACATCGTGGACGGTGCGGCCTTCGGGGTTTCGGTCTGCAACTTCAACGAGGGCGGACGACTTGCGGTGGTCCATGGCAACATCATTCGCAACCTGTTGCCGAAACGGCCGATCGGCACCGCGCCTGACGACGATGCCGGCATCGGCATCTATGTCGAGGCCGACAGCTCGGTCACCGGCAATGTCATCGAGCATGCGCCGGCGTTCGGGATCATGGCCGGCTGGGGCAAATATCTGCGCGACGTCGTTATTACCGGCAATCTGATCCGCAAGGCTTTTGTCGGCATCGGCGTATCGGTGGCATCAGGCGCTGGCACGGCGCTGGTCAGTAACAACATGATTTCGGGAGCGCCGCGCGGCGCCGTGGTCGGTCTCGATCACGCCCGGCCGGTCACCCCGGATCTCACCGCCGACGGCGCGCAACGCTTTGCACAGGTGATGATCGGGACCAATTCGGTTCGAGCATAGGCTGCGTCACAGCGCGTTGCGCAGCGACGGATAGCGTTGCCGGACCGCGGCGATGTCCGGCGCGAGGTCGGTAGTGTCGACCGGGTCGAGCGCCGCAGTCAGCCTGGATTGGAACCCGGCCTTCAGCACCGAAAGCGCTTCGTCCGAAAACACGTCAACCGCCTTGACGGCCGCAGCAATATCGCGCCGCGGCGGCTCGGCCGAGGTCGGCAAGGGTTGCAGCGGAAGCCGTCGCAGCTGATCGCGCAGCACCTCGGCGCGCGGCAGCGCGGTTCTGCCGCGGCCCAGCCAGGACATGTCGACGGCGGAATTGTCCCGTGACGCCTCGCGCGTGAGCAGATCGCGCCAGGTCTCCACCACGGTCCTGGCCTCCCGGATGTTTTCGAGAATGTCCCGTTCGCTATGAAAGCGACGCCAGCGGCCGGTATCGAACAGCTCAGTGAGGTATTGCAGCCGTTGCTCGGCCAGCTTGCACCAGCGCGCCACAATGTGGCGGCCACGTGCCACGTCGAGTCCGTGAGTCATGAACCAGCCCGTTGGAGAAGTGCGGACGCCGACGCAACGCGGACGAATCAATTGGACGTGACCGGGATATTCTGTGGAAAACTTTTATTTTGTCCATAGCGCGATTCCACCACGCCGATCGACTGGCGGGCTGCACCGCATTCAAGCAGCCCGGCCCGGCGAAAGGACGCGCCAAACGAAAGACCCGTCCGGGGGGACAACCGGACGGGTCAAGCTATATGGGCGCTTGGGGTGGATGGGCGCTCGCGCCGGATACAGCCTCGATGGGGAGGAATGACGCTCCCACGGATAGTTTGTCGCCGACAGGCCGCCTGACGTTCAAAGCCGCCCCGAGATATTTTGGCCGTCGTTCCGGACCGCAGGTCATGGCCTGCCGGGACCGTCGGTCGGCTTGTCGGAGGCCATCGCGGGGGTCGGCATTTCGAGCGCTCGGGTCGGAGGAACATCCTGCTGTTGCTCGGTTTTTTCCAGGGGACGCGGGTCCGACGCCGCCGCGACCGGGAGTGCCGCAGGGGCGACCGCCGACACCGCCGCATAGGCATCGGCTTCGCCGGCGCCGAACAGGTCGTCGCGGCCGGGGGCGCCGAGGTCGCGGGCGGTTTTGATCACGATCGCGCGAACTTCAGCGGGCTTCAGGGCCGGATCGCGCTCCAGCAGCAAGGCAACCAGCCCGCTGATGAAGGCCGCGGAAAACGAGGTGCCGGAGGTCATTTGATATTTGCCGTCGGGCGCCGGCAGGAAGATGTCGACGCCCGGCGCAGCGACGGCGATATAGCTGCCGCGATTCGATGCCGAAAACAGCCTGTCCTGCGCGTCGGTGGCGCTGACCGCGATCACATTCGCATCGGCGGCGGGATAGAGCGGCGGGGATTTCGCTCCCGCATTGCCACTCGCGGCGACCATCACAATGCCCCTGGCGGCGAGCGCGGCGATGCCGCGTTCGACCAGCGCATCCTTCGGTCCGGCAAAGCTCATATTGACGATCTGCGCACCGTGCGCCGCGGCGTAGTCGAGCGCCTTGAGGACCACGAACGACGTGCTTTCGGCCCCGCCCCGCGCCGCACTGAAGGCGCGGATCGCCAGAATCTTCGCAGCTGGCGCACTTCCCATCAACCGCGCGTGCGACACGATCGCGCCGGCGACGCCGGTGCCATGAGCATGCGGACCTTCCTTGCTGTCGAGCGCGTCGAAACTGGCGGCGATCGCATCGGCAAGTTCCGGATGCGTGGCGTCGATCCCGGAATCGATCACGGCAATGACGACGTTGGCGCCGTGCGCCAGCGTGTGCGCCTCGGGCAGGCGGAGCTTGGCGAGCGCGTATTGGGCGGGGTCGCCCTCGGTCAATGCGGTCTTCTGGTTCTGCAGCAGGTATCGGAAGTTCGGCTGTACCGAGCGCACGCCGGCCTCGGTGCCGAACTCGCGGCTGGCGGCTTCCACGGTGCGGCGGTCGGTGATGCGGAACAGGCCGATGGTGGCGCCGATCAAGGGAAAATTCTGTGATTGCAGCCGTACCAGGCGATGACGGCGCGCCAGCTCATCGGCCTGAGCCGCGGACAGCGAGCCGTCGAGTTCGGCCACGATCTGGTTGGCGATCGCGCGCAGGTTGGGCGCCGCCGTCGTCTGGGACGTGCCGCGGCGCGGTCCGTTGCCCCGCTTCCTGGCCGAAGTTCCGCCGTTGCCGCCGCCGCCCGTCACGGCCGGCTGATCGCCGCAGCCGCCATCGTCGCAGGCCGAATAGCCGATCCGGGGTCCCGATCTGATCACGGGCATTCGGCCGACGCCGTTGATCGCCCGGCCGGCGACATCGCCATTGATGCGCGGCGCCACGCTGATGCTGGGAACACGCGATTCGATGTTGAGGCTGGGCGAGCGCATGATGCTTTGCGCCTGCACCGCTGAGCCGGTAAAATGGAACAGCGGCAACGCCGTGGCGATCGCCAGCATCGCGCGCTGCGCCTTGGCCCGCCAGCCGGCATCATTCCTGGCCATGAGAGCTCGAACCCATGCGTTGGTGCGCAGCGCCGGACGGCCTATGGCGAGGCAACCGCAACACTGACGATTTTCTCGCCCTGCAGCCTGCGCATCAGGCTGGCGATTTCATCCTTCGACATCGGCCCGCTGCCGAATTGCAGGCGGAACATGCCGCCGCGGCTGTCGATGATCGCCGCCTGATAGGTGTCGAGCAGGGCCGTAATATCGGCGACGCGGGCGTCGGGCGCGAACCGCACCAGTGCGCGCGGCGGCGTTTCCGGGCTCAAGGTCCGGGTAATCGGCTCGTCGGTGCTGAGCGACGCCGTCTGGAACGAAGCCGGCTGATTTTGCATCAGCATCGCGCCGATGATGCTGGCCTGGACCAGCAGCACCGCGGCGGCAAGGCTTGCCGACCAGGCGAGCGTCCGCGGCCTCAGCGCTGCGAAAAACCCGGCGATCCCGCGCGAGATGCCGCGCGATGCGGACGGCTTGCGCTCGGGCTCGGCGTCGATTGCCGCGAACAGCGCCTGCATCGCACGGGCCGACGGCGCCCCCAGGCTTTCGTTGAGGTCGATGGTCTCGGCATACTCTTCGCGGATCGCGGCGTATTGCCGCGACAATTCGGGATCACGGGCGAGCGCCTCCTCGACCCGCCGCGCATCGCGCGTATTCAACGTGCCGGCGGCATGCCATGGCAACAGCATCTCGATTTCGCCGGGCTCTCGCTCCAGCAACTTTTTCATCGCCATCATGGCCAGCCTCGTTCCACACCGGCTGCCTGCAGCAGTTCAGCCAGTTTCTTGCGCGCATAAAACAAGCGCGTCTTCACAGTGTTCTCGGGTATGCCGACGATTTCAGCCACCTCTTCCACGGATTTCTCGTGATAGTAGACGAGATCGACGATTTCTCGATGATCGGGCGAAAGCGCGGACAGGCACTTGCGCAACGCTTGACTGGTATCCTTCTTCTGCGCGGTCACTTCGGGATCGTCGGATTGGTCCTCGATCGCGTGGGCGGCCTCGTCGTCCAGTTCAACGTTCTTCCGGCGCCGCAGCGCAGACAGGGCCTTGAACCGCGTAATCGCCAGCAGCCAGGTGGAAACGGCGGATCGGCCTTCGAACTTGCCGGCCTGGCGCCACACATCGAGAAAAACCTCGCCGATGAGATCTTCCGCGACCTGTTCGTCCCGCACGAGCCGAAGCCCGAAACGAAACACCCTGACATGGTGCCTTCCGTACAGCACCTGCATGGCGAGCCGGTCGCCTTCAGCGATTCGAGCGATCAGGACGTCGTCCGAAGCCGCCTGTGTCGCACTCAATGGCCGTCTCGCAAGGTTGGTCGGATTGGACCGCCAGGCGGTTCGACGGAAACAGGAAAATTCTTCAAACTGGCATGGCCCCGCGCCGGCGTCTGTGAGCTATCCCACAAAACCCGGTGGCACGGCGACCGCCAGGAGGCGCCTGCCAGCCGAAATCCATCGAGAGGTACCATAATACAGAAGCTCTTTCTTCCGACTCCGGACCGGGATACCCAGACCTTAGCAAGGGTTCGCCGGGAACACAGCATTTTGCGCAACACTTGGCCCGAGTGTCGGTCCGACCGGGTTTGTTCGTTCGCCCCAGATGACCAGATCCTCGAAATTTCCTTTGTAGTACAAGGGTGGTACCAGCCCGGCCGATCGAGATTTGGCCGCGATAGATACCAAACCTAAAGGCTTTTCTCCCTAAAGTTCCGCTGAATGTACTCCACCACGGCAGAACATGATCAGCGCGGCTTCACTGCTTCAGGATCGGGACTCTGGCGACACGGTCGGATTCGCCGGCGACCTTCCGCTGGACGTGCTGAGGCGGCGCGCGGCACATCGGCGGCATACGCTTGCGGTGCAGGTGGCAAGCTACGCGATCGGTGCCGCCGTGCTGATGGTCTACGCCAGCGCCGGCACCGTCACGGTTCTGATCCCGTCGGCCTTCTTCCTGTCCGGCGTCACCCTGATCGGCGTGTTCGCGATCCTGTCTGAAACCCACGTCAACGACCGCTTCGAAGACCACTATCTCACGGTTTTTCAGGTTGGCGGTCACGTCGCGATCCAGCTCGGCTTTGTGCTGGCAGCGCCGCAGATCGGCTACGCCTTCCTCAACGTGTTATTCCTGATCTTTGGCGTTGCTTCGTTGCGGATGACGTCGCGTCAGGCGACCATTGCGTGGACCCTGACGGCAATGGGCATCGCCCCGATTTTCCTGCTTACCCGCATTCCCATCGGCATGCCGGTCGCTACCGCTGCCGAGCGTCTGGCCGCGGCGCTGTGCTTCATTCTCACGATCGGACAATGCGCATTCGTCGGGCTGTACGGCGACTCGCTGCGCAAGAAACTCTACAAGCGCGGCACCGAACTCAGCGAAGCCTACAAGCGGATCGAGGAACTCGCCGAACTCGACGAACTCACCGGCTCGTTCAATCGCCGCTGCATCATGCGCATGCTCGACGACGAGATCGACCGCGCCCGCCGCACCGGAACACCGTGCTCGATCGCGCTGATCGATCTCGACTGGTTCAAGCGCATCAACGACGCCTATGGTCATCCGACCGGCGACGAGGTGCTGCGGACCTTCGCCATCACCGTATTCGCCAACATCCGCGGCATCGACCGGTTCGGCCGCTACGGCGGCGAGGAATTCCTGCTGGTGCTCCCGGATACGCCCGGCGACAGCGTCGGGCCCATGATCGACCGGCTGCGTGCGATCATTGCCGATCTCGACTGGACCGCTTTCTCGTCCGGCCTGCGGGTAACGATGTCCGCCGGCCTCGCCACGCTGCGACCCGATGAGACGCCCGACACATTTCTGGCGCGCGCCGACCGGGCGCTTTACGCGGCCAAGGCACGAGGACGAAACCGTGTTGCAAGCGCCTGATTCAGCCAATTCCATTCCGGGGCGGAGAATCCGTCACGGGCCCACCATGCACGAACGCTCCAGGATAGAGTCATGAGTTCGAGACCCGCCGCCGCTTCCGAAAACCTGCTCGACGAGCTGCAGGCGACGCTTGCGCACGGCACCGTGGCGCGCCGCGTCGAGACCCTGCGCCGGGTGACCGATCTCTTCATCAACGGCGCGGTGGATTTTTCCGACCAGCAGATCGAACTGTTCGACGATGTGTTCCAGTGCCTGATGCGTCACATCGAGACATCGGCCAAGGCGCTGCTCGCCAACCGCCTCGCCCCGATCAGCAGCGCCCCGCCTGCCACCATCCGCACCCTGGCGTTCGACGATATCATCGAGATCGCCGGTCCGGTACTCTCCCAATCGGAACGGCTCGACGACGAGGCGCTGATCGAAACCGCCCGCAGCAAGGGCCAGCCGCATCTGATGGCGATCTCGACCCGCCGGGTGCTGAGCGGCGCGGTGACCGACGTGCTGGTACTGCGCGGTAACGACGAGGTGGTCCAGAGCACCGTCAACAATCCCGGCGCGGAATTTTCCGAGCACGGCTTCATCCGGCTCGTCGAACGGGCCGAGGGCGACGACGACCTCGCCACCTGCGTCGGCCTGCGACCGACGGTTCCGCGCCATCTCTACCTCAAGCTGATCGCGAAGGCGTCGGCGACGGTACGGGCTCGCCTCGAGGCCGCCAACCCGCAGCAGGCCGGGGACGTGCCGGATGCGGTGCGGGCAGCGACGCAGCTGGCGCAGTCCGCGCCGAGCCGCGAGACCGCCATCGCGCATGCCCTGGTCAAGTCGCTGTACGACGACGGCCGACTCGACGAGCATCAGGTCGAGGCATTCGCCATCGCTGGCAAATTCGACGAAGCCAACGCCGCGATCGCGGCGCTTGCCAACGTCTCGGTATCCATCGCCGAAAACATGATGGTGGAAACCCGTGCCGAAGGCGTGATGATCCTGGCAAAGGTTTCGGGAATGAGCTGGACGACCGTGAAAGCGATCATCAACATGCGCGACGATCTGTCGGGGCTGGATCGCTCCGATCTTGCGGCCTGCAAAGAGACTTACGAACGGCTGCGGCCCTCGACCGCACAGCAGGTGCTGCGCTTCCACCGCATGCAGCAGGCCGCGCCGGCGGCCTAGAACCTGAGCATTCGCGATCCCGCCAGCGCGCCGATCGCGGTGACCAGTGCGGTCGCAACGGTGTACCAGGTCGCGACGAACAGCGGCGAATCGTCGGTGCAGTGCGAGGCGTACAGTGTCGCGGCCAATCCTGCCGACAGCATTCCGGCGATCGCGCCGGCGAGCGCCGGGCGCGCCGGGGCACCGTGCCGCAACCCGATCAGCGCGCCGGCCAGCAGCGGCAGCGACAAAACCGGAATGGCCGTCATGCAGACCCGCGAATTCTGGCCGACCAATCGCGTCATCATCGGCAGCCGCTGCGGCAGCATCATCTCGCCGCCGATCGCGGCGACGAGGATCCCGGCGGGCAGCAGCAGCAACCACACCCAGCCGCCCAGCAGGGCTTCCGGCCGCGACAAGTGCAGGCTGACGGCGATGCCCGCGATCGCCAGCGCCAGCGTCACCACGAATTTCAGATCGAAGAACGGATTTTGCATCGCGGTCATGACGTCCGGGCGAACGCCCAGCGCCACGAAAAATATCGCCATCGAAACCGGCAATGCGGCGAGCAACGCGAGCGCCAGCAGAAAGCTGACCGGCCGGGCGCGATGGGCGCTATCGGCGGCAAGGGTTCGGATCAGCTGATCGGTGTCCATGGTCATTGTTCCCGCAATTTGGCGGTGAGCCCGGCCAGCCCGCGGTGCAGCGCCACCCGCACCGCGCCCTCGCTCATTCCGAACTTCGCCGCGGTGTCCTTGATCGAGGCGCTCTCGACCGCGATTGACTGCAGCACCTCGCGCTGTCGCGTCGGCAGCGAGTTGAGCTGGGCCGCGACCTCGGTTGCCGGCGCAGTCTCCGCGGCGGGCTCGCTCGGGATGGTTTCGGCGAAGTCGTCGATGTTGACGAAAACCCGCCGGCCTCGGCGGCGCAGGGCATCGATCAGCTTGTTGCGGGCGATCGCAAACAGCCACGGGGCAAACGGCGCGTTGGCGTCCCAGGTATGCCGCTTCAGATGCACCGCCAACAGAATGTCTTGCACGATATCCTCGGATTGGTCGACCGGCTGCCCGGCCCGCGCCAGACCGCGGCGCGCCGCGGCCCTCAACACCGGCGTCACGGCCTTGAGCAGACGGTGGTACGCTGCACTGTCGCCTGAAACGGCGCGCCGCATCAGACCAGTCCAATCGTCATCACGTTCGCGCACTCGCGCTCCCACAATGCAATTCGGTCGATCTTTCAAATTGTTACGTCCGCAGCCAGAAGTCACGAAGTCGTGATAGAGGCCGTGAAAAGCCTGCGGAGCCTTGCCCTCATCGCCGCGTGCGGGAATCGCCGGCCGCGTTCGGCACAAGCAGGCTCATAACATCGATCTGCGCCGCTGACACCGGCAGGATTGCCAGCGGCAATGTTCCAGACTGGCCCGAAGATTCCCTTTTTCTGCCCCGCTGCCGACACGGGCGAGGTCTCATTTTCCGCCGGGAGCTGGCAAAAGGGGAGATTGCCGAATGACTATCAACGCCAGTGGGCGCGCGGCATTGATCATCGCGACGGGGTTATTTGTCGGCCTGGCAGGGCCATCGCAGGCCGCCACCGACAGCGATGCCGACGCGGTAACCGCAACGGCGGAAGCCCCAGCAGGAGCTCCCGTTAAACTGAGCAAATACACCAAACACGCCTCACATCACTGGAAAAAACATGCCCACACCAAGATGGTGCAGAAATCCGCGCCCGACAAAAATACCGCTGATGCCGCGGATGGCGATGCCGACAATTCGCCCACGGCTCAACCAGCCGCGATCCCGGCCGCGGTCGCCAACGCCAATGCGCAACTCGCCGCCCCCGATACGCCGGCCGACGACGCCAAGGCGATGACGGCGCGGGCCAACACGATCGTCCAGAGCACGCCGGACGCGCCAGCCGACGCTCAACCCGCGACCGATCCGCAGGTCGTCGCCGCCGATCAACTCAACGATGTCGACCGCTCGCTGCGCGACCGCACGCCGCCGCCCGCGGCCCCGTTGGCGGTGGCCTCGGCCGAGCCGCCGGCCGTAGCCGCGGCCACCGAATCCTCCACCGAATCCTCCATTTGGGACCAGACCTCGCTGATCGGGAAAATCTTCATCGGCTTCGGCGCGCTGCTGACGATGGCCTCTGCTGCGCGCATGTTCATGGCGTAACATCCAACGGGCGGCTTTCACGCCCGGCCCGGTTGGAATCAGGCCCCTTGAAGCCCGTGCCGCCACCGGGCACAGTCCCGTGCAGTCAGGCGCGGGGTAGACCATGAGCACGTTCGAACACATCATTGTCGAGGGCAAAGGCGCGGTCGGCGTCATCACGCTCAATCGTCCGAAGCTGCTCAATGCGCTGTCCTTCGGCGTGTTCAGGGAAATCGCCGCGGCGGTCGACGACCTCGAAGCCGACGACCAGATCGGATGCATCCTTCTCGCCGGCAGCGAAAAGGCCTTCGCCGCCGGCGCCGACATCAAGGAAATGCAGCCGAAAACCTTCATCGACATGTTTTCCAGCGATTTCGCCGCTGTCGGCGGTGACCGTGTCGCCAGCTGCCGCAAGCCGACCATCGCCGCCGTCAGCGGCTATGCGCTCGGCGGCGGCTGCGAACTGGCGATGATGTGCGACATCATCATCGCCGCCGACACCGCGAAATTCGGTCAGCCGGAAATCACCCTCGGCACCATCCCGGGCATCGGCGGAACTCAGCGCCTGACGCGCGCGATCGGCAAATCCAAGGCGATGGACCTGTGTCTCACCGGACGGATGATGGATGCCGCCGAG
>Ga0182024_10018065_pt1 | contig 13167 bp, 11 predicted proteins | sample P32metaG_FD_120480 | JGI IMG/M metagenome (GOLD analysis project Ga0182024, IMG submission 120480) | Permafrost microbial communities from Stordalen Mire, Sweden - P3-2 metaG (Illumina Assembly) | ecosystem: Environmental > Terrestrial > Soil > Wetlands > Permafrost | place: Sweden: Stordalen...
GGATATTTCCAGCCAATTTGCAGGCATCGCGCCCGGCTGGTTGCTAAAAGCGTGTTGCTGCTTTCTGGGAGTGGTCTTTGCCGTCATCCTTCGGTCGGTGGCCAATCAGTTTGCCCCGGGTGTCGCACCTTACGCCTTCGTCTATCCTGCGACGCTTCTAGCGACGCTGTTGGGCGGTTGGGAGGCGGGCATTGGCACATTGGTGATTCTCATATTTCTGACCTGGCAATTTGTCGTTCCCCAAGCTGGGCAGGCGGGAGTACAAATGCGCTACCAGGCCGCCGCTATGCTGATCGCAGCATTTACCGGCGCGTTGATGATCGCCGTGGCCGAAGGCTTTCGCGCCGCTGCGCGCAATGTCGTGCAGGAGCGCAACGCCAAGCTGGCGCAGCGTGATTTGCTGTTTCGCGAATTGCAACACCGGGTCGGCAACGATTTCGCCATAGTCAGCAGCTTACTGGATTGGCAGCGCCAGCGGAGCGACAACCCGGAGACACGCAATGCACTCGAGAACGCCATGGGTCGCATCGGTTCCATCGCGCGCATCCACCGCCAGATTTACGCCTTGCCGGACAGATCGGGCGTCGACTTGCCGGAGAGATCGAGCGTCGATCTGCGGCATTATTTGCAGGAGCTTTGCACAAGCCTCTCCAACGCCGTGCTGCCGCCCACTGGCATCAGCCTTCATTGCGAGTGCGATCCGGTCATGATGCCGCGCGAACGTACGCTGTCTCTGGGCCTTGCGGCTAACGAGTTGATCACGAACGCCATCAAGCACGCGTTCCCCGGTGGAAAGGAAGGATCAATTCATCTGCGATTCGCGCGCGAGGCCGCTGGCTGGCAGCTTTCGGTGCGGGACAATGGCGTTGGGACGGTGACCGGATCGCAAAAGTCGGGTTTGGGAACCGGATTGATAGGCCAATTCGTCCGCCAGGCAGAGGGTACGCTTAGGGTTGAAAACAAAGACGGCACCTTGGCGGTCATCGATCTACCATTCAGCGTCGCATACAGCATCGATAGCCAGGCCGCAGTATAGGGATGGCCTCCCGACGCGGGTGTGTATGCGCCAAATCTAAATGTCTGCTGTTGGCGCAAAGCGGACATTCCCAGCCGCTGCAATAACTCAGCCCATGCGCCCGACGCAGTGTGCGGGCTTCCCCGTAGTTGTTTTTTCGCTGGCACGACAATTAGATCGCCCACATGCTGTTGAAGTGACGGCGGAGCGGGAATAGCCTACGGCAAAGGGAGGACGACAAAATGGTCAACAAACTCGCAATTGCGGTCTTCGGGCTGGCGGTGCTTTGCGCATCGCAGAGTTGGGCCGGTTCGAGCGGTCCCGGTTGGGCGTCGCGCCTTAACGGGGCTCAAGCCCCAGCCGCAATGACGTATTACACCTACTGCTACGGCGGCGACGCGCCTACCCACACCGCCTATTTCAGCGCTGTGATCACATCAGCGCCCGTAACTGACATAGGCGATCTAAAGGGTAAGTCTCAGGTTTCGTTTGACACCTACCTCAAGACACTCGGTGATCGAAACAGCGGGAGTTCGTGTATATCGACGACGGTGAGTGCTAACGGCGCGCTCGGAAAAAAACAGCGTGAGGCAGACCTTGTCTCGGAGAAATGGAAAATCGTCGAGACCAATTGGACCGGCAATCAGTGATTGGCGATTAGAACATGCCGCTGCCAATAGCCGCTGAAATCTACTGACGGGCCACGCTTCAAAGCCAGTTCTGTCACGCGCCGGACCTGAGCGCACCATCGTCCCGGGCCGGTGTTTTTAGAAATGCTTTGATCATCGGCTAACAGTGACCCCATGGGGAAATCGGTGGTCGTGCGCTTGTCCGCGAACGAACTCGGCCTTACGGCTTGCGAGTACTATTACCGCGCCAGCGGGATACAGTTTCCTCGAGTTTGCGACGATCCATATTTGGCTTCGACCAGCGATCTGTGAAGTTGTCTTGGCCCTTGCCCGGTACACACGCTTCAGGAAGGTCGTGAAATCTTATCCGCATGGGCATGGGAACTCCTCGGCCAAGGACGATGGCTTCGCGGTCGGCCAATAGAGGTAAATATTCCAATATTCCATAGGTGCTGTCATGCACGTTGGAGCGCATTACACGCTGATCACTTTCGGTCGCCAACCGCATTGCAAGGATAGTGCTGCATTGGGAAAGAACGGTGGCATCCAGCTCCGATGGCCGTTGCGTCAGCAGGGCAAGAGAAATCCCGTATTTGCGGCCCTCCTTGGCGATCCGCGACAAGGCCTGCCGCGTAGGGAAGAAGCCCTTTCTGTCATCTGCGGGCATGTAGCGATGCGCTTCTTCGCAAACCAGGAGGACCGGAAGCCCGCCGTCGCTCCAGACAGCCAGATCGAAGGTCAGCCGCGCGATCAGTAGGATGACCACATCCAAAATTTCCTCCGGCACGGTCGCCAATTCGATGACCGTAATGGGCCGTCCGTCATTTGGAACCCGGAATAGCTGAGCCAATATATTGACCATCGTGTCTTCCATGTTTGGATTACCAAACATGAAGCTGAAACGAGGGTCGGTCGCCAAAGTCTCGATGCGCAATTTCAGACGACGATAGGCGAGCGTGGGGAATGGCCGCTCCAGTTTGCCAAGTTGTTCATCGATATAGTTGATTAGATCGGAAAGGCGGAATGGCGTGGGGCTATCCACTGTGCCGGACGCACTCTCGAAAACCCGGCTGCGCACGCGACCAGCCGCTGCATCAGCGTACCGCTTTTTCGCTACTAAAATGGCGTCACAAAGGATTTCAGTCTGCGCATCATAGTGGTCATCTTGGCTTGTAAGGACCGAGCGCAATTCCTGAAAGTTAAGCAACCAGAACGGAAGATGAAGATTGCCCGCGCGGATAACCTCGGCTTGAGCGCCGAAGGCTTGATGATACTCACCGTGCATGTCCAGCACCAGAACATGTGCGAATTTAGAACCGGCAAGGGCCCGTTGAAGGATGCAGGTCAGTGCGCTGGATTTTCCACAGCCAGTGGTACCAACAATCGCAAAATGCTTCGAGAATAATTCGTCTGCCAATAGGTGTGCGGGAACCGACGGTTCCTGATAGAGCGTTCCGACGTTAATTGTCGCCAGGGTGTCCTGCAAATATACCTTTGCGAGTTCGTTGCGCCCTGCCAAATACGCATCGTCACCAATACAGGGAAAATGCGCTACCCCTCGGCGAAAGTAAGACTTTGGCCCGTCGCCGATCAATTCGCCCACGATGATGAGGTCGACAAGAACTTTTTCCACTGACGGCGCGCCCGTCGCTGCTTGAACCCTCAATGCAGAAATTATTCCAATGACGTTCGCAGTCTGGGTGCCAATTTTTGCCAATGATCCGATCTCCGCGCGCGGCGCGGCCGATCCTGCTGATTGCGGTCCGAGCTCAATCGTTGTGGAGCAGCCTGCGACGCTGACGACGCGCCCAATTTTCTGCGATGGCGTACGTGTCAGCTGCGACGCCGAAGCCGGAACAACTGGTGTTGCCGGCTGCAGCGGGACCGGTATGGAGGGGCGCAGTGGTGCATGCGGCACCGTGTTCGTAGGAGGCGGCACGACGCGCGCAGCTTCGCCAGCCCCCTCGACGGGTCGCGCGATAGGCGTGGACGCCGTCACGGCTGGCGCAGTGTGGGAACCCTGCCGCCAAACCTCGCTCATGTGGTCCCCAATATTTCCGATGATTTATTAGTATCTACACGGACGGTTAATCCGACATGAAGGCTTTCAAACTCATAAATATGGGGTCTTTTTTTGGCTATGGCGCAAAGCGGACATTGGCTGAATGACCGCTTCTGACGCAAAGCGGCCATTCGCAATCGCACAAAAAGTTCAGTTTTTGCCCTGCATCTGTCTCGCAAGTTCAGCCTTATCAGCTCCGTCGAGAGCCAGCCCTGCGCCAGGGCGAAATGCTTACGTCTTATATCGAGGCAAATCGTGCAGGAATTGTATAAGCAGCTCGCTGACCTTCGCGGGCTGTTCTTCCTCTGCCCAATGGCCCACACCATCGATTAAATGAACACCGACCACATGAGTGCAAATTTTCTTTTGCATAAGCTCAAGGGAACCAGGGCGCTGGTAGACGTTCCAATCGCTCGTCCCCGCGATAAAAAATGACGGCACGTCTATTGTGTGACCGGAGAATGTCAGCAATTCAGCATTGCATCTTGGATCGGTCATAATGCGATAACCATTTAGTCCGCCTTGAAAACCAGTCCTGGAATATTCAGTGACGTATACGCCTATGTCGGCATCGGTGAGCCACTTGCATGACGCAATGTACGCAGCATTGGGCATTTCTGGCGCAACCGTTTGAGGCATGGTTTTGTCCAAATCCATCACATAGTACTTCGGCATTTTTGCAAACTCTTCGGCCGTACGCCCTTTGAGCGTAAAGGGCTTGTTCCCTTTGTAATCGCCGCTTTTGAAGTAGTAATAGGCTCGCCAAAATGCCTGCGGTCCCTGGGAAGGATTCATAAAATCGTTGTTTGCTTGGCGTGTCCGATTATATGTTTGATAATATTTTCTGGGTTGTGGAAGCGCCGCAAGCTGAGCATCCAGTTCTGCATCCGTTAACTCCACGTGTGCAGGTGCAGAGCTGTTGGCTGTGTTGAAGGGCAGAGTGGGTGGGCCAGAAAAGGTCGAACTCATCATCACCACTGAACGAAAAACATCAGGGCGCGCCACAGAACACCACGCCGCTATGGGTGAACCAGCATCATGACCAACCACCGCATCCACAGACCGATAACCGAGCGCCGAGACCAGCGCGAGAGTATCCCTGACTTGGCCGAGGTAACCAAATTGAAAAATATCGGTATCGTAGGAATTATCCCAGCCCGTAGTTCGCCCATGCCCGCGCCGGTCTGGGGCAATGACGTGAAATCCCGCGGACGCCAAAGGCATCATTATTTTGCGCCAGCTATAAGCCAATTCCGGAAAGCCATGGAGTAGTACGACGGTGGGTCGCCCCAGCGTTTCGTATCCTGCCTCCAAGATATGCATGTTCAAGCCATTTACATTGGCAATTTGGCGCGAGCGTATACCTTGGGGGATCAAGCCATTGCCATAGGGTGGAAGCGTCGAAAAATCGGTTTGTACGATAGTGGCGTTGGCGGGGGCGCTCTGTGCAAATGCAAATCCACCGAGTTCAATTGCGGCCGCTGCAGCCAAGAAAGTGCGCCGAGAATATTTGATTGTGGGTTCGGTATTCGCTTCTTCATCCATTGGTCCGCCCCCTTTTCAGATATGTACGGACATAACGCGCATTCATTCTTGCGAGCTCAGCCATGGATCACCTTCGCCAGTTCGGCCTTGTCGTCATTGGAAAGGTCTAGCCCGGCGGCCAGCCCAAACTGCTTCTGCGCCTCATCCTTGCGCCCGGCATAGCCCAGCGCCTCGCCCCATTTGAGGTGCAGCCGTCCCCAGTTGGGGGCGTACTTCCCAGCCTCTGTGAATTTCGCCAGCGCCAGATCGGACCTGTTCTTCTTCATCAATGCCTCACCCCACATTTCGAGGGGATCAGCGAATTTGGGACCCTTCTGGTTGGCGAGTTTGAACTTTTCAATCGCGGCATCGGGCTGGCCGCGTTCCAGCATGGATTGACCCCAGTCGGCATAGGCCATTGGTATTGACGGGGCCTGCTGCACGGCGCGTGCAAACCAATAGTCCGCTCGGCCTTGTTGGCCTTCCAATTCTGCGATGCGGGCGCGGACGATGAGGCAGTCGTAACAATCCGCCGGTGTAGCGGCGATGTGTGCTTCGGCGTCGGCTATTTTGCCAAGCCGTGCTTCCGCATAGACCGTGAGGGGGACCAACGTCATAGGCAGGAAAGAGTGCATACCGGGAAACTTTTGGACCGTGGGAGCAATCGCGTCTGCATCTGACGAGACGCCAGCCCAATCCCGCGCCTCGCTATCTATCAGCATTCGTGACCTGATACTGAAGATTGCGGTATAGCCGGCCCGATAATCAGCTTGGTAGTTCGCGGTATCAAGCAGTGTGACGCGCGCGGCGACGAGATCATGTTCGTTTGCTTCCACTCCAGCCAATTGGGCTGATACTTGCGGAGAATTCGAGTTCTCGGCATTGACAACTTCCGTCTCTTTCTGTGCCGCGTCACTGAAATCGCCAAATGTCTGGTCGTTATAGGATTGATATTGCTTGAGGTATTGTTGGACTGTGATCGCAGTGTAGAAACCCAGTGTATTGCGCGACAACGTCGCCAATGCTGTCTTGCTTTCTAGAACAGCCTGTTCGGGCAGACTTTTTGATAAAAGCATTTGCATGACGGCCTGATGGGCTGAAGTGTTTTCCGACTCCAAGGCGATGGCCCTTCGCAGTAGGCGATCCTCTGTATCAACACCGTCCTTTTCTCCCGACAGTATAGCCCATTGGGCATAGGCAAACGCTCGGTCCAGCCGCGCAGTGCCGGTTTCGGCTAGAGCTCTGAAGACTTGGAGGGCCTCGGCAAGGCGGTCATGCTCGGCGAGATATATTCCGTAACGATAGGGCTGCGTGGCGTGGTAGACGGCTTCGCCCAACTGCTGCACAAGCCCGTCAAAGTCGGCATCCGAACCCGTAACACTTTCGGCACCAATCCGGTCAGTGCGCGCCGTCAAGATAACGCCGGAAGCTGTGCGAACAATCTCGCCGGTGATATGGGTGTCATGGCCCAACTTCTCGCGCAGGAAGTCATCCAGTTCGCTCAGCGATACTCCGGTTTCAGGAATTTCCAGTTTGATGCCTGCTTGGCCCAAGTCGTTGACGTAGGACTGGGCCGCGCGTGAAGAATTAGTTTGCGCCTGCATACCCGACAGATGATCGAATAATTTGGCAGCAACAACCTCCCCAGTTATGCCGCGTGCCGCAAGATCGGGCGGTACGGAGAATGGCTCGATCAGTAAGCCACTGCTCTGGGATGCATCCCAAATCATGTAGGCAAGGCCCGCTGCGACGATGAGGCCAACGAAGCCAGTGGCGATCCGAAGCAGGACGCCGAGACGTTGTTGCCAAATGTTGAGGCGAAGCTGCTTGAACTGTTCGCGCAGGTGATGGCGCTGGTCGTCGATCAAGGCGGCCTGCTTTTTTAGGAATGCACCCGCGTCCTCGCGGCTGGCTCCACTTAGCGCCAGCGCCACGGCAGCCGGGTCAACGCCAGCGCCTGACGCTTCCGCGCCGGTATCCTGTTCGGATTCCTCAGCCATGCTGGCCCCCAAGGCCCGCTATTTTGCTTATTGGGGCATAGCCGTTAGCTACTGGCAACAACGGGAACTTTGAGGCGCAAAACCCCATGAAACGGGAAGAAATCCTACACCGAACGCAAGCTGTTTACTGATGGCGGGGTCAAAACAGCGACCTTCGCACTGCAAAACATCCATTCCTCGAATGTCCGCTATTGGCGCAAAGCAGACATTCGCGGGGGCCTGCTTTTGACTTAACCGTGCTTGGTTTGTTCTGGGAAATCCGGGGGGCGGACGCCTGCCACCATAGTGGCATGGGGACCAGATAAGGCTTAGCGACCGCTAAGCTTGACCAGTGAATCCCGCGTTAGGCTTCACCACAGCCCGACAGAAACCCGTGGCGGCCCTACGCTGCCACGCGAGCACAGAGCATAAGGGGTTAACATGGGGAAAGCCCATACTAGTCCCTTAGCCAGCTCACCAAAACTGCGCGTCCAGCGTCTAGGAGGCGCGCTCGCTTTGAAGGCGACGCTCCTTCCTGTCTCCGAGAAGGACGAGATATTCATTTGGGTTCCGACGCCTGCCATAGGAACCATAAAGGCCCCGGTGCACAATCAGCAGGTGGTCTCTTTTGCAAATGCTTTTGATATGGCGGGAGGCTTCAGCCTGATCGCAGCCGGTCATTTTCGCCAGCGTCTTCTGCGCAGGGTAAACTACAATCTCGCCCGTGTCGCAGAAATGCGCGGCCGTTGTTTCGTAGTCGAAATAGTCGGCCAGCCAATAAACAAGAACCCGCGCCGCATAGCTGAGCTCGTGGTCCTCCATAACTTGCTGACGAAAAGCGTTCTTGTACTTTTTTTGCTTCACCTGTTCGCGCGATAATTTGCGCTTTGGCGTTACTCGCCGCATCGGTTAGCTTGTTTTTCGTTACTGGCACATGGATGTTACGACATGCGGGCAGTCACGGCCACAGGCCGGGCCAATTCAGGTGAACTACCTGGCGAGACGCCCAGACCGGGTGTCGGCATGTGGGGATCTGAACGCATAGGTCGATCATTGCGTTTCCAAGGACTAAGACGGCGTTTTTTGCGCTAAGAAAAGCAGAGTGCACATTGGCGTCCTGTCCAGCCGGTTGACAATGTCGCCCCCGCGAAGAGTATCCGTTTTCGCGGAATGTCACAAAACCGGGGAGCTGCAATGAAGCGCTTCAGTTTGTTGATTTTGGCTGGCGCGGTCTTTTTCGTCACTGGGGCACGCGGGCAAGACGACCCGCCGCTTTAGCGGCCTTCAAGACTTTCTGCGTTGACACGGGTGATGTTCCCGACGCGATCAATGCCGCCGTGCAGGCGGCCAGGGGCAAGCCCGGACAATCTGTCGTCAAGACGCAACCCTATCCCTTGACCGACACAAATTGGAGTATCGAGAAGGACGGCCGCAACCTGACCGTCACCGCACGCAATCAGCATTTCCCGCCAAATGCCGTGCGGCCGGAAAGAATTGCCGATGGGTGCGTCGTCCAAAGTCTTTTTCATGATGACGCAGTCGTGGCAGCGATGCAGCGCTGGGTTGCCGTCTTTCCCGACACGGCCGGGCATCGCGGCGATCAGAACCGCCTTCAATATAGTTTCGAAGGGACGAATTCAGGCCATGCCCAACTACCCCGTGATCCCGCCGCCTATAGCGTGATCGAGACAGCAGGCCGGATTTGGTATTTCACGCTGTTTTGGTCGCCGCAATCCGACTGGGTGGAACTGGACCATGTCGTGGCGACGGTGCCGGCGGCGAAATGAGAAGCCGCAGTCATGCTGACGCAAGACATTCGCTAACGCCTTTAAGAAACCCCGTGAGGGCAATTCCGGTGCTGTCAGGTGCGTCCCATTGGCCAACGCCAAACGCGGCGTAACAGCCGCGCGGCTGTTGGCCTTCATTTCGCGCACTATAATTTCGTCCGTAAGCAAAAGACCAATCGCGTCACACCTGCCATGGCGACGGGGATTCCGGATAGCATGTGGTCGCTTGAGGAATTAGTGGAGCAGACCTCAAAACAGCGCGGCTATAGTGGCGGAAACGATGGGAAAATGATGGATGCCAAGGAAGCTGCGGCGGTTCTAATTTGCGCTTCTATATTAAGCGGATGCGCAAATCTAGAACCATCGTCCGAGCAATTGCGTGCTAATCCGCACCAGAAGGGCACAGTAAGTTTTGCGGACCCTTATCCTGTCATATTGGCGAACATCACGGCCAGCGCCAATAAATGCTTCCCTACCAGAAAGTTGTCTTATTCTCCTGGCTATGTGGAGTCTGCAACAGCCCCTGAAATGACTGTGAGATCGGACGAACTTGAATCAGGAAAGCTTGCAATAGTAGAAGGCCTGACAAGGGGTGGCCTCGACCCTGCAGAGGATGTTTTCATGTCTTTGGATATTCGCGCGACGCCCAGCGGAACGGAGGTGGACTATTACATCAGCCCGTTCTTATTCGGCAGATATGACAACAGTTCCAGCTTCGTACCTCTTGCAAATGCTTGGGCACATGGGGACGCGACTAAGTGTGACTAGGGGCCAAATTCAAATTAGGACACTACCCAATTTTCGCATTGCTTGACAAAGCGGGAAGGTAAGAAAACGAAATGCAATTTCGAAGTAAGCACGGGCCTATTCCTGACGGCCACTTCGACAATGAAGTAGCCATGAAAAAAGACCCGTATGACTGCTGTTCGTCCGGCACCAAGGAACGGTTCGCGAAGCGCCTGCGGGACCTGATGATGCGGGCCGTACATCGCGTTTCAATAGAATAAGTGTAACGGTTTTTCGGTCAAACAAAGGAATTGGCGCGACCGAATGGGCTGATCTTACATAACGACGCCAGCAGTCAACCACGCTGGGCGGCGAAAGCGCCGCGCACACACAGTGCCTGCGAAGCAAAGCGCCGGGCTGAATTAACTACGGCTTCAATATCGGCGGGGCTAGCATTTTGAATTATAATAGGATGGCTTTTGAACATGCATAACTGGGACGCAATTTTTCGACAGGTAATGTCCGGTGAAACTTAAAACAATTGCTATCGGCGTTGGCATGGCGTTCTGCACCGCCATGGTGGCAACTGGCAGCCGCGCACAGGATGACCACGTTTGCCAGCAAAAGGGCGGCGGCTATGGGGGCGTCACCTGCGCCCCAACAAATAGTCCTGCGCCGAAAGCCACGGCACCAAAACCAGCGCCTTCAGTATCGCTTACAATTGAACCCGCCCAACTTGCGGCACCTAAACCGGCGCCCTCGGCATCCATTGCCAGTGACCGCGCCATACCTGCGTCACCTGATCCCGCCAAACCCGCACCCAAGACCGCAGCTACAGTAGCGGCCCGCGGTGTCACGGACACAACGCCCAACCGCAGCGTGACCCGCCAGCGTGGAGTCCGGCGTTCAGTTGTCCGCGGAACCGGGCGGGACAAGGAATACGCACAAGCCTTCTATGGATATCGTTCGCCCAGCAGAGTCGAACACGGCAATTTCCAAGGCTATGCGTACGACCGTCAGCGCATGGACCCATGGCACGGTTTTAATGGGTACGGCCCTGGAAACGGCTATTGAAATTGGGGCGACCGGAAGGGCTGGTCGTCCAAAATGACGCCAGCAGTTCGCCACGCTAGGCCGCGAATCCCAGCACCGCACCAACCGCAACGGCAATGATCGCCAGAACAGCGAACCAGCCGAAGCCGGTCAAAAGCTTTGGGCGCGAACGGCGAACGTGACGCGCAGACTGAATGTCAGAAACGAACATGACACCCACCAATCCCCGCCAAGGTCACCGCGACCCTAGGTCGTAGCTTCCGGTGGCGAACCACTGGACAATATCTGATTCGTATTACAGACGGGTGGCACAGCCACGTGAAACTGCAATTCAGAGTAAACATGTCCGAATGGGCACGCTATGAACCGCAATGGCCGCTGGCGTCGATAGCCGCCTTTGGGAGATTGGTGATATTGTGAACTTATCGCGGAATAGGAGGCTACCTACAAATGAAGCATAAACTATTCTTGTCAGTTCTTTTCGCGCTAGCAGCTACCCCTGCTATCGCGCAGAATGCTGGAAGGTATCAAGCGGTCGCCCTCCCCAAGGCTCCTAACGAAACGGGCGACCGCATAATGATCTTGGACACTGTAACAGGCGACCTTTGGCAAAGGGCGGAAGCTCCCACTATCGGTAATTCTGCTGGTGGCGACAGCATGACCTACATGGGCCGTCCCGATCCCGGCAAGCCCGGGGAGACCAAGACTTTCAAGAGGTTCGTTCCGAACTGACCCACTACCCGGCAAACGGTAGTGGTACAGTTTGAAATTGGCAGAGGAAAGAATGCGTTCCGCGCCGACTAAAAGGGCAATCCCGAGCGCAAACGAAAACGGCACCCTGAGGTGCCGCTTCGTGTCGTCTTGACGCCTTGTTCGCTATTGCTGCTTAGCAGTTTTGCGGCGACGACGAACAGCGGCAGCACCCGCGAGGCCCGCGCCAAAGATCGACAGCGTGATGGGCTCGGGAACCCCAGCCGTCGGCGCAACTGCCTGGAAGCTGAGTGCCGTGATGGTGCCGAAGTCCAAAGTGGGTATAGTCGTATCACCGGTGACGAAGTAATCCGCTGCGGTAGGCGTCTGGACCGTGCCGGTCGTCAACGAAAGGGCGGTGGTGAGGTTGTAGGTATCAAACACCGATGAATTTGCAATCGCTTCGTCTGAGACAGTAAACGGAGAGATTACAAGCTGACCGAAACCGATAGTAAAAGGAGTAGTGGTAAGGTCGATTACCTCGTCGATCGAACCATTAAGCGTCGCCGTGAGTGCGCCGGAGACGAATGTGCCGGTGGTATCATTGGAGTATTCCCCTCCAGAAGGCGGGCCAACACCCGACGTATTGCCGACCTCGGTCAAAGTGAATGTGGTGAACGAGGTGCCATTCAAGGAGCAGCCGGAGCTGCACGTCCCCGTGAAAATGTAGTCGATGGTCCCCGCATCAGCGGCACCTCCGAACAACAGCAGGGCGAAGGCGGCGAGAAATCCGGCCCGAAGCGATACAGTCATGATTTCCTCACTTCCAATAGTCGCCATTCCCAGATGGCCACTTGGTAAATCCTATTGGGAAGATTAAGCAAGAATCATGCTAGAATGCGATATCAAGCACTTAACGGTTGGAGTGCCCACGACTGTAAATTGCTTTTACAGAAGAACAATCATTGGCGTGCTTCCCATTCCTCAAAACCCGTCAGATTTCAAACTGACCCACTACCCGGCAACCCATAACTTGACAAAGGAAAAATGCGGAAAAGTGTCTGGCGCTTTCCAGCCAGCCGCATGCCAGCCAATCGTATTTCAATAGAACAAAAGGGTGGGATTTCGTCACAAAACGGGTCCGCACTTCAGCGCCCCAACTGGTCGGACATTTCCTGACTTTCAAAACGGTCGTGAATGGCGACCGCGCCACAGAACTTGGTGCCCAGCAGCCTTTCGACCGCTTCGTCGAACCTTCTGTCCCCGACAGCGTAGTTGCCGCCAGCCATTGGGGCATTTCTATTCTTTTCCCACATGCTTTTTACAGGCTGCAGGAACACAGCGCTTGGTGCGCGGGCTTCCAGCACCATGACCGGCAGGGTGGGGTTCGCCGGGGCCGCCGCGTCGCGTTCGACGACCAGTAGGGTGTCATTTGTTCTGGAAACCCCGCCGTTGCTGCAATCGCAGTCCCTGCGGCGGTAGACGTGAACAAGCATTTCCATGTGCTGGGCCTTCCTTTCCATGTTTGGGGTGATTTTGAAAGGCTGGACCGTCCACCGTCATGCGTGAACGTCCGGTGGCGGCGTGCCAAGCTTTATTTGGGGATGCGCATGGCATTTATCTAGACGTCAATTGAAAGGTGATAACAGTTTTTGAAACAAAACAGGCCCCGGTCCCCTACCAGCAGCCATGCCAACGCGCC
>Ga0182024_10018066_pt1 | contig 13166 bp, 15 predicted proteins | sample P32metaG_FD_120480 | JGI IMG/M metagenome (GOLD analysis project Ga0182024, IMG submission 120480) | Permafrost microbial communities from Stordalen Mire, Sweden - P3-2 metaG (Illumina Assembly) | ecosystem: Environmental > Terrestrial > Soil > Wetlands > Permafrost | place: Sweden: Stordalen...
CCTGCAAGAGCGGGATATTCTGTATGCCAAGCCTCACGAAGAGTTGACGGACAAGGACGGCATGCGCCTCGGCGAACTCGAAGGCGTCGTCGGCGATGAAGGCGGATACACCGCGGAGGCGGATGCTGCCATCTTACTGGACGGGCTTGGCGTTGAATCCACATTGCATGAGCGCAACATGAGCGAGTTGCAGGGCGGCCAGAAAGTGCGCGTGCTCCTCGCGCAAGCGCTCTTTGGCAATCCCGCTGCGCTGCTGCTGGACGAGCCGACGAACCACTTGGACCTCGATTCCGTGCACTGGCTGCAGGAGTATCTCCACGAATATCCCGGCGTGCTGATCGTCATTTCGCACGACCGGCATTTCCTGAACAGCGTGTGCACGCACACCGCCGACATCGATTACCAAACGGTGATCATGTACACGGGCGGCTACGACGAAATGGTTTTGGCCAAGACGCAAATTCGTTCGCGCATCGAAGCCGACAACGCCGTGCGCGAAAAGAAAATCGCGCAGCTCAACGAATTCATTGCGCGCTTTTCGGCCGGTACGCGCTCCTCGCAAGTCACATCGCGCAAAAAAGAAGTCGAGCGCATTCAGACTTCAGACCTGGCCAGGTCCAATATTGCGCGGCCCTACATTCGCTTTGACATGAAAATGCCGTCCGGGCGTCATCCGCTGGAGTTTAAGAGCCTCACAAAGTCCTACGACGGCCATAAAGTGATCGACAAATTCACGGCCAACGTCGAGCGCGGGGAAAAAATTGCGGTGATCGGCCGCAATGGATCCGGCAAGACAACATTGATCAAGTCGCTTGTTCGCAGTGCGACGGGCGATATCGAGGATTCCGATCGTAAATTCCCAGTGGACGGCGGACACGTCAAGTGGGGCCACGAAGCAGTGGTCGGTTATTTCGCGCAGGACACAACCGACACCATCGCCAAAAATACCACCGTCATCGAATGGCTGCACCAGTTCGATCCCAAGGCGTCGCAACAGGAATTGCGCGCCGTGCTTGGCCAAATGCTGTTTAGCGGAGAAGACGCGGAGAAATCTACCCGTGCACTATCCGGAGGCGAACAGGCTCGCCTGATCTTCTGCAAGCTGATGCTGCAAAAGCCGAACGTGCTGGTGTTCGACGAACCGACGAACCACCTGGACCTCGAAGCGATCAACGCGCTCAATATTGCGTTGCAGAAATATCCCGGCACCGTGCTGTTCGTGACGCACGATCACGACGTAATTGATGAAGTCGCGACGCGTATCTGGCAATGCAAGGGCGGACACGTCGAGGACTTCAAGGGGCCCTACGAGGATTTCCTGGTGTACGCCAAGCAGAAGGCTTCCTAGTTTTAAGTAGCGCGGGCTTCAGCCTGCGGGTTTAGTCCTTACAAGGACTAAATTCCACAGGATGAAACCCGCGCTATTTAAACCCTAATGTTTGCGCAGGAAGAACGCGATCGTGATGCTGGTGCTGATCAGGATCACGAAAACGCGCACATAGCTCGGGCGCACTTTTTTGGCCGCGATGACTCCAACGTACCCGCCAATACTGCAGAACACTAGCATCAAGAGCGTTTGAGGCCACCACACTTTGTGAGCCACAATAAATAAAACCGCGGCAATGCTGTTCGCAGCCGCTCCCATCAAAGTCCTGTTTGCGTTCATTACGTGGATGTCTGTGAGGCCGAAGACTGTCCATGTTGCCAGCATCAAGATACCGATCGCGCCGCCAAAATAACCGCCGTAAATTGCAATAAAAAATTGAATCACCACGACGGTCACTGGACCGATATGTATCACGCGCTTCAGCAGGGGAGAGATGCGCGGTCCGAACGTAATGAGCAGCGTCGCGACGAGCAGTAGCCAGGGAATTACGGAGTCAAAAGTACTCTGCGGCGTGTAGAGCAAAAGTAGAGCGCCCACAATGCCGCCTGCGACGCTGACAACCAGCAAAGGTACAAACGGAAAATTTTCCGATTTGTGGAAGTCGTGGCGATACGCTCCAGCGCTCGTCAAAACTCCGGGGATCAGAGCGACGGTGCTGGAAGCATTGGCGATGATCGAAGGCACCCCGGTAAAAACAAGCGCGGGGAACGTAAGAAACATACCTCCTCCCGCCACGGAGTTGATGAGTCCGGCGGCGAGAGCAGCGATGCTGAGCAGTAGATAGGAATTCATTTGCACCCCGAATGTTCGAATTTAACATCTCGCGGGCGAAACCCCTAGCCAGCCGATTGCGCGTCCATTTTTATGGCATGGTTGATGGCACGTGCAGGAAAGCCGCCCGTCCAAAGTGCGGACGGGCGCTACGAAACCGACTGCCAAAATGAATTGGGGTTTCGTAGCGGCCTGTCTGTCCCGTGTTCTTCGGAACGGAGAGGGCAGCCTGCCTCTCCGATCCATGCAAGGTTCAGCACCAATTATTTCTCCCAACATCCTGTATTGGATTGACTTAGGTGATTGCGCTATGTTACCCATACAAGTCCCAAGGCGGAATCCAACAGCCGGATGCCCTCGAAACCTCAGCGGATTGAAGTGGTTCTGGAGACGTTGATCGAGAGCATTGCTCTCGCCGAAGAGATGGGTGTTCGTGTCGCTGCGGCGGCTGGGTTTGGCGAGGATGACCAATATAAGATTGGTCTCGCCGTTCATGAATGCGTGATGAACGCCTTTCAATATGGGAATCAAGAGCGCCGCGAGAGAAAGATCCACCTGACATTTGTGCTGCACGAAGAGAAACTGGTGATTCATGTGTTGGATCAGGGCGCGGGATTTCGGCTAAAGGATGTGCCCGATCCGCGCAATGACGAGAATGTACTCAGCGATTCCGGCCGAGGCGTGCTGTTGATGCGGGCCTTCATGGATGAAGTGGATGTCGTCTCCAGCGCAGCGGGCGGCGCGGAAGTTGTTATGGCCAAGCGTCACAAGCGCTAGGATTCTCGCAGGGAAGCAAAGCCTTCGCTGTTTTTATTAGGGACAGAAATATCGCCGGGAAAGGTATTCCTCGTGAGTTTTAAAGCGACCAGCCGTGAAGTCGGAAACGTCACGGTGATTGATATGGATGGACGCATTACCCTCGGGGAAGGCAGCGCCCTGTTGCGCGATCTGATCCGCGAAAATCTTGCCCAGGGCCATAGAAAAATCGTCCTGAATCTTGCCGCTATCAATTACATTGACAGTTCCGGGCTCGGTGAGCTGGTCAGCGGGTATCGATTGATAAAAAGTGAAGGCGGGGAAGTGAAGCTTTTGAATCTAAATAAAAAAGTCACCGACCTGCTACAAATCACCAAGCTTTACACCGTGTTCGATATTCACACGCAAGAGGCGCAGGCTCTGGCAAGTTTTCAGTCTTAAATGCAAGTTCCCGTCCGTATATTCCAAAATGCTGTTCCAATTCTCAAAAAATGAGTCGGCCAGTGCGTTAGCCGTCTATTTAATTTTGCTCATTCCTGAAATGGGAAACCTCTAGACAGCGAAGAAATTTTGTTGTATTCATGGCCCGCTTTTGTGGGACCAGTAATTCCGTAGGTGTTCGAAGGCCCGCTACGGTCCTCCGCTCTCGTCAGGTTTCAGGACGGACGGGGAAGGGTCACCGGTCAAGCGGACATTTATCTATCACCGACTGGCGTTACGCCCGCCAAACAGCGACCGCTCGCGATAGAGGAGTAAGAAGGTGAGCAGAGAACAAGGTGTAGTGAAGTGGTTTAACGCATCAAAAGGCTACGGATTTATCCAACGCCAGTCGGGCGAAGACGTGTTCGTACATTTCTCCGCCATTCAGATGGACGGATATAAGACACTGAACGAAGGCCAGATGGTCGAGTTCGAGGTCAAACAAGGGCCCAAGGGCTATCAGGCTGAAACCGTAACCGCTGCTTCCTAACGAATCAAATAAAAGCGTTCTGAGGGCCCTGCCAGGCGCAACCCGGCAGGGTCCTTTCGCTTTTCCCCGGCCAGTGAAGCGGCGTGAATCAAATTCGTGATAAGATCCATCGTTCAAATCGAATTAGGGGGATAAATCTGTGGCGCAGCATATTTTGCGCAGGGACCTGAAGAAGGACGAGATTCGGGAGAAGATGGTCTCGGGCCTCGAAACGGTCGCTACGCATCAGCAGGCAATGTGGATGGTGATCATCGCGGCGCTGGTCGTGGCGCTGGCGGTTTTGGGCTGGGATACCTACTCGCGGCGGCAGACGGAGAAGGCTTCCCTCGTGCTGGACGATGCATTGAAAATTTTTCAGGCGCCCATTCGCACTCCGGGCGATCCGGTGGACCCGACGCAAGTCTCCTACCTGGACGAAAAAAATAAATTCACCGATGCGGACAAAAAATTTCTCTCGGTCGCCTCGCAATACGGGCGCACCAAGCCCGGACAAATGGCGGAGTATTACGCCGCGCTTTCCGAAGTCCAATTGAAGAATTATGCGGATGCGGAGAAAAACCTCTCGCAGGTGATTTCCGGCGGCGATGAGAATTTAACGAGCCTCGCCAAGTATCAATTGGCCGAAGTGTACCAGCAGGAAAATAAAGGTTCGCAGGCTGTGGATTTATATAAGCAGTTGTCGGACAAGCCCAGCATCATGGTCCCGAAGGCCATGTCCATGCTGGCGCTGGCGGATTATTACCGCAAGAGCGATCCCGCGCAGGCCACGAAACTTTACAATCAAGTGAAACAGGAATATCCGGCCGCTGCCGCGGAAGCGGACCAAGGCCTGGAATTGCTCAACGCGAAATCCTGATCGGCTTCTGTAGCCCGCCTCTTCAGAGGCGGGGGTTTAATTGCCACACGAAGGATACTTGGCATTACATCTATAATTGGCGGTACATCTAAACCCCCGCCTCTGAAGAGGCGGGCTACAGTAATCGGGCCACAGCCAGCGCCACGGCACTGCCAATCTTCATTTAACATTATTATTTTCCGTGCAGACGTATTCCTGAATTTGCCAATCCGGTTTTAACACGAAGGTGCGCTGCGCCTTCCAAGGTTTTGTGTAGGCCTTCGGATCGTCGATGGTGTATTCGTCCACCAGCGTGTTGTGGTTCACGCGGCGAATGCGTTCGCTCAGGTGCATCGCATCGGAATGTGGCAACCCCATCGGATCCAGCCACGTTTTATCATTGAAACCAATCGTGTCGACGACGAGCGTGTCGCCTTCAAATTTTCCGATGGCATGACCCATGTACGTTGGCTCTAAATCTTTCGGATGCCCGCGCCCATCCGTAAAAATTTGGCGGATCAATCCTTGATACTCGAAAATGACGATGATCCTGTCACGTGCATAGACAATTTCCCACGGAAACGGTTGAAACATTTCGCGCGGAATTCCTGGGGGGATGCACTTTTCCGTCGGGTCCGGGCCTGAATCCGGAGTGCGATTCGCGCTTTCTTCCTGGCGCTGCTTGAACAATTCTTCTGCCCACGGCTGGAACGGAGGATCTTCGTTGGGAAGAATATTTCTGTGGTATTCGTCGATAAACCAGACGCCCGAAAAATCGGGCTTCGCGGAAGACGTGGCATGAGTTTTTGCGGTTCCTGCTTGCGGCGTGGTTTGCGCGGAGAGTGCTAACGGAAAAGCGAGAAGTGCCGCTGCAAATGCTAAAAGCACGGAATGATTTCGCACTCTGGGCTCCGCTTTAGATTTCAAATCCAAATCCAAATCCAATACCAATTATTTAAATCCCTGCCCATCGTATTTTTGGCCGTTGGCCAGGGTCAGGCTGAGGAGGCGCAAGGATTTCGCCCCGTTCTTGGCGGGCGCCCCATTGACGGTGAGTTGGTCGCCCACTTTGATCATTTCTCTTTTCCATCCCGCGCGAAACAGCATGTTGGGGCTGTTGCCCTCCACGCGCCACTGTTCCACGTCGCCCTTATCGTCTTTTATATCCATGTAAATAAATACGTGGGGATTGGACCATTCCATGTTGGTTACGACGCCCTTCATGTCGATGGGGTTCTTCATGTCATACGCGGAACTGGAATGGTGCGCCAGGAGCGGCGAGGAAATCATGCTCACGCACAAGAGCAGAATGAACGCAAACAGCAGTTTCATTTTCATGGCCACACCTGCGCTTCGACGATCGAAATTCTCCGGACTAAAATGATTGCTTGGCGAATACTATACACCTGACCCGCGTAAAATTCGCGCCGCGAACCATACAAAACGTGTAACCCATAACCGTTCGCGGCTATTTGGAATGACCCTCCCGGTAGCATAGAATTGTGGCATGACCCTGGCTCCTTATGCGATGGATGTGGCGAAATCGCGCGGCAGGCGTTATCCCGAGCCGCAACATCCATACCGCAACGATTACGCGCGGGACCGCGACCGCGTGATTCATTCGCGCGCGTTTCGACGCCTCGAAGCGAAAACGCAGGTTTTTACCACTCGCTACTCCGATCATTTTCGCAATCGCCTGACGCACACGCTGGAAGTTGCGCAGATCGCGCGTACCGTTGCCGGAGCGCTGCACCTGAATTCCGATCTCGCGGAAGCCCTGGCTCTCGTGCATGACATCGGGCATCCGCCCTTCGGACACGCAGGTGAGCGTAAGCTGGATGAATTGTTGCGCCCGCATGGAGAAAGCTTCGATCACAATTTGCAGGCGTTGCATCTGGTCGAGCAATTCGAGCAGCGCTATCTCGATTTTCCCGGGCTGAATCTGTCATTTGAAGTTCGCGAAGGCATCGTAAAACATTCCCGCGATTACGACGCCGCGCAATTTCCCGCGCTGTCGGAATATTTACTGGACGAGCGTCCTCCAATCGAGGCGCAGTTGATCGATTTCGTCGATGAGATTGCCTACAACACCGCGGACCTCGACGATGGGTACGAGGCGCACATTTTAAATATCGATATGATTTGCGCGGAGGTTCCGCTGTTCGCGCGCCTTTACGAAGAGGTCGAGCGCACCTACCCGCGGGGCATTGAAAAATTAAAATTCAATGAAGCCGCCAAGCGTGTGCTCAATTTTCTCGCCACTGGCTTGATCGAAAACACGCAAGCTGCCATCACGGCATCGGGTGTGCAAAGCGTGGAAGACGTCCGCCATGCTCCGCGCCGCCTTGCGGGTTTCAGCGCATCGATGGCTGCGGAAAATGCCGCGCTCAAGAGATTTCTGATCGCCCGGCTATATAGCCAGCCTGCAATCGTTGTCGATCGAGAGCGTTCGGTAGACGCTCTCGCGCAACTGTTTGAATTTTACGTTGAACATCCGGAAGCCATGCCCAAAAGTTACACCGAGCTTGCGGAGCGCGGCCCCAAGTATCGCGTCATCTGCGATTACATCGCGGGGATGACCGACCACTACTTGCTTCGTCTGCACGCGGAGTTGCTCGGCGCAAAGGCAGTTGGGTCCGGGTAGGACAGGCTTCAGGTCTGTCCTCCTCTTAATTGTTTCGAACCATTCTCCTCGATCTGCCGCGTGCGTTCCTTGACATCACTCCCGCGGGACTTATAATGGGTTTTGCTGTAGGTTCCAGGGGGACCCGCTGTTGCGGTGAAAACCGATGTTCCTAGACGTTAAAGATCTGGCAGCCCATAAAATTCGCATCCGGAAGAGCTACGCCCCGGGCACGGTGGATTACCGTACGGGCGATTTCCGGCAGGCGGAGCCTCTCGAGGTGCGTGCCACGGCCGAACTCGTGGAAGGGCAGATCCGCGTAACAGGCGAGCTGCACACACGGTTGGAAATGGTGTGCGCGCGCTGCCTGGAGCCCGTGCACGAGGATATTGCCCGCGAATTTGACCTCTTCTATAAGCCTGTGTTGACCATGACCAAGGAAGAAGAGGAACGCCTGAAGCTGGACGACACCGAAATCGCATTTTTTGAAGGTGAAGGAATGTTTCTGGCCGATGTCCTGGCTGAGCAGGTTCTATTGGCATTGCCGATGAAAGCAATCTGCCGCAGCGATTGCCGAGGTTTGTGTCCGCAATGCGGCGTGAATTTGAATAACGAGGAATGCCGCTGTGAAAGCCATACAGCCGATCCGCGTACTGCGCCATTGGCGCGCCTGAAGCAGGACTGGTTCAAAAAGCAATAGGATTCTCAGACGAAACACCATAGAATGCCTCATTCCATTTGGGGCCATAAGAAGGAGTTTGCATGCCCAATCCAAAACGACGTCACTCGCACGCGCGAAAGAACAAGCGGCGCGCCCATGATTTTCTGACACCTCCGGCCCTTGCCAAGTGCCCCAACTGTCACGAAATGAAACAGCCGCACCAGTCTTGCCCACAATGCGGTTACTATAAGGGCCGGGAAGTTGTGGACACCGGGTCCTGACACCTTGGTTTGGCCTTTGCGTAGTTCCCCTACCGGAGTCTAAATGATCACCATAGCCATAGATGCGATGGGTGGAGACCATGCGCCGCGTCCTGAGGTCGAGGGAGCCGTGCAGGCTGCACGGGAGTTGGGCGTTCGAATTCTCCTTGTAGGACTTGCGCCTGAGCTGAAAAAGGAATTGTCCAAGCACTCACACCGTGGTTTGCCTATCGAAATTGTTCCGGCGACGGAAGTGATCACGATGGACGACTCGCCGACGGTTGCTTTTCGCAAGAAGAAGGACAGTTCGGCGCACGTAGCAACGAAGCTGGTCCGAGCAGGGCAGGCAGATGCAATCGTCAGCGCGGGGAATACTGGCGCGGTGATGGCCGTTGCTCGATTTGGACTCGGCACACTATCGTCCGTGGACCGCGTGGCGCTTGCAGCTCCTTTTCCGACGTCAAAGGGCGGAACTGCAGTTTTGTTGGACGTGGGCGCGAATGTGGATTCGAAGCCTGCGCACTTGGTGCAATTTGCTGTCATGGGCGAGATTTACTACCGCGCAATTTTTGGAACGCGGCGGCCAAAGGTCGCCTTGCTTTCGATCGGCGAAGAAGAATCCAAGGGAAATGAGCTGACGCGCGAAGCGTACAGCCGGCTGAAAGTTTCTCCTCTGAATTTTATTGGAAACGTGGAAGGCCGCGATATTTTCAACGGCAACGTGGATGTTATTGTTTGCGATGGGTTCATCGGAAACATTGCGTTGAAAATCAGCGAGGGCGTTGCGTCGCACATTGCGGGCATGCTGAAGGAAGCTCTTTCGAGCACGCTCAGTTCTAAAGTCGGCTACGTGCTCTCGCGCAAAGCCTATAAGAGTTTTCGAAAAAAGATCGATTATTCGGAATACGGCGGCGCTCCTTTGCTAGGGGTAAAGGGCGTGACCGTGATCGGACATGGGAGTTCCAATCCCCTGGCGATCAAAAATGCCATTCGCGTGGCAACAGAATTAGTTCGGGGCGGGGTCAACGAAAGAATCGAGCAGGAACTTGCCATGATTCCCGTACCTGTGGAAGCATAAGCGACGAAACGGCGGTATTTTCAATGGGAAAATTAGCATTTTTGTTCCCGGGGCAAGCCTCTCAATACCCGGGTATGGGCAAAGAACTGGCCGCTAACCATTCGGTTGCTCGAAGTGTGTTTGAAGAGGCTGATAAGGCTCTGGGTTTTTCGCTTTCCGACTTGTGTTTCAGCGGCAGTGAAGAGGCGTTGAAGCTGACGGCGAATACGCAACCTGCCATTCTGACGGTGTCTGTCGCTGCCTATCGCGTGCTTGAGGAACATGGAGTGCAGCCGGTGTTTGTTGCCGGGCATAGCTTGGGCGAGTATTCCGCGCTCGTGGCGGCCGGTGCGCTGGACTTTGCGGATGCTGTGCGTCTTGTGCGGCATCGCGGTGAGTACATGCAAACGGCAGTGCCCGAAGGCGTTGGCGCAATGGCCGCGATTTTAGGGTTAGCTCCCGCGCAGGTAGCGGGAATCTGCAAGCAAGTGGCGGATGGACAAGTGGTGGCGCCGGGCAACCTGAATTCTCCGGAGCAGACCGTAATTTCCGGTCATGCGGAAGCGGTGAAACGCGCGGTGGAATCCGCATCGGCGGGCGGCGCAAAGCGCGCCGTGATGCTTCCGGTTTCCGCTCCGTTTCACAGTGCGCTGATGAAGCCGGCCGCGGAGCGACTTGACGCGGATTTGCGGAAAACGGAGTTTCACGATTTGCGAATTCCTTTGGTAAACAATGCGGACGCGGAAATCACCACCAGCGGCGATGAAGCGCGCGAAGGGCTGATTCGCCAGGTGACGTTGCCGGTACGCTGGGAAGAATCGATACGCGAGTTGATGGATCAGGGAGTCAACACGTTTGTCGAAGTGGGGCCTGGGCGTGTTTTGACCGGGCTGTTGCGGCAGATCGAGCGGTCGGTCCATGTGTTTAACGTCGAGGATGAAAAATCCCTGCGCTCCACGCTGGAAAAACTTTCGCAGGCGCAGACCGAATCGGCTGAGGCCTAAAGTAGGACAGGCTTCAGCCTGTCTTCTTTTTGCCGAAGAAAATTTGCAAGTATTTGAAAATTACTCTGATAAAAATTTTATAGCGGCGCGAATCAAAACCAGACAGGCTGAAGCCTGTCCTACTTAAATCCATGTTCAATTTAAAAGATCGCGTAGCACTGGTGACGGGTGCGTCCCAAGGAATTGGGCGGGCCACGGCGCTTGCGCTGGCTCAGGCCGGAGCGCGCGTGGTGGTAGCGGCGCGGAACACGGAAAAATTGGCAGGTGTGGTTGCCGAAATTGAAGCAGCGGGCGGGCAGGCGTTTGCCGTGGCGATGGATGTTGCCAATGCCGACCAGGTGAAAGCGGGCTTTCGTCTGGCCATTGAAAAATTCGGCAAGCTGGACATTCTGGTGAATAACGCCGCGATTACGCGCGATGGGCTGGCGTTGCGCATGAAGCCCGAGGATTGGGACGCCGTGTTGCGCACGAATCTGACGGGCGCGCATTTGTGTTCGCAACAGGCCATGGCCAGCATGATGCGTGCGCGCTATGGCCGCATCATCAACGTGACGTCGGTGGTCGCGGAAACGGGAAACGCCGGGCAGTCCAACTACGTGGCGGCGAAGGCCGGCCTTATCGGTTTGACGCGCGCCCTGGCCCTGGAAATCGCTTCGCGCAATATCACGGTGAATGCCGTGGCGCCTGGCTTTGTGGTTTCGCCCATGACCGATCCGTTGCCGCAAAGCGTAAAAGATGCATTGCTGGCGCGAGTGCCGCTTGGCCGCATGGGATGCGATTCGGAAGTTGCCGCCGCCATCGTGTTTCTTGCCAGCGAAGAAGCGGGTTATATTACCGGCGCTGTGCTGGACGTGAACGGCGGGTTGCGAATGGGGTAGGAATGCTGTTCGATGCCGGAAATATTCGGCGAGACGGCAGAAAAATTAAGCCGGATTGGAATTTGCTAATGGTCAGGTTCAGAGTTAAGTTGACCTAGGGCGATGCCGTACATAGAATGTCCGTGCTTAAAAATCATTACCAATTTGTATGAAGGAACGGCCTGCAGGAAGTGGGCACAGAGATTGACAGAGATTATCGGAGGCAAAACAGAATGGCCAGTGTGGATGAACGCGTAAAGCAGATTATTGTGGAACAGCTTGGAGTGGATGAAGGCGAAGTGACTGCCACCGCTTCCTTCGTGGACGATCTGGGTGCGGATTCCCTGGATACAGTCGAATTGGTCATGGCATTTGAAGAGGCATTCGGAATCGAAATTCCCGACGAAGACGCCGAGAAGATCGCCACCGTGAAAGACGCGGTCGATTACATTACCAAGCACGGAAAGAAGTAGTTCACGGGCCGCAATAAAATCACCAGGAGAGTGTGGATCAAGTGAGCCGCCGGGTTGTGGTAACGGGTGTCGGACTAGTCTGCGGTCTGGGTATCGGCACCGAAGAAGTCTGGAAAAATCTCCTGGCCGCAATGAGCGGCGTGCGGTCGATCACGCATTTCGACGCGTCCGCCTTCGATTGTACGATTGCCGGAGAAGTTCGCGATTTCGATCCTCTCCACTGGGCTGAGAAAAAAGAGATCAAGAAAATCGGGAGGTTCATTCAGCTTGCGCTGGCGGCAACGGATTTCGCCATGCGCATGTCGGAATTGAAAATCACGACGGATATTGAAGAAGTGACCGGCGTGTACGTGGCCAGCGGAATCGGCGGATTCGATGTGATCGAACGCGAACACTCGAAACTCCTGCAGGGCGGGCCCGGACGCATCTCCCCATTTTTCATTCCTGCTGCAATTATTAACCTAGCCTCAGGCCACATTTCCATTCGATACGGAGCCAAGGGGCCGAATTCGGCTACTGCGACAGCGTGCTCTGCGTCCGCGCATGCGATTGGCGATTCCTTCCGCCTGATTCAACACGGCGATGCGGAAGTGATGATTTGCGGCGGCGCCGAGGCGGCTATCACACCGATGGGTGTGGGCGGATTCGCCGCGATGAAGGCGCTCTCCACGCGCAACGATGAGCCGGAACGCGCCAGCCGCCCGTTCGACGCCAACCGCGATGGGTTTGTGATTGGCGAAGGGGCGGGAATTCTGATTCTCGAGTCGCTCGAATATGCGGAGCGGCGCGGGGCAAAAATTCTGGCTGAAATTGTCGGCTACGGTATGTCGGGCGACGCGTATCACATTACCGCGCCCGAAGGGAATGGCGATGGCGCTTACCGTGTCATGCGTGCGGCCATCCGCGACGCGAGGATCGAGCCGGGTCAGGTCGATTACGTGAATGCGCATGGGACATCGACGCCGCTGGGCGATGCGATCGAAACCAAGGCCATGAAGCGCGTGTTCGGCGAACACACCCAAAAACTTGCGGTCAGCTCAACCAAGTCCATGACCGGGCATTTACTCGGCGGCGCAGGCGGCCTCGAAGCAGGCATCAGCGTGCTGGCGCTTCGCGATCAGGTGCTGCCTCCTACGATCAATCAGGAGACGCCCGATCCGGAATGCGATCTTGATTACATTCCGAATCACATGCGTAAGGCTGCCGTGCAGCACGCGCTTTCCAATTCATTCGGGTTTGGCGGGACCAACGCCGCGCTGCTCTTCAAACGCTGGGATTCCCGCTAGGACGAAGAAAAAGTTTGTGCGGAGTTCGCCGCGATTTTGTAGCGCCACCCTTCCGGTTGGCATTGTGCGATCACCCCGTGCCCGCCTGAAGGCGGGCGCTACAGAAGCAGCAGAAACCCAACAGCAGAGCAGCGTTACAAGAGGTACGGATGAAGATTGTCGTTTGCATCAAGCAAGTGCCCGCCAAGGACGCTCCTCTGGCCATTACCGACGCAGGCTGGATTCG
>Ga0182024_10018067_pt1 | contig 13166 bp, 10 predicted proteins | sample P32metaG_FD_120480 | JGI IMG/M metagenome (GOLD analysis project Ga0182024, IMG submission 120480) | Permafrost microbial communities from Stordalen Mire, Sweden - P3-2 metaG (Illumina Assembly) | ecosystem: Environmental > Terrestrial > Soil > Wetlands > Permafrost | place: Sweden: Stordalen...
CCCACGGTCCCCGACTGCGACACGGCCGTGACGTCCCAGCCCTTCGGCAAGAGCACGGTGTTTCTCAGCCCGTGGAGCGTGCGGGTGAACACCAAATCCCCGTTCGTAAGTTTGTAGCTGCCGTCGTTGATGGTTCCGGTGATCCGGAGGTGCGCGCTCTGGGTGTCGACCGTGATGGGCACTTCGAGCGGCACGCTCATGCCGCCGCCAGCCTTGGCGGCCGTGAGGACCTTGGCCGTGTCGAGGTCGATCACCTTGAGGGCCGCGAGCTTGAGATAGCTCAGCGAATCGAGCCTGGCGGCGGTGCCCTTGCGGTAGTCGCTGTACGTCTGGTCGATATGGATGGTGCCGGTCTCTGGTGCGTCCAGATCGTAGAGCGTCTTGATGTCGTCGAAGAACATGTCCGTGTATGGGGTCGGCGGGAAGACCGCGGTCGTCTTGCGCGCGTGGATCGTGACCGGATTGCTCTGGCCGCTCGGGTTCGCGAACGCGAGCCGCAACTGACCCGAGGCCGTCGTCGACATCTGCGCCGCGACGTTCGACGAGAGGAAGGCGAAGCCCTTGGGCAGCAGGACCGCGAGGCGATAGCCGCTGAGGCTACGCACCCAGACGATGTCGTCGCCGTTCATCATGTACGTGCGGTCGTCTTTGTACGTCTTGAAGATCAGCACCCGGCCGATGCCGCCCTCGGGGACGGGCGCCGTGAACTTCGCGTGGATGGAGTGCGTCTGCGGGTCGTTCGGGTCAGGCCCGTACGTGAACTCGAGCGGTTTGCCGGTGCGCGGATCGAACACCTGAATGTCCGACCCCTCGCTCCCGCCACGGGTCGCGTTCACCAGCTCGGTCGCGCCGGCGCGGGACTCTTCCGGCAGATAGCGGATGCGGAAGGACTCCGATCCCGGCGCGAGGATCTCGTACTCGGTGTACGCCTCCTGCGTGAACAGGCTGCGCACAGGTGCCGTCGGCCGCAGCGACCCGTCAGGATTCGTGCCGCCTGGAAACTGGCCGCGGCCTCCCTGACCGCGCCCGGGGGGCTGCCCTGCAGGCGGCGCCTGCCCCTGCGGCTGCTGGGCGACCAGCCACACGGGAGCGGCGGCAAGTGAGACGACGAGACCAAGGCCAATGGCGAGGCGGGAAGGGGTCAGCATGCGCGCATCTTACCGATCGCCGCGAGCCGGGGCAATGAGCGAATGGGTATACGATGCCCGCGGCTTGATGCTCGAGAGGGAGGGAGACATGACACGACGCCTCGCCTGGCTCATCGCGCTTGCGGTGGTGCCGACGCTCGCGGCGCAACAGGCCGCGCCGAAGCCGGCCGCGCCCCAGCTCGCCTTTGATTCCGTGGTCGATCCGTTGAAGCTGCCGGCGGACATGAACCTCGGCGAGGTCGCTGGCGTCGCCGTGAACTCGAAGGGCCACATCTTCATCTTCGACCGCGCGGCGCGCACGCGGCTCCTCGAGTTCGATCGCACGGGCGTCTTCATTCGCGAGATTGGCAAGGACCTCTACGGCTTCTATCAGGCGCATGTCGTCCGCATCGACAAGGACGACAACATCTGGTGCGTGGACGAGGGCACCAACACCGTGATCAAGTTCAATCCCGCCGGTCACGTGCAGATGGTGCTCGGGCGGAAGTGGGAGCTGGTCGATGGCCCCCCTGCGCAGCCTTCGCCGAATGCGCCGCCGCCGCGCGCGCGCGACAACTACTTCAATCGACCGACGGACGTCGCCTGGGATGCGGCCGGCAACGTCTTCGTGAGCGACGGCTACAACAACTCGCGCGTCGCCAAATTCGACAAGGACGGCAACTGGATCAAGTCGTGGGGCGAGCGCGGCAACGGGCCCGGTCAGTTCAACATCCCCCACACGATCGCGACCGACGCCGCCGGGCAGGTGTACGTTGGCGATCGCACGAACCGGCGCATCCAGGTGTTCACGGGCGATGGCACGTTCGTAAGGCAGTTCGGCGACATCGGGCAGCCCTGGGCGATCTGCATCACGCCGCCGCCGACGCAGGTGATCTTCAGCTCGGACGCCGACTCCGGGCGCATCTTCAAACTGGGCCTGGACGGCACGCTCCTCGGCTGGTTCGGCTCGTTCGGCAAACAACTCAAGCAGTTCGGATGGATCCACGAGATCTCGTGTCCGTCCGACCACGAACTCTACGTCGGCGAACTGCTGAACTGGCGCATACAAAAGCTCCTGATCCAACCCGGCCGCTAGTCATGTAATCGGGACACTCGCCCGGCGCCCGCAGCTGATCTGGCCGGTCAGCGCTGGCACGGAACGTGAACTCAATGAGGGTGATCCGCCTGTAGCGGGCGCCGTACCTGCCGATACAAGCGGAGAGGGAGGCGAGTCATGTCTTACGAGCCGTGGTTGGCCGTGACGAACGCTCAGGCTCTGCGTTTCTTCTACGAGCGCCTCCGTGAAGTCGTCCACGAACGTGCCGCCGACGCAGCGGACGACGAGCTCTTGTACAACGCGAGCGTGCTCGCGCACTTCGCGACGACGTCCACGGTGTCGACCACGGACTTTCCGCCGAGCCCGGTCAACCTGTCCACCGTCTTCGACGTCTTCGTGCTCGATCGCAGCCAGCACGTGGACCCCGATCTCATGGAAGCGGCCGGATCGCAGTGCCTGATGCTGACCGGTTTCTTCCAGGACCAACAAAGCCATCGCCACAACGTCGACTGGTTTGCCGACCTCGGCGCGGACTTCTACGAGTCGGCGGCGCACCTCAGTCGCGATCCGTCCCGGGGCCGAATCATGGGCGCGATGGCAGCGCATTTCAGCTTCTGGCGCCGCCAGCAACGGCGATTGGCGGCCGAACTGCGCGATGAGCCGCGGTTGATTCACGTGCCGAAGACGGAAGAAGGCTTGGAGGCGTGAAGGCATTCACGCCTCCAAGCCTCCTTTTCAGCTATCATGCGCGCTTGGAACCGACCCTAGCCGATCTTCAGGTTCAGATCGATCAACTGAGTGTGGCCGTGCAGCGCGAGCGCGCGGCTCCCGGGTCGCCGGAAGCGCTCGATCAGCTCACGGAGCTGGCGGAGCGGTGCCGCGCGATCTTGAAGCGCTGGACGGACATGGACGATCGCCACGCCGAGGCCATCGTCGAGGTCGAAGCGCGGCTGGGCGAGTGGAGCGCGATCGAGAGCCGGCTCGAGCGCGAATCGGCCGATCGCATGCGCGCGCTCGAGCACGCGATCGAGCGCGAATGGAAAGCGCTGAAGGACATCCACGAAGCGCCGGCACAGCAGCTCCGCGACCAGGCCACGGCGCTCAGCGAGACATCCGTCGCCGCCGCGAACCTGTCGCTTCGCGCCTTTGAACGCACGGAAGCGCGCCTCGCGGCGCTCGAAGCCGACCTGCACGCCCGCCTCGACCACCTGTCGCACGACCTCCAGGCCGCGGTGATCGAGATCCGGCGCGACAGCGACCGGTCGCCGTCCTTGGCGGCGCCGGTCGCGCCGTTTCCCCTCGAAGGCGTCATGCGGATTCACGAAGAGCATCGAGACGATCCCGACGCGGCGGATCGTCCCGCCCCGCCGCATCCGGACGCCCCGCAAACGTTCGACGTGGGCACGGCTCACGCCGACCGGCCGGCGGGCGCGTTCCCCGAAACGGCCGCAGCCTGGTCGGATCGGCTGGCCTCTCTCGAGCGGGAGTTGACGAGCGAGCGCAACGATGTCCGCGATGCCGCGGCGCGCACGGACAGGTTGAGCCGCAATTCGCTCGTGACCGCGATCGTTGCCGGCGTGCTGATTGTCGTGTCCGCCGTGCTCGGCTACCGGCTGGAACAGAACGTGACCACGCGCCTCGACGAGGCCTCCGCGCGCGTGAACGCCGCGGAGCATCAGGCCCAGACGGCGTCCGATGCCGCCAGTCGACAGGTGGCGGCGGCCCGCGTGGACGCGGATCGTCAGATCGCGGAGGCACGCGAAACGGCCCGACGTGCCGAGGTGATGAGCGCTGTGCTCGCCGCGCCCGATGTGCTGCGGATGAACCTCGAGGGATCGGATGAGACGGGCCGAGCTGCCGCCCAGGTGCTGTTCAGCCGATCTGCCGGCATCGTCGTGAGTGCCTCCCACCTGTCCGCGCTGGCGGCGGGCGCCGCGTATGAGGTGTGGCTCGTCGGCGCGGGTGGCCCGGCCAGCGCCGGGTTCCTGGTGCCGGACGCCTCGGGACGGGCGGCCCTCGTGATCGACCCCGTGCCTGACGTGCCGCGCCCGGTCACGGGCCTGATGGTGACGATCGAACCCGCGGGCGGGAAGGCGGCGGCGCCCTCCGGTCCGGTCGTGCTCACGCGCTCGCCGCAGTAGTCGGCGCGGATCGCGCTAGGATGAAGGTCGAATGAGCGTCACGCTCGACCAGATTCTGACGCTCACGGGGCGCCTCGACGACGCCTCCGGCTTCGACTCGGCCCGCGAGCGCTTCCGGCGTTTCCTCCTCGACCATGTCCGCGAGCCCGCGACGGCGCGGGTGCTCATCGATGAATGCCGGCACGCGCTCGGCGACACGCATCGCCGCGCACTCCAGGATCTGGTCGTGCTGCTTGGACGATTCATGGGCTTCCATGCCCGTTTCGGATCTTCACCTCGGGCCCCCGCAGAGTGTGCCTGCGGCGAATGGCAGGCGCCCACGCTGCACGTTCTCGTCGATGTGCGCGCCCACCCAACCGACAGGACCAGCCTCTCCGCGCTTGGCCAGGCGGTGACGGCGGCGTCAACCGCCCCGACAGGGCCGCACAGACCCATCATCGGCCTGTGCGTCTTGACCTCGGCGGTGGCTGGGCGGCCGGCGCTCGAGTCCACCAGCGGCCCGTCCGGGTCGGTCGCCGTCGTGTCCCTGAGCGCCCTCCTGTCGGTGACCGCGCTCTCCTCCGCTGGCCTGGCTACGCATGACGACGTCGTGCGGCTCTTGACCTCGAGCGCGCCGCTCGGCTTCATCATGGAATTACTGAATCGGTGCGTGGGCGATCGGGCGTTGCTCGCCCCCGGCGCCGGTGCCCGGATTCTGAGCACCGGGTATTGGATTGTGCGCGTGTCGGCCGACCGGGGCACGACGCCAGAAGAGTTCGTGGAAGTCGTCGTCGGCAAGCGCCATGTCCTCGGTCTCGCGGGCGATCGCGCCACGAACGATGCCGTCCAGCCAGGCGACCGGATTTGCCTTTCAATAGCCGGTAGGGGCGTCGTCGGGCACGGGCGGGTGGCCGCGCTCGATGCGAGCCATCCCGGCATTCGGGACGCCCACCGGTTCCGACACCTGTGGCGACTCGAGGATCTGCACGTCTACTTGACGGCGCCCGTGCCCGTGGACGTCGAGACGGAATTGCGCCTGCGCGCGGCAGGCGATCCGGGGCGCGACGGCCAGACGATCGTCAGCATCTCTCGCGAGAGCTTCGATGCGATGACGTCAGCGTCGGACGACGGCCCGGCGACGGCCCGAATCGACGGACTGCGGGCCTGAGAGCGTCTTCCAGTTCGGTGGCGCGTGGCGACGGGCTCAGGGGCCGCTCCATTCGCCCGTCGCCGCGCGCCACCGAACTGAAAGACGCTCTAATGGGGTGTGAGGGATACCGAGATCTGTTTCTGGAACTTGACGTTCTGGCCCGCCAGCTGCGCCGGTTTGAAGGTCCAGTCTTTCGCCGCCGCGAGAAGGAGCGGGTCGTACGCGATGTTTACCGGCACGATCATCGCGGCCGACTCGACATGTCCCGAGGCGTCGATGACGAGGCGAAGCAGACCGTGGTACTCATGGTTGAACGCCGCGCTTGGCGGACGCCATGTCGGATACGGTGCCGAGATGGTGACCGGCGGTGTGACCGTCGTGTCGTCGTCGGTGTAAATCTTGGCGCTCGGATCGGCCGTCGGTTCTGGGGGCGTGGTGGGGGGTGCCGGCTGAGCCGCGGGCGCCGGTGGCGGTCCGGCGGCGTTGGCGGCGGCCGTGGCACCGGCGTCGGCCAGCTTCGCAAATCCTTCGGCCAGCAACCGCAAGTCGGCGAGGGTCGATGTCGAGTCCGCCAGATCCTCGTCGTCGAGAATGGCCAGCAGGTCCTTGAACTCCGCCGACGAGGCCGCGTACTGCTGCTGCTCGAAGTCGGTCTTGGCCTTCGTGTAGAGGTCGCGCGCCGTGTTCGGCAGGAGCCGCTTCCTGGTGTCGCGATACATGGTGATCAGCCGGGGCGAGACGTCCGTGTCGGACATCTTGAACAGGGGCTGGCGGGTCACCAAGTCCTCGAGCGAGCGTTCGGCCTCAGCGGACCGGCCGAGCGCGAGCAGGCACAGCGCCCGGTACTCGTCGACCTCGCCGACCATCGTGTCGACCGGAGTCGCGGCCAGTCGATTCAGCGCGTCTTCGTAGTTGCCGGCGGCATAGGCCGCTCGCGCGGCTGCGAGGTCGGTGGTTCCCGGAGCCGCACTCGTCTGCGGAGCGCCAGAGAGCGCCCACAGGGCCACCGCCACTAGAGCAGGAATCATCGCTTGTTGAGGTCCACGACAAGGCGGACTGGCCCCTTTGCCGTGACGAGAATGCTTTGTCGGCGGTCACCGAGTTGCGGATTCCGCAACTCGACGTCGTGGGTGCCGAGCGGCACGTCGACGTTCGCGATGGGCGTCGTTCCGAGATCGCGACCATCGAGTGAGACCGTGGCCCACGGCAGTGCGTTAATCGACACGGACCCGTTGGGCACGCTGACGGTGGTAATCCCGGTCTTCCCCGCCTGCACGTCGACGCGGACGGGCGCCTGGAAGCCAAGGGCGGCGCTCGAGACGATCAGGTCGTGTCGGCCGGCGGGCAGCATCAGCCGCGCGGCGGTCGTCGTGCCGATGACGACGCCACCTTCGAGTACCTGCAGTTCCACCGGTGAGGCGAGGGTCACCCAGCCCCCGCCCGATCCTGGCGCCGGCAGAGCCGCCATGACGGCCGCCGTCGTGCCTGCGCCGACGTTCACGGTTCGGCTCATCGAGGATGACCCGCTCGAGATGGTCACCTCATGAGCACCGGGGGCGACCGGCAGCGTAAGGGGCGTCACGCCGGAAGGCTTGCCGTCAATGGTCACTCGGGCGCCAGCCGGGTCCGACGTGACGTCGACCGCGGTGGCGGCGGCCGCAGACCCGCCAGCTGGTCCGGGGTCTGTCGACGGGACAGCCGTGGGAGCCGGCTCGACGCGAATGGACTTCGTGCTCGAGGCGACATTGAGCCGGAGCGGCGTCACGCCAGCCGGCTTGCCGTCGACCACCACCTCTGTGCCAAGTTGAGGCGAATCGACCAGCAGTGTCGTCGGGGTGGGGGCAGGCGCGTGACGAGCCGACGCCCGGGCGGAGAGGGCCGCGATGACCACGGTCTGAAGCGCGACGACCACGACGAGCCCCGGCACGACCCACCGAGCCGTCGGTCGGCGAATCGCATCGACCGGCCCTCCCAGCGTGGAGGCCACGCGGCTCGCGAGAGCCAGCGACGCGCCGGGCTCGTGCGCGACCGGCGTCGACGAGGCGGTGGCTGCCTTGGGCGATCCCCTCGGTCGAAGCCTCGTCACCGTCGCGGCCGCGCGGCCGAAGGCCGACTTGGGGGCGCGAGGGGCGGCCTCGATTGGCCGCTCCGACTCCGGGTCGCGCGGCAGGGCGATGGGGGGTGCCGGCTTCAGCTCGGGTTGTTCGTCGGGAGGACTGTGAAGGGCCTCGTGTGCCTCGGTCGCGGTCGCGAAACTGCCTCCCTCGAGCCTGAGCGCCCGTTCGAGCCAATGACGGAGCCGAGCCGAGATGGGGGAGCGAGTCATGCTCGGTCGGCAGGCCTCGGCCACCAGCTTCGCGGCTTGCCGTGGGTCGTCGTTCAGGTTGATTCGGCGTCCGAGCGTGACCGAGAGCGCCAGGTAGGCGAGCTGGAAAACGTCGGTCCGACTGTCGAAGACGGCCTGGCTGCCGCCTGGCATGGGCACGCCCAAGGCGGTCCTTGTGCGGCTCGGGGTCCAACAGAGCGTGGCCAGGGCCGATCCGAGCACGTGCTCGACGACCACGAGCCGGCCCGTCTCGGTGATCACGATCCGGTCCGCGTTGATCGCGCCGTGCGCGATGCCCATCCCGTGCCGCTCGAGCGCCGCGATGAAGTCCGTGAGCTGCCGAAGGAGTTCCATCGCGTAGGATGGGCCGCGCGCCTGGCCGAACGCGTCCGACAGCCGGCGCCCGGTCACCTGGTTCGAGACGAGCGCCAGGCCATCGCCGATCCCCAGCCACTGAGTCGAACGAATTGTCCCGGCGGACGGATGGTTGAACGTCGCGAGCTCCTCAATGCGGTGCCGCAGCGCCCGCTCGAACGTCGGCGACTGGCTGAAGGGCCGCGGAAACCGCAACAGCTCCAACGGCAGCGCCGACGAGTTGTCGAACATCAGCAGCCGGTCGCCGAGGCCGTCCGACAAGCCGGGCGTGTACCAACTCGCGACGCCGGTACGCGCCGCAGCCGCTGGACCAGGGCTCTCGGCTAGCGACTCACGAGCGATCGTCATGCTGGGGTGCGCGATTCCCATTGTCCACAATGGTACCGATCAGTCAAGACAGATCGACGTCGGCTGACCCCGTGACGGCGTCGAACTACGCCACCCGGATGACCGCGTAGCTCCGCCTGCCCTTGCGCAGCAGCAGAAACTGGCCGAAAAGCAGGTCGCTCGTCCCGGCTGATCGGCTGACCTCGGTGACTCGCACGTTGTTCAGATACACGCCGCCGCCCTCGACGTCGCGTCGGGCCTGACCCTTCGAGGCCGAGAGACCGGCCGCGACCAACGCATCCGGGAGCGGCAGGCCGGCGCCCGCCATTTGGGAGGCCGGGACCGTCGTCGTCGGCACTTCGCCGACGACGTCGTGGAACGTGGTCTCGGTCACGCCGTCGAGCGGGCCGCCGAACAGGATCTCGCTGGCCCTGACGGCGCCCTCGAACGCGTCCTTCCCGTGCACGAGAGTCGTCATCTCTCGAGCCAGGGCTTTCTGGGCCGCGCGCGACTCGGGCTCGGCGGCTGTCGCCTGCTCGAGGACCGCGATGTCGGGTTGGGGCAGGAACGTCAGCGATTTCAGTAGCGCGCCGACGGTCGCATCCTCGCTATTCACAAAGAATTGGTAGAAGCGGTAGGGCGAGGTCCGCTGCGGATCGAGCCACACGGTGCCCGTCGCGGTCTTGCCGTACTTCGTGCCGTCGGCCTTCGTCAGCAACGGCAACACCAGGCCCCACACGGTGGCGCCCAGCTTCTTGCGAATCAGTTCGGCGCCGACCACGATGTTGCCCCACTGGTCGGTCGCGCCGATCTGCAGGTCGCAGTTGAACGTCTTCTTCAGGTGGTAGAAGTCGAAGCCCTGGAGCAGCATGTAGCTGAACTCGGCGAAACTGATGCCGGCGGAGCGGTCCTCCATGCGCGATCGGACGGAGTCCTTCGCGACCATCCCGTTCACGGTGATGTGCTTGCCGATGTCGCGGAGGAAGTCGAGGATCGAGAGGGGCTGCGTCCAGTCGTAGTTGTTCACGAGCCGCGCCGGATGAGTCTTGGCCTCGAAGTCGAGAAACCTGGCGAGTTGTGGTTTGATGCGCTCGAGGTTGTGCGCGAGCTGATCGGGCGTGAGCAGGTTGCGCTCGTCGGACTTGCCGGACGGGTCCCCAATCATGCCCGTGGCGCCCCCGGCGAGGGCGATCGGCAGGTGCCCCTGCATCTGGAAGCGCCGCAGGGCGAGCAGTGGGACGAGGTTCCCGACGTGGAGGGAGTCGGCGGTCGGGTCGAAGCCGCAGTAGAGCGTGATGGGACGCTCCGCCAGGCGCGCCGTCAGGGCCGGGCGATCGGTGCAGTCGGCGTAGAGTCCGCGCCAGTCGAGTTCGTCGAAGATCGAAGCGTGCGGCATGTCGGCAGGAGAGTGTACTTGAGAGAGGGCCTCGAAGCCTCGAAGGCTGGAAGCATTCACGCCTTCACGCGTGCGAGCCTTCAAGCCTAGACGCAGTGACTTGCGCGGCGAGCTGCTAGTGCATTAGCATTTGCGACACCTCCGTGGCAAAAGCAGAACTCGCTGATGCCCTCGGCCGACGCGAGCGGCAGATCATGAACGTGATTCACCGGCTCGGCGCCGCGTCCGTCGCAGACGTACGCAAGGCCCTCCCCGACCCGCCCACGTACTCGGCGGTGCGTGGCATGCTCCGCTTGCTCGAGGACAAGGGGCACGTCGCCCACCACGCCGACGGGCTACGCTACGTCTACACGCCTACGGTGAGCCGCACGGTCGCCCGACGATCCGCCCTGCGTCATCTCGTGAACACGTTCTTCGCCGGTTCGGCCGCCGACGCCGCCGCGAGCCTGCTCGAGCTGCCGGACGCGGCGCTGTCGGACGCCGACGTCCGGCGCTTCGCCGAGATCATCCGCAAGTCCCGGGCCGAGGGCCGCTGACATGACATCGGTCGACCGGATGGCCGAGGCGATCGTCGGCGCGCTCGAGTCGGCGGCGAGGGGAGCCGCGACGATTCGGACGGATCGGGAGCGCAACCGCGCGATGGCGGCCCTGGCGAATCGCCGGGCAGGACCGATGAAGACGGAGCGCGAAGGTCTTCGCGCCGGGCGCCGCGGGTTGATGACCCCGTCGTCGGGGCCGCAAGGACTTTCTATGAGGCTACGGCGGTGACGCCAATGAGATCTGGCGTGGCGGAGGCTCTCCGGCCGGATCCCGTGTGGTCGTCCCAGCCGACCACGCGGTTGCGTCCGTCCCCTTTCGCCTGATACAAGGCCGCGTCGGCGGCGTGAAGCAGAGCCACCTCGTCGTATCCAGCGACGGTCGTTGACGCAAGTCCGACGCTGACGGTCAGCGCGATCCGCCGGTCGCCGATCGTGACCGGCTGCTCGGCGACAGCCCTCCGGCAGCGCTCGGCGACCCCGGCCATGGCGGCAGCCTCAGGGCTCGCGACGACCATCATGAATTCCTCGCCGCCGTAGCGTCCGAGGTAATCGTAATCGCGCAGTATCGTCCGCATCCGGTCCGCGGCTTGCCGGAGGACGATGTCGCCAGCCGCGTGTCCGTATGTGTCGTTGATCGCCTTGAAGTGGTCGAGGTCTATCATCGCGACCCCGACGTGCGTCGACTCGCGCCTGGCGCGGTGCAGCTCCTTGTCGAGTCGGTCGAGGATCGTCCGGCGATTCCAGAGCCCGGTGAGATCGTCGTGCGCGGCCAGCCGCTCCAGGGCCTTCTGGGCCTCCAGCAGGCCTTCCTGCAGGAGGATCACGCGCTCGCCGGATCGCAGCCGGGCGCGAAGCTCCACGACATCGAGCGGCTTGGTCAGGAAGTCGTCGGCCTCGGCCGCGAGGCCGGCGACGAGGTCCTCACGCCGGTTATGCGACGTCAGGAGGATGATGTAAACGTACGGCGCCTGGCGTCGACGGACTGCGCGACAGACGGCGAGGCCATCGGCGCCCGGCATCATCCAATCGAGCACCGCGAGCCGCGGCCCGTCCGGCGTGAGCAGCGCCGCGATTGCGTCCATGCCATCGGCGACGGAGAGCACCGAGTGACCCAGTCGAGCGAGCGTGGCTTCGAGAAGCCGCCGGGACACCGGGTCGTCGTCGGCGATGAGAATCCTCATGCCGCGCGTTCTCCCGCCAACGCCGCCAGTCCCGCCTCGATGCGACTGACTTCGCGCACAAGGGCTGGCATATGGTCCCTCATGTCGGCCAAGACGCCGTCGCGGCCGGCGATTTCAAGGGTGAGGGCAAGCTCGGACGCCGTCGTCGCGCCGAAGCTCCCGACCGAGCCGCGGAGCGTGTGCGCCGCGTGCTCGACGCCCTTCGCGTCGCCTGCGCGCAGACTCTGCCTGATGAGGCCCAGGAGCCGCGGCGACTCTTGCCGGAAGATCGCGAGGAGCTCGCGCAGCAACTCACGATCCCCGCCGACCCGGGCGAGCACATCGTCCGGATCGAACGGCGGCTCGGGCGCATCGGCGCCGTGTGCGACGGTGGCCGAGGCCGCCGACGGCTGCTCGGCGGCGCCCGTCACTTGGTCGATGAGGGTGAGGAGCTCAGCTGTTCGAATCGGCTTCGACAGGTACGCGTCCATGCCGGCGGCCAGACACCGCTCGCGGTCGCCCTTCATGGCGTGCGCCGTGAGCGCGACGATGGGGAGGTGCCGCCCGGTGCCCAGTTCGGTGTTCCGGATCGCAGCCGTCGCCTCGAGGCCGTCCAGTTCGGGCATCTGCAGATCCATCAGCACGACGCCGAACGGCTCGGTCCCGGCGGACGCCACGGCTTCAACCGCGGATCGCCCGTTGTCGACGGTGACCACGGCATGACCGCGCTTCTCGAGGAGCGCGGTCACGAGGCGCCGGTTGATCGGATTGTCCTCGGCGAGCAGCACGCGAGCGCGAGCGCCGCCACGCATCGACGCGTCCGGTCCGGCCTGGGCGACGGCCGTGACTTCGTCCGGCCGATCGGGCGCCGCGAGCGCGGCGAGCAGCGCCTTCTGCAGCACCGACTGGCGCACCGGCTTGGTGAGCGACGCCGCGACGCCCAGTTCGGCGAACTGCAGCGCATCGCCGGCCTGGCCGACCGATGACAGGATCATGATCGCGACATTGTTGAACTCGGGAAGCTGCCGAATCCGCTGCACCACCTGGAGCCCATTCATGCCGGGCATCTGATAGTCGAGCAGCACGGCGACGAACGGCTCTCGGCTCCGGAGCGACGACTGCAGCGCCTTGATGGCCCAGTCGCCGCTGTCGACGACGGTGGGCCGCAGGCCCCATCCGATCAGCACGTCGCGAAGGATCCACTGGTTGGTGGCGTTGTCGTCGACCACGAGAATCGGCAGCCCCTTGAGCTCCGCGAGCTGGCGCGGCGTGATCCTGGCCTCGGTGTTCGGTCGAACGGCGAAGGGCAGCGTGACGTGAAACTCGCTGCCGGTGCCGACTTCGCTCTCGACCCAGATCCGGCCGTTCATCAGTCCGGCCAGTTGGGACGCGATCGCCAGACCGAGGCCCGTGCCGCCGTACTTCCGCGTGGTCGACGTGTCGGCCTGGGTGAAGGTCTCGAAGATATGCGCGCGTTTTTCGGGCGGGATGCCGATGCCCGTATCGCGCACCGAGAAGTGTAGCTCGGCCTGGGTGCCGTCGAGTCGCTCGCGGGTGATGTGCAGGACGACCTCGCCCTTCTCGGTGAA
>Ga0182024_10018068_pt1 | contig 13165 bp, 16 predicted proteins | sample P32metaG_FD_120480 | JGI IMG/M metagenome (GOLD analysis project Ga0182024, IMG submission 120480) | Permafrost microbial communities from Stordalen Mire, Sweden - P3-2 metaG (Illumina Assembly) | ecosystem: Environmental > Terrestrial > Soil > Wetlands > Permafrost | place: Sweden: Stordalen...
CCCAAGACTCGATGCGCCGCCATTGCTCGTCCGTGAGATCGGTCGGATATGAATTCCTTTTCATGCCGCATAACTTACACCCTCACCCGACCTTGACCCAACAGCACTTTTTAGACACGCTCTGAGGGTCCATGAACCGTTCGCTGCTCGATCACGAGAGGATGTCGCGCCAAAGTCCGATATAAGAGAAGACCACTGACTGCAAACAGGTACGCAAATACGTTATACGGGATCGCGAAGGTCGACGGTCAAAAAGGCGCTTTATCAGCACTGGCCTAGTAGCGATATTGCTGCACGGGCTTTTAGTGGCCACCACTGCGGAAATTGGGTTCGCTCGCGAGAGTGAAGATAACCAATTCTTCGCCTGTGACCGTGCTTATGTCGTGGTGCAGGCTCAGCACTTTGACCTCTGTAACCTGTTCGACCATAGCTTCCATCACCGGACGCGCCGTTTCGACTAAATGCGTCCGAACCTGCTTCAGCAGATCCCTTCCCTTGTCGGCTGATAAGGACGTTACTAGTTGTTGCTCCGCGGCCGTCAACACACCGCGTAGCCGAACCACCAGAAGATCACCAAGTAGGTGGGCATGAATTGATTTGGGGCCTCGGCCCATATATTGCTGTTCAAACCGAGTAATTCCTTCGCAGATTGCCGCTTCAATTTCACCTTGGGTTTTCATGACAACCTCGGATCGGTTGAGATGAGAGAACTAGATCCATTCTGCTGGGCTGCTGATCGAACTATTAGATTGATCAATTCGAGCGTGGCTGAACTTCCGAATCCAATGAGGTGTGATCGTGCTTCAAGGTTTTATTTATCCAGTCGACCGGAATTATACAACGATTCAATACCGTCGGACATAGACCACTTTTGGCTTGTCTCTATGCCTGTGATGCTGTTTGCAGCTCGGTGCAATTCAACTTGCGGAGCGAATAATAGAGATCAGAATCGGCCGTTCGGGAACAGAAACGACATTGCATTCTGACGTCCAAGTCCTATACTTGATTGGACGTGTCGGAAGACTAGATAAACAGCAACCGGAATATGCCGGGGGCTGGTTAAAGCGTATGCCGACGTAGCGACTGCTGTAGGGCACTTCGCTACGTCGGTTTTTGTTGATCTGGCGCGATCGCGCGGCGCGCCCAATCTTTCGAATCGATTCGGTCGAAAAACCCCGAGTTCCATTCGAGCATGGTGCAAACTTTTTCAAATACGGCCGAATATTTGTCGCGGCAGCATGCGCCCCAGAAATCGTCTCTCAGCCAACTGAAATTTGGCTCCGACGACACTTTCTATCGAGAACTTTGCCTCCGAGTCGATGATTACTTCGATCGAACCCAAAAAAGCCGTCGCGATTGCCCGCGAATGTATTTGAAGACCGCGACGGTGCTCATGTGGTTCTTGTCGTCGTACGTGCTGTTGGTATTCATGGCGAGTACGTGGTGGGAAGCTGTGCCACTATCGATTTCTTTGGCGCTCTCGATGGCAGCAATCGGATTTAACATCCAGCACGACGGTTCCCATGGGGCTTACTCGAAACATCCTTGGATCAACAAGTTGATGTCACTGACGTTGGATCTGCTCGGAGGCAGTTCGTACGGTTGGGCTTGCAAACACAACATCGTCCATCACACTTATGCCAACATTACCGGCCACGACGATGATATTGACATCGGCAATCTTGGGCGGCTTTCGCCGCATCAGCGACGATTTGCATTTCATCGCTGGCAACATATTTACTTATGGCTGTTGTACGGTTTTGTAACGGTCAAATGGCAATTTTACGACGACTTTCGTGATGTGATTAATGGCCGGTTCGGCGGGCGACGACATACACGGCCGAAAGGCTGGGACTTGGCGACTTTCGTCGGCGGCAAAATACTGTTCTTCTCGTTAGCAATCGGAATCCCGCTGTTGGCGCATTCTGTTTGGACTGTTCTGGCGTTTTATTTAGCCGTCTCGTTCGTGCAGGGGGTCGTGATGAGTATGGCTTTCCAGCTGCCGCACTGCGCGGAAAATGCAGCATTCCCCCTTCCACAACCAGAGACTGGCCGAATGGAAACGCCGTGGGCGGTGCATCAAGTTCAGACCACGGTAAACTATGCTCGCGGCAATCGATTACTTTCCTGGTTTGTGGGTGGTTTGAATTTTCAAATCGAACACCATTTATTCCCCAGAGTGTGTCACGTTCACTACGCCGCTATCGCACCACTGGTGGAACAAACATGTGCGGAGTTCGGAGTCAACTATCAAGCCAACGAGACGTTTCGGTCAGCTATTGCGTCGCATTTTCGCTGGTTGCGGAAAATGGGGATGGATAGCGCAGTGTAAGGAAGGATAGCATCAACGAGCAAAGGCCCGGTTTTGGAGACAGAACAGGGTTAATCGCTCCATTTACGAGAATAAAGAAGATATATCGATCGCAAAGCGACAATCGTCATTGCTTTGTCACGGCAAGAGCGTATTCTACATGCTGAGAAGTGTCCAAATGAACAGTTTCGACCCGGCTCCGCTGAATCGATTCAGTTTCGGATGACTAGATAAAGAGCGACCCGCAGCGCCGGGAAGCTTGTTAACAAGTATACCGACGTGATCGATCGCCTTCGGGTGATCGATCACGTCGTTTTTTTGCCCTTATGGATGGTATTTTGTTTCGCCAGCAAGTGTGAACGCAATGCAACAGCCCAATCAAGCCCATTCGAACGTAGCGCAGCAGATCGGCGAAGCGGCACTGGCATTTTCACCAGAAGCGAACAGGTCACGCACCCAAATCAGTTTCGGTCGTTCTCGGTGAAGAAACGGTTGCGATCACGCTGCATGGCGCACTTTCGCCGGCCGAGCAAGTGCTGGCCAAAAGTCAAGCTGGAGTCGCCCAGGAGCGTGAGTTTCATCGCGAATTGTTTATCAATTCAGCAGCGCCATTGCGGCAGGAGATCCAACGAATCACTGGAGTAGAAGTGCGGGAAGCCGTCGCGGAAGTCGAGCCATCAATCGGCAGCGCAGTGCAGGTGTTCACCACCGGCTCCATGGTACAGATGTTCCAGCTTGCCTATAGCGTGCCAGCGGACACCTGGAGCGGAAATGCATTCGGTGAACAGTCGTAAATAACGGGTTCAACCGGGTTAAGGCCATCCAGAATCGAGAGATCAATTCGCATTTTTAGAAAGTCGTGCGCTGCGGATTGACTCGCCCATCATTGATTCGGCAATACGGATGTGGCTGCACAAGCGCCACGGGTCATCCGCAGCGCACTTAAAAGTGTTCATTAAGAGGAACAAGCGATTTAGGATTCTGGCGCCTAATGCTCGTTGAAGCTGGCGCGCCTTAACGAGAATTTTTAATAGGAGACTGCACACATGAAACGCATTGCATGTATCGCCTTGATTTCAAGCCTGGTTTTTGCCGGAATCGTCGGTTGTGGCGACAAATCGTCGACGAAAATAGAACCCGAGATTACCACACCCGGCGAAAAGACGACCATCACCACGGAGAAAGATGCCAAGCAGACAGGAGACAATCCACCTCCGGCACGCCCTTAGGAACGTAGGAGGGAGCCCTTCGATTGTGACAAATTAAATTTGCGTGTTTTTTGAGAGGAATTATATATGCCTACCGCGGGTGTGCTCGCGCACCGCATTTGAACCAGCACATTGGAGATAAACACAACAAGGAGTTTCGCCGATCGGCAACGGGTTGCCAATTTCGCGCGGAAACAACACAAGAGGTGAGGAGTGCACGCCATTCGACCATTATTTATTTCGACATACCCGCCCGAAGAGTGCGGACTGGCCACATTTACTCGCGATTCGGCAGATGCAATAGACTTGGCCGCCGGCGAGATGATTTCATCGGTAGCGGCGATCCAGAAAACGCAGCCACTACGCTATCACGATCCGCGCGTCGCTCATGTGATTGATAACGACCGCGAGGATGCTTATGACATTGCTGCCGAAATCGCTAATGACGGCCCATGCGATGTTGTGAGTTTACAGCACGAGTTCGGCCTTTATCCCGGCGAATGGGGTGAACGCATCTTGAAGTTTGTGCATGCTTGTCGCAAGCCGATTGTAACAACCTTTCATACGTTATTGACTGAGCCTGATCCTTGGCCAAGGCACTTGATCCAAAATATCGCGTTCCACAGTCATGGCATTGCCGTGATGACGAAGATCGCGAGCCAGCTCCTGAACGATGTGTATGGCGTGCCCATGCGGAACGTGCGAGTCATTCCTCATGGTGTGCCAGCGGTGCCATTTGAGCGCGACGAGCAGCAAAAAGCGCGATTGGGCTTCACTGGAAGCCAAGTGATCTGTACGTTTGGATTAATCAATCGCGGCAAAGGGTTGGAATACATGATTCAAGCGATGCCCCAGATTGTGGCGGCATGCCCACAAGCCAAGTATTTGATCGTGGGCGCGACGCATCCACAAGTGAAGCGCCAGGAGGGCGAAGTGTACCGCGAAAGTCTGATTGACATGGCAGAAAAACTAGGCATCGGAAAACACGTGCAGTTTATTAATCGCTTCCTCAGCCTCGCGGAACTCCTCGAATACCTTCAGGCGTGTGATGTGTTTGTTACTCCGTACCCGGGAAAAGACCAGATTGCGAGCGGTACTTTGGCGTATGCGTTGTCAGCGGGGCTAGCTGTTGTGAGCACGCCTTATCTGTATGCCAAGGAAGTGCTGGCCGATGGCCGGGGGCTAATGGCGCCATTTGGGGATAGTTCGGCTTTGGCCGATGCGACGATTCGATTTCTGAGCGACGCTGCTTTCCAAATGGAAACTCGGCGCCGAGCTTACGACTATGCCAAACCAATGGCATGGCCCAATGTGGGCCGGCGATATTTGGAATTATTCAGTTGGATTGCGCAAATGAATGATGCAGGTCGAAAACGTTCTTTCGGTACAGTTCTTTCAGCGTTGAATAGAAAAAATCGACCCATCAGCCTTTTGCAAGGAGGCCGGTAATGCCCGTTTATGATTGGATTGTATTCAACCATCTGGATCGAATGACCGATTCGACCGGCTTGATACAACATGCGATTTACAGCGTTCCGCGCCGCGAAAGCGGCTACACGACGGACGACAATGCTCGAGCGTTACGTTTGTGCACGCGCTTGTGGACTCACGACCCGGACAGTCGCATGTTAGACCGAATCACAACATATCTAAGCTTCTTGGAGCACGCACGGTGCCCAGTGCGCGGGTTTCATAACTTTTTAAGTTATCAGCGCGATTGGTTGGATGCCGGGGGCACCGGCGATTGTCAGGGCCAGGCAATCCGTGCGCTAGCAGAAGTGTTAGGCAGCAATTTGCCAGATGGATTTCGCGATTTGGCAAGCGAGTTGATTCAAGGGGTGCTGCCCGCGCTGGCTGAACTTCGGAGTCTGCGCGCACAAGCGTATTTGATATTTGCCAACGGGCATCTGTGGACGGCTGGAATAAAGAATATGATCGGATTGGAATCGATCGCACAGGCAGCGGCCCGGCATCTTGTGGAATGTTACCGTCGCTCCGAACGAACCGATTGGCAGTGGTTTGAATCACGTTTGACGTATGGCAACGCAGTGTTGCCTCATGCTCTGTTCATCGCCGCGCAGCGCTGGCCAGAAGAGGATTTTGCCGATGTGGCCGAATCATCATTCGCTTTCCTCGATCGTGCAACGACTTCGGAAAATGTATTTTGGCCGATCGGCAATAGCGATTGGTACCCTCATGGCGAATACAAGTCACTGTACGATCAGCAACCTGTGGAAGCGGCAACGATGGCCGACGCAGCTTTGGCAGCCTTCAGTCTCTTACGAGATGAAAAATATCTTTCGACCTTCTGTCGTGCGCACGGCTGGTTCCACGGTAGAAATAGCCTTAAAGAGCGCCTTGCTGATTCTGAAACGGGCGCGTGCTTTGATGGTCTTCAAGCGTCAGGGATCAATCGCAATCAGGGAGCGGAATCGACGCTCGCCCATTTATGGACCGAAATCCACAATGTGGAAATCCAACTTGTCGTTGGCGAAACGCGGGAAGCGGTCGCCGAAAGCGATCGGTACGATGCTGTTTTAAAAAGGGTGTCACTTCCCGAGTCAAAAAATGGTCGGCATTAGCGCAAGATTTCAAAACAGTAATTCTTGAATTGATTTACTAGACCAGCGTAACAATTGTTACAGTTTCTCATGCTAACTATTCGCAAGGAGAGGGATTTCCAGATGCTGCGAGAATCGAAAGCGGTTAGTGCTTATGTGGAATTATTCCACAGGCATCCGGCCAACCCAATTCTTACGGCTCAGGATTGGCCGTATCCAGCGCATACTACTTTTAATGCCGGGGCATGCCAGGTAGGTAACGAAACCGTGTTGCTGGTACGTGTGGAAGATCGCCGCGGCCACTCGCATCTGACGGTAGCCAGAAGCAACGACGGCATATCGAACTGGCACATCGACTCCACACCCACCTTCGCACCCGATCCTGTAAACTATTCGGAGGAAGCCTGGGGGGTGGAAGATCCGCGACTGACGTGGGTTGAGGAGCGCAAAGAATGGATTATTGCCTATACTGCTTTCTCCCCCAGCGGACCGCTGGTATCGTTAGCAGCAACGAAAGATTTCATAACGTTTTCTCGACTCGGGCCAGTCATGCCTCCCGAGGATAAAGATGCCGCCGTCTTTCCCCGAAAGTTTGGCAACCGTTATGCAATGATTCATAGGCCGGTCTCCACCGGCAGCTCAGGTGCCCACATTTGGCTTTCATTTTCTCCCGATCTCACGCATTGGGGAGATCATCATATTCTCTTACATGCGCGGCGGGGAGCGTGGTGGGATGCGAACAAAATTGGCCTAAGCCCGCCGCCTCTGGAAACCCCAGAGGGTTGGTTAATCTTGTATCATGGCGTTCGAAATACGGCGGGTGGATGTTTGTATCGCCTTGGTTTAGCGTTGCTCGATTTAGAAGATCCCTGTCGCGTTCTTCGCCGCAGTGACGAGTGGATTTTTGCACCCGAGATGCCCTACGAACGGCAGGGAGACGTCAGCGGCGTGGTGTTTCCCTGTGGCTGGATTTTGGACAAGGCCAACGGCGCGATCCGTATTTATTATGGCGGCGCCGACACTTGCATTGCACTTGCCACTGCCCAACTTTCCGACCTGTTAGCCTATTTGCGAGATTGCCCAGTACCTTCAGGACGGAAGCGTCCAGGAATGACCTTGCTGGAGTAAAAGAGAATGTTACGCTGAGCCCCATCAGAGCGGGCTCAACTAGCGACGTTGTGGTATTTATGGTCGGAAAATATCTTGCTCGCGGCTAATTCTCCAAGCTCAGGCTATGCCGGTCGAAAGGATGCTTAAGCCGATTAGCAGCACCAAACTTCCCCTAATTGAGTTGATGGCTGCCGCCGAATCGTAGCGGCAGCGAATTTTACCTAAGCGAGCGCACGGCCGATCATGTCGCCGGCAGAAAGGATTTTGCCATGCGGATTCGCAATCGCGCCGTAGATTGGTTGCTGGCTTGGGGCGTGATACTGATTTGCCGAGCGCTTTTTCGGACGCTGCGAATCCAATATCTAGTCGGTGCACCGAATACGAATCCCTATTCCAACGATGGGACTGAAGGATTCATCTACTGCGTTTGGCACGATGCCATTGCGTTTCCTATGTTCGCAGGTCGTCATGTGCGAACGGCGGCATTAGTCAGCCGGAACTACGACGGATCGCATCTGGCTGCAGGCTTAAAAATACTGGGCATCAGCCTGGTGCGTGGATCCAGCAGTCGTGGAGGAGCTACCGCAGTTCGAGAGCTGCTTCGCCTCCCTGTAAATACTCATCTAGTGCTCACCCCGGATGGGCCACGCGGACCGCGCCGGCAAGCAAAGTTGGGATTGATATTCCTAGCGTCGCAATCCAAACGTGGTATTGTCCCGACTGCGTTTTCAGCGACGCGCTATTGGAAAATTCCCGGGAAATGGACCGATTTGACAATTCCCAAGCCCTTTACACGAGTTTACGCATTAAGTGGCGTGCCGATCTTTGTAAGGGCTCACGCCACCAGTTCTGAAATGGCCAAAATGCGCGATGAATTGCAAGCGGAAATGGTCCGTTTAGGCGCGCAAGCCGACAAACTTGCGATGCGCTAGCAATGAAATCGTCGATCCGGAGCACGATTTTGCGTTGATTTGAACTGGAACTGCACTAGCTAATTCGTGCGCGTAAGCTATACTATATGCGGTCGGTCTGACGATATGACTCTGGCGCTCTCGGTTTTCAACGGAAACCTTCTGCTGCCGCCTCTCTCGCTATTCCCACCTGGCGGATCAACACACTGGTCCCTTTCGAGCGGCCTGGAAAGTTTTATTGGGCTGCAATCTTGTGCAGTAGGAGTTCTGTTGTGGGCAAGAAACTATATGTCGGTAATTTGAGCTTCGACGTCGACAATGCGAGCTTGGAAACGATGTTCGCGGCTTTTGGCTCCGTTAAAAGCGCTGAGGTAATTCACGACCGAGATACGGGCCGCAGCAAGGGTTTTGGCTTTGTAGAAATGGCCGACGATAGCGCGGCCCAAGACGCCATTCGCGGCTTGAACGAAACACAGCAAGGCGGCCGGGCGCTAACCGTGAACGAAGCCAAGCCGCGTGCACCGCGCACCGGTGGTTTCGGTGGCAATCGCGGAAGTGGCGGCTATCGACATTAATTTTAGGGATGCGCGGTTTGTGGCGATTCGGTCTGCTGCAATTAGCGATTCCTGACTGCGTGATTCCCGCCAAAAGACTAGCTATGGAGGTTGGCTCGATGCTGCGCGATATTGACTACGCTGCCACGGCAGTCAAAACGGCCCTCGTCGAAAAGTATGGGCGTGAGATTTTGATTGAAGATTTGCAGGTGACGGCCAGCGAGCACACGATTTCCGTGCAACAGGGAGAGCGCATTGCTGCAGGGACACGGGATATGCTGATCTCCTGCATTCACAAAGCTAGTTCGTACGATCAGTTTTGGCGAATGTGCTCGGAAGCGCCCAGCCGAGGTACAACGTCCATCCGGCGTTGATGCCACTTACTCGAAAAGAGGTCTAATTGAAGCGTAATAATTATCGATTTAATCGGAAACCACACAAATCGATTTCCGGCCAAAGGCGCGGCGAAGTTCCTCGGGTTGCAGCATTGCCAATTGAACCGAAGCCGTCCAAGCAATATGGAAAAGCATTTGTATTGCTGGAAGACACCGATCGGAACACTTTTGAATTTGCCGCCGGAGCTTGGATACCTTACGGATTGACCATCGCGCAATGTCGGAGAGATTGTCTAGTGAAGGAACTTCCCCAGAAGGTAAATGGTAAAACGAGATACGAAGTCCGCTGCCCGCTGCCATTAAGCCCTTAATAAGCAAGAACAGCGAACCATGGGTATTTTAACGCGAAAACAGGGGGAACAGTTCGTCATTAGTTCAGATCACACAGCCGGAGTCGCAAGCACACGTCCGCCTCGGCGGTTGAGCGAATCGTACCAAGTGTGGACCGGATCGGTTTGGTCGTTGAGCACTGCAGAGGCATTGACATTTGAGTCGCTCGATGACGCGGACGAATACGTTCGCACTAATTACCAGAAGTTAAGCATCATCGCTTGAGTGCCGCTATTCACAAATTCACTCTTCGCCCAAGTAAACCACAACGAAATTTGGCTGGGCATCCATTTTGAAGGAGAAATCACATGCATCAAGTTGAAGTGATTCGCAACGGTGTAGAAATTGGAAAAGTCCGTTTTCGTGGCATCGTAACGACGAAAGTTGCGGCGTCAGAATCACGCCGCTATCAATGCAGTCCGAAAAACTGTGTGCCGAAGAATATTGTTCGGAAAATTGCCGACCGACTGGCGTTCGGTTTGGCAGCCGGCCACGAAGGCGACTACGAGTGGCATACCTAGCAGAGTTCGGTCTCAGCGACCATCCGTCACCGACGATGCATCCGTTCGTGAACTTCTTCGAGGAGCTTAGGGCCAAAATCTCTGGCATGCATTGGTCCCCGGCAGCCGCGACCAATAAACGCAATGCCTATCGTGTGCAGTGTAATGCGTGCATCGTGCCGGCGACGGAAGAACATCGCACAGTACTTCGTCGGCGTGCTAAACGGTCCAATTGTGGCACGTGTCTCGGGCTCGCGAGTTTACGACACGGCGAAGCGTTTTGACGGTCGGCGCCTACAATCTAGTCACTTCACCAGTTCGATTTCGCTCGGCCGCCAAGTCTTGTGGTACGACAGCTGGAGCGGGGGTAGAGGCGTTGGCGACCCACGGGACTAGAGGCGCAGGCGCGATATGACGTAGTCAATGTCAGTGGGAGGAGACGTTGAAAAAGCGAATTTGTGTATTTCACCACTTCGATTGTTTCCGCAATTCGATAAGCCGCTCATCGATCCGGCGTCGGGCATCAGGGTTGGTTATTTTGCTGACGCTTACCCATTCTCTATTCACGAAATAGATCGAACCAATTGGCGCATTCGCTGCGGCTGCCTGTTCTTGATCCGCCACAATGTAGCTCGGTGCGGAATGCATCATTTCACCCCAAGCTCGAATCACCAGGTATTCATTTGGTTTTCACATCGCAATTCATTGTACACATTCCATCGAAAGGCGTGGCAAATGGAAACCCACACAGGATAAGATTTTTACGTACCGAACCTTCCCATTTAACCGATGTCTTGGCTAAGTCCTTCTCGCATAAAGCAGAAGAATGGCTGAATGCGAGGGCTGCATGTTGATAATAATCTCACCGATAAGTGCATTGCTGAAACTAAGTCAGGCGGTTCAATTGGCGCGGTAGTTGAGCAGGGCTACGGACGTTTAACGTCCCACAATCCGCCCTCATTCTCTTCATTATCCCGTGCCGCACTTGCCTCTCGGCTTTTCAATGCGGTTCGGCGTATTTGCTCTTTACCAATGCGATCCATCTCTAGCGCCAGTTTTCGCATCATACCAATTAGTTCTTCGTCGGTCTTATCCCGAAGGTTGTTGGCAACATTGCTCATGGTCTGGCCTTTACCTTATTAGCCTAACTCTACGCGGCGGGTGGCACCGCCTTAGCAGTGCGTTGTTTTGCGCTTTGCTTTAGTAATGGCAGCGCTGAGTTTCTCCACTAGGTATTTATCTCCGGTGAATCGCATATATCGTAGTGCCGCTTCGCATGCGTCCACCAAGTCGCCCACGCCGGTTTCCCAGTCGATAATCTTTGCCCAATAGTTCACGGTCGTTTGACCTTTCTTTGGTTTGCCACTGTTGGCGACAGCTTTGGGCGCCCGTAATGCTGGAGGAGATGGCATCGGATTTTTCCGTGTGTGGGATTTGTGTAGTGCTGTTCGTAAGATTGTTCGGCCCGAATGGCACAGGAGTTGAAGGGGAAACCGAACCAACATAGGTCACGATGGCAAGTTCCCTTACTTTTTCCGATGAATCGCTTTGCGTGGGGAGAATTGCAACTTCCTCGCCACAGCGCAATCTCAACGCAGGCATAAATGTTGTTCATAAACCATGGGTCACACTTTCTGCAATTGGGGTATCCCCGGTGATCGCGATTATGCAGATTAGGTCCCCAATCGCGCGAATAATTTTTAGTCTCAAGCCCCGCGATCGAAGATTAAACTAGCGCACTTCATAAGGCCGCATGCATCATTTCTCCGGACCGAATTCGTGGTCAAGAATTTCCGTCATCAGGAGGGTACCTGATGGCAGACTATTTCCCATAGCCTGTCCACGGTATCTATTCAAAAGTTCGACCAACTCGAATCGACCTTGATCTGTGGCACTAAGTTGCTCGAGTTCGGCGTTCCGTTCATCTCTGGTTTTGGTGGCGTGCATTTGATTTCGCACTTTTTATATTGTTAACCGATCGGATACCTAAACTGGATCCGTCAAACAGCGATCTTCCGCATCCAACCGAAGTGCAATTGCAGCTAATAACCTCTTACTGATAAAAGCCTCCCTTGTAGCGGATGCCACAAAGGAGGCATCGTAAGCAAGCATTACTGGTTTTCGCGTGACGTAATGCCACTCTCCGCTCCAGCACGAACACAAGAGCGATAAGGTACACCTTCGAAATATTTACATTCTCGTTTATAATCTTGGGGATTCCCCCCGCACACTCATCTGCTTTAGCTTTCAAGGGCGAGCTGGCGGTGGATTGTCACCGGTCTGTTTGACCTCTCTCTCGATAGTGGTGGTCGTTTTTCCACCGGGCGTACTCGTTACTGTTTCAGTTTTCGTGGACGATTCGTCTCTGGCACATCCCACTATGCCGATCGACAACAGGCTTAGCAGCAGGACTGCGCAAATAATGCGTTTCATGTTCAACGCCTCCCATTTAAAAGGTTCGGTACAATGTGCCAGCTTCAACGCGAAACTAGCCTGGGGCGACGGCCTCAACATTAATGACTGTCTCCGTCAGTTTGGTTAATTTCTTGTCGGCGGCTCCTTCCTCATCCAGCGTCTTTTGCAATAAGTCGGCCGCTTGTTCGTAATCGAGCAAACGCGCGAACGTTCGTACGCATCCATACCCGGCCATTTCGTAGTGTTCGACCCGCTGCGCCGATGCAATGAGGGCGGCGTCCATGACCATCGGATCCGCGTCCTCTGCCATGATCTCTTTGCCTTCTTCAAGCAGCCCTTCCATGGCCTTGCACGTTTTCCCGTTGGGGCTAACGTCGAGCTTCTTGAAAATCTTTTCCAGCCGATCGACCTGACCTTTCGTCTCTGCCAAATGGTGCGTGAATGCTTTGGCTAACTGAGGATCGGAAGCAGCTTTCGCCATCTTCGGCAACGCCTTGAGAAGCTGGTGCTCTGCGTTAAAAAGATCCCTAAGTTCGTCCACATACAGATCGTGTAGCGTTGCTAATTTCATCTAATTCTCCGTGGAAGGTTTTGGTCTGAGAAAATGTCGTCTTACAAAAGCTGATTTGGATATTGATTAAATCTTGGTAAATTAGTTATGTCGTTATTGGGACTCATTTGCCGCCTAACACTGCAACTCACATTGCGAGTTTCGTTCAGCACGTCTCACCAGCCGCTGAACGGAGGCGTTCCCAGACTTCCTCGCGATGCACAGCAACGTCGGCAGGGGCGTCGAAACCTAGTTGGACCTTTCCGCCCTGAATCGCCAGTACAGTGACCACCAGCTTGCGATCGACCGCACTGATTCCG
>Ga0182024_10018070_pt1 | contig 13165 bp, 7 predicted proteins | sample P32metaG_FD_120480 | JGI IMG/M metagenome (GOLD analysis project Ga0182024, IMG submission 120480) | Permafrost microbial communities from Stordalen Mire, Sweden - P3-2 metaG (Illumina Assembly) | ecosystem: Environmental > Terrestrial > Soil > Wetlands > Permafrost | place: Sweden: Stordalen...
AATCGAGCGCGGCGCACGTGTGGTACTTGAAGTTGGCAAATGGCCATTCCGTCAGCGCTGGGTTGCGGTGCATGACGATTTTGAGGCGGGGCATTACTTTACGGATCAGCAGGTTTCAGGGCCATTTGCGTACTGGAAACATAGACACACCTTTGAACCGCAGGGACCTGCTGCCTCAATTCTGGAAGATCGTGAGGAATACGCTTTGCCATTCGGTTTTCTGGGGCGATGGTTCGAAGGATGGTTTGTGCGAGGAAAGCTTGAGAGAATTTTTAGATATAGACACGAAGTTACAGGCCGCGAAGTGAGGGCAGCTAAAAAGTAATTTGAGTGCGGGTTTTAGTAGCGCAGGCTTCAACCTGTGGATCTCAGTCCTTGCTAGGACCGAACCCCACAAGCTGAAGCTGTGCTACTTAAAAGCATCAGTCTGGTTCTTGCGTGACGATGTGAACGTCTACGGCTGGAGCGTCGCGCAGGAAGCGGTGGATGGCGGTCATGTATAAATATTTTCTCCAGCCTTCGACGGCCGAGCGGCCGAAGATCACCTGCGTTACATGTTTTTCGCGAACGAATTCCGCAGTGGCGGAAGAAACGTCTTTGCCCGTCAACTTTACAACCTTGGCGCCAAGACTTTCCGAAAATTGAATATTTGCCTGGAGCGAATTTTTATCCTGCTCCGTTGTATCGACGCCGATGTCCACGTAGATCGCATACAGTTCGGCGTCCATGCGGCGCGCCATGCGTGAGGCTCTCGCGATCAAATACTGCGCGCGCGGATTCGAGCTAAAGCAAACCGCGATGCGTTCCCGCACCACCCACGGATCGTGAATCTCTTTCTGATCCATGTAAGTTTCCAGGCTGCGGTCCACCTGTTCCGCCACCTGGCGCAGCGCCAGTTCGCGAAGGGCGATGAGATTTCCGCGCCGGAAAAAATTCTTCAACGCCTGGTCTACTTTTCCGGTGTGATAAACCTCGCCGCGCCGCATGCGATTTTGCAGCGCTTCGGGCGTCAAGTCGACCATGACGATTTCGTTGGCGTGTTCCATCACCCAATCGGGCACGGTTTCGCGAATTTTAATTCCGGTGATGGCGGCAACGGTGGGAGCAATGCTTTCGAGATGCTGCACGTTGACCGTGGAGAGCACTTCCATTTTGCATTCGACAAGTTCGAGGACATCTTCGTATCGTTTGCGGTGTTTGCTTCCGGGAATGTTCGTGTGCGCCAGTTCATCCACGAGGATGACGCGAGGATTTCTGGCCTTAACCGCTTCCAGATCCATCTCTTCAAAGACCGTGCCCTTATATTCAATTTTGCGCATGGGGACTTGCTCAAGCTGTGGAGCAAGCTCGGCGATCCCTTTTCTTCCATGCGTTTCAACGATGCCGATGACAACGTCTTCTCCGCGACTGCGCCGCCGGATCGCTTCACTCAGCATGCTGAATGTCTTGCCCACGCCCGGTGCATAGCCCAAAAATAGCTTCAGGACGCCCTCGGTCCGCTCCTTTGGGGATACCTCTTCAAGCCATTGATCCGGGGTTTTTGGCACGCAGATATTCTCATCCATTACGTCATAAAAATGCTAGTCTTGAATTGCCCTGTGAGCACGAAACTGCCCACCCTGCTTGTCCGATACGCTGTCGCGCTGGCAGCGGTGCTGATCATTACGTATTTTTATGTTCATACGCACCGGTTCAATGTAACCACCATTGCATTTACCTATTTGCTAGCCATCCTGGGAGTCTCCACGGTCTGGGGACTTTCTGTTTCCGTATTTATGTCGCTCGCTGCAACCCTGACCTATAATTATTTTTTCTTGCCGCCCATTGGAACGCTCACGATCGCCGATCCACAAAATTGGGTGGCGCTTTTTACGTTCCTGGCCACGTCAATCCTGGCGAGCGATCTTTCCTCACGCGCAAGAAATCAGGCTGCGGAAGCCAATCGGCGCCGCCATGAAGTCGAGCGTCTTTACAAATTCAGCCAACGCCTGTTGAGCGCTGGAAATCCCATTGAATTGCTGAACGCGATTCCGCGCCAGATTGTGGAAACGTTCGAGGTGGGGGCTGCCGCGATTTTCCTTTTGGAAAAGCAAAAAATTTATCGCTCTGGAATGAATCTGCCGCAACTCGATGCGGATTTTTTAAAGGCAGTCGTTGCGCGCGAAGAAATGCAGATCGATCATGAGCATAGTTTGTGCTTTGCGCCCTTACGGCTTGGCACGAAGATACTTGGCAGTTTAGGGATATCAGGCCCGGTCCTATCGCGGGAATCATTGGAGGCCATGGGCACGCTGATTGCCGTCGCCATTGAACGGGCCTATGCAACGGAAATGGTGGGAAAGACGGAGGCCGCGCGCGAAGGGGAACGCCTCAAATCGGCGCTTCTCGATGCGATCACGCATGATTTTCGCACGCCGCTCACATCCATGAAGGCTTCCGTAACCTCTCTCCTTTCTCCAGCAAAGCTGTTGGATGATGGGCAGAAAAGTGAACTGCTTCATATCATCGACGAAGAATGCGACCGGCTCAATCGCCTGGTTGGCGAGGCTGCGGAAATGGCTCGACTGGAGGCGGGAGAAGTCAAACTTCAGATTGAACCTGTCCGCGTGGATGAATTAATTTCCGGCGCACTCGATGTTTGCAAGGGGGTATTGGGAACACGTCCTATTCATGTGGAATTGCAAAATCCGGAGCTGCACGTGCGTGCTGATTTCGTACGCGCCCAGGAAGTGCTTGTTCATCTAATTCAAAATGCACATTTGTATTCTCTTCCGGATCATCCCATCACTATCAGCGCGGAAGAGAAAGACGATTTCGTTCAGTTCAGCGTGGCCGATCGAGGGCCGGGAATCAGCGATGCGGAGCAGGGGCTGATTTTCGATAAATTTTATCGTGGCGCGGATCAGCGTTATCGAGTGCAGGGGACAGGAATGGGCTTGCCCATTGCCAAAGCAATCGTGGAGGCTCATGGAGGGACGATCGCTGTGGTCAGCCAAATGGGACACGGCTCCGTTTTCTCCTTTGGTTTGCCAATCATGAAAGGAACGACCGAACATAAATGAGCACACCTACCATATTGGTTGTAGATGACGAGCCGCAGATTCGCCGCGTGATGCGGACGACGCTTTCGAGCAATGGTTATACGGTGATTGAGGCGCGCAGCGGCGAAGAGGCGTTAGAAGCTATTCGTAACGAGCGCCCTGAACTCGTTCTGCTGGACGTCAATATGCCCGGCATTAGCGGTCTGGAAACTTGCCGCGAAATTCGCAATCAATCTGACGTCGCCATCATCATGTTGACCGTCAGAAATTCGGAACACGATAAAGTGCTCGCACTTGACGCCGGGGCCGATGACTACGTCGTGAAGCCATTTGGCATGGAAGAGCTACTCGCGCGCATTCGTGCGGCCTTGCGGAGGACGTCTTCGGCCGAGCCTGTGGCGCCGTTTATTTCCGAGGATTTGGAGATCGATTTCGAACGGAGAAAATTGCTGGTGCATGGCAACCCTGTGCGATTGACGCCCAAGGAGTTCGACCTGCTTCGGCACTTGGTGGCGAATCAAGGCAAGCCGCTGGAGCACAGGCGCCTCTTGCAGGCCGTTTGGGGGCCGGACTATGGCGACGAGACGGAATATTTGCGCGTGTTCATCAACCAGCTGCGCAAAAAGATTGAGCCGGATCCTGCGCACCCTAAGTACATTCATACCGATCCGTGGGTGGGCTACCGGTTTGAGCCGGATGCGCCTGCTTCGGGCAAGCCAAAGAAGAAGTAAGTAGGACAGGCTTCAGCCTGTCTTCTTTTGACTTTGTCCCGACCGACAAAATCAAAAAAGACAGGCTGAACATGCTGCGGAAAAAGTACGTTTACTGTCATCCCGAGCGGAGCGAGGAATCTGCTTTCTAGCAAAATCCGAGAAAAAAGCAGATTCCTCGGGCCAACCCAGCCCTCGGAATGACAGGTTTTCGGACTTTTTCCGCAGCCTGTGAAGCCTGTGCTACTTAAGAACAAAGCCAATTAGTGCATTGAGTGAGTGGTATCGAGGTCGAGATTCAGTTCCAGGACGTTGACACGCGGTTCTCCAAGAAATCCTAATTGTCGACCTTCGGTGTGCTTGTCGATCAAGGCGCGCACATCATCCTCGCTAATTTTGCGCTCTTTTGCGATTCGCGGGATTTGGAACGCCGCTGCCTCGGGCGAGATGTGCGGGTCGAGGCCAGAGGCGGACGTAGTGACCAGGTCCATGGGTACGGGCATACTTGTGTTTTCAGCCTGCGCTTTTTGCACATCGCCCGTTACTCGATCTACCAGCATTTTATTCGTCGGTCCCAGGTTGGAACCCCCCGAGTTGCTTGCGTCGTAGCCGTTGCCCGCGGCGGAGGGACGCGAGCGGAAATATCCGGGCGAAGAAAAAGGCTGGCCGATCAGGCTGGAGCCTACAATTTTCCCATTCGCCAGAATGAGGTCGCCGTTTGCTTGATGGGGGAAGAGCACTTGCGCGATTCCCGTGACCACAAATGGGTAGACGATGCCGAGCAGCACGGTGGTTACGATGGTCATCCAGATCGAAATCATGAAATTCTTTTTCATTGTCGTGTCCTCTAGAATTCTTTTCCTTAGGCCCAGTGCAGGCCGGTAATCAATACATCGATCAACTTGATGCCGATGAATGGCGCGATAATTCCGCCCAAGCCGTAAACAAGCAGGTTCCATCGCAGCAGTGCTGACGCGCCCATGGGCCGGTACTGCACACCACGCAACGCGAGTGGAACGAGAGCAACGATGATTAGCGCGTTGAAGATGACGGCTGAGAGAATCGCGGATTGTGGCGTTTTCAGGTGCATGATGTTGAGCGCCTGCAAGACTGGGAACGCTCCTGCGAACATGGCGGGGATGATGGCGAAATATTTCGCCACGTCGTTGGCCACGGAAAACGTGGTGAGCGCACCGCGGGTAATGAGCATCTGCTTGCCGATTTCCACGACTTCGATGAGCTTGGTCGGATTCGAGTCGAGGTCCACCATGTTGCCTGCTTCTTTCGCGGCCTGTGTTCCGGCATTCATCGCGAGGCCTACGTCGGCTTGTGCGAGTGCTGGAGCGTCGTTCGTGCCATCTCCCGTCATGGCAACTAATTTGCCCTTAGCTTGCTCTTTGCGGATCAGCGCCAACTTGTCTTCGGGCTTGGCTTCCGCGAGAAAATCGTCGACTCCGGCTTCCTGCGCGATGGCCGCAGCAGTGAGGCGATTGTCTCCCGTAATCATTACTGTGCGGATTCCCATGGCGCGCAAGTGATCGAAGCGCTCGCGCATGCCGCCCTTGACGATATCCTTCAAACGCACGGTGCCGAGGATTCGATCCGCGGTCGCAACGAGCAGAGGGGTTGCCCCGGAAGTGGCGACCATCTGGACGTCTTCTTCGACTTTCTCGGGAACAAAGCCGCCATGATCGAGCACATATTTCTTGATGGAGTCGGCAGCGCCTTTGCGAATGCACGTGCCGTTGAAATCGACGCCGGACATGCGAGTCTGCGCAGTGAAGGGAACGAAAATGGTTTCAGTCGAAAGAGGGCGGCCACGCAAGCCATATTTTTCTTTTGCAAGGACCACGATGGAGCGCCCCTCCGGAGTTTCATCGGCCAGCGAAGCGAGTTGCGCGGCGTCGGCGAGTTCCGCATCGGTCACACCGGGAGCGGCAATGAATTCCGTTGCTTGACGGTTGCCCAGCGTAATCGTTCCGGTTTTGTCGAGCAGCAGGGTGTCGACGTCGCCTGCAGCTTCGACGGCGCGACCGGACATGGCCATAACGTTGCGCTGAATGACGCGGTCGATTCCCGCGATGCCAATGGCGGAAAGCAATCCACCGATCGTCGTGGGAATCAGGCACACAAGAAGAGACCACAGGACGAATGCGCTTTGCGGCGCGCCGGAATACATGGCCATTGGCTGCAAGGCAGCAACCGCCAGCAGAAAAATAATGGTCAGGCCTGAAAGCAAAATATTCAGCGCAATTTCGTTTGGTGTCTTCTGCCGCGATGCGCCCTCGACCATTTTGATCATGCGGTCGAGAAATGTTTCGCCCGGGTTGGATGTGATGCGGACCTTGATTTCGTCGGAGAGCACGCGTGTGCCGCCCGTAACGGCAGATCGGTCGCCTCCCGATTCGCGAATTACCGGCGCGGATTCGCCGGTGATGGCCGATTCATCCACGGAAGCTACGCCGTGGATCACTTCGCCGTCTCCAGGAATGAATTCGCCGGCCGTGACCACCACCACATCACCGGCGCGCAGCTTCGACCCGCTGATTTCTTCTTTGCTGCCGTCGTCTTTCAGCTTGTAGGCAACAGTTTCCGTGCGCGATTTGCGGAGTGTGTCGGCCTGTGCCTTGCCGCGCCCTTCCGCCATGGCTTCGGCAAAATTGGCGAACAGCACGGTGAACCATAGCCAGATGGTGATTTGGAATTCAAATCCGAATCCTTGCGTGTGGCGAATCATGTGGGTTATGAGTTCCACGGTTAGTAACGCGGAGCCGACTTCGACGACGAACATGACGGGGTTCTTCATGAGCGTCACGGGATTCAGTTTCACGAATGAATCCCCTACGGCTCGCCGTGCGATGGGGCCGTCCCAGATCGATTTGTTCTTCCTTGCTTGGGCTGTCATTTTGTTTTTCCTTAGAATGTCTTTCCGGCATGCATCAGCAAGTGCTCGAGAATTGGGCCGAGGCTAAGCGCCGGGAAAAAAGTAAGTGCACCAACAATCAAAATTACGGAAATCAACAAGCCCGTGAAAAGCGGAGAAGTAACTGGGAATGTTCCTGAAGTTTGCGGAACATGTTTCTTTTGCACGAGGCTTCCAGCGATAGCCAGCACAGGAATCACCATGAAAAAGCGGCCGAACAACATGGTCGTGGCGATGGTTGTGTTGTACCAAAGCGTATTGGCGTTGAGACCGGCGAAGGCAGAACCGTTATTTGCGCCTGCTTCAGCATAGGCATAAAAAATTTCCGACAAACCATGCGGGCCGGCGTTGGCAAGGCTCGACAAACCAAATTTTGGAGCCACAAGAGAAATGGCCGTGAAGGTCAGAACCATGAGCGGATAAATCAAAACCGTGAGCATGGCCATCTTCACGTCAAAGGCTTCGATCTTCTTGCCCAGATATTCCGGCGTGCGGCCCACCATGAGCCCGGCGATGAATACGGAAAGAATAATGAAAACGATGATTCCGTACAGACCGGAACCTGCTCCTCCGAAGACGACTTCGCCGAGGAGCATGTTGATGAGCGGAATCATGCCGCCAAGGGGAGTGAACGAGTCATGCATGGAATTGACTGCGCCGCAGCTGGTATCGGTCGTGACCACGGCCCACAATGCGGAGTTCGCGATTCCAAAGCGGACTTCTTTACCTTCCATGTTGCCGGCGGGCTGGCTGTGAGTGGCCGATGTCTGCAAGAGCGGATTTCCGGCGGCCTCCGCGGAATAGGCTGCAGTGACTCCCACGAGAAACAGGATGGCCATCGCGCACCATACCGCCCAGCCGTGGCGCGGGGAGCCTGTCATTTGTCCGAGTGTGTAAGTGAGTGCTGACCCGATTGCGAAAATCAAAACCAGCTCGAAGAAATTGGTGAGCGGCGTTGGGTTTTCATACGGGTGCGCACTGTTGGCGTTGAAAAAACCTCCGCCATTGGTTCCAAGTTCCTTGATCATTTCCTGGGACGCAACCGGACCCTGAGCGATGGTCTGCTCTTTGACGATCTGTGTGGTTATTTTCCCGCTTGAGTCGGTTGTCTGCACGGTCTGCGGGTCCACCAGTTCTGCGGTCGTATAAGGTTTGAGGTTTTGCGGAACACCCTGCCACACAAGCAAAACAGCGCCAAGCACGCATCCGGGCAGTAGTACCCAGAACGTTGCACGGGTCATGTCCACCCAGAAATTTCCGAGCGTAGTTTGTTCGCGGCGTGCGATGCCTCGGACAATGGCGATGGCCAGCGCGATTCCTACGGCTGCAGAGATAAAATTGTGATAGGCGAGGCCGGCCATCTGCGTCAGGTAAGACATGGTCGTTTCGGGGACGTACGCCTGCCAGTTTGTGTTCGTGGTGAAAGATGCGGCCGTATTGAAGGCCAATGCCGGGTCCACGGCGGCGAGTTTCTGCGGGTTAAGCGGCAGATGGTTTTGCAGCCGCTGAATTAGATACAGCACGACCATCGTGACCCCGCTGAATGTCAGCATCGCGCCGGCATATTCCGTCCAGCGCATCTCTGTGGTTTCATCAACGCCCGTCAGCCGGTACACCAGCTTTTCAATCGGCCGCATGAGCGGGTCGAGAAATGTTTTCTCGCGATTGAATACGCGCGTCATGAACGAGCCAAGAGGCTTCGTAAGCGCGAGTACGACGAGCAGGAAAAATAGGATTTGGAACCAGCCGTTGTTTGTCATGGTCAGAACTTCTCCGGGCACAACATTGCGTACACCAGATAAACGAGCAATGCGGCGCATACTGCGAGAGATACAATTGTATCGAGCATTTTGCTTACCTCATCCCACTGCAGAATTTCACGTACATCACGGACAAACCAAAAAACACAAGCGTTGAGATCGTAAAGACTGTGTCCAGCATTGTGGTTCTTCCTTTCTTACCCTTCTCGAGACTTACCTTTACTTGCGGCCTTGGCTCGCCCTTAGTTCAGAAACCACGCGCCTCCGTATTTCCATTGTCCTGGCAAATCCTGTTTGGTGTTCAAGAGAAAGGCTGATTTTCCGGTAGCGTGCAGGAAATGGGATGACCGGGTTCCGATCTCTTGGATGCAGAAAAACGGAAGGTATAACGGCAAGCCTACTATCCCAATTCTTATCATCGAACTGAGCTACGGAAGAGCCGCTATTCCTGTAACGGCGCCACTCATTCCAAAAATTCGCCATTGCATAAATCAGGAAAACCAGGCCGATGCAAGAAAGTAATAAAAATACATTCAGGGCCATTGGATGTTCTCCAAACATAGCCGGGAAGTAAGTGATTTGGGCATTTTGTCCCTGGCGCACGTGACAGGATTGATTCTTCAATGCCGCCGTCCGCGAGGCGGTATCCAGGTACCACTTCTACCTTTTTGCCGCCGATCTAATCTGTGCGCCCCATCACTCCTTCGATCTTTGCATTCCGCTTCCCGTTGCTGTGTTGCAAATGAATGATGCGGCTTCGGGAGTTAGGAAGTCGTGCGCATGTCGTAAGGATTTTGTAAGACGGAAATCAAGGATTTGGTGCGCTTGTTACGGCGATGCAACACCCCTACAATACTTCCTGCTCTACTTATGTCCTACATTCACAAAAACCGACGGATAGGAATGCTCGCGTTTCTCCTGGCTCTCGCACTGTTTGCCGCGAGCGATGCACGAGCGCAGGAACGTGCGGATTGCCGCGCAATTCACAGCGCGCTTCTCCATTCTTCCGTGCGATTCTGCGTGTTTTTGCCGGCCAGCTACTCGGAGCCGGAAGCGAAGACTCGAAAATATCCGGTGCTCTATCTGCTTCACGGACTCGGCGGCACGCAGCAATCGATGGCATTAAACGGAGAGTGGAACGACCTGCAGGATTTGCGCCGCGATAAAAAGGTGGGAGATTTTATCGTCGTATCGCCGGAGGCCTGGGATTCCTTTTATATCAATTCGCGGGACGGCAAAACGCCGTACAGTGATTTCTTCCTGCGTGAATTCATGCCCTACATTGAGCGGACCTACCGGATTCAAGGCACGAGAGTCACGCGCGGGATTACGGGATTTTCCATGGGCGGTTACGGTGCCCTGCGGTTTGCATTTTTGCATCCGGAACTGTTTGGCTCGGTCAGTGCGCATAGTGCGGCCATCGTTCGAGATCCGCCCCCGCCGGGAATTGCAGCCCAGTCTCCCGGGAATTTTGTTTCCGAAGTTCTGGAAAAAACATTCGGCGATCCGATTGACCGCCCCTTCTGGTTTCAGAACAGCCCCTACGTGTTGGCCGGAAAAAATGCGATCCAGCTGAGAAGAATGAAAATTTATTTTGATTGCGGTACGGAAGATACCTTTGGCCTATACGTTGGGGCCTCCGAGCTGCACAAAATTCTCGATTCCCTGAAGATCCCGCATGAATTCCACCTTTATCCGGGCAGCCACTCCGAATCCTATCTGTTGGCGCATCGCAATGCTTCCTTTGAGTTTCATTGGCATGTATTTCACCCCGCTTCCGAAAGCGCAAACTGAGTACGCTCTCAAGAGATTTTTAAATTCAAGGCACCTTCCGACTTCAGAATTGGCATCTGACAAAACTGTCATTATTGGTGACATTGCGGTATATTGACCCCCGCGTGGGAAGTCTTTCATTTGCCATACTCGCACGAAAGCAGTTTCATTCCTGGCTGGGCAATTTCCGGGTCAGGCTTGCGTACCTTGTTTGGCTAGCACGTGTTTCTCGGACTTCTCCCGTGTCCGCGTGGGCGCTCGTCTCTGCCTTCGCTGGCTATTTGTCGGGAGGCGCACATGCATACAACACATTCCTCGCTCATTCAGCTGCCGTGGAATCAGGCCAAGAGGCCGTTTGCGCGGTTTGCGTTTGCTATGGCTGTTCTAGCGGCTGTGATTTGCATGGCGACGCCGCTGCAATCATTTGCCGCTGTCTCGGTCACGGTTTCGCCTGCTTCTGTCAATCTTTCACCGAATGGCACGCAGCAATTTACGGCCACGGTTACGGGCGCGAGCGACACCTCTGTAACCTGGACCATTGAGCAAGGTGCCAGCGGCGGAACAATCCTCGGCTCTGGACTGTATACGGCCCCGGGAATAGTTGGCATTTACAATGTGATTGCCACCAGCAACGCAGATAACACGCAGAGCGCAGATGCAACGGTGTCCGTGGCCGGATTCGTCCGCACAGGATTGTTGAATCCCGATCCGGTTACCGCAACTCTTCTCGCGAATGGCATGGTGCTTTACACCGACGGCGGACCTGCCGGCTATGCGACCAGCCCCGCTGAAATTTACAATCCAGCCATTTCCACTTCGACGTCGACGGGGAACTTAACGATCCTTCGCTGGTTCGAAACAGCTACGTTGCTCAATACTGGGAACGTTTTATTTGCAGGTGGCCAGACTTCGGGTGGAACAACCGCTACGGCTGAACTTTACGATCCGATTGCGGGAACTTTTACCGCGACAGGTAGCATGACTGTTCCGCGGCAAGGTCACACTGCGACGGTGCTACCAGATGGGAAAGTGCTAATCGTGGGAGGCACGGTAGGGAATTGCAGTTCCTCTTGTTCTTATAACACTGCTGAAATCTACGATCCCGCTGCCGGTACTTTCAGTCCAACCACAGGCACTTTGGCAAGCCCTCCGGGCAGTGCCGCGTCAATTCTTTTGCTCACGGGCAAAGTGCTAATTGCGGGCGGAGGAATTGGCGCGGCGGCCGAGCTGTACGATCCTGCTAGCGGCCTGTTCACGCAGACGGGAACATTGGTAAATCGAGGCGACGCCTTTTCCGCGACACTCTTGCAGAGCGGCAAAGTGCTTTTTGTAACTGGCGGTGCAAACGGGGCAACTGCGTCGACCGCGGAGATTTACGATCCGGCCGCAGGAACATTCGCGGCGACGGGAAATCTTAATCTCGCGCGAGGTTTCAATACCGCGACGCTGCTCAATAACGGACAGGTACTGATCGTTGGCGGCCTGTCCACTGCACCAGCGGAATTATTCGATCCGGTCGCGGGAACATTTACTTTGACGGGCAGCGTGCAAGAAATGAGAATTAACCATGAAGCGACTCTGCTTCCGGACGGAACGGTTTTAATCGCGGGAGGAAGCAGCGTTTTTCAAGGATTAAACAGTGTCGAAGTTTATGATCCATCCGCGAAAACTTTTAGTAGTCACAGTGTGTTCCTGAAGGCAGCACGGTCGGATCATGCCGCGGCACAGTTGGCGGACGGGCGGCTACTACTGACGGGTGGGGAAGATCCGTTCCTAAACGTAATCTCCAGCGCCGAAATTTACGATCCCGCCAGCGGAGTATTTTCCCTTACCGGACCGCTGCTGCAAGGGCGTCACGGACACACGGCAACTCTTCTGGGCAATGGAAATGTATTGGTTGTAGGCGGCTACAGTGATAGCGCGGGGGCTCTGAACGGAAACAATCTCGTCACTACAGCCGAGATTTACAATCCAGTGTCGGGGACATTTAGCCTCACATCCAGTCCAAATGTTGCGCGTGCCTATCACACGGCTACGCTTTTACCGAACGGCCAGGTTTTGATCGCGGGTGGAGTGACCGCTGCTCAGTCGCAATCGCCCACATGGAGCGTCGAGATTTACGATCCTGTTGCGCAAACTTTTACCTTGGCCGGAAATATGTCTGCCGTCAGGTATAACCACGCGGCGACTTTGATGAACGATGGGCGTGTTTTGATTTCGGACGGGCTTACCATTGCAGGAACTCCCGGAAGCGGAATTGGACTCGATGAAATATACGATCCGAACAGCGGTCAATTTACGCAAGCAGGGCCGAAAGAAGTCGTCAATAATCATACGGCAGGGCCGACCGCTTCGATTCGTTTGCAAGATGGCCAGGTCCTTGCCGATAACCAATCCATCTTTGACCCGACTTCCAATTCACTGACGACGCTTTCCTCTACGATGAATTTGCAGGCGCTTCTTCAGGATTATGAATTTGCGATTCTCCCCGGTGGGCAAGTGCTTGCTACGAGTAACGCCTATGACACGTACGTGTTCGATCCCGCTTCGCAAACCTATACGCAATCTGCTTCACTGCAATACTACCGAAGCCGCCCCTCTCTTTACGGGCTCCCCAATCAGGATGTCATGGTCGCGGGTGGCGTTGGTTTGGCTCAAGTGGAATTTTATGTGCCTGCCGCGGCAAGTTCCAATCCCGCTCCGGGGCTTTCGGCGATAAACCCGTCCGCGATTGTGGCTGGCGGCGCGGGGTTTACGTTGCTTGTAAACGGTTCAAACTTTGCCGGCAATTCCGCCGTGAATTTCGACGGTGCGGCTCGGCAGACTACTTTCCTGTCCGGCACACAACTCAGCATTGACATTTTGCCAAGCGACATTGCCAACGCAGGGACCGCAACAATCACTGTGACCAATCCTGCTAGCGGGGCTGCGGGGAGCGTTACATCGAATCCTCTTACT
>Ga0182024_10018071_pt1 | contig 13164 bp, 5 predicted proteins | sample P32metaG_FD_120480 | JGI IMG/M metagenome (GOLD analysis project Ga0182024, IMG submission 120480) | Permafrost microbial communities from Stordalen Mire, Sweden - P3-2 metaG (Illumina Assembly) | ecosystem: Environmental > Terrestrial > Soil > Wetlands > Permafrost | place: Sweden: Stordalen...
CGTCCATGATCTTGAGGTTCTTCTCTGCCTCGGCATGCAGGTCTTCCTCGAGCTGGTGGCGCTGGTGCAGATGGTGCAGCTTCTCGACCGACTGCTCGAGGCCGATGGCGATCAGCAGCCCGATGGTGATGGTGCCGAGGTGGATCCAGAAGTCCTTCCAGGTGTGGAGGGGTTGGTGCGGTGCGTGAACGTCCATGGGGCGCGCCTGTCGTCGGAAGTCGGTAGATTGTATGAGGACCTGCTGGCAAGCATAGCAAAGAGGCGCGGCGGTCCCCGCCTCTTGTAAGCGAGATGGGGAGCGCGCGACTATTGCGAGGAGCAGTCGCGCGGAGGCGACTTCTGGCTGGCCGCGACGAACGCATTCAACGTGTCCAACACGTCGTCTTCCGTCTTGCCGTCGTTGACGACGGCCTTCTCGGCCGCACACTGAGTGTCCAGCCTGCCACGAAGCCCGCGCGTGGCGACAAGATCGTTCGTCAGCAGCGCTGAGAACTGGTCGAGCTGGTCCACGGACATCCGTGAGAGATCGGGCTTGAGGGGCGCCAGCGTAACCGGCCCGAACCTCGACTGGAAGAAAATCTCCTCGCGAATCTCGTCCGACCGGGTCGTCTGCGTATCCCCGTAGAGTTTGAGCTCGTAGTAGACGCGGTCGTACATCTTGGCCTCGTCGCGTGGCAGCAGGTCTACCATTGCGCTGGCCTGCGCGGTGGTCCACGCAGTGGAAGAGGGCATCGTCATGACGATCTGACCGAGGTCGGGTTTGGGAGGGTAGGGCAGCTTGGTCTTGCCGCCGCTGGCGTGCATGGCGTTGACGGTATCGCGCAACGTCGATGCCCACGCCATGTAGGTGTCCAGATTGCGATAGTTGCGGTCCAGGATGAGGATGTTTTTGGCGGCCTCGGCGCGCAGGTCTTCCTCGAGCTGGTGACGCTGGTGCAGGTGGTGGAGCTTTTCGACGCCTTGCTCCAGCGCGACGGCGATGAGCAGGCCGGCGGTGATGGTGCCGAGGTGGATCCAGAAGTCCTTCCAGGTATGAAGGGATTGGTGCGGTGCGTGAACGTCCATGGGGCGCGCCTCGGTGCGGTTCGGTTGTGCGGGACGGAGACAGGATAGCAAAGCAGCGCTTCGCACCCGCTAGACTGGGGGGATGGCGGAGGCGTGGGTCTCGCAGATACGGCCGGTGGAGGACCTGCGCGGGCCGGCGGGCCGGTTGGAGGCAGTGCTCAACACGGGGCGGGACGATGCGGCGTACGCGGCGCTGGTGTGCCATCCCCATCCGCTGGGCGGCGGGACGATGCACACCAAGGCGGTCTATCACGCGATGAAGGCGTTCTCGGCATTTGGGCTGCCGGTGTTGCGGTTCAACTTCCGCGGGGTGGGGTTGAGCGAAGGCGAGCACGCGCATGGGCACGGCGAGATGGACGACGTGCGCGCGGCGCTGGATTGGCTGGAGAAGAACTTTGGCGGGCGGGAGATTTTGCTGGCGGGGTTTTCCTTTGGCTCGTATGTGGGCTTGCGCGTGGGCTGCGGCGATGCGCGGGTGAGGGGGTTGGTGGGGCTGGGGTTGCCGGCGCGCGCGGCTGGGCGGGACTACAGCTACGAGTTTCTGGCGAGGTGCGCTGCGCCGAAGCTGTTTGTGAGCGGCGACCATGATGAGTTTTCGCCGCGCGAAGAGCTGGCGGCAGTGTGGGCGAGCGCGGCGGAGCCGAAGCGGCTGGTGTGGGTTGAGGGCGCGGACCACTTCTTTCAGGGGACGAGCGACTCGCCGGGATCGAAGCTTGCGCAGATGCAGATGGCAGTGCGCGCCTGGATCGGGGAGACGTTTGGGCTTGAGGAGCGCGCAGCAACGGGCTGAGTCCGGCGTACGAAGCGGACTTACACAGCGGCGGAAGTCTTGACCGGAGTTGCGACTGAAGGTGGGCGCTTCTTTCGCCTCAAGCCGCGCGCGGAGCTGATCTCGAAACTGCTGACCATCGGGCCGGAGGCCAGATCGCGGCGCATCCAGTCGAGCATGATGCGATTACACTCGTCGGGCAACTCTTCGAAGAGGATGTGTCCGCCGCCGCGCAGGATGCGCAGCTCGGAGCGCCAGAGGATGCGCTGCAGCTGCATGGCGGATGCGGGATCGACGGCGCGGTCCTGGTCTCCCCACACCAGGAGGGTAGGGATTGACGCGGCCCAGGGCAGGGCGGTCTTGAGTGTGGCCATGTCTGCGAACCAGCCGCCCACGACGGCCAGGATGTGTCGGATTGTGCCGGGAATCCGCATGGGGTCGGTATAGCCCTGCAGGCTTCCATCGGCGATGCGCTTCGGGTTGCCGTACATGCGTCCGAGTGCGAAGAGTTGAAGTCGTACTGGAAGGTAGGGCGCGGCGAGGGCGGCGAGCCGGCCCAGCGGGCTGCTGTAGATCTGGATCAGCAGATGGTCGAGGCGGCTATAGGGGTTGGCCGGAGCGAACAGGATAAGGCTGCGCACGCGCTCGGGGTGGCGCGCGGCCAGCATCAAGGCAACGGCCCCGCCATGGGAGTGGCCGACGATCTCGGCGCGGGCGATTCCCACGGCATCCATAAAGGCGGCCATGCGGTCGGCGGTGGCTTCGAGGCTGGCATCGAGGCCCGGAATGCGCTGCGACCTGCCCATGTTGAGCTGGTCAATGGCATAGACGCTGGCCTCCTCGGCCAGGGCGGCGAGATTGCCGCGCCAGTTAGCCGAGGATCCCACCACACCATGGATAAGGATCACGGGCCGGCCCGAGCCTGCATGGAGATAGTGCATGCGGGCGCCGAGTACACTCACATCGGCTTCGCGAAAGGTCTTTGCTGGGGATTCACGTAGCAGCACGCCTACCAAATCTCCTCTTGGGATTTCTGCGCCACTTGGCGGGTCACACCTTGGGGAACGGATCGACGGGGATGAGTGCAGACGCTCTGAGGCGTCTTCCAATTTGTCAGGTCTGGATGCAGTCTCGGCGCAGGCGACCTGATGAGGTTATATGTTGCTGGAAGTTGAATCGTACCGCGAAGTCAGGGGTTTGGGAAGCGAATTGTTTCCGGAGGCAGACCGCGGACGGGGGGCGGGGCGCTCTAGGGGATGCGCAGGGGACGCAGGCCTTCGACCGGAAGCAGACCGGTGGGGTAGCTGTCGGAGGAGCCTTGACGGCGGAAGGCGAAGCGGAAGAAGAAGCCGCCGGAGACGTCATTGAAGTTGTTGGTGTTGTTGGCGGAGAGGAAGCCGCCGAGGTACCAGTGCTCGCCGAAGCGATAGGCTGCCTCGGAGTTGACTGTGTAGTTTGCGCCGATCTGGCTGTTGACCGGGTACTCGCCACAGGTGTGTGCGGCGACCTGGGCCTTGCTGCAGGCGATGCCGTTGGTGGGGACGAAGTTCAACTGGAGCAAGGGGTCGATCGGATAGAAAAACTCCCAGTTCTGCTGGAAGGCCTGCGCCCCTGCGGCGCCTGAGATGACGTAGTGGAAGTTCGAACCGGCGTGCCCGTTGAAGGCGACGGGAAACGAGGCAAGAAAATAATAGTTGGGGCTGAAGTATCCCCCCTGGCCATAGGTCAGGCCAACCTCGTCGAACTCATAGTGCATGGCGAAGAGCGACGCCCCGAGGGTAAGGCTGCCGTATCCCGGCCATGTGTGGACATTGCGGTAGAGGCCTGCGGAACCCTCCACCTTCTCATTGTTGAGGACATGGTATCCGTGGAGTATGCCGGCGTCGGCGGAGAGATAGAAGCCTGAGCGACCGTTGGCCCTGGCGAAGTCCAGACGGAAGCCGCCGGTGGTGGCGACGACGCCACCCCAGACGTTGCCGCGGAACGTTGGAGTGACCGTGCCGGGGTCGTGCAGGCCGGCGTAGGAGAGCTGGGTATCGCGCACCGGTGCGCGGTCGCCGAAGAGGAGAAGGTGGCTGCCGAAGGGACGCCAGAGAAAGCTCCCAATGATGTTTGCCACGGGAAACTCGTAAGGCGTGTAGCCGGCGGAGAGGCCGAAGTTGCGGGTGGTAAGCTGCAGCTCACCGCCGATGCCGTTGGCAATCTGCTCCGCGGGCGGAGTGGCCGTGGTGGCGGCAAGGGTGCCGAGGTAGGGCGGGTTGCTCTGACCGGCGAAGGCCCCGGGATTAACGCGACCGGAGTCAAGGAAGATGGCGTTGGGAACCAATGTGAAGCGGGCCGACCGGCCCAGCATTGCGGAGAGTTCAACCGGAGTCTCAAGGTCGTAGAAGCTGTTGAGCCCGGGGGTGCCATTGCGATAGCGGCCGATCCCGGTGCCCCCGAACCAACCGCTGTAGGACCCCTCGAGCGAGGCCAGCTGCTTCTCGGCCTCCTGGCGCGGGGAGATGGGGACCTGGCCGGCGGACTTGCTGAGCAGCGCGGGCAGAAGTTGGCTGCTGGCCAACAGCTCCGCGTCGCTTGGCGGGGTCGCCAATGGATAGGGCGGGCCGATGAGCGGGTAGGGCTGGCCGGTGAGGGGCTGGGCGAACCCGGAGTAAGCGGAAGCGCCGGGATATCCGGGGTCGACCGCGGCGGGGCCCGCGGGTTGTGCGGGCGCGGGGGAAGCAACGGCCGCAGGCGCAGGCGGCATGGGCGGCGGAGTTGAGACGGCTTCGCGCTGGATAACCGGGCTGGGCGCGGCGACCACGACCGGACCCATGGAGCGCGGAACGACGCGCGGTTGGGGATACTGCTGGGTGCCGGAGTCCGGGACGGTCTGGCCCGTGGGCGGTGTGGGGGGACGGCTGATCTGCGGGGCGCCGGCGCTGGGCGCGGTGGTGTAGAGAGCATCCTGGGTCGTGGCGGAGATGGGGACGTCGGCCGACTGGCTCGCGCTGCCCCGCGACGTGGAGGGACTGGCTTGGCGACGGGCCTGCGCGGTCTGGGCGTTGGCGATATTGGGATGCGAGGCGGCGGCGGGCGTGGGCGGCGAAGCCGCATGCACCGTGGGCAGGACGTCGGTGACCTCCGTCCGCGGCAGCGAGGGATGGGGCGTATTGTCGCCAAGCTGCACGCTGACCGCACCGGAAACAGGCGTGGCCGCGGCTTCGAGCGCAACGGTGGGCGCTGGCCGGGGCGGCGCCGCGTATGGGACGAACGGGCCGTAGACGATGGTGGAGACGTCAGGGGTCAACGCGACTGCCTGGTCCGTAAGGCGGTTGATCTGCTGTTGCTGATCCGCCTCCGGTGTGGTGACCTCCGCGAGGTCCGGGACAGGCGACGTGCCTCGGGTGGGGAGCGAAGCGCCTGGGCGTAAGGCTTGGGCGACCGCGTTGTGCACGGCAACGCCGGCCTCGGCCTGGGCGGGGGAGTTGGACCCGCCCTGGTTGAGCCGGGATTGCGGGACGTAGTCCTTGAGTTTGCCTTTGCCGCCGGCGCCGGGAGTGGGGTTGGTCATGTAGGGAGGAACTACCGTGGCCGGGCCGTTGGGCGCGACAACAGCCGGAGGGCCGGACGCGGAGGTGGGCGCTTGCGCCCCGGGGGGCGGAAGGCTGCTGTAGGATTCGCCCGAGGCAGCCAGGCTCGATGCATCCGGAGCGAGCAGGATGGAGAGGTCCTGCATGTGCCCGGGGCCCGGCAGGCTCGAGGGCGCTGGCGGCGTGGCTGGCGGCGACTTCGCGGCGGGTGTGTCGGTTTGTGGAGGCATGTTGCGCAGCGAGGCGCGGTAGTCGTCGATGGCCTGCGAAGTATTGCCGCGCGCCTGCTCCACCTTGGCGCCGAGGATGAGCAGTTGCGGGTCGGCGGGATATTTGGCGAGGCCCAGGGCGATCCAGTGCTCGGCGTCCTGCTCGTCGTTGGCCGCGAGTGCAGCGCCCACGGCGGTCTGAAAATCGGCGACGCTCACGGGCACGATGCTGCCTGTCTTATAGACGGCGACAGCCTGCTGCGGCTGGCCGGCGGCGGCGTATCCGCTGGCGAGCGCCCTGTGCACTGCGGCGTTGTTCGGGAAAGTCTGCGCTGCGGCGTTGAGGATCGCCAGGGCGAGCCGGTTGTCTCCGGCGGCAGCCGCCTGATTGGCGCGGCGCACTGCCCAGTTGGCCCAGATGCTCTGGACGCTGTCCCGCTGGTCGGGGTCGAGATCGGAGCGGCTGCCCAGCGCCATCAGCTGGCGATAAAGCGCCGGATCGTCCATCCCGTTATAGAGCAGCCACGCCTGCTGGACCTCGACATCGGCGGGCGGCAGGCGGTTCTGCGCGGCGAAGTCCTGTTCCGCGCGTGCGAGGTAGAGCGCGGCCTGGCGCGACTGGCCCAGCGTTCCGTAGACGGCGGCCATGGTGCGCAGGTAACCGACATTGTCATCCAGCCGCGCGCGCGCCGCCGCGGGAATAGCCTCGGCCGCGGCCTCCTTGTCGCGGCCGGTAAGATGCAGCGCGGCCAGCAGGCCGGCCCAGGCATCCGCGAGGTTTGGATTTTCGTTCAGCGCCTGGCGGTAGATCGGATAGGCAAGCTGCGGTGCATTGCGGTCCATGAAGATGCCGGCCAGTTGGAGCTGAATGCCGAGCGACGGCTTCTGTCCGGCAGCGGTCTGCTGTGCGACCGCCTTCTCCAGCAGGTCCTGGGCGACGTCAAGCTTCTTCTGCGACTGGTTGACGGAGGCAACGATGGAGAGAAAGCCGGGGTCGCGCATGGCCGCGGCATAGCTTGCGGGCGGCATATTCTTGAGGCTCTCGAGCGCCTCGGCATCGTGGCCCGTCGCGTGGTCGGCCTGGACAAGGCCCTGCCAGGCGGCTACGTTGGTGCGGTCCTGGGCGAGCACCTGGCGGTAGAGGCCGGCGGCCTGCTCCAGATGGTTGGCGGCGAGCAACAGGCCCGCGTATTGGATCTGGGTGTCGACCTGCATGCCCTTGGAGTCCGCGGGAAACGGAAGCTCGAGGGCGCTGGCCAGCACGGTCTGCGCGTCGCGGTCGCGACCAACGGCGGAGTAGGCGGCGGCCAGCGCGCGCAGGAAGAGCGGGTCACCCATCAGCTGAGAGTGTGCTGCCTCAGGGATGCGCCGGTCGGTGGCGAGCGCGGACGGCGCCTGGCCCGTCTCGTACTGCGCGAGGAAGAGGCCGCGCCATGCTTCGGGGTCGCCCGGGTCGGCCTCGACCACGCGCCGGAAGATGGGAACCGCGGCGGCGGCCTGCTGCGCCTTCAGCAGTGTGCCGGCGAGGCCGTTGAGCGCCTCGACGCTGTCCGGACGGAGCGCGAGCGCGGCGCGATAACGCTTCTCCGCGGTGGTGAGGTCGCTTTGCCCGAGCGCCAACTGGCCTTCGCCCATGATGAACCAGAAGCGCGCGGTGTCCAGCGCGGCGGCCAGGGCCGCGTCGCTGGGATCGTCGTGCCGGGCCTGTTCGAGATAACTGACCGCGCCGGTGAAGTTGCCCTGCTGCATGCGGACGTATCCCATGCCGGCCACCGCGCTGGTGTCCTTGGGATCGGCGGCGAGCATGGCCTTGAAGCGCGCCTCGGCATCGTCCACATGGCCCGTGTTGAGCGCGTTATAGGCGGCGACGACGGCGGCGCTGCGGGCGCGCTGCAACGCCGCGGTTCGCGTGGGCGGGGATGAAGCGTGCTGGCCGGCCTGGGCGTCCATGGCGGCGAGCGCCTGGGTCAGTTGCGGATCGCTATGCAGCGCGAGAAAAGCGCGAATCTGCGGCGCAATCGCGGGGTTGGGTACGTCCCACTGAAGCGAGAGGCGCAGCGCGTCGACGGCCTGTGGCTCGTTGGGAAAGCGGCTGAGGTAGGTGCGGCCCTCGTCGCGCGTCTTGGGGTTGTAGGTGAGTACGCGGCCGAGCGCAATCTGGTAGCGCGGGTCTGCGGGAAACCTCTCGGTCAACCCGCGCAGAGCGGTGATGGCCTGGGCGCGACCGTCGGCAGTGGCGGCTTCCGTCTCGTAGTAGGCGAGCGACCATTCGCCGATGGGCGGGGTCGCGCCGAACACCTGGCGGTAGATCGCCATCGCCGGGCCGTACTGGCCGCTCTGCGCGAGCTTGGCCGCCTGGCGCAACTGCGCGGGCTGGTTCTGCTGTGTGCCCAGGCTGTTGACGCGGGCGATGTTGGGGTCGTTGGGATTGATGGCGCGCAGCCGGTCGAGGTAGGTGTTGGAGAGCACCATGTCGCCGTTGAGCCGGGCCGCGCGCGCCAGGCCGGCGATGGCCTCGGCGTTGTTGGGATCGGCCAGCAGCACCTGCTGCCAGGTCTGCGTAGACATGTCGATGCGGCCGCGCTCTTCGAAGGCGCGCGCCTTGTCCAGAAGCGACTGGGTGAGGGAGGGATTCGCCGCCGGGGCCGTCACCAACGACGGCGGAGCTGGCTGCGCGACCGGGGGCGAGGGCGGCTGCGTGGTCTGCGCGCCGGCCCGCTGCGGAGACGTGGCCTGGGCCATCCCGCCAAGTACAAGCACAGGGACCCAAAGCCGGGATACGAACGTCTTGTTCATCATCGTTTGTCTGCGCTGCCCGACGCCGACAGGAATCAAGGTCGATACTGCGACGATGATTTGAAGATATAGGTTTTTATTTGGATTGTGTTGCGTTTCAAGGCCGGCTGCGCAAACAGCTGAGGATATCGGGCCCCTTATTCCTCCGGCCCTGCGCTTAAGTAACCTAGGAGGCGGTTACTGCGCCAAAGCTAAGAGTCGCCGTGGAGCCGAAGCTCAGCCCGCCGCCGCAGGACGGGGAGGAGAAGCGACGCCAGCAGGAAGCATAGGACCACGGAGACGAGGGCGATGAGCCAGGGACTCTCCTGCAGGAAGATGGTGAGGCGGAGCACCGGAGACATCTCGCCCACGCGGTAGAGCCGGTCGGCGCCGCGGTAGGAAGAGAACTGCTCGCCGTCAAGCACGCTCACCGAATGCGCGATGGCTGAGGACTGCGAGCCGGCCAAGAAGGCGGTAAGGAAGCCCGGAGCCGCGGTCGGGTCGCGCAGCACGATGGCGACAACCGAGCGATTCGAGCCGTGGGGCCACTCGGCCGCTTCGATGAGCGCATCGGAGAGTCTGCCGGATGGGTCCAGCTCACCCGGCGCCTCCGCGGCAGAGCCACTCACGCCGGGCCATGACCTTTCGATGCTCTGCAAGAGGCCGCCAGTGTCGCGCAGATGCAGCCCGCCGGCATCCAGACTCGCCGGCAGAGAGGCGTCGAGGGTCCTGAGTGCAGGCTGGTCGTTCGCGGTGCCGAGGACGAGGTAGTCCTTGCGCCCGTCGGCGGAGATGCCGGACGCGCCGGTCACCGTAGCGTTGAGTGCAGGGTCTCCGGTCTGCGCGCCGAAGTGCCCCATCAGGGAGAGGAAGAGCTCGAGTTCTTCGGGCGACGGTTGCGCCGGCAGGACCACGGCGGTCTGCGCGAGGTCGGAGTAGCGGGTGAAGGGATAGCCCGCGTTGGCGAAGAGTTCGAGGTTCGGCAGGACGGCCCAGTGCTGGATCCTGGCGATGTCGAGGAAGGAGTCCTTCAGGACCGCGCCATCGAAACTTGGCGGTGCGGTGTCGGTGCAACTGCCTGCGCGGCTTGGTTGGAAGACAAATTTGAAGGTGAGCGTGTTGGAGAACGGACGCAGATCGGCGACCGGGATGGGGACGACTGTGTCGAGCGCGGTAGCGTCGTTGCCCGTGTGCGGCAGCGGGACCGAGCTGACGTAGGCGCCATTGGCATAGACTTGGAGCGCACTGCCCTCACCCAGCGGGACGCCGTTGTAGCGATAGTTGAGATGGAAGGCGAGGTCCTGGATCTCCCCGTAGTTGAGATCGGGCGGCAAGCGAAAGTAGACAGAAATGGGAGAGGAGCCGTCAGTTTGCAGATCGGTGGAGGTCACACCGGCGTGGTCGATGTCGCCGATGGCGATGCTCTTTTCCGTACTCAGCCAGCGAGATGCGTCGTCCGGCCCGCGCGGGCCGGGAAGCATGAGGTTGCGGATGGAGACCTGTGCGCCTCGCGTAGTGTCCGCGTGCAGTGAGAGGGCGCGCGCGGCCTGGACCAGCTCATCGGCGTTGCTGCCAGTGAGGACGAGGAGCTTTGAGGCAGGATCGTTCGGGTTGGCGCGCATCGCGACCGTCGGGCCGGAGATTGCCGCGAGGCGCAGCGAGGCGGGAATCTGCTCCGCTCTCTCCGCGATCACAATCGCGTTGCCCGAAGAAATGGCGCCGACCACAACGGGAAATCGAATCGGCCGGTCAGCGGCCTGCGCGCCAAACCACGAGGCGACGATGCCCGCGGCCTGAATCGCCTTGGCGGAGGGCGGTGCGAGGAACACAACGGGGACAGTAGGGTGGGGGTTGACCGACGAGTCGAAGAACGGCAGCGGAAGAATGCTCAGGTCGTTGGCGAGAGGCAGCAGTGCGCCGCTGACTTCGATGGAAGAGCTGGCGTCGATGTGGCTCCATTGCTTAGAGTGGGTAGGGTCTTCGCACTGGGCGGGGTCCTGTCCCAGGAACTCGAAGGTGAGCTGGTTGTTGTGGACCAGCAGTTCGGCGGGGAGCGCAAGCGCGGTCTCAAGCGTCGCCGGGTTCTCTGCGGAGGAAGCGGGGCTGGGGACTGTCGCGACCAGCGTTCCGTTAAGGCTGACGTTCAGCTGGCTAGCTGCGGGAAGCAGGCTGGGGGAGAAGCTGTAGCGCAGGCGCAGGACGGCGGTCTTCGCCACCTGATTGCGCGCGAGAGAAAAAAAAACCGAGTGCGATGCATCGGCGCCGCGCAGCACGATGGGCTCGGAGACGCCGGCGTCGGCGAGGGTGAAGGACTGGTCGAAGGATGCGGGCTGTGATCGAGCAGCTTTGGCGTTCCTGGTCGCCGCGCGCGCGTGGCCGGGCGCGAGGCCGGTCATGGCACAGAGCAGCAGGATCGGCGCGATGCTGGTGGCAAGCCTCGTCTCCGGGGAGGTCCGCGGCGGCTCCGCCGGACGCCTGACCGCATGGACGAGGCCGCGCAGCGCCAGCTTGACAATGCGCGCGAAGCTGCCGAAGGGATGGTCGGCCTCGCGCGCCTCGCCCCACCCCAGCCATGTGTCGGCGCGCGAGTAGAGGATCAAGGTGAGCGCTTCCTGCTCCTGTAGATTGAGCGCATCGAATCGCGCGCGCAGCGACATCCGGTCGACCCCGATGATGGTTGCGGGCAGCGTGGCCGTGCCATCCAGCACAGGGAAGACGAAGCGGACGGGGTCGCCCACCTCCGCCTTTGCCGCGACATTGAGCGTGGTGCGCACGCCGCCGCTCGAAAGGTCGGAGGTGATGCCCTGAATCATCGACCCATCGGCGAGGATGACGTCGGAGGGCACGGCCATCGCTACGCGCACGGTCTGCCTGCGCTGCTGGGTCTCCCACGCGACCCCGGTTGCCACCGCCAGGATAACGACGTTGAAGAGGGTCCAGATGAGATTGACCCAAATGGTGCCGGCGTGGCCCGCGTCATAGAGAGTGGCGGGCCAGTTGAGGAAGGTGAGAGGCCAGGGCACATCGAATGCGGGGAACTGGAAGAAGCGCGGAAACGCGCAGAGCAGGCCGAAGAGGTTGAGGGCGAGCAGCGCAAGGAACGGACGCGCGATGCGCACATCGAAGTACTCCTCGTCGACCACGCCGCCCTTGGCCGTGACGTTGAAGCGCCCAAACTTCGGGCTGATCAACGCGAACAGCGTGGGAAGCAGAATGTAGGGCGCTAGGACTGTCTCGTAGATCTCGTTCCAGAACGAGTGGCGGTGCTGGCCCTGCACGCGCGAGTTGGTGAGGTTGGAGAGGATGAGGTGGGGCGCAGCGTAGGCGAGGATGGCGGCCCAGTATCCCGGAATATTGATGTACCCGAAGACGAGATAGATCAGCGGCGCGGTGAGGAAGATGAGCCGCGGCAGCGCATACAGGAAGTGCGACATCGCGTTGAAGTAGCAGAGACGTTGCGCGGCGGTGAGCCCCGGAGTGAAGAGCGGGTTCTCAATGCGCAGGATCTGCACCATGCCGCGCGCCCAGCGGATGCGCTGACGCACATGCGCGCTGAGCCGCTCCGTGGCGAGGCCGGCGGCCTGCGGAATGTTGATGTACGCGGTGTTCCATCCGTCTTTCTGCATGCGCAGCGAGGTGTGCGCGTCCTCGGTGACGGTCTCGACCGCGACGCCGCCGACCGCATCCAGCGCGCTGCGCCGCAGCACCGCGCACGATCCGCAGAAGAGGGTCGAGTTCCAGAAGTCGTTGCCGTCCTGCACCACACCATAAAACAGCTCGCCCTCGCTGGGGATGGCGCGGAACTGGTGAAGATTGCGCTCGAACGGGTCGGGCGAGTAGAAGTGGTGCGGCGTCTGCAGCACGGCCAGCTTGGGATCGCGCAGGAACCAGCCCATGGTCAGCTGCAGGAAGCTGCGCGTCGGCACGTGGTCACAGTCGAAGACGGCGACGAAGGACGAATCCAGCCGCGCCAGCGCGCTGTTCAGATTGCCCGCCTTGGCGTGCTCGTTGTCGTCACGCGTCATGTAACCGATGCCCGCCTCTTCGGCAAAAGCGCGGAAGTCATCGCGGCGCCCGTCATCCAGAATGTAGACATTCAGTTTGCCGGCGGGCCAGTCGATGTTCATGGCGGCGAGAGCGGTAAAGCGCACCACGCTCAACGGTTCGTTGAGCGTGGGGATCAGCAGATCGACATCGGGCCACTCGTCCGGGTTGTCGGGCAGCGGGAGCGGGGCGCGGCGCAGCGGCCACAGCATCTGCAGGTAGCCGAGCATCAGCACAACGAAGGCATAACACTCAGCCAGCAGAAGCAAGCAGATGAAGAACGCATCGAGCGCCGTCCCGTGGCCGGCGGGATAACGGAACCACACGATGACTGAGGAGATGCGCCAGAAGCCATAGCGGAGGGTCGAGTAGACCGACAGCAGCATCAGCGTGATGGTAACGAGGTAGGAACGCGAGCCGCGGTTGAGAAATAAGGCGACCAGCAGGGTCAGGATGGCGAGGACGAGTTGCTGCTGCCAGGGGAGGTAGAGCACGGCGGTGAAACAGAGGAAGAGCAGGCCGCCTGCGAGGATCGAGAGCCGCAGCGTCCGCAGGAGTGGGCCTTCGCCGGAGCCGGACTCTCGCCGCCACAGAGGCGACCGCGTCACGGGGCGCTCCAAGGTGCGGTGAGGGCCTCCGCCATCGCGGAGGGCGAGACGCCTCTCAGCCAGGTCGCGATCTCAAGGTAGTCCTGCGATACCTGCGACTCGGGCGCGAAGTCGACCAC
>Ga0182024_10018072_pt1 | contig 13164 bp, 13 predicted proteins | sample P32metaG_FD_120480 | JGI IMG/M metagenome (GOLD analysis project Ga0182024, IMG submission 120480) | Permafrost microbial communities from Stordalen Mire, Sweden - P3-2 metaG (Illumina Assembly) | ecosystem: Environmental > Terrestrial > Soil > Wetlands > Permafrost | place: Sweden: Stordalen...
GCTGCGGGATTAACGATCGGAGAAGTGAATAGCGATCCAGTGTGGCGAAAAAGATTGGAGTCCGTGGCGCGCGAAGTTGCCGCAGTCGGGACGGCAAGCGGGACGCCGCTCGATCCTGCGGTCATCATTTCATTTTTCGATAAAACTCCGCCGGGCGGGCGCAGTTCCATGCAGAAGGATGTGGCTGCCGGAAATCCGCCCGAAGTGGACGGCATCGCAGGGCCGATCTTGCGTCTGGCAGCAGTGCATGGAATCGATGTGCCAACTACGCGTGAACTTGTCGGCATGATTCGCGGCAAGGGCTCAGCGGGAATTAAAAGCTGAGCGAAAGTAAAATCTTAAAAACCTTAACACAGAGGACACCGAAGAAAAGAGTAGAAAACAGGGAGAAAGAGCGGTCATCCATTCCAGTTCCTCCGGTTTTCTCGGCACTTTCTCTGTGTTCTCTGTGTTAAATCTTCTGAATTCCCAGCGTTGAGAACCCTTCGACGATTAGCTCCCCGATGCCGTGGCCTTAGCCTGCTCCGGATGGGTCAGCGGCACAGCCACCAAATGCTCGGAGAGAAACCAGACCTGCAACTCGTTGCCGCGAATCACATCGCTCACCAGAAGATCGTTCGTTCCATCGTCCCCAACCTCTGAAGCCTCGCGGGCCATTGTGCGCGCTTCCTTCAAAATGAATTCATGCGCTTCCAGAAGACGCGAAATTTGCACAGGAGGTTCTTCCCTGCCGCGCGGTGGACGTGGAATGATAGTCGTTTCGGCAACATCGGCCGCCATGGCGAGGCTGACGCCACCCAAAAGTTGGATTCGCTCGGCGATCGTATCGACTAACTCATCCTGCTCGCCATGATGCTTGTCAAAGAGCAAATGCAGTTGATAGAACGTTGCGCCGGCTACTTGCCAATGATGTTTTTTGTACATGTCACGCAATGTCATCGTATCTGCCAGCAGTTGGTTCAGATTGGTAATGCTCGATTCGCAAGCAGTTTCATCCAGAGCGATTGGGAGTTTCGCAATTTTCCCGTATGGTTGCACTTCCCTGGCATGCTGGTGAAGAATCGGTTTTGCTCGTTGCGTTCCTGCTTCCATTTGGCTGTAGCTGTTTTCTGTTTCACGCTTCTTTGTCGTCACGGGGTGCCTCCTTGAACGTACGTGGCCTCGGGCGGAGTAGCCTCTCGTATACGCCCGCGTGCCGCTGCTGTCAAGCAGAGGTGATTCCGGAATTTGGTTAGTGCAAATCAATTTGGGTTGCGGTTGAACGATTCTATTTAGTTGAAATGCAAATGTAGAAAGCTGCCCGCGCGCGAAGAAGGGCGGCCTTTACGAATGCAAATGCAAAGGATTGCGGGCGATCGAGATCGTTTTATCCTGCAATCATTCGCGTGCGGAAGGCAGCTTGCCTCGCATAATCAGACGCTGTCGAAATGGATGGCTGCTGCAATCTGTATTGCCGATCACGAATTACGAAAGTTGAATTGGAGTTATTTATATTTTTGCAGGCGGCAGAGGAGATGATCCGGGTTGATGCCCGCCGAAAAGCATACGGTTCGATAATCCTGGCTGTTGCTGAACAAAAAGTTTTCCGCTTCGCGTTTTACTCGAAGCGGGCCGCTGACCCACTCTTGAACGGTGCTGGCGATGACTGCGCGCCACAATCTCTGTTCGGGCACTTCTTCCACATCCCCTTGTTCAAAAATACTCATGGTAAAATTCCCCCGTAGTTTCGTTTCTCTTGGCGAAAAACGCCTCGATCAAATGCAAGCACTGATCTAAAGGCAACTAGAATTCCAATCGGCGGCTAAGTCAGAATCTTTAATGGCTTGTATTCTTCTGTAACGAAGGCGCTTAGTAACACCTGGTTCTGAGGATCGAGGGCGGAGGGATTATCACAGTTTCAATTTCGTACATTTGTTGCGAGGCTGTTTCAAGTTGTCACAAAATTCGGTCGTAAGTTGAAAAGGGCGCGAACGATGGAAATGTGCCCTTTCCGGGAGAAAATTTCTAGCTGGATACCCAAGCCGGAGGGCGCTGATATTTGCGACGGTAGATGATCTTGCTTTTTATACCGCTGGATTCGAATTCAAAAATAATTTCTCTGCTGCCGTCCAGTCGTGCCCTGCCGTGATTTTTGGAGGCGGAAAGGACGAGCCAATGACCTTTTAAAATTTCGTAGGTGCCGCGTTCGGCGAGAATCTGGTAGCTGCCATCGGAATTCATTTCCAGCGAGGGAGCCTTGCAGCGGTGCGTTTTTCCGTTTACTTCCACGGTCACGCAGTTGTAGGTACCGGAAAGCGAACCCTCGGCTCGTGCTGGAGTGCTGTTGAAGGCCAAAGCCAAAACGCCAATTGTGATGACTTTAGCCAGACGATTCATCGCCGTGAGGGTGTTTGTCATAGGTAACCTTGGGCCCAGAGCATTGGCGGCCATAGGGCCGCGATAAGCAATCCAGAGCGCGTTCCACTAGAAACAATGCAAGTAGTGTGCCATAAGAGTAACCAAATAACACGCTGATTGCACAGGACTTGTACGTAGCTGTGAATATTTGTGTATAAAACATGTGAAAAACTGTTTCTATAAATGCTCAGGAACGGAAGCATTTTTCTCTTCCGCGCGAGACGAAAATTCCCTAAAGCCCCATTCATGAGGGGACTTCACATCTATATTCGTCCCAACCGCCGGCACCCCTGATAGAATGTTAGAATAACGGACTAGCCCCTTATATTATGGATAGAGGATGAGTTGAGCACAGTAAATCCATCACCCGAGGAGCTTCCGGCGGACGTTGAGCCGCTAAGCGAACTCGATCGAGAAATTGCTCTTCTGCTGCGGGCAGAAAACCGGGACCCATTTCGTTTGCTCGGGCCGCACATTGTGGAAGAGATCGTGGAAGAGAACGAAGAGAAGCGCCTTGTAGTGCGCGGCTTTTTTCCGCACGCGATGCATGCCTCGATCCTCTTAAACGATCGCGCGGAAACGATACCCGCTGCCCGCATACATCCGGATGGATTGTTTGAAGCAGTCCTGCCTCTGGCTGCTCGATTGCCGATTCCGCCGAATAGTTATATGTGGAGATTGGCGGAAGGCGGACGACCCACGCGAGAAATCCACGACACGTTTGCATTCCCTCCCCTGCTTTCCGATTTTGATTTGTACTTGATGGGTGAGGGAACGCATTACCAAAAATACGAAAAGATAGGCGCGCATCCGCTGATTGTTGACGGAATTGCGGGCGTGCAATTTGGCGTATGGGCTCCGAACGCAATGCGCGTCAGCGTGGTGGGAGATTTCAATCAGTGGGATGGACGCGTCAGCCCGATGCGCAATCGCGGCCCCTCGGGAGTTTGGGAGTTGTTTGTTCCAGGACTTGCGGAAGGTGCCGTTTACAAATATGAAATTCGGCCGATGTCTGGCGGACGTCCTCTGTTGAAGAGCGATCCATACGGTTTCCGTTCGGAGCTGCGGCCCAAGACAGGATCGATCGTTACGCGCCTGGATCATCACAAATGGAACGATGCGGGATGGATGGACTGGCGCTCCCGAAACGATTGGCTGTCTTCGCCGATATCGATCTATGAAATTCATCTCGGTTCGTGGCAGCGCAACATGCAGGACGGCTGGCGCTGGCTTACTTACGGCGAACTCGCAGACCGGCTGATCCCCTATTTAAAGCAGATGAACTACACGCACGTGGAACTGATGCCAGTGATGGAGCATCCGTTCGACGGATCCTGGGGATACCAGACGCTGGGCTATTTTGCGGCAACCAGCCGCTATGGCACGCCTGAAGATTTCATGGCTTTTGTGGACAGATTTCATCAAGCGGGGCTTGGCGTATTGTTAGATTGGACGCCGGCGCACTTCCCGAGCGATGGCCATGGACTCGGGGAATTCGATGGCACGCATTTGTACGAGCATGCGGACCCGCGCCAGGGGCGGCATCCTGATTGGGGAACGCTGGTATTTAATTATGGGCGCAATGAAGTTCAGAATTACCTGATATCGAATGCGCTTTTTTGGATCGATAAATATCACATCGATGGGCTGCGTGTGGACGCTGTGGCTTCCATGCTGTACCTCGATTATTCGCGCAAAGAGGGCGAATGGGTTCCGAACGAATTTGGCGGACGGGAAAATCTGGCGGCCATTGCGTTCATTAAAAGATTGAACGAAGTGATTTACGCGCGGCACCCGGGCGTTCTGACCATCGCGGAGGAGTCCACCTCGTGGCCCATGGTTTCTCGTCCGACGTACCTCGGCGGATTGGGCTTCAGCTTGAAGTGGAACATGGGCTGGATGAACGATACGTTGAGTTACTTCGCCGTGGATCCCCTTTACAGGAAATATCATCATAGCCGGATGACGTTTTCGATGCTGTATGCCTTCACTGAAAATTTTGTGCTGCCCATTTCGCACGATGAAGTGGTTCATGGTAAAGCTTCTTTGATCAATAAAATGCCGGGCGATCTTTGGCAGCAGGTGGCGAATATGCGCCTGTTTTTTGCCTACATGATCGCGCATCCGGGCAAAAAGCTTATGTTCATGGGCAGCGAATTCGGACAAAGAAGCGAATGGAGTCCGGACACGAGTCTCGAATGGTTTTTGCTCGAGTACGATACGCACCGGGGTCTTCAGACGCTGACGGCGGATTTAAATGGGATTTACCGCAATGAGCGTTCGTTGCACGAAGTGGATTTTGACTGGCACGGTTTTGAATGGATCGATTGCAACGACGCGGATTCGAGCGTGTTGTCCTTCCTTCGGCGAGCGAAAGATCCGTCCGATTTCATGGTCGTGGTGGCCAACTTTACGCCGGTTTCGAGGGAGACCTATAGAGTGGGCGTGCCAGAGGCTGGCTTCTATCGGGAGATCATGAACACGGACTCAGAGAAATATGCCGGGACGAATATGGGAAATCTGGGCGGCGTGCACGCGGAGGCGATTCCATGGAACAAGCATCCGTATTCCATTCACATGCGCATGCCTGCGCTTGCGGTTATTTATTTTAAGTATCAGAGGTGGTAGTTAGATTTTTTTAGTTACTTTTTCTATGAGCAGCAATTCATTCGGATGGCGAATTTTGCTGGCATTTGTGGATGAACCTAAGATGCCCGCCTGAAGGCGGGCGCTACATTACTCGTCGGCTTCGGCGGAGTAGTCGCGCCTCGGTGGAACGAAATAGGCTTCGGCTTGGATGGCGGTTTCCAGCCAACCACGACGCCTTACAATTCCTCTTACGTTTTCAACCATTTCCGGGTGGCCACACAGGTAGATCTTTGTATCCGCAGGCGTTAGATGCCACATGTCAGAATACTTGCGAATTAAATCGTCGACGCGACCTGTTTCGCCGCTCCAATTTTCATCTTCCCACGGTCGGCTGACCGTTGGAACGTAGGTTAACCAAGGGACTTCCGCGGCAACATTTTCGATTTCTTTGGAATATCCGAGTTCCCAGGAACGGCTTGCGCCATCGAGAATAAATAATCTGTGCTGGCCAGCGAATTTTGCGGATTTCCAATCGCTGTAAAGTGAACGAATATAACTTACATATGGTGCGATGCCCGTAACCGTGGAGACCAGAAAATGATTTGTGCATCGACCCGCAAGGTCCAGCGTAAAATTCCCTTTCGCCGATTTCCGCAACGTAATTTCGTCACCCACGTGAAACACATGCAGGCGGGGGGTGACCTGACCGTGTGGGACGAGTTCAAAAAAGAATTCGAGAGTTTTTTCGTGGGGAGCGGAGACGATTGAGTAAGGCCGCTCGTGATGTTTTTCGGGAGTGACGACCCCGAGTGTGGCGTACTGGCCGGAACGATAAGGGAATTCTCCGCCGGGGTCCACACGGATGGCCCAAAGGTCTGGCGAAATGTCTCGACGTTCCAGTATGCGTGCGGAAAAGAATTTACTTCCGACCGGAGGCATCCGAACTCCCAAGTGTGCAATTTAATAAGAAATAGAAATGGTTGACGGGCGAATTCGCCTGAATCAGATCAAGAGCCGCCAACAAATCTCCAACCGGGCGATAAAACGCACGGAGATCCACGGAAAATCCGATGCTGTAAAATGAAACGCTTTACTGCCCTTGCTGGAGGTTGCGCATCATTTGCATGGGATCGAATTTCTTCGGCGTACCGGTAATGTGATCCTTGGCGTCGGTAATCGCTTTCGTTAACACCATCGTCTCGCCCTTGTTGACCGCCTTCACCAAACCCCAAGGCCCCACTTTTTCCGAGACCCACGCCTCACCGGAACCGTCCTTCATGCGATAGTGCTGGCACGTAAAAGTGCCGGCGGGAACCGTGACCGATTCCGTTCCGAGCACTTCTGCTTTATCGGCAATATCGCTGGGAGTAGGTGGTTGCGCCCGGCGAGCTTGGGCAGCCATATTCGAATCCATTTCCATCGGATCTTGCCCGGGCATCTGCATGATCATGCGAGAGGAGACTACGTTATTTTCGTTCACGGTCGTCAAAGATTTCATGTACATGGGTGTGGACGTCCGGGGGTCCACAAATGACATTTCCATCCAGTAGGCGGGCTTGCCTTCGACATCTTCTTTTCCAACAATGGAAATTTCCAATTGCGTTTTTGTCCCATCGGATTTCGTAATCTCGTACGCCGCGCCGGTCCCGACCACGGGGCGCCAGACTCCGCTTAGCGTCGGCATGCGTCCGCCCATGCCCATTCCCATTTGTGCTGCAAGCGGAAACGCCATCGTAAACGTCGCGAACAAAATGACCGATAATTGTTTCCATTTCATTTTACTTGCCCCTTTCCATGATTCGGTTCTGGCATGAAGAATAGCTGGCTGGATTCCGAGTAGGGATGAATATTCATTCTTGGTTGTTCCTGCTCTGTGGGTGCGCCCATTCTTGTATCAGAACAGGCCAGCCACTAGCAAATAGATTAGTGATTCCATTTCGGAATTCAGGGATGGACATTTTGCTTAGTGGGAACCAAGCGAGACGAACTGTTATTCGTAAGCGAGCGCGTCCACAGGATCATTTTGAGCGGCTCGCAACGCTGGATATGCCGCGCCGGCAATCGCTCCGCCGATGGTCAGGAGAATTGCGCGGATAATCCAACCGCCTTCGATGGCGATCTGGAGTGTGGGCGACGTTTTATGCAGAATTGCGACGACGCCATACGTACAAATGATTCCAAAGATTGCACCTAGCGCAACCATGACCAAAGTTTCACCCAGAATCAATCCGCAAACTTCCAGGCGCGAGGAGCCTAGCGCGCGAAGAACGCCGATGTCGCGCGTGCGCTCGAAGACCATGGTATGCATCGTGAGCAGCACAACCAGAAAGCTGATGACCACTCCCAGAATAACAAAGGAGCGTATAAACGGCTTTAGTTCCGGCAAGTTGGAAGAAGTCATCAACGTACTGAACTCCGCCATGGAACGAATTTTGAAAGTGGGGAGAAGTTTTAGGATTTCGCTGCGCGTGCCATCCGTATCGCCATTGCTGCGAACAAAAAACATGGATACGCGGCCTTCCGCTCCGGCAATGTCCTGCGCGGTCTTGATCGGAATGAAGTAGCGCGCGCCCTTGCCGTGGACAACGATGCCCGAAATTGTGAATTCGTGGCCGAGAAGCATTACTTTTTGCCCTACGTGAAGCTTTTTAGAGCCGGCAGCCAGGTCATCCACGATGGTTTGGTCCGGCGCCTGAAAAGGTCCGCCGGAAAGGAACGTGAAGCCGTTGCTCAGGCTGGCAAATTGCTCGTAATCAATTCCGTAGAGCACTCCGAGATTTTTCTGATCGACGGAGATCAGCACAGGTGCAACGACTCGTACACCGGGCAAAGCCTTCATTTGCATTCCAAGAGATTGGGGCATGACGGCGCTGGAAAACGCAAAAAAAATGGATGAGTTGGGAGGCTGCACAATGATGTCCGCGCCAACGCCCTCGGCACGGGTGCGCCAATCCGACAGCGCGCCGGAGGTGAGTCCCACAATCAGCAGGACGAGAAAAACTTGCAGGGCGAGAGCCAGAACGCTGAGCGCGGAGCGCAACGGTCGAACGCCCAGATTGCTCCACAGCAAATCCCAGATCACAAATCCTTTGTACGGTTTTTCTTCCATCCGATGGTTCCGCGAGAAGTTCCCCGTCGAGTAATCTATCATCACGCAACACTGTGGTCAAAGCAACGCGAGCGCTGGTGGCGGAAAGTTTTCAACAGTTGTGTTGAAAACTTTGTGGAAAAGGGGTATTCATTTCGCGTAGCACACGAAAAACAATGAGCTTGGTGCGGTTTGCACAAAGATGAAGCATATTTTTTTTTCGCGATCAAAAAATAACTTTCAAAAATTTCGTTTCAGTACCATTTAGGCGGGCGAACGAGTGCGATATTTATGGTTTGTTCCGTTTGATTGCTATCGTAATACTCCCCGTAAGTCTTCCAACCCTCGGCAATCACCTGCACCAGAAACTTTCCGGGTGGAGTGACCGGAACATGGCAAACACCGGACTGGTTGGTCTTCAGATTCATTTCAATTTTCTTATCCTTACCGTGCTTGTGTTCTTCGACATAACGAATGTAGACGCTGGCGCTGTCAACAGGCTTCTTTTCCTCTCCGCCGGTCACAATAATTGTCAGTCGCGTGTCCCTGGATCCGGTGTCTGGCTGACCATTCGAGTCTCCAGATTTATCCTGGGCGCTTACTGCAACCACACCAATTAGCAGCAGGAATAAAACAAATCGTAACGAAGCGCTAATGGAATTCTTTCCCAAGGTCATATTCCGCACCCGACTTTTTCTCTAAGAGAAAACATGGATTGCCCCATTTTTCTCTTTTTTTTGGGATTACGCAAGTCGCGAAGCAAGTCGCGAGCGCAGTCATTTCAAATTTAGTCATAAAAAGCCGTCTACCCGAAAAGAAGGGCCATCTCTATAAGCGCAGCGGCAGTGCATTGCGGCTTTCGTGGAGGCGTCTCCGGTCCATTCACGAAGAACGTTCTCGGTGAACCGCGCTTATCAGGACGCAAGGGGCGACCTCTGCCGGGTAAAATGGCGCCGTAGTTCTTCCCTTCTACGCATCGCATTGACTCGGCACCGGTCATGAGCTACTTTCGATTCGCGAAGAACTCCAAGGAGATTTGTTCATGGGATTTGCTACCGACGCCATCCATGTGGGACAAGAACCCGATCCAACAACCGGCGCGATCGTGGCGCCGATTTACCAGACTTCGACCTACGTGCAGGAAGAGCTGGGAAAAACAAAGGGCTACGACTATGCGCGGACGAATCATCCGAACCGCAAGGCGCTGGAACGGACTATGGCGAAGCTCGAGGGTGGCAGCGCGGCGTACGTCTTTACTTCGGGAATGGCAGCGATTGACTCTGTGTTCCGGTTGATGCGCCCCGGCGACCACGCCATCATTTCCGAGGCCGTCTACGGCGGCGTCATTCGCCTCACGACGCAATTCCTGATGCAGTGGGGACTTGAGTTCAGTTTTGTGGACACTTCCTCGCCCGAGCGCGTGGAGCGCGCCCTTAAGCCCAATACCAAAATGATTTACGTCGAGACGCCCACCAATCCGACGATGTGCGTCACGGACATTGCGGCCATTGCCAAAGTTGCCTCAGCCCATAACGCAACCATGGTGGTGGACAATACTTTCCTGAGTCCTTATCTGCAATCGCCGCTGGCACTGGGCGCGCATATCGTTGTCCATTCGATGACGAAATATATAAATGGGCACAGCGATGCTGTGGGCGGCTCCGTGATCCTGACGCGCGCGGAAGACGCCGAAAAAATTTACTTCCTGCAGCGTTCGACGGGTGCGGGACTTGCACCAATGGATTGTTTTCTCATGTCGCGCGGAATCAAGACGCTGGCTGTGCGCATGAAGCAGCACGATGCCAACGGCCGAACCATCGCCCGGTTTCTTGAAGACCACCCGCGCGTGAAACAGGTTCTGTATCCAGGCTTGCCATCGCATCCGCAGCACGAAGTTGCCGTGCGGCAGCAGCGCGGGTTCGGAGCCATGATTTCGTTTGACGTTGTTACGATGGAAAATGCGCGAACGGTTCTCAACAGTTTAAAAGTGTGCTCGCTTGCGGAGAGCCTGGGCGGTGTGGAAACGCTCATCTCGCACCCGGCCACCATGACGCATTCGTCGGTGCCTGCCGAAGTGCGCCAGCGCATTGGGATCACGGATGGTTTGATTCGCATCTCGGTGGGAATTGAAGACGTGGAAGATTTGATCAACGATCTCGATCAGGCGCTGTGCAAGATCTAAGTAGGACAGGCTTCAGCCTGTTGATTTTCTTGTCGCATAAGAAATTCAAAAACTACAGGCTGAAACCTGTTCCACTCAAACCTCAGCCATCCAGGCCATGTATTTGCGCGAACCTGCGGCGATGGGCAGCACTAAAAATTCAGGCACTTTATATGAGTGGAGACGTTCGACGGCTGCTTGCAGCTTCGCGAGATGTTTTCGCGATGTTTTAATCAGCAGCAAACGTTCTTGCGCGGATTCCACCTTTCCTTTCCATCGATAAATCGAAGTGACCGCGCCGGGAAGAATATTTACGCACGCGGCGAGGCGCGCTTCGACGACAGCACGCGCGATGCGTTTCGCTTCCGCCGTGTTTCCGCAGGCGACCATCACCACAAATTTATCGGTCAAGAAATCCTCCCGGCCCGTTACTCTTTCCCGCATACATCATTTCCATGTTTCCCATGCTTGCATGACAGGCTACAATACCTGACCGAAGGGGGAAGATATTTTTCTTAAAAAATGACGGCGACAATTAAATTTGGAACTTCAGGCTGGCGCGCCATCATCGCGGATGAATTTACGTTCGCGAATGTTCGCCTTGTAACCGCCGCCATCGCGGAACACGTTCGCAGCCGCAACCCAAAAGCGACTTTGATTGTCGGGCATGATACGCGCTTCTTTGCCGAGGAATTTACGCGCACAGCAGCGGAAATTCTGCGCGAGTACGGCATTCGCGTGTTGATATGCGATGACCCAACGCCCACGCCCGTGATTGCCCACGAAATTATTCGCAGCAAAGTGGATGGAGCCATCAATTTTACGGCGAGCCACAATCCCGCCGAATACCAGGGCTTGAAATTTTCAGGACCGGATGGCGGACCGGCGCTGCCGGAAGTCACACACGATATCGAAGCGCGTGCCGTAAAACTCGGAGAGCGCGCGCCGGCCAAACCGAACGACAATCCATTTGAGAAGATTAATCCGCGCAGCGCCTATCTTGAACGGCTCACTCAACTTGTGAATTTCAAAGCGCTGGGCGATGCAAAATTCAGCGTGGTCACAGACGCTCTGCATGGGTGCGGCGCGGGGTATCTGGATGCAGCGCTTTCCTCGCACGGCGTGAAAGTCACGGCGCTGCGCACGCATCGGGATGTGCTGTTCGATGGCTCGGGCCCGGATGTGTCCGAAGAAAATCTGCAGAAAACTCGGGACGCATTGCTCGCAAATAAAGCCGCGGTGGGACTCGCGACTGATGGCGACGCCGATCGCTTCGGCATTCTGGATTCCGACGGCACGTGGATGCAGCCGAATCACATTCTCGGCCTGGTGTATGACTACGTGGTCGAAACGCGCGGATGGAAAATGCCCGCAGCGCGCAGCGTGGCCACATCGCACTTGATGGACGCGGTTGCGCGGCTGCACGGTACGACCGTTATCCAAACGCCCGTGGGTTTTAAATACATCGGAGAACTGATCCAGAAAGATAAAATCGCGATGGGCGGAGAAGAAAGCGCGGGGATGACCATTCGCGGCCACCTCCCTGAAAAGGACGGCATTCTGGCGTGCCTTCTGGTCGCTGAAATGGTTGCCGTTCGACGCGCTTCCCTGTCCGAACAATTGCGGGCCCTGTTCAAACGCGTGGGTTCTGAGTTCTGGCCTCAACGCACCAACCTGCATTTGCCTGACGACATAAAAGTAAGAACCGTAAACCGGCTGAAGATGGACTTCAAAACATTTTTGGGGCGGCGCGTAAAAAGCCTTGACCGCACCGATGGTTTGAAAATGGAATTTGAAGATGGATCATGGGTTCTTTTGCGGCTTTCCGGCACGGAACCGCTGATGCGCGTGTACACGGAAGCCGCAACCCTGAAAGGATCTTCACAAATTGCGAGCGAGACGGAAGCCTGGGTGAACGACGCCTCGCAGGAAGCCAAGGCATGATGACGTTAAAGGAAATTCGAGAAATTTCTCCGAGCGAAGTGGTTGCGTACGCGAAGAAAAATGTGAGGCAGATTCTTGCCCTCGCGCTGTTTGCGCTTTTTGTGCATGACATTTTTGGTCCGCACGGCTTCATTGCCATGCGCCGCACGCAAAAGGAAATCGACCAGATCCACGAGCAAATTGTCAAAATGAACGATGAGAACAAATCGCTGACGGATCAAGTGTCGTCGCTGAAGTCCGATCCGAAATCCATCGAGCGCATTGCCCGCGAGGAAATGGGCCTGGCGCGGCCCGGCGAAATGATTTTTAAGATTCCTGAAGCAGCAAAGACACCCCCCAAGTAGGACAGGCTTCAGAGTCCGTGTGGCAAACTTGTTTTAGCCCGGTTTTGTAGCGTCCGCCTTCAGGCGTGCATCGCGCCTTCCATCGGATGCCCGCCTGAAGGCGGGCACAACATAGACCAAATCAGCACAAAATTCCCCAGGCTGTGCTCTTGAGTTCAGGTACGCTCCGCGCCACGAAATAGCGCCATCATTTGCGGCTTCCATTTGGGAAACCGGTTTCGCGCCACGGCGAGAAGCGTCATGCCCACGCAAATGATGAGGAACCCTCGAGTCGCCGTCGCAATGCTCGATGCGCGCCTTGGGACCACCGAAAGCCCGCCGTACACGAATTCGATATGCACCCAGTACACGAGCAGCGAGCACTTGCCCATTTCGATTAGAGGGCTAAAGCCCCACTCTCCTGCTCCCCATTTGCACCAGGCATAGCCTAAAAATAAAATGACCAGGACGATTCCCGCTCGAACCAGAAAAAAATTGGGACTGGTGTGCCAGAAATCGTATGTGCCATACAGCCGCAAGGGACGCGCATCCAACCAGAGGCCCAGTTCGATGAGCGCAACTCCGCATACCCCGGCAATGGTTAACGCGCGCGATTCGTTTTTTCGCGCCCAATCGAAAAGCAAAAACGAGCCAACCGCCAA
>Ga0182024_10018073_pt1 | contig 13163 bp, 12 predicted proteins | sample P32metaG_FD_120480 | JGI IMG/M metagenome (GOLD analysis project Ga0182024, IMG submission 120480) | Permafrost microbial communities from Stordalen Mire, Sweden - P3-2 metaG (Illumina Assembly) | ecosystem: Environmental > Terrestrial > Soil > Wetlands > Permafrost | place: Sweden: Stordalen...
ATCTCTTCTCCAGCTACTCCTCCAACACGTCCGCGATAACATTCGGCTCGACTAGCCCCTACGGGGCAGGCTACACCTACGCGGTCGCTACAATCACTGGACCCGGAATGATAACGGCTAACTTCGTCGCTGGCACCTACAGCATGACGTTCGATCAGCTCAACTGGGAAAATACCGCCGTCGCGGGCGTCCCGAGCGGGCTAACTTGGAGCGTCTGTACGGACAATACAGGAATAACCACGTACTCTTCTTGCCAGAGTGGTGGAGGGACTGTTAGCAGCGGAACCGGTTCCAGCATAACCGTGACCGGTCTCTCGGGTGTCACGAGCTACTCGTACGTGTCTACCGTGGCGGGAGCGACCAGTAAGACATACTATTCGTGCTACACCGGTTGCTCAGGAACTGCATCCTCGACCACCACCGAGACCGCATACTACCTGACCTACTTTGAGGTCACGTTCGCCGTGAGCCCAACCGGGAGCGGCACACTGAGCCCCGACACACCGACCTTCTACTATCAGAATGAGGGGGTAGGTCTGTTCGCGACACCCAATACAGGATACACCTTCTCCAGCTACTCCTCCAACACATCCGCGATAACAATCGGCTCTACTAGCCCCTACAGCACGGACACGACCTATGCAGTCGCCACTATCACTGGACCCGGGATGATAACCGCGAACTTCCTGGGCGTTCCGTACACCGTGACGTTCCACCAGACAGGCATACCCGGCAGCGTCACTTGGGGAGTGACGGTGGGAGGGACAGACCACACCGGAACAGGTTCGAACATCACGCTAATCGGCATAACTGGGGTACAATCGTACTCGTTTGATTCCCCGGTGGCGGGCGCTACCGGCGTACAGTACGTCTCTACGTGTTCCGGATCTGTAAGCGGAGCAGGGACTCAATCCTGCGGCTACGCCACTCAATATCAGGTCTCCTTCGTGGTGAACCCGAACGGCAGTGGTATGACCAGCCCCAGCACGACCGCATACTATGCTGCAGGCTTCGGACTTCCCATCACTGCAACCGCCAACAGCGGATACGCGTTCTCCAGTTGGTCTAACGGGAGCTCCTCGATAAGTTTCGTGAGCAGAACGTCGTCCTCAACCAGCGCCCAGATCAACGGGCCTGGAACAATCACCGCAGACTTCGCGTCGACTAACTACGCTGTGACGTTCGACCAAAGCGGCATTCCGACATCCGGCGTGACTTGGGGAGTCACCATAGACGGGATTCACCACACCGGAACGGGCGCAAGCATCACAGTCACTGGACTCGGTGGAGCGCTAGCCTTCACCTATGACACTCCTGTGTCAGGAGCACCGGGCGTCCAATATCTCTGTTCGACCGGCTGCTCTGGATCTGTGTTGGGGGCTGCTACAGAATCGGCTGCCTATACTACTCAGTCAACTTCGACTTCCACGAGCACCTCCGCGTCCACTTCAAGCAGTTCGTCGACTTCGACGAGCTCGAGCAGCTCCACTTCGACAAGCACTACCAGCATCTCGACTTCTACTTCTAGCACGAGTACGAGCGCTTCTACTTCAAGCAGTTCGTCGACTTCGACGAGCTCGAGCAGCTCCACTTCGACAAGCACTACCAGCATCTCGACTTCGAGTTCAACCGGCACCACGAGCACCGGGACGACTTCGAGCACATCGACTTCGATGAGTACCGCAAGCACATCGACTTCGATGAGTACCGCAAGCACATCGACTTCGACTTCAACCGGTACCACCAGCACTTCCACTTCGACCACCACTGTGCCCACCGGTGTTCCGCAGTTCCCGATTGGAATGCTGCCGCTTGTTGTGTTCTCCCTAGTTGGGATATTGTTCCTTCGGAGAAAGCTCGTCAAGCCCACACTGTAGACGGAGTCGGACGCTCAACAATCGGCCCAGCGCGATTCCCTTCCTGCCAGTCTCGTGCAGACCGCATGAAACACGCTTAGAGTCCGAGGACACGCGTCTCACGGCGAATTCTGTCCCGCCCGCTGGTTTCCCAGTCGAAAAAGACTCTAGAACGACAAATGTTTAAAGCGGGTTCGCTAAAAGGCGACAAACCTTGGAAAGCAGCCGCCAGGATTCGGTAATCAAGATAGCAGGCGAGGTGGTCGCAAGCCCGGACCCTGGAAGGGCCCTCAAGGTCTGGCGGGAGAAGCTCTCGATCAAGCAGGTCCAGCTCGCCCGTGCCCTGAAGCTCTCCCCATCGGTCCTCAGCGACTACGAGAGCGGTAGGCGTCCCTCTCCGGGGGTCGTGTTCGTCAAGAAATACATCGAGGCTCTCGTCTCACTCGACGAGTCCCAAGGGAGGGTTGCATCACGCCTGCTCGCCCCCGACAAGAGCTCTGCCATACTCGCCATCAGCGAGTTCACCAAGCCGATATCGGCCGCCGCACTGCTCACCGCAGTCAAAGGGACCGTCCTGAGCGGAGACCCGGAACACACTAGCCTGTACGGCTACACGGTGGTCGACAGCATAAAGACGATCTATGCGCTCTCGGGTTACGATTTCTACCGCATCTTCGGCGCGACGACGGAGAGGGCCATCATCTTCACGAAGGTCGGCGCGGGCAGGAGCCCCCTCGTCGCTGTAAGGGTCTCGCAGCTCAAGCCAAGGATGGTGGTCATCCATGGTCCGACACAGACGGACCCGCTGGCGATCGAGCTCGCCAAGAAGGAGGGCCTCATCTTCGCGCTCTCGCAGGCTCGCAACGAAGACGAGATAATATCGTCCCTCAAGGCCCTGGTCGGCTAGGCTCTTCCAACGTCTGGAAGGAGGACTCGCCCTGCTCGCCGCTTCTAGCGTCGCGCGTCCTCGGGCGCTTGAGGGCTTTGGTTCAAATCCTGCCGTCCCGCCACTTTTGATATGTGTGAAGGGGCCTTACACGATTTGCTTGCTAGTCCGTGAACTGGGAAGCTAGGGACGAGGTGTCCATTTTGATGCTTAGCCTGAACTTATTTCAATACATTCATGACATCAGGATGCAAACGAGTGACGCTGGGCCGGTTGCCATAAATATGGGTGAGGAGTCAGATGTGCTGTTGCCTGCAGGAGCTCTGGACCAGATACGGTCGGTCGCCCAAGGCTTAGAGTACCAGGAAGTGGTTCCGGCGAAGCTCAAAGGAAAGTCGGGCATCAAGCACAAGTTCTCCGCCCTCTTTCGTGGTAAGGGGAGGTATTTCGCCGTGGACGTCTATGACAAGGTCTTGGAGACAGACATCCTTAGAGGGCGCATCAAAGAGCAAGACGTCGAGATTCCCTATTGCATCGAGACCGCTGACACCCCTCCTGGCAGGGCACTGAAGCTGGCCAAGTATTACCAGATAACGATCGTGACCTCAGGCGACTTGAATCGGTTGAAGGATGTCATGAAGGGCGCAGGCAGCAGCCGCACGCCATGAGTTCGACCTCACCTGTAGCTGCGCCTTAGAAGCTCAACCGTACTCTCTAAGTTCGAGCCCCTTAGGCCGGTCTCTTCCTCGACCTTCTGGAGCATGCGCCTCTCCACAACCTCGTACGAGTCGCCTAGGATATCCCTCAGCGGGCTCAGGTACTGACCAGGTCTGGTAAGTATGTCCTCGGCGTGGATGCCGTGCCTATCCTCTAGCATGGAAAGAATGAGCTCCTTTCCCATTCGACCGACCACGTCGAGGGCATAGTCAAGCGCGCGAATAAGGACCAACACTGGTCGTGTTGGCTCGACAGGCTTCGCGGCACCCGTCGGCTCGTCCTTCATGAGCTCTTTCATAAGCTCGCGCAGGAAGAAGTCCTCTCCGTCGGTCGAAGGATTGGGGGTGTTGGAGGGCGTAACCCTTCTTGGGAGTTCGAGGAATATATGCTTCTTCTCAGGTCAGGACGAGGCCGCTAGTCATCGAAAAATTGCGACGCGAACGGTAGAGGCAGCTCCATCAGACGAGTAGCTTGACCGTCAGATCCCAGGGCGTCAGTATATGCTGCAGGTCTCTGGTGATCACGCAGTGGGCATCGTTCTTTGTGATGAGTTCGAGCGCCGTCACTCCGTCCGTCTCAGGGTCCACGAACGAAGGGGTGTGCAAGATTTCCGAGATCGAGCTGACACGCGTGGCCAGGACCTGCTTCGGCGAATCCCGGAGCTTCGTCATGTTTGAGGGAGAGAGCAGCCACTTGATTACGCCGCGGTCCGAGAGGATGAGCTCCGATTTCTTGACAAACAGCCTTCTGGTATGCCTGTCCAGCATCGTCTGGATTGCAGCTAGGACGGTAACGTCTTCGCTGATGGTGAAGAGCTGGGCTGAAGCCTTGTCATCGACGCGTACGCCCGCGAGATGGGATGCAACTCCTGATTTCAGATAGAAGGCGGCGAGGTCGAGCAGGCCGACCAGGTTGGTGGGCTTGTTCTCCGAGTCTACTACGACAGCGTACCCCCAACCCTTGTTCATTATCACGCCCACCGTTCGCTGGAGGTTGTCCTGAGGTCTTACCATGAGTACGGGGAGCCTGACGGTCGAGATCTTGGTCTTGTAGAACACCGACCAGAGGTTCGTGGCATTGATCAGTCTGAGTACGCAGTAACCCAGGATTATGCCGTCTGCCCGTCCGGTCCTGCTCAAAGACGCGACCGCTTCGACCTCGAGCGCTGAAAGATGGACGCCCGCAAGGATGATCGGGTCTTCGCCGTTCATGGAGTACAAGACAGATGGAGCTTTTTCGAGCATCTGCTTGATCGTGTAATCGGAAAGGAGGCCCAATCTAGTCCGAACGTACTCCTGCAAATATTTATCTCTTGAACATTACTACAAATGCATAGCGCCTCAAGTTTGGTCAGTCCGTTAATAGTTCACCCCACACTAGCGGCGGCTGCTGTCCTCTTCATAATAGCCGCCTACCTGCTGAAGACGCGAAGGCGCCAATACTTCTACGCCCACTACGCGGCCGGCATCCTGGCGTTTTCAATGTTCGTCCTGGCGTTCCCGATCGGGATCTATGAAGTCGCGAAATCTGGCGGCGACCAAGTCTTTCCGACCGTCTTGATCTTCCATTTCGCCAACTTCTTCGTCGCGGCATCCCTGATCATAACACAGAGCGCACTAGGCGCCTCCATGCTCATCTTCGGTCGCCGGAGGGGGCTCTACGCCTTTCACAGGCGCCTGTCGAAGTACGTCTTGATAGTGGTCCTCATCCAAGCGGCGCTGGGACTAGTGGTCCTGATCGGGATACTGCCTTACGTCTTTCAATGAAGCATGCATCTGAATTTCCCGCCCGTTCTTGGCGCAGCACGCCGTCCAGCTAATCCTCGAATCTTGCGTGGTCGCACCGAGGAATCCTTTTAGGGACACAGGGGGAGCCGCTCCTGAGAGCGAATTGCTCCCGGCTAACTTGCTTATCGCTCTAGGGGAGCTTGCGATTGTCATAGCGTTCGCGCTGACCGCGATAGGAGCGAAGGCCCTCGACAGGGGAGGTTTCCTCGCCAGCGTGGCTGTCGGTTACGCGATATTCTTGGGGGGTGGCTGGACATGGTTCGTGATAATCGCTTCTTTCTTCATCCTTGGCGTCGGGTTTACGTGGTTCAGGTACGACTACAAGAAGAGTCTCGGGAGCGCCCAGGATAAGGGGGGCGCCAGGAGCTGGCCGAACATCCTCGCCAACGGGGGTGTCGCTGCCATCTTCGGCCTCGCCGAGCTGCTCTTCGGCGGAGCGACCTTCGCCGTCCTCTACCTCGGGGCCATGTCTGCGGCAGCGTCTGATACCGTCGCAACCGAGCTGGGGCTGCTGAACAAGTCGACGCCGCGCCTGATAACGCGCCTGAGCACGAGAGTATCTCCGGGAACTTCAGGCGGGGTGACGGGGCTCGGGTTCATGGGGACCGTCGTCGCCTCCCTCGCGATCGGGTCGATAGCGGCGGCCCTCGGGATAGTGAGGAGCATATCCCCGCTCCTGGTCGTCCTTGTCGCCGTGACAGGCGGTCTCTCCGGTTCCGTCGCAGACAGCGTGATAGGAGCGACGGTCCAGAGGAAGGGTGTCTGCACTGTCTGCGGGAGACCCAGCGAGAACCTCGCTCACTGTGGCCGACGGACGAAGCGCCAGTCGGGCTACTTCTTCGTCGACAACAACATCGTCAACCTCCTCGCCACGATCGTCGGCGCGGGCGCTTCGCTGGCCCTTGCCGCGGCCTTTCTCTAGCTCAGGCGAGCCTTCAACCAGGCGCTCAGCTCGGCGACCGGCACGACGGGCTGGGCCTTTGAGTCTCTCTCCCTCACCGTGACCGTCCCGTTGGTCAGGGTGTTCTGGTCGATGGTGACGCAGAACGGGATGCCGGCCTCGTCCGAGCGCGCGTACCTTCTCCCGATTGACCCCCCCTCGTCGTACGTCGCGTCGAGGTCGTACCTTAGCTCGTCGTAGATCGCCCTGGCCTTCTCGGGGAGGCCGTCCTTGGACATCAGCGGGAAGATCGCTACCTGGATGGGTGCAACCTTCGGCCTGAGCGCGAGATACGTCCTCGTATCCTCGACCCTGTACGCGTCGTCGAGCAGCGCGTAGAGGCTCCTGCCGACTCCCATGGAGAGCTCGAAGACGTGCGGGAGCACCTTCTTCCCTTCGTCGTCGACGGTGAAGTCGGTCTTGCTCATCTCGGCGTGCTGCTTCAGGTCGTAGTCAGAGCGGTAGTTACAGGCGACGAGCTCCAGCCAACCGACGGAGGTCCTGACCTCCAGGTCGAACGCGACGGCCGAGTAGAACGCCTTCTCCTGGTTGGAGAGCCTCCTGAGCCTTATGTTGCCGGTCTTGAGCCCGAGCGACTCGTAGAAGCTCTGGATCAGGTAGAGGTAATATCCGATCAGCTTGTTGGGAATGATGCCCTGCGCCATCGCGTCGGAGACCTTGACCTGGGACGGCTCCACGTCGCCCGAGGATATGTTCAGCATGTATTCGAGAGCCACGTCGAACTTCGGGAAGTCGACCTTCTCAGGGTTGAAGAGCACCTCTATCTCGGCCTGGTAGAACTCCCTCTGCCGGAGGATCCCCTGCCTCGGCGCGATCTCGTTGCGGAAGCTCTTCCCGAGCTGCGCGAAGCCCTTGGGCATCTTGATGCGCTGGGTCTTGAACAGGAACGGAGCATCGACGAAGATCCCCTGACACGTCTCCGGGCGCAGGTATGCCTCCTCGCCGAGCGGGCCGATGCCCACCTTGAACATCATGTTGAACCTCCTCGTCCCCTTGAGCGCGCTCTTGCAGTTGGAGCAGACGATGTTGTTCTCAGCGAGTAGGGCGTCATACTCGACGTCGGGGAGTCCCTCGGGGACGGCCCGCTTGACCTTCTCCTCGATGAGCTTGTCCGCCCGGTAGATCGAGTGGCAGTTGCTGCACTCGACGATGGGGTCTGCGAAATTCCCTACGTGTCCAGAAGCGACGAAGACAGCCTTTGGAAGTATCTCCGAGGTGTCGATCTCGACCATCTCGTCCCGCTTTACCAAGAGCCTCCTCCAGAGGTCGACGTACCTGTTCTTGAACAGCGTCCCCAGCGGGCCGTAATCCCAGAACCCTGCCGGCGTATTTGGATAGGAATCGGCCGACCTGAGGAAATAACCCCTCCGGGTAGCCAGGTTCATCACATCTTCGTATCCTGGTGCCTTGACCACGGCCTGAGCGGGCTTGTTCACGTTAGCGTTGTCGTCCATCGGAAGCGAGGAAAAGGCCCCGATGATGGTCTTAAATCTCTTCTTTCGGTGACGGGCTCAGATGGCCTTGATCTGCTTCACGACTGAGGGCCTGACCTTCCTGAAGACCCTGTAGCCGCAGATGCACTTGACCTCGGGGAGGTTGTTGAGCTCTTCCTGGGTGGTCTTGGTCCCGCACCTGACGCACTCGTAGACCGAACCCGCGAATACCTTGACCTGCTCTTCTGGGGGGGCGGACATGTTTCGACATCGCCTCCGTCCCCTTCTATTTCTGTCTTGCTGCGGTCGATTCGCCGACCTGCGCGCTCAGTTGTGGCAGCGTCTACTATTCTGCCGGCCCGATGTTTGTCTTTTCGGTTATTACCTGCCCGTTCGTCATGGTCGCCATCACGGTAATGGTGTAGGTCGCCCCGGTGCTCCCGCCGGAGCTGAAGTCGTACAGGCCGCTCGAGTCGCTTCCTATTGGCAGAGGGTTCGAAGCGCTTATCGCGATGCCTCCGAAGGCAAACGGCGCGTAGCTGACGAGGCCGGCGAGGCTTGGGTTGGTCTTTGCGATACTAATTGGTGAACGCGTAATCTGCGGCGTTGCCTATCGTCAGATTCATCGCACCCGCGCCTGATCCGGAGGTGACCACGATCGTATCCTGGATGTGGAAAAAGACACGTCGCAGAAGGGCACGGCCTGTCTGAAAGAGCACCCGCCTTGCGGAGCGACAGCTAAGACGGTCGCCACGATCGCGAGGGCCGCAATCGCCGCCACGCCAAGATATGCGAGAGGGCGGTTGTTCCGCGGTGCCACATTGGGCGCAGCAGGGTTGCCTCTAGATGTGTCTGCTTTGCATGGGCGACTGGCTGGAACTTCAGACAAAACATTAAATCCGACTCCTAGAGGACTCGGCCCAACGAAATGGCTAACGACAGGACCCTAGGCGGCGGCATTCTCGCCGGCAGCATAATCGGAATAATCGTGTACGGATTCCTGCTCTATCTGCGCCCTCTCCTTGTGCTCGAGGTGACCGCGTTCCTCGCCGTCGTGGTCCTGCTGGGGATCCTCGCGTGGATCGGCTGGACGATGGCGACGACTCCGCCTCCGGAGCCCATAACCGAGGCAGCTGCGCCGCAACCGGCAGCTCCTGCTCAAACTCCCGCCACTGCAGCGGCAGAAAAGAAGGAAATGTGACCGCTTCAGGCCTTGTCCTGAGGAACCCGGTAGTCTCTGGACCTCATATCCAGGACGCTCCAGAAGTACTCCCCGATCTCCCCGCCCGACATCTTTGAAGAACCCTTCTCCCTCACCTCGAACACGAAGGGGACCTCGACCATCTTCAGCCCGTTCTGCTTGAAGACGTACAGCGACTCCACCTGGTAGATGAAACCCGAAGAGTACAACTTCACCCGCAGGAGGGTATCGACCGCGCGCGCGCTCAGAGCCTTGAACCCCGTCGTTGCGTCGCGTACCTTGAGCCCGAGCAAGTTCCTTGCTAGCCAGTTCGCCCCCCAGCTTATCGTGCGCCTCCTCCTGTTGAGCCCCTTGGTGCTCCCTCCCTCGACGTGCCTCGAACCCACAGCCACGTCCGCCCCGCCGCGCACGGCCTCGACCAGCGGCTTCACCTTCTCGGCCGGGTGCTGAAGGTCCGCGTCCATCTGGACGAAGACCGACGGATGGAACGTCTCCCTCGCGTACCTGAAGCCGTCCAGATATGCGGTACCTAGTCCCTTCTTACCTCCCCTCTCGAGGATGTGGACATAGTCGCGCTGCTTCATGATCGAGCCTATCTCGCCGGCGGTGCCGTCGGGGCTGCCGTCGTCGACGAAGAGGATCTGCATGTCCGACCCCAGGGTGTCTCTCACCTGCGAGAGCTTCTCGACGATCGGCGCGATGTTCTCCTTCTCGTTATACGTCGGAAGGACGACGACGACGCTCACGCCGAACGCGTCCCTGTTCAGCGACCCTTAAGGGCTGCCTTGAACTGCTCGGCTATGTACCCGATCTCCTCCTCCGTCACCAGAGGGTGGACGGGAAGAGAGAGGACGTGACCCGCTGCGTCGTAGACCGTCGGGAGTTTGAGGTCCCCGTAGCCCATATCCGCGTAGAGGGGCATCTTGTTGACGGGCGTCTTCCAGTAGATGGCGGAACCAACCCCCTTGGCCCTCAGCGCGTCGTTGACCTTGTCCCTTCCCTTATCGAGATGGAGCGTGTAGAGGTACCAGATGTGCTTCCTGTCCTTCTTCGTCTGGCGCATGCTTACCCCCTTCACACCAGAGACGAGGTCGTCCAGGGCCTTGGCGTTCTTCCTTCTGGCCCTGATGAACTCCGGCAGCCTGTCCATCTGGACGCTGGCCATCGCAGCGGGCAGCTCGGGAAGCCTGAAGTTGTATCCGAGGATCCGAGTGTCGTATCCGTCCCGCATGCCGTGGTTCCTCATCATGCGGAGCCTGTCCGCAAGTTCGTCGTCGTCGGTGGTTATCGCCCCACCCTCCCCCGACGTTATCACCTTCGTGGCGTAGAGGCTGAAGCAGCTCAGGTCCTTCGTCCTCCCGATCTGCGTCCCCTTGTACTCCGCTCCGAGCGACTCGGCGGCGTCTTCGATGACCCTGATGGAGTTAGCGGCGGCTATCTCCCTTATCTCGTCCAGGTCCACGGGATAGCCGTAGAGGTGAACCGGGATGATGGCCTTGGTCCTCTTGGTGATCTTCTTCTTGATGTCCTTGGGGTCGATCGTGTAGTCCGACTGGACGTCCGCGAATACGGGTTTGGCGTTGCACGCTAGGACGACGTTCGCGGTGGCCTCGAACGTGAACGCCGGTATGATCACCTCGTCACCCGCCTTCACGCTGTACGCCATCAGAGACGTCTGCAGTGCGGCCGTGCCCGAGTTGACCGCGATGGCGTGCTTCGCGCCGATGTGCGACGCCAGCTTCTTCTCGAACTCCTGGACGTTCTTGCCCCCCGCGTAGGTGGCGTCCGTCAGCATGCCCGTCTCGAGGACGCCGAGCGCGGCATTCTTCTCCTTCTCCCCGATCACGGGCTTGTTTATCGCTATGAACTTCATCGTCTTCCAGCCCCTACCCCGCTACTATCCCCTGAATTACCTTTCGCCCTTCGAAATGCTGCCTCACGGGCGCCAGGATCGCGCTCAGCTCCCTCGCGACGGACTTTTTCAGGTCGTTAGGATGGAGCTTCCCTTCGACGTACATCGCCTCCAGCTCCGGGTAGCCCGTAAGTGTCACATCTCCTCCGTACTTCTCGGGCCTCTCTATCGTGAACGACGTAGTCTCATGGAAGATGATGTACTTCGCGTACTCCAGGATGGGGTTCTCCTGCACGACCTTCTCGGGACACCAGGCCTTGCCGACCTTCCTGAGTATCTCGGACTCGCTATCGTGGATGAATATCGCCGAATCCGGCTTCGACTTGCTCATCTTGCTCGATATCGTCCTGTCGACGGCTGAGTCCTCGTCCACTCCGGTCTGTTTCGGCTGCTCCAACCCGGCAAGGAGATGGTGGTGGACGGCCACCGGGACCTTCCAGCCCAGTCCGGGGAAGACCTCCCGTGCGAGCATGTGGACCTTCCGCTGGTCGAGGCCCGCGTGGGCGATATCGAGGTCCATCGCGCGTATGTCCGTCGCCTGCATCGGGGGGTAGATGTACTGGGCGACGTCCAGCTTGTCCTTGGTCGTCCTCCCCATTATCGTGAGGCATCTTGTGTCGCGCGCCAGCGTGATCTGCTTCGAGAACATGATTAGGTCCTTCCAGTACTGGTCGTTGCCGTGATAGAGCTCGCTCCCGTATTCGATCTCGACCCCGGGGCAGAAGAACGTGAACGCGTCCGCGTAGTAGTCTCTGGCGACCTCCTTGATCTTGTCCCAGTCGCCCTCCCACTTGTTGTTGATGTAGCTGTGCCAGTCGGCCAGGAAGACCTTGCAGCGTATGCCCGCCTTCATGAAATCGTTTACCTTGAATCCGAGTACGACGAGGGAACCGAGGTGCAGTCCGCCCGAGATTTCCAGGCCGATATAGTGGGTGGGGTGTTCCTCTCTTAGAAGCAGCGCCCTGAGGTCTTCCTCAGTGACGACCTCCTCGGTGGGGGGCTTCAGGACCAGCTGCATCTTCTCCTCGATGTCCATTCTTGAAGCCGTCCTTCTGGTTCCCGATTTAAGGTATTGCAGCGGAGTGCTGCATCCCATTGACCTTCCGCGTCACGCCGGGGCGTTCTGGGCCTGGGTCTGTGCCTGCGCCTGCGGCGCCACGCCGATCTCTTCGGCTTTCGCCGAGCTCTCGACGACCCCTTCCTTCTCCTTTGAGGCGACCGCGGGCTGGCGCGACGGTATGTGCCGGCTCAGACTCATCGATTTGAGCGTGAAGAGCCCGAACCCCACCAGAGAGAGGGAGAGGAACCACACCCCGTGCAGGTACACCGGCACCGCGAGGGCCATGGCTGCAACGGCGAGAACACCCTCCACGATCGCGTTCCGGTCGTTGGTTAGGTGTCTGAAGTAGGTCATCCTGGTCGTCTCCCCGGAGCCCGACTTGGGCGTCCTGTAGAGGAAGAAGCCCGTCCGATCGAACACCCCGTAGAAGAAGGCTATCGACCCCAGACTCAGCATGGCTCCGGTCACGTAGCCGAGCATAGGGATGAGCAACAGGTTGCGCGCGGTCAACTGACGCTGTATCCAGAGAGCCCAGACACCCGAGGCCATGGAGAGCGCGATCGGGACGGCGACGACTCCGATATAGAGCGGGTTGTTGAAGATCGAGTTTGCCGGTTGCACCGCCCCGGTTACGATCGCGATCGCAGAGAGGAAGGTCACAAGGATCCAGCTGAAGCCGGAGAGGGGCCCGAGCAACATGAGCAGCAACCCCGCCTTCTTTCGGATGCTTACGTCAGGCGCGACAACGATCGTCCGGAAGTATTTCGCCACGCACCTCCACCACCCCTGAGCCGTCCTTGCGACCTGTTTCTTCCAGGCCTCCAGGGTCGACGGGTCCTCGCTCATCACCCTCACGTTGCTGAGGTATATGCCGCGTTTCCCAGCCAGGTAAAGCTTGATCGAGACGTCGCCGTCGTCCGCTATCCGCTCGTTGGACCACTGTCCCACGTCTTTGAGGTCCTTCGTCCTGACCAGAGCGAACCCGCCCTGGAAAGAGAAGGGAGCGTCTATGAAGTAGGCCCCCATCTTGGAGAGCGTGTCCCCTATGTCCTGGGACAGGGCGAAGAGTCTCGTAATCATGTTGTCGTTCCTGTTGTAATGCCCGTAGCGGAACGCGGCGAAGGATGCGCGCGGGTGGCTCTCGACGGCGTCTATCCCCTTGGTCAGGATGTCCGGGGGGACGATCGAGTCGGCGTCGAGCAGGAGCACGAACTCTCCCAAGACGCTCTCCATGGCCTTGTTCAGCGCGCCGCACTTGAAGTGCTCCCGGTTGGGCCTCCTGGAGACGACGGTCGAAATCCCGTAGCCGTTGAGTTCGCGGGCCTTCTGGTCGACTATCTCGACCGTCTG
>Ga0182024_10018074_pt1 | contig 13163 bp, 13 predicted proteins | sample P32metaG_FD_120480 | JGI IMG/M metagenome (GOLD analysis project Ga0182024, IMG submission 120480) | Permafrost microbial communities from Stordalen Mire, Sweden - P3-2 metaG (Illumina Assembly) | ecosystem: Environmental > Terrestrial > Soil > Wetlands > Permafrost | place: Sweden: Stordalen...
AATCCGGCCTCCAGCGCCGCGACGGTTTTCTTCAATACGTTTTGGTTGGTCTCGCCGAAGTAGCGGCGGCGTTCGCTGTGACCGATAATCACCCAGCGGCAACCGATCGCGGCCAGCATCGGCGCCGAAACTTCGCCGGTGTAGGCGCCCTCGCTCAGCCAGAAAACGTCCTGCGCGCCGATTTCGATAGCGCACGATTGCGCGGCGCCAATCGCTTGCGATTGCAAAGCTTCGATCGCCGCGGGCAGGTTCACGAACGGCGCGCAGATCACGATCCCGGCGTGCGTTGAGCCGGCCACCATCGGCGCGAACGTGCGAAAAAATTCGCAAGTTTCGCCGGCGGTCTTGTACATCTTCCAGTTTCCGGCCATCACGGGCTTTCGCATTGTGCGCTATTCAGCATAGCAACGCGAGAGGGCGCTGCGCCCTTTGCGGGCTAGGAAAGCCGGTATTGCTGGAAGGATTTGACCAGTTGAAAGTTGGTTCGAACGGAACGGACGGTTTCGCCGCGCTGATCGATGCGGCTTTCCTCGGTCACGCCCAGCGTGTCCGACGCCATCCGCAGGTATTGGAGACCCGCGGGATCCAGGCCCATGATCCGGCAGCAGGTGGCGTCGACCGCCGGAAGATCCGACCCCATCACCAGCACGCCGGCCGGTTTGGGCGTGCCCTGAATCGGCCCGTTGCCCTCCATCCCCACGATGCCGTCGACAATCGCGAAGCTGCGGCGGAAGATGCGCGACAACTCCACGATCGATTTATCGATGCCCACGTGATGCAGCTCGTTCTTCGGCCATCCATACACCGACCCCGGCACCAGTCCGAAAAAATTCTTCATCGCGAGCGTCGCGCCGGCCCAATGGTGCGTCTTCATCTTGGCGAGCGATACGATCAGATCGGCGCGCAGCGCGGTATTCGGAAGATAGATTTCGGCGCGATCGGCGAAGCCCTGAACGGAGCTCGCGTCATCCCGGTTCAAATCGACGAAAAGCTCGTCGAATTTGGGGATTTCCGAGCGATAACGCGCCATTTCCGCGAGCGCGTAGGTGTCGCGCCGGTGCCCCGGCCCCTCGCCGATCACCACCTCCGCCGCGCCCAGCGAGCGAAACACCTCGAGCGCCGCGGCCACCACGGAAACATCGGTATTGATGCACGTCGCCGGATCGAACTCCACCAAATTAGGCTTGAGCAGAATCTTCAAGCCGCGGACATCCAGGCCGCAGGCGGCGATGCCTTCGTGCATTCGCTTCACCAGGTCATCGGAATAGGAACGCGCCTTGACGATCGCGACCGCGGACCGGCCCGTGAGCGGCTTCAGGTGCGCTCTCGCGCCTTCGAGGCCCGCGTATCCGGCGAGCACGCTGGCGCCTGCGACCGGAAGAAAATTGCGACGCGTAATGCTCAACCCAGTCCTCCCGCGCGAAAGAATTCGTATCCCGAGCCAGCGCCCAACGCGTCGACCGCAGTCACCACGATGTCGCGCAGCGGCGTGCCCAACGGCAGCGGCACGGAATCGACGCCGTGGAGCCGAAACGCGATGCGCAGCCACGCCCGCGCGAGCGGCGATCGCCGGTCGAGCGCCATACCCTTCGCGAGTTCAATCGATTTCGATAAATTGGCGTGACCCTGCAATCCGAGGAGCGCGAGCGCCGTGGTTTCCGGATACGACGGCAGATCCTCGCCCAGCACGGCGCGGCTGCCGTAGTTCCATCCACCATCGCGACAGCGGACGTCGAGGAGTTGCGCCTCGCCGATGCGTACGCGCTCGCGCAGCTCGACGATGGGAACCCTCGCGGTTTGAAGATACAAAGCCGCGCGTTTCAACGCGACCAGCGAATGCGCCGTCGGCTCGACCCAGGAGGACGTGTTCGGTTTCCAGGGCCAGCCCTTGAGGCTCAGATCGCGGTCGGCTTCGAGCAGGCCGACACGCGCCGCGGCGCGATTGATCAGCTTCGACTCGACTCCGGCGGACCCCAGCAGCCATGCGACGCCCTTCTGGAAGGGCTCGCCGAATTCACCGCGCGCGATCGCGATGGTCACCCCCAGCGCAGTGGTCCAGTGGGGCATCTGCACGTCGGCAGCGGGGCGCCAGCCGCCGTCGGCCATCTGCCAGGAGCGGATCAGCGCCCAGGCGCGATCGGCCGGCGGCTCGCCGTGAAGCGCGAGGGCGGCGTAAGCGGTCGGTTCGAGCCAGCTTTGTTTGCCTGGAAAATATCCCCATCCGCCGTCGGCGTTTTGCGTGCCGCGCAGAAAATCCAGGTGTGCGCCAGGCATGACAGCTTGGGCACGCGCGCCGGCCAGAGAGTCTCCCACGAAGGTATAATCGGCTGGTTTCCGCCGTCACTTTAGGAAGTGAAACGCTAAGTGGTTGATCCGAACTACCTTGCGATGGTGAGATCGTTGGTGACTTTGTAGGCGTTCTTCACGTTTGCCCGAGCGCCCGCGAGATCCCGGTCGGCTTGATTATCCACCACGCCTTCGAGCCGAACGTCCTTATTCTTCACGATGATGTGAATCGAGGCGACCGCGCGATGGGAGTACCTGGGCGCAAGCGGGCCCTCCTGATAAATGGCGCGAAAGGCCGCCGCTCGAATCGCATCGTCCTCGTCGGAAGCCGGCAAAACCTCGATTTCATTGACGACGTGCGTAGCGCCTTCGACGTGTTTCGCGGCAATCTCGGCATCGCTCTTGAGCTTCACTTGCACCACCGCTCCCAGCAGCGTAATCGTGGTTCCATCGACGCGAAATGCAAGATCGTCGAATACGCCGTAATTCGGCAAAAGCAGCAGCGCCTGGCGCACCCGTTGTGCGATCGCGCTGTAATCCTGGCCCCTGGTGAAGGCATCCTCGTGTTGCGGGGCCGCGGCGCTCACGGTCGCCAGGAACGAGCTGGCTGAGACAAAGATTGCGGCGGATAATTTGACCAGCATGACCTGTTCCCTCCGAATGATTAAGCTTAGCAGCCCAACTCTCAACGGCTAGACCGGGCGTCAGGGGGGATCTGGAGCGGTAGACGCTCTACCCGATGTCAGCAATGCGCGTTCCCCGTCAAGTTGACGTGCCGGCGACATCACAGGAGTGATCTCCCAGAATGCCGCTTGTGGCTCGCTCGAGGTTTGCTGACCGTAGGCTCAGTTATCGCAAGAACAGGGCGCCAGCACCAGGCGCATTCACGATCACTGTAGCGCATCCCGGGGCTTCGAAGTACTATGCCTGCGGTGAATTAGGGCCCTTGAAGGGAGAATCCCGCCTAACACCCGGAGTCGAATTTCGACGGAGCAAGAACATCCCGGCTGCGCCAATCGCGATGAATGTCCAGGTGTTGGGTTCAGGTACGGATGGAGGAGGGGGAGGCGACGTCTCTGTTGCAAGAGATGCGGAAAAAGAGGTGGTGACCGTGCCGCCGGACCCCGTCGTGGCCAGCAACTGCTGAAAGCTCTCGTTCAAAGGCATGGTAAAAACCCCGTCGATTGCCATGGTGTTGCCCGTTGCGCTGTCAACTTCGAGGCCTGAGATGATGAACGTAGCCGTAGCTGTGGTGGCGGATGTGTCCTGAAAGTCGAATGGCGATTGTGCAGGTGTACAGACTTGGCCGCCGGCTGCGGGAGCGGCGGTGCAGCCGGCCGATCCGTCGATTCCCGGATCGAGGAGCGTCAGGGTAATCGTGATGTTTGGCGCGGCGTTGAACGTCATAAAGTCCGGGATGTTCAGAGACCCAGGCGGATTCGTGATGTCCTCAATGGTTCCGGTTGTCCCGGCCAGAGACGTGAAGCCGCCTTGCTGGGCGCTGGCGGGGGAGTTTACGGAAAACAGGTTGCCGGTCCCGAAAGCGATGCTCCCGGTCGACAGATTGGCGGTGCCCGTGATATTCAGGACGCCGGTTATCAAAGATGCTTTGGCGGTCAGTGGAATCATCATGAACGCCACAAAATTGATCGTCGCGATTCGTTTCGTCAGGGGTTCCTCCTCAACTTCAACAGTGGGGATTATGCGTCGAGCCCTTCCGAAAATGGCATGAGGATCGCATGAGGACTCTCCTCATGTGAGATGAGGACACAAATGCTAAAGTACAATAGACTTGCGATGAACCTCGGAGCAAACGGCCGGTTGCGTTTCGGCGATTATGAGGTCGATTCCCACGCTGGAAAGCTCTCTCGGGACGGTTTGCCGGTCAAAATTCAGCCCCAGCCGTTCCGCGTTCTGACCATCTTGTTGGAACAGCCTGGCGAGATCGTCTCCCGCGAGCAGTTGCGGGAGCGCGTGTGGGGCGATGCGACGTTTGTCGAGTTCGATCAACGCCTGAACTATTGCATCCGCCAAGTCCGCCTCGCCCTTCGCGACGGCGCGTCGGAGCCTGTTTACATTGAAACGCTGCCGAAGCAAGGCTACCGTTTCATCGCGCCGGTCTCGGGTTCGATGCCAGCCCAGCCCGCGCCCGAAACACCCCCGATTTCTTCGCCGGTCATTTCTTCGCGGGTCAATCGAAAGTGGATCTTCGCCGCGGTCGCGGCGCTGTATTGGTGATCGCTCTCGCGTCTACCTACGCCTTTTATCGCGTCCGCCCCGGTCTGCCTCGATACACCCAGCTCACCGATTTCACCGACTCCGCCACCGCTCCTGCGTTGTCGCCTGACGGCCGCATGATCGCCTTCATTCGGGGGAACCGGAGCTTTCTCACCGCCGACCAGATCTGGGTGAAAATTCTCCCCACCGGCGAAGCCAAACGCCTTACCGACGATCCTCGGTCGCCAACGCATGAGTGACATCTTGAAGCGATCTGCTCGATGGAATCCACCTCGATTTCACTTTCTCCTATCTGGTAACGGCCGCCCACCTTGACATGCGGGCGTTTCCAGATTCGAACGCTACAGTTGATCGACCCGCTACGTACACCGTCTCGAAGCGCTTTGTGAAAACCATTGGAAAAACGTTAGCGGTTGATCGTAACAAAAGAGCGTGAAACCCGGCAAGTCGCGTCGTGTTATCAGTTTTCGATTTGGGCTGCGCATTGCGCCTGAGTGACGGCGCAACCTTCCACAACTTTCTCATATTCGGGGCTTGGGGGCGAGCCGTGCGATCAAAAAAGTCGTGGAAGGGTGGACTGACAACACGTTCCCAAGGGACTCCAATCGTTGGTGTCGTAGCTCGCAACAGTGGGTAGACGATAACCATATGCCCGCCCTTTCTGATCTTCGCACAGCAGGCTGGATCAGTCCCGCGAAACGCGCAAGTGTCCCGGAATCTACTTTGTCGCCTACACGCGGAAGTGAGACTGATCCTCGTGTTCGTCGCGTCACATCCGGCGTAGCGCGTTAGACGTCACGACGGCGTCCGGCCGCTTGCAGAGTAACCCACCGCTTAACGAAAAGCGAATCCGAAGACGGAACGCTCTTCAAACTGCCGCGTAGCCGCTTAGTTCAACGTGACATAACGGGACTCGCGCTGCGCGCCATTCGAAGAACGCTTCACTCACGCCATAACACAGTAAGGTCTGGATGCGACTCTCGGGCACAGGCTAGGGGAAGTTGATCATGTGCCCGGAAATTGTGGCCTGCAGTGTATATGCCTGGATCGAGGGAACCTGCGCGATAACGAACGGGGTCTGGCCGGCGTCGAAGGACGCCAGAACTGCATCATTCGACGTGAATATGGTCTCATTACTGAAATTTGCGAGCGCCGCCACGACACGCAGGAACTGGAAGACCAGGGACTGACTAGAGTCCGTCAATTCTAGTCTGGATGGCGGGACAGCGCCATTGACGAAAAAGATGAGTGTGGAGCTCACATGCTGGACAATCAAGCGTTTGCCCGTCGGCACCGCGGCGAAGGTTACAGCGCAAACGTTCGGGCATGAAGACGTGGTTTGGAAAGACTGGTAGAAGTTGCGGGCAGAGTTATCCACATCCTGGTTCGGGACGGGATTGGCTGTGGTGTTCGCCACCTGCACCAGTGTGGCCACTACAGCATGTGCCACCCGCGGAGTAAGTAGCCCGATTGCCCCGATGGCGAGCAGGCCAGAGGCAAATTGAAACGTGCGGTTCTTCAGTGCGTTCATCAGTGAATTTCTCCTATTAGAGTTGATTTACGTCCGGACTTGATCGGCAGACCTTCGTGAAAGCGCTAGTACGATCCCGGTCCGTCCGATACCGATAAGCCCGAGCGTTCCGGGCTCCGGTGTCGATACGCCGGGAGCGGTAATCTCCAGCGCCCAGGCGCCGAGCGGAACCACCACCTGACCAGTCGGACAAGGAGTCACTTTAGGCCGTCCCCTGGCCCAGAGTTGCGAGCCGCGATTTAGTGAGTGAGGTATCCGCTGACAGTGGCCTTCAAGTTAACAAAGCTACTTGGCTGAAGCAGGGTTGCCGTGATTTCCGTGGAGGGATCGATATACCAGTCAACTGGGTGCGACGTAATGGTGAAGCCGATGACGGGCGTCCCGATTTCCAGAATACCAACGGGACTTCCGTTTTGGACGTAGTCCAATGCGTATGCGTCGGCCGACGCCGTAGCACTATGTTCCACAAACTCTGAAAAGTAAGTTGCATGAAACGTGTATCCGGCGGGTGTGGATGGCTTCAATACACATGACGTCTCGCTGGTGAAGCAGATGGCTGTGAATGGTGTGCCAGGCAGTATGCTTTGGGACACTACGGGACTGGCGACTGTGTTCTCAACCTGAACCGCGGTAGCCACGATGGCGTGCGCCGCCTTGGGCGCGAGCAGGGCCAAAATGAGTCCGGCTAGAACCACGGCGCCGATTCCCGTCAATATCGATTTCGCGAATTTCAAAGTGCTTCTCCTTCTTGGTTTGGCGACGTGCGCCGTTTTCTGGAAATTTTCAATACGGCCAGCGCCGCCAGGGCGATGCCTAGCAGAGACAGGGCCGATGGCTCAGGCGTGGTGATCAGGTCCGATTGCGTGGACAGAATATCCACCGCGTAGTTGCCGTCGGGAGTAATGCAGGCGTTGGACACGGGATCGCAGGTCTGGAAAACCCCGCTGGTAAGATCCACAAAACCTTCCGCGAGAGATCCATTGTCGAAGACCGCGTTCGGTATGTAGTTGGCGTCGGTGAGTACCAGGGTATAAGTTCCCGCACCCAGAGCCACTTGCATAAAGTCATCGCCGCAATCGTTGTCCGTCCCGATAGCCACCGTTCCGGCGGGCGGGCAGTTGCCCACATAAGACCAGGGAGCATTGAGCAGATTATCCGCGTCCGCCAGTGGGTTGCCGGAGCCGTCCGTCGCGATCGTTGCGGTCGCCACCGGGCCGTCGAACAGCGCGATCAGAGGGTCGAAGCCGCCCGCCGGGATCACCTGTCCCATGGCATTCGTTCCTCCGCCGAAGCCCCACGTCTGGATTGTGACCGTGTCGGCAGCGGTGAGATTAAAAGTAGTCTCGAAGACGCCTTCCGGAGAGCTCAGCGTGCCAGTGAATGAGTAGATACTCCCAGCCGAAAGGCCAAAGGCGGTCGCCGCCAGCAGGCACAGCGCCTTGGTAAGTCTCTTATTCACAAGATCCTCCAGCTCTGGAACCGCGAATTGCACTTCATTATTCCGGGTTTCATTTCGGATCCCGCTCCGGTGTCGAGGAGGAAACAGTAGGGGCCTCTTCACTGAACTTAGCGATTCTGATCAACTGAAACCTCCGATTAGTCCGTGCTTCTTGCGCGCTAGCTGCCATCATCAGGGCCGTGAAACCGCCTTGCTGGGAGATAGTTTCGCGGTGCCCGTGATATTCAGGACGCCGGTTATCGACGCCGGTTATCAGAGACGCTTTGGCGGTCAGGGGAATCAACATGAAAGCCCAAAATTTGATCGTCGCGATTCTCTCTTCGTCAGGGGTTCCTCCTTTGCGGACGTTCTGGGTTCCGCAAACTCAGAGAGATTATGCGTCGAGCCTGGCGAAAATGGCATGAGGATCGCATGAGGACTCTCCTCATGTGAGATGAGGACGCAAATGCTAAAGTACAATAGACTTGTGATGAACCTCGGAGCAAACGGCCGGCTGCGTTTCGGCGATTGTGAGGTCGATTCCCATGCTGGAAAGCTCTTTCGCGACGGTTTGCCGGTCAAACTCCAGCCCCAGCCGTTCCGCGTTCTGACCATCTTGTTGGAACAGCCTGGCGAGATCGTCTCCCGCGAGCAGTTGCGGGAGCGCGTGTGGGGCGATGCGACGTTTGTCGAGTTCGACCAAGGCCTGAACTATTGCATCCGCCAAGTCCGCCGCGCCCTTCGCGACGGCGCTTTGGAACCTGTATATATTGAAACGCTGCCGAAGCAAGGCTACCGTTTCATCGCCCCGGTCTCGGGTTCGATGCCGGCGCAGGCCGCGGCGGTACTACCCACGATTTCTTCGCCGGTCATTTCTTCGCCGGTCATTTCTTCGCGGATCAATCGAAAGTGGATCTTCGCCGCCGTCGGCGCGATATTGGCGATTGCTTGCACGTCCCTCTACGCATTTTTCCACGTCCGCCCCGGTCTGGTTCGATACACCCAGCTCACCGATTTCACCGATTCCGCCACCGCTCCCGCGTTGTCGCCCGACGGCCGCATGATCGCCTTCATTCGTGGACAAAGCGGCTTTTTGAGCGCCGACCAGATCTGGGTGAAAATTCTCCCCACCGGCGAAGCCAAACGCCTAACCGACGATCCTCGGCGTAAGTACGGCCTCGCCTTTCCGCCCGACGGTTCCCAAGTCGCCTACACGGCTCTCGACGGTCAGAATTACTTCACGTTTACGGTGCCCGTGCTGGGCGGCGATTCGCGCCTGTTCATGGAAAATGCCGCTGGACTGACCTGGCTCGATCCGAATCGTTTACTCTTTTCGATGACCCGCTCCGGCCAGCATATGGGAGTCGTTACAGGGACGGTAGCCCCCACCGAGCGTCGAGAACTCTACTTTCCCGCCCACGAACGGGCCATGGCCCACTATTCCTACGCGTCCCCCGATCGCAAACGCGCATTGGTCGTGCAGATGAACGAGCAAGGGGGCTGGGCGCAGTGCGCGATCATCTCACTCGATGCGTCCTCCGCGCCGAGAAACGTAGGTCCGGATGGCGCGTGTACCTCCGCCGGCTGGTCTCCCAATGGCGCGTGGATGTATTTCGCCGCCCAGGTCGCCGGTCAGAGCCATCTCTGGCGCCAGCGCTTTCCCAACGGTAATCCGGAGCAGATGACGTATGGCCCCGGTGAAGAAGAAGGCATTGCGGTCGAGCCGGACGGCCGCTCCATTATCACCTCCGTCGGCATTCATGAAAGCTCCATCTGGATCCATGACGAACACGGGGACCGATCGTTATCGTCAGAAGGCGATATCGCCAATACTCCAACCAATCCGCCGTCTTTCAGCCCGGACGGGAAGACTCTGTATTATCTGCTGCGGCGTCCGGCGGCGAATGCTGGCGCCGAGTTGTGGCGCGTGAACGTCGAATCCGGCGTAAGCGAACCCGTTTTCCCCGGCGTTGCCATGGTCCGCTATGACGTCTCGCCGGACGGCCACCAAGTGGTCTATCAAACCGAGGATCGCGGCGCCCCCCAGCTTTGGCTCGCATCCGTCGGCCGCGATGCTCCGGCCAAACGCATCGCCAATTCCGGCCAAAACACGCCGCATTTTGGTCCGAACGGCGAGATTTTCTTCCGTTTCTCCGAGGGGAACTTCAACTATCTCGGCCGCATGAACCCGGACGGCTCCGGCCGCTCGAAAGTATTCCAGGTTCCCGCCAATGAGTTTCGAGCGATCTCGCCCGGAAAGCGCTGGGTCGTGGTTGCCGCCAAGCGTGCCGATGGCCGCGGCGTCGGAGAGTTTGCTTTTCCGGTCGATGGCGGACCTCCGGTGCTGCTATGCTCGACGTTCTGCTGGCCTACGTGGTCGCCGAACGGAAACTTTCTCTACATCCCGGTCGAACTCGCGTCGAGAAAGAGTCCCGGTCGAAGTTTGGCGATTCCCATGGGTGCCGGCGAAACCCTGCCGAAGTTTCCCCCAGGAGGCATCGAGCCAGGCTCTGACGCCAGCGTAATTCCAGGTGCCCAAATAGTGGATCGAGCCGAACTTGCCCCCGGCCCCGACCCTTCGCGCTACGGCTACGTCAACTCCACCGTGCACCGCAATCTCTACCGAATCTCCCTCCCTTGAACCCTTCACAACAAGTCCCAAAAGTCGTGATAGGCGCATTCGAGGCCCGAAACCACGTAAAATGGCGGAGGATTCGTAAACGGGGTTGCAAGATCAGTCCACACAGGGCGGCCTCTGAGCCCTGATTCCAACTTTTCTGAAAGATACCCGAGCCATTGATGGCACGAGTCGACACGAGCTAGAAGTCCAATTGGAGCAGGTTTGTGTTGCGGAACCGCGGCGTTCACGGTCGCCAGGAACGAGCTGGCTGAGACAAAGATTGCGGCGGATAATTTGACCAGCATGACCTGTTCCCTCCGAATGATTAAGCTTAGCAGCCCTTCCAATTCTGCTGACGCGTTCGGAATCGCTTACCATATCTAAAATGCAATCGAACGGGCAGAGCGCGATCAGCCGCTGGTGGCGTTTAGTTGGCGGACTGTTAATGAATGTGTCGCTGGGGACGCTGTATGCGTGGAGCGTGTTCGTGGCGCCGCTCGAAGATCGGTTCGGCTGGAAACGGGCCGACACATCCATGGTGTTCACGATAGCCGTGATCGTATTTGCTCTCAGCTTCGTAGTGGCGGGGAGGATTCAGGATAAGTTCGGGCCGCTGCCCTGCTCCCTGGCGGGTGGGATCCTGGTGAGCTTGGGATTTTATTTGTGCTCGTACACCGCAAGCCTTGGTTATCTGTACATATGCTTTGGAGTGATCGGGGGGCTGGGAAATGGCTTCGGGTACGCCACTCCGATACCCGTTATGGCCAAGTGGTTTCCGGATAAGCGCGGACTGGCGGTGGGTTTGGCGGTGGGCGGGTACGGCGCTGGCTCGGCAATCTTCGGCCCCTTGGCGCAATTGAAACTGATCCCTACTTACGGGCTGCCCACAACGTTTCGCATTCTGGGGGCAATTTTCCTGGTGATGACGATCGCCGGAGCGCTGCTCCTGCGGAACCCGCCGACGGGATATCGGCCGGACGGATGGTCTCCGGAAGCCGGCAAGAGCGCTGCTTCGGCGCGCGATTTTACGCCTGGAGAAATGCTGAGGACGCCCACCTTTTACCTGATGTGGGTAGGGTACGCGCTGGGCTGCTCGGCGGGGCTCATGGTGATCAGTCAACTGGTGCCGTTCGCCAAAAGCGTGGGGATTGCTGGGGCGGCCGTTTCAACCATGACGCTCGTAATCGGCGCCTTTGGAAACGCCTCGGGACGTATCCTTTCAGGATGGATGTCGGATAGGCTGGGGCGCATTAACGTGTTGCGGACGATGATCGGGATCTGCGTCGTCGCGATGCCGGCGTTGTACGCGGCTGGGAGCAACGTGGGGTTGCTGTATGGGGCGGTGTTCGTCGTCTATTGGTGCTACGGAACGCAACTCTCCGTGAATGGGGTGGCGGCGTCGGACTTCTGGGGCACCAAGAACGCGGGCGTAAATTACGGAATTCTGTTTACCGCGTGGGGTGTGGCGGGGATTATCGGGCCGCGCATCGGCGGCGTGCTGTATGACCGGTATCACAACTACCAGGAAGCGTTTTATACTGCTGCGATACTCGCGGGCGTGGCGCTGCTGTGCGAGCTTGGTGCGCGCCGGCCGGCTGCAAATGTGGCTTGAAGAGGAGTTACATCGAAACGTCGTGGCCATCTATGACGTCGTCAGCGCTTCGAGCGACCGGATCTCCTGACGGAGCGTCGCAAGATGAGCCTTCGCGGGCGCCGTCAAAGCGGCCATACTGAACTGCCGTCGATTTAGCTTAATGCTGCGCTCCTTAGGGAACCAGAATACGATAAATGTTACGATGCGCCGTCACCTGGAGATATGCGTACATCTGCGGATCGGCGCTCATGAACGCCCGCTGAGCGATGGTGCGCGCTCCCGCGATTGGGGGCGGCGCGGCGCGCCAGGAGATCCCAGACGGTGGAATCGGTGGCAGCGGCTGACCGGACTTCAGCGGCACAACGTAGATTTGGTGCAAATCCTCAGAATACAGATACAACTCCGTGCCGTCGCGCGACCAGCTCGCAATCGGCGGCGTGATCCCTCGATCCTCGGCGCCGCCGGAGCCGCACCCCCCGCACACGAGCTTGGGAGCGGTCCCGTCGGTCTGGTAGATCTTTATGTCTGTGTGCGCTGATGTCCAGACGGCCAGCCATTTCCCATCGGGCGAAATGTCGTACAGGAACATCGTCTTTTCCGGGATGACTTTCTGAAGACCCGTGCCGTCCGCCTTGATTTTCTGGAGATACATGCCGTCGCCCTCTCCACCGGCGAAATAAATGTCCCCATCGGGCGCGAATAATGCGCGATTGCATTCCTGATTCACCAACATGCGCGTGGGCGAGCTTCCGTCGGTACTTCCAATCCATAAAGTCCGACCCGTGTTGTCCGCATTGATGAATACAACCTGCTTTCCATCGGGCGAGACGCTGTAGTTCTCCATCATGAGATCCGGCAGCAGGCGCTGTTTCTTTCCGGTCTGAAGATCGATGGTCCACAGCTCTCCGCTTGCAAAACGGCGATTTGCGGTCGAGCGCTGCAGATAGTAGAGCCTCCTGGTATCCACTGAGAACGAGGGCAGATAAGCGTACCCTTCAAACGTGATCTGCCGCTCGCCCTTCGCATCGTGAATCCACAGTGCGCTCTGGCTCTCGCCGACTGACGTGACGAACGATTTTCCGTCGGGCGCGAACGAAATGCCATGCTCTTCGGTCGTGCCCGAGGTAACCTGCTCCGGCTTGCCGTCCGGGAAACGCTGGCGCCAGGTATGGAAGCCGCCTCGCGTGTCCGCGGAAAAATACATCCACTTCCCGTCCGGCGTCCAGCCTGCATAAGTGCATTGGGAGGGGTCCGGGCCTACGCGGTGTCCGGGCGAGCTCCCGTCGAACGGAACCAGACGGCATGGCAGCCATTTGGCCGTGTCCATTTCCGAAACGATTACCCAATCGCCTTTGGGCGAAAGGAAAGATCGATGCGCCATGCCATCCACACTCGCGGGCATGTAAACTGTTCGTTGTTCGGAACGGCCTTCGGACGCGGTGAAGATCCCCATGTG
>Ga0182024_10018075_pt1 | contig 13163 bp, 8 predicted proteins | sample P32metaG_FD_120480 | JGI IMG/M metagenome (GOLD analysis project Ga0182024, IMG submission 120480) | Permafrost microbial communities from Stordalen Mire, Sweden - P3-2 metaG (Illumina Assembly) | ecosystem: Environmental > Terrestrial > Soil > Wetlands > Permafrost | place: Sweden: Stordalen...
GGTCGGAGATGACGGTCGACCTGACGGGAAGCCAGCAGCAAAACGAAGGCCCGATCAATTGTGGTTACGCGACGACGGTTTCTGCGATTCGAGTGGGATTCAAGTGCGTGACAACGCCATGGGTTCCGATCAACGAAGGAAGCTTCCGGTCTCTCAAAGTCATTATTCCCGAGAATTCGATGTTCAATGCCAAATATCCGGCCCCATGCTGTCAGTTCGGCATGCATCTGATCACGCTAATCGACACGATTTTTAAAGCACTTGCCCCAGCGCTTCCGGGAAAGATTCCAGCGGGTCACTATTGCGATCTAGGAGTTATTTCTATGTCGGGCATCGACCCAAGGAACGGAGAGGAATTCATCCACGTTGATTCCTCGAGTGGTGGGTGGGGGGCTTGCGAAGGAATCGATGGAGAGAACTGCCTGATTGCGATTGTGGATGGTGATAGCAAGAACATTCCTGCAGAAATTGTTGAGCAGAGATATCCGATGCGTCTGCTCGAATTTTCCTTGTACCAGGACAGTGGGGGCCCGGGCAAATACCGAGGCGGTTTGGGGCATATCCGAGATTTTCAGGCGCTCGCCGATAAGTTGCTCGTGCTCACTAGCGTAGATCGACACGACTACAAGCCGTGGGGCATTTTCGGAGGAGACGAGGGTGCGGTGAACGACGCCATCTTCAACCCCGGTACCAAAGGCGAGAGAGAGATTCGAAAGGTTACAAACTTTCATTTGCAGGTGCGAGACGTCCTCAGAGTGGTGTCTGGTGGTGGTGGTGGCTATGGCCCAGCGCGACAACGCGATCCTAAGCGGGTCTTGGAAGACGTAATCGACGGCTACGTCTCTCTCGAAAACGCCCGAAGGTCGTACAAGGTAGCTATCGGCCGGAATGGCAATCAATTCGAAATCGACGAAAAGGCAACCCGGAAACTTCGACAAATCAGTAAGAAACGCGTGGGTTCAAAGGAGCCTAGATGACGGGCTCGGAACTGCTGATCTCTATCGACATAGGCGGGACGTTTACTGACTTCATCATCATGGAGCCGAAGACGGGCAAGATCACTATCGAGAAAACTGCCACTACGCCCGACATCGTTACTGGAATTCTGGATGGCTTTGAGAAGATGAACCTCGATTTGGCGAACGTCCGCTATTTGGTTCACGGCACTACCGTCGCCCTCAACACATTCCTCCAGAGAAAAGGTGCGAACACCGGACTAATTACAACCAAAGGATTCCGCGATGTCTACGAGATCGGGCGGCACAGCCGTACCGACCTCTACAATTTCTTGTTTCGAAAGCCCGTGCCTCTTGTCCCGCGAAGGAGACGTTTGGAGGTGAATGAGCGACTCGACTATCAGGGTAAGGTCCTACGAGGTCTTGATCTAAAGGAACTAAAAAAAGTCACACGAACGCTCGTGGAAGATCACAACGTGGAAGCGTTAGCGATTTGTTTTCTTCACTCATATATTAATCCCGAACACGAAGAGAAGGCCGCTGCTTGGATCCGCAGAAATTATCCGGATCTTCCGGTCACGATTTCGTCCGAGCTGGTTCGCGAGTGGCGCGAGTATGAGCGAACTAGCACGACTGTGATGAACGCTTATGTCTTGCCGGTCGTGAAGAACTACATCGAGCATCTTTCTTCGAAGGTGGTGGCACGGGGGTATAAGCATGGACTTTTTGTGAACCGATCGAGTGGTGGTGTGATGAGCGCCGAGCGAGCCAGCCAGCGACCTGTTCAGACCATCATGTCCGGTCCAGCGGGAGGCACCGTTGCGGCCGCTTACTTTGGTACAGGCCACAATTATGACAAGGTCATCGCAATTGACGCGGGCGGAACAAGTTTTGATGTGAGTTTGATTATTGATGGCAATCCTCAAATGACTTCCGACGCAAAGCTCGATGGTCACCCCGTTATGGTTCCCGTCATCAACATCCATTCAATTGGAGCAGGCGGAGGCAGCATCGCCACGGTCGATGAAGGAGGGGCGCTTTTAGTCGGGCCACGTAGCGCTGGCGCCGTCCCAGGTCCGGCATGTTACGGAAAAGGAGGTACCGAGCCAGCGGTAACGGATGCCCAACTTGTCTGTGGTGTGCTCGATCCCAATAATTTCTTGGGCGGAGAGATGCAACTCGACGCCGAGGCCGCACGACGGGTTGTAATGAGCAAAATTGCAGGAAAGCTAAACCTCCCGTTATTGGAAGCTGCTTACGGTGTCATCCGAGTCGCGAATACGAAGATGGCATCGGCGATTCGCGAGATGACAATTCAAAAAGGCTTCGATCCGCGAGAGTTTGTTCTAGTTGCTTTTGGCGGCGCAGGCCCGATGCACGCTAATGCTCTCGGGAGTGAATTGGAGGTGCCGAAGACGATCATCCCAGTCGCCTCCGGCGCTTTGTCGGCGCTTGGAATTCTTCTTTCGGATGTTCGGTTTGATTCAACATTCACGAAAGTCTGCCCTCTGTCGCAAATTAGCCTCTCCGAAGGCCAATCGATTTTTGGGGAGCTCGAAAAAGAGGCAGCAGACAATCTCAAACGGGAAGGCTTTGCACAGCAGGACATTCAGTTCGTTCGCGAACTGGATATGCGCTATGTCGGGCAGGAGTACACGGTTCGCGTGAGGGTGGAAGGCTTCGATCGCGACACAATCAAGACCCGTTTCGATGAAGCTCACCAAATGAGCTACGCACATTCTGCTCCGGAAGAGCCTGCCGAAATCGTCAATTACAGACTGTCTGCTTCCGCTCGTATTCCCCGGCCCCTACTCGAAAAGATAGGGCGTGGAGATAAGAAACCTCCGACGAAGGCCAGACGGGGCGAGCGTGAAGTTTACTTTGGCGAGATAGGCAAGAGCCTGTTAACCGGGGTCTACGATCGGAACCAACTGTTGGCTTCCAATCGAATCGTAGGCCCAGCAGTTATAGAGGAGAAAGCCTGCACAACACTGATTTTGCCCGGATATGTGGGGACTATTGACGATTTCGGAAATATAGTCATCGAGAAAAACTAAAACGAGAGTTCGGAAGGGGGTGTCATGCGTGTTCATAGAACTGGCAGTTCCGATTGGGAGGGTTGCGAATGATTATCGATGCGCATGTCCATATGGGTCCCGGACTGAAGAATCATGAGGAAGCCTGTCTTTTCGACGCATATACAGCGGATGAATTGATTGCTGCAATGGATGCGGCCGAAATTAATGCCGGCCTGGTGTTTGCGCCGTTATGGCAGGGCGGCAAATTTTTTGATCCCAGCTACGAGAAAGGCAACGAAGCAATTTATCACGCTGCTAAGAAATATCCGAATCGGATCCTTGCATATGTCCGAGTCAATCCCAATTTTGGCGATGAAGCATTGAAAGAGCTGAAGAAATGCGTTTACGACTACAAGTTCGTAGGAATCATGATGCATCCGGAGTGGGAGTCGTTTGCCGCTAACGACTTGAAACTTTTGGGACCCATTTTTAGGGTTGCCGAGGAACGTCATCTGCCCGTCACATTTCATACGGGCTACTACCCCACCTGCGAGCCGCTCTTGTTCCTGACGCTGGCTGACGCATTCCCGACGGTGCCGATCATGTTGAAACATTTGGGCTACGAATATGTTCGTGATGCCATCGTGGTGTCCCAGTTGGCGAAGAATGTTTTCTTGGAAACAGCCGGAAATAGCTCATCCGCTGATATTCACGCCTGCATAAAGCAAGCAGGCGCTAACAAAGTTGTGTTCGGCTCAGACCTTCCCTACATAAGTCCGGAAGTCGTGATTCAGAAGATTCGGTTGATGGAAGACGTTTCCGACCGGGAAAAAGCGGACGTTCTCGGCGACAACGTCGCACGAATGCACAACCTTATATAGGCAATTAGGGGGAACAATGATCATTGATACACATGTGCATTTTGGCCCTGCCCTCCAGCATTTTTCAGACGATATAGGTCCCCTCATCAGACTACACAAGGTTGACGATCTGCTCCGAACCATGGACGACGCAGGAATCGAGATCTCAGTAATTTGCCCTCCCCGCTGGATTGGTGGAGAGTTCTTTGATCCCAATTACGAACAGGCCAATGAGGCGATCGCGGGAGCTTGTAAAGCCCATCCAGACCGCCTGATCGGATTCGGTCGAGTGAATCCGAACTGGGGAGCTAAGGCTGTAAAGGAGTTGCGACGTTGCTTGGGAGAATATGAGCTCAAAGGCTTCAAACTCGATCCCGAATGGGACTCTTTTTTTGCAACAAACAAGGGACTCGTCCACCCCCTCATGGATCTCGCAGTCGAGTACAAAGTCCCTGTCATGTTCTATTCGGGCTACTATCCTGCTGAGCCGGCTCTCCTGATCCATCTGGCACGCGCATACTCCTCTCACCCCATCATCATGGGACATATGGGCGGCCGTCTGACGAGCGATGCGGTGATCGCTGCTCAGAAAGCACCTAATTTGATCCTTGAAACATCGGGAAACCTTTATTCATTTTCCGGAGTTATCAAAGGCCTCGGTGCCGAACGGTTCATCTTCGGGTCCGGTTGTCCGTTCGAGTTCCCCAAGGTGCAGCTTGAGAAGCTACGTAGAACTCCTCACGTGTCCGCTGTTGAACGGATTCAGATTCTAAGCGGCAATGCAGCCGCGCTCTTCGGGTTAAAGATTCGTCCGTCTTAGAACTGTACTCGGCTTGGGTGCCCATTATGCAAAGGTCTTTTACGTGACACCACGACGACTAGGAGGAATGCAAATGACACATACGAAGAAGATGCTTTCAGCGTTTGTCTTAGTTCTTTCGGCCACTTTGCTGAGCAGCTCTGCGTGGGGACAAACGACGGGAAGTTTCTCAGGGACCGTGACAGATCCCAGTGGGGCCGCGGTCGTCGGCGCGAAAGTCACCGTAATCTCGCCGCAAACTGGACTGACACGGACCACTGAATCCAGCGACCTAGGTACATACCAAGCCTCTTTGCTGCCTCCAGGTAACTATGAGATCGTCGTGGAAGCGGCGGGATTCCAAAAATATACTAGGACGGACCTCATTCTACTGGTTAATCAAGTCAATAGAATCGACGTGTCGTTGATTATCGGAACTGCGCAGCAACAGGTTGCGGTGCACGGCAACGAAACAACGGTTGACACGACGACGCCTACATTATCTCAAGTATTTAATAATAGGGCTGTAACTAATCTCCCACTAAACGGGAGAAATTTCCTTCAGCTTACGGTCCTGGTTCCGGGGAGCGTTCCGGGTATTCCGATGACACAGAACTTCACCCCAACCTCGCAGGGAACAAGTAGCTTGAATCTTCCCCAGGTCAACGGCCTGCGCAACCAGTCGAACAATGTATTATTGGATGGAACGTCCGATAATGAAATATTCTTAGGCGAAGCCGCGGCTGTCCCTTCTCCAGACGCTATCCAAGAATTTAGCATGCAAACGAATTTGTACGGCGCCGAATTCGGCCGCGGCGCCGGATCAATAGTCAATGTAGTTACAAAATCGGGCACGGATTCTTTTCACGGCAGTCTGTATGAATACTTTCGGAATGACGCCTTAGACGCACGAAACTACTTCGCCTTAGCACGGCCGCCTCTGCATCGCAATCAATTTGGAGGTGCTCTTGGTGGCCCTATAATCAAGAAACATACATTCTTCTTCGTGAACTATGATGGTACACGGCTTACAGAAGGTGTGACTTCAACAGGAACTGTCCCGACATTACTGGAAAAAGACGGCAATTTTAGCCAAGACGCTGTGAAGCCCATCAATCCAGCCACGGGACTGCCGTTTCCAAACAACACGATACCCATGACAAGCTGGGATCCGGTTGCAAAAAACCTGTTGCAGTTCTATCCAGATCCTAATGTCGGAACAAACCTGTACACTTCGTCGCCTTCTGCGCCCAACAACCAGGACGGGGTCCTGGCCCGAATTGATCAAAATATCAGCGCGAAGGATAGTTTTTTCGGTGCGTATTTTTACCAGAACGGAAATGCAACAAGTCCGTTCGCTACAACCTTTCTCGGCGCTGAAACGATTCCGGAGTTTCCGGTAAAGGATTCATGGAGATTCCAGCATTTAGTCCTAAGTGAAACGCATGTCTTTTCTTCTAACGCCGTCAATGAATTTAGATTTGGATTTACTCGAAACGCCCTGGTGGGCTTGTCAGCGGCTATCCCAAGAAACGCGACGACGTACGGATTCACTTTTCCATCTACAATCCCTATTAACGTGCCTCAGTGGTTGGTGACTGGTCTCACCGTAGATGGATATACCGATATGGGGCCAGGGAATAACGCGACCAACGTATTTCAATATATTGATATTCTTTCCCTCACGAAAGGTCGCCATTCCATGAAATTTGGGACCGATATCCAGAGGTACCAACTGAATTCCGACATCCCATCCGCATACAATGGAGCTTATGAGTTCACAGGGGTTGTTAGTGGCAATGCCTTCGCCGATTTCTTGCTCGGTAAGCCTTTATTCTTTACTCAGGGAGGGGGAAATCCAGCCCTATATCTTCGAGCGACAAGCTACAACTTTTTTGGGGAAGACAGCATTTCGGTGACTCGTAAATTAAAGGTCACACTTGGGTTGCGTTACGAACTCCCCGAGTGGCCATATGACACTAATAATATGATCTCTGCATTCAGGCCCGGTGAACAATCCAAAGTACAGCCAGACGCGCCCGTAGGACTTGTGTACCCCGGCGATCCTGGGGTTCCACGCTCTACCGTGAACAACCGGTACACGGATTTCGCACCGCGAATTGGACTGGCTTGGGATCCAACGGGAAGTGGAAAAACAAGCATCCGCGCTGGTTATGGAATTTTCTACGATTGGATTCCATGGCATGATTTTAGCCAGCTCCAAATCGCACCGCCGTTTTCCTTCTTCCCCTTTGTCTCATTGCCGAATAACCTTGCAGATCCCTATAATGGAACGGGCCCATTCCAGCCAGGCCTCCTTTCCGTTCCGTTCTCTGACATACCCTTTCCAATCCAATACAATGTTGTTAATCAGCATCTCAAGACACCGTCTGCCCAGCAGTATAACGCCACGGTCCAACGTCAAATAGCGCCTGGCTGGCTTGCTCAGGTTGCATATGTAGGAACCGCAGGGGTACACCTACCGAATACTCAGGATTTAAACCAGGCTGTTTATATTCCTGGGCAGTCAACACCCAACAATATCGAATCCCGTCGTCCTTACGGTCCGAACTTTTCCAGCATTCTCGCTCAGACTACCGCTTGGACGTCGCGCTACAACGGCCTCCAGATGAGCCTCCAGAAACAACTAGGCCACGGGTTGACATTCCTCGCTGCCTATACATACTCCAAAACCACAGATACCCTTTCTACACCCCAGGCATATCGCAATTCACCTGGACAGCAGAATGGTCCGGTCAACAATTATGATTTAAGTTTAGACCGTGGGCCAGCAGCCTTCGACGCTCCAAATCGTTTCGTGGTCAGTTACCTCTACGAACTGCCGGCGTATGCACGTGGCAGCACTTTTGCTCAAAAAGGTCTCTCGGGCTGGGCGCTAAATGGAATCGTCGCGGTCCAATCGGGTCTTCCGTTTACGATCCTAGACCCCACGGATACAGCGTGTACAGGCAACACTAACGGACGAGCAAATATCGTAGGTAATCCAAGTCTACCTAACAGATCGGTGAACGAATGGTTTAATACGGCCGCATTTCAACCGGTGCCCACCTGCGGAGGCTACGGAACGTCAACGCGCAATATGCTTCGCGGCCCTGGGCTCAACAATTGGGATTTCGCCATAGTTAAGAACACGCGTTTCGGAGAAAGGTACAACGTCCAATTTCGCTCTGAGTTCTTCAATCTCTGGAATCACCCCAGCTTTGTAAACCCAATTTCAGATATCACGTCCCCCAGTTTTGGACAGGTTCTTGCAACTCGCCCAGACAGTGAACGAGAAATTCAGATGGTTTTGCGTTTTGAGTTTTAAACCCGAGAAAGGACTTCACCATGGGCGAAGCGATCAAGGAATCGGTCAGAAACTATAAGCTCTTTGTCGATGGCGACTTTACTGATTCGGTCTCGGGAAAAACTTTCGAAACCATCAACCCAGCAACAGGTGACCTTCTTGCTCAGGTTTCCGAAGGGGTTGACGAGGATGTCAATCGAGCGGTGTCGGCCGCTCGTAGAGCGTATGAAGGTTGGAGGAAAACTCCGGCAATTGAGCGTGGCAAGATTTTGCGTCGGATCGGCGAGGCCATCCTGAAACGAAGTGACGAGCTTGCCAGACTCGAAACTCAGGATTGCGGAAAACCGATTCGCGAAACCGCTGGAGCGGATCTTCCTTTTACTGCGAGCACCTTTGAGTATTGGGGGTCTGTGGCAGACAAGATAGAGGGTAGGGTAGTGCCGGTTCAAGGCGACTTCTTGAACTACGTGGTTCGGGAACCGATTGGTGTAGTCGGGCTGATTATTCCGTGGAATTACCCGCTGTTAATGGCTGCATGGAAGCTTGCTCCTGCACTGGCTTGTGGTAACACAGCGATTTTAAAGCCAGCGGAGCAAACCCCCATAACAGCTATGGAATTAGCCAAGATCTGCTCAGAAGTTGGCTTGCCGGAAGGGGTGGTGAATATCATTCCGGGCTACGGTCCAACGGCGGGCGCGGCACTAACCGCGCATCCTAAGGTAGACAAGATAGCTTTCACCGGTGAATGGAAGACCGCTCAGACGATCGTAAAGGCATCGGCCGGCAACTTAAAGAGACTCTCGTTTGAGCTCGGTGGGAAATCACCTATGGTTGTGTTTTCGGATGCTGACATCAACCAAGCGGTTAGGAGCGGACTATTTGGAATCTACTATTGTCAGGGAGAAAACTGCGACGCTACGTCAAGGATTCTCATAGACGAAAGCATCTATGAGGAATATGTAGCTCACTTCGTCGAGCGCTGCAAGGAGATCGTAATGGGAGATCCGCTCCTTCAAAATACTGAAATGGGAGCGATCATTTCGGCTGAACAGTTGGAAAGAATAACTCAGTACTCTGATTTGGGAGTCCAGGAAGGCGCCGAATTACTCTGTGGCGGAAAGTCGCCGAAGCTGCCGGGATTGGAGAAAGGATGGTACTTCGCCCCAACTGCGTTCGGCGGCGTCAGCAACAGCATGCGCATAGCTCAAGAAGAAATTTTTGGTCCAGTGGTGAGCTTCCTGAAGTTCAAGACTGAAGAAGAAGCCATTGTACTCGCGAACGATGTCATGTACGGACTGGCGGCTTCGATCTGGACTCAGGACATCAAGCGCGCACACCGGGTGGCTGCCGAAATACGCGCGGGTTCCGTGGAGATAAACACGTGTTTGCAAATTAGCCCCGCCTCGCCTTTTGGAGGATACAAGATGAGCGGTTATGGCAGAGAAGGTGGGCAGAGTACCGTTGATCTATACACGGAGATTAAGTCCGTGTGGGTCGACTTGAGTCGGGATAGTTTCGATTGGTATCAACACTGAGGTATTGGAGTGGATGCGACGGACGGTCCTCCAGTAAGGTGACAGCTATTTTCTACAGAAAGGTGATTTTTGGCTCACGGCTCTAGGCTTTCGCTGAATCACGCCCACATAAATACCTTTTCCGCTGTCGCTTTTGAACCGGAGACAGGAGACCTAGGCGTCGCGGTAGCTTCTCATTACTTCGCGGTCGGCGCCGTTGTGCCGTGGGCTGAAGCGGGAGTGGGCGCGATCGCAACGCAGGCGAGCGTAAACGTGGCGTTTGGGCCACGCGGACTAGAGCTTCTTAGACAAGGCCTAGGAGCTACGGAAGCCCTTGAGAGACTACGTCAAGAGGATCAACTTAGCGATAGAAACGGTCGCCAGTTGGCAATTATAGATGCGACCGGAAACGTCGCAACCGTCACAGGTACGGAGGCACCCAATTGGGCAGGAAGCAAACAGGGGAGATTCTGGTCGGTGCAAGGCAACTTATTGGTTGGCCCGCAGGTTGTGGAATCGATGGGACAGGCCCTCGATTCGACAGATGGCGAGCTTGCTGAAAAATTGTTTTCAGCACTTAAAGCGGGTGACGAGGCTGGTGGTGATTCACGCGGAAGGCAATCCGCGGCTATCCTGGTCGTGGGCAAAGGGCGAGGTCGCAATGTAAACAACGACCGGCCCGTTTCCATCAACGTAGACGATCACAATGAGCCTTTTGTTGAGTTGCGTCGACTTCTTGATCTTAACCTAGCATATCTGTACTTCGATCGGGCTTATAAGGCGGTGTGCGCGGGAAACCTCCAAGGGGTGTCCACAGCGCAGGTGAAGGCGGCGGCTTACTCTGCTAGTCCGGACACTCAGCTCAGAGTCGGGTTCTTGGATTATCTGCTCGGGAACAGGGCGGCCGCTCTCGCGCGGTTTGTTAAGGTTCGATCACTCGTTCGCGATTTCGAAGTGTTATGGCACGGAACTGTGCTCGGACGCTCAGCGTTCAAGCCAATCCTCGAAGACAAGGAGTTCCTGCGAGAGCTATTTCCCGGCCATTAGGGACCGACGCAATCAAAAAGAATCCAAGAACTCGAGGGGTTCCGATGCTGCAAGAAAACAATGTAGATGCGTTTCGCAGAATGCTCGAACTGTGGAATCAACACGACGCCCAGCGAGCGATGGAGTTCATGAGTGAGGACGTTGATTATTGGGATGTAACCACGCCAGGTTTTGTAAAAGGGCGCGCAGAGGTTGTCAAGATTTTCCAATCATTCTTCGAAGCCTTTCCAGATCTTAGATTCGAAATCAAGAACATCTTTGGCTGTGGGGACAACGTGGCATGCGAATGGAGAATGCGCGGCACGCAACAGAAGGAACTGCAGGGTATTAATGGAATTGGTAAATCCATCGACATCGTAGAAATTAGCTTCTGTACGTTCAAACAAGGAAAAATCTGCAGACAAGTCGATTCGTGGGACGGCGCCACGTTGTTGAAGCAACTCGGTATTTCGCACTGAACACCGGCATGTTGGTTTTTCGTTAGATAGTTATATGAGCTAGTTCTCTTACCTCGTTTCTGGATCAGGAATATGACATCGCCGTCGATAGACTTAATAACAAGCGAAATCATCCGCCATTTATTTATCTCCGCTGCGGAAGAGATGAAGATCAACCTAGCCCGTAGCAGTTACAATCCGGTCGTATTTGAAATGTACGACTTTGCCGTCGGCATTTTTGATGCGGAAGCAAACATGATTGCCCAGGCGCCAGGACTGCCGGTTTTCTTGGGAACACTCCGAGAAAATGTAAAGGTGATAACGGAAGACATCGGCGGCCTCGATAGATTTAAGCCAGGCGATCTTTATATGACGAACGATCCGTACGCGGGTGGAACGCATCTGCTCGACGTGACGTGTGTTGTCCCTGTGTTCTACGGTGATGAGATCTTAGGATTCTCTGTGGCCAAAACCCATTGGCTTGATGTCGGTGGGAAAGATGCGGGAAGCTATTCGAACGACACGCGAAATATTCATCAGGAGGGCCTCCGTTTGCGGTCGGTAAAGCTGTATGACGCCGGCATCCCGGTCAAGTCCATGTTTGACATGATCAAGTACAACGTTCGAGTGAGTGAGAGCGTGCTGGGTGACTTACGAGCGCAGATTGCAGCCTGTCGAACCGGTGAAAAACGCTTTAAGGCGATTGTGGAAAAATATGGAAAGCAATTGGTACTCGATGCGAAAACGCAGTTCATGAACCATGCTGAGAAGATGGCCCGCTTGGCTGTCGAGCGGATTCCGAATGGGACATATCGGGCGGAGGGGTGGTTAGACAACGACAGTCTGCATCCGAGAGGTAAGCATCTTCCCATTCGGGTTGAGGTTACCGTGGCGGGATCCGAGATGGTCGTGGATTTGACCGGGAGCCAGGAGCAAAACGAGGGACCCATTAACTGTGGCTTAGCCGCGACGATTTCCGCTGTTCGAGTGGGATTCAAGTGTTTGACCACGCCCTGGGTGCCCATAAACGAAGGAAGTTTCCGCCCTCTTAAGGTTGTCGTGCCTGAGAATTCTATGTACAACGCGAAGTACCCCGCTCCCTGCTGCCAGTTCGGAAGGCATTTGTTGTCGATGATCGACACGTTCTTAAAAGCATTTGCATCAAAATTGATTGGGAAGATACCTGCCGGGCATTATTGCGATCTCGGCATTCTTTCCATGTCGGGGTTGGACCCTCGCAGTGGTCTGGAATTCATTCACGTAGATTCGTCAAGCGGTGGTTGGGGAGCCTGCGAGGGCATAGACGGGGAGAGCTGTCTCATCGCAATCCAGGACGGGGACAGCAAGAATGTTCCAACTGAACTCATGGAGCGACGTTATCCGCTCCGCATTGCCCAATTCTGCTTGCGCGAGGACAGCAGTGGCGCCGGGAAATACAGAGGAGGGCTGGGGCATATTCGAGACTTCGAAATCTTGACGGGCCCAGTCAAGCTCCTCACAAGTGTCGAGCGCCATGGTTACAGACCTTGGGGTATCGCGGGCGGATCCGATGGGCTCTCAAATAATGCCATCTTGAACCCGGGAAGAAGAGAAGAAAGGGAAGTTCGCAAGGTCACTAATTTCGCTCTCAAAATGGGCGATATATTAAGCATGCGTTCAGGCGGTGGCGGAGGATATGGGCTTCCATGCGAGCGCGACCCATTGCGTGTATTAGAAGATGTTGTCGACGGCTATGTATCAATCGAGAATGCAAGGGCCGAATACAGTTGTGTCATTCGGAAAAAAAGGAGGCGTTACATTTTCGATTCCGTCGCTACGAAAGCGCTTCGACTGCGTAAGAATAGAAGAGAATAGAAGAGTGAATACACGTATACTTACGGAACGACAAAAGTGTTGAGGTCGACCATGATGAGTTATGCGAACTCCCCGTAGGGAGGCGGGTCGCCTAATCAATCGGACGGTGACTCTTCGCACCATAACGCGGTCCAGGCATTCCCGCACAGGCATCACCGCTTCTCTGCTGCATCTGTCCACGACGACAGAACTCGTTGTACTCAATCTGGTCCCGCAACATGATCCACAGCCGGATCCCCAGCTTGCGAGCCACGGCCACTCTCGCCTTCCCCAGACCTTTCTGGACTAATTTGCGGCGGTAAAAACGTTGCAGCTCCGGATCCCGACGTACGGCATGCGCTCCCGCCTCACCCCAGAGAAAGCGCAACAAC
>Ga0182024_10018076_pt1 | contig 13163 bp, 8 predicted proteins | sample P32metaG_FD_120480 | JGI IMG/M metagenome (GOLD analysis project Ga0182024, IMG submission 120480) | Permafrost microbial communities from Stordalen Mire, Sweden - P3-2 metaG (Illumina Assembly) | ecosystem: Environmental > Terrestrial > Soil > Wetlands > Permafrost | place: Sweden: Stordalen...
AGGGACGGCGCTGGAGCTGGCCACGGAGCCCGACTCCAGCAGGGACTGGAGCCTCCGCTCCGCCTCGAGCTGGTGCTCCCACTGGGTGAGGGCGATGGCGATCGAGGCGCGGAGCTGCTCCTTGCGGAAGGGTTTGGTCAGAAAGGCCTGGACGGGGATCTGGCGCGCGGCCTCGATGGTGAGCTCGTCGGTGACGCCGGTGCTGATGATGATGGGGAGCGGCTTCTCTGCCGCGATGATGCGGGCGGCCTCGATGCCATCCATTACGGGCATGGAAATATCGAGGACGAGGAAGTCGGCGGGAGTGGAGCGGACCAGTTCAACGGCTTCCGCGCCGTCGCGGGCGGTGCCGGCGACATTATAGCCGAGGCGGGTAAGGACTGTCGTGAGTGCTTCCAGGACGGTGGCTTCGTCGTCGGCGATCAATACGGATAAGGTTTTCGGGTCCATACGTAGATTTAACGCGAAAGGCCTGCCAAGAGGCCGTCACGATGTGACATTTTCCCCCGAAATCAGGCGTTACGCGGCAAGGATAGCAGCAGAAATCGGGCTAGGCAACTGGAATTGAGCAAGTTGCGGCGGGAGGAAAATTCGAAATTAGAAATCAGAAATTCGAAGCAAATGGGGCCTATGGGACTAATCTGGTTTCGAATTTCTGATTTCGAATTTCGAATTTAATGAGCGCTAGAACTTAATCGGGGCCGGAGGGTCTAGGTGTATCGTCGAGTCGCCCTGGGTGGTGTCCAGGGCGCCGGCGGCCTGGGCCCGCATTACGCGGATGGTGCCGTCGGTGGTTGCGCCGTCGTTGGAAGGGGCGGCGGCGGTCCCGCTGTCACCGGCGTTGACGGGCGTGGTGGTGGTGTCATTGGTGGCGCCGGGTGGCGGGGCGTTATCGCCCACGCGTGTGGCTGCCATGACCATGGTCGGCTTGATGGATTGGTAGGGGTCGTCTTCGCCAATGACGGTGGGGCCAAGCATGGGTACCGGAGAGACTTTCGAGAGATCGATTGCGATGGTGGCGCGTGGGTATTGGGAGGGGGTGACACCCACATCCATGGGACTCTGGCCGATGACGCCGCTGAGGACCCCTCCCCCGCTGTGGACGCTGCATTTTAGCGTGGGAGCCTGGCCATCCGTGGCCAGCTCGAAATACGTGGTGCGGCGGCGGGTGATCTGGCCGGTGGATTTATCGGTGACATTCTCGAAGCATTGGTCGGTGGCCAACTGGCCGGAGGCGGTGCAAATCTCATACTTGTGAAGGCCGGCAGGCTGGGGGATTTCCGAGGCGGGATACTTCGCGAAGGAGCTGTTCATGATATCGACCCATACGGGAAGGACGACATCGCTGGAGAACGCGCCGCGATAGATGGAGCTCGGTTTATCGAAGCCGGCCCAGACGCCGCAGGTGATGGAACTGGAGTAGCCGACGAACCAATCGTCGGTGAAGTTATAGGCGGTGCCGGTTTTGCCGGCCAACGGGAATTTCTTGAGGCCGTAAGTGGTGTAGGATTTGTCGCCGGTGCCCCAATCGAGAACATCGGAGAGGCAGGAGTGGACCTCGTATGCGGTGGTGTCCTTGATGACGTATTTCTTCTCGGGATGGGACTCGTAGATGAGGTTGCCTTCCTTATCCATGATGCGCTGGATAATCGAGGCCTGGGCAGGGCGGGAACCGGCATCCGGGAAGATGGTATAAGCGAGGGTGACGTCCATGAGAGTCATCTCGCTCGAGCCGAGGTAGGTGGCCGGAAAACGGCGGAGATTGAGTATCTCGTTGCCCTTGGCGTCCTTGCCCGTCGAGCGTGCCAGTCCGGCGTCGGTGGCGAGGTTGATGACGTTATCGATGCCGGTCTGCATGCCGAGCCGGACAGTGGCGGCGTTCTTGGATTTAACGAGGGCGCTGCGGGCGGGGATGAAACCCTCGTAGCGGTTGTCAACGCGCTCCGGGCCCCACTCGCCGAGGATGCCGACGGTCCCGCCGATCATGACCTGACGGTTATCCATAAGGGTATCGTAAACGAGGGTGCCCGGGAACATGCCTTTCTCAAAGGCGGCAGCGTAAACGAAGGGGATGAAAGCGGTGCCGACCGGGCGCGGGGAAGAGAGGGCGCGATTGAACTGGCTTTGATCGAAATCGCGGCCGCCTGCGATGGCAAGAATGCCCCCATCCTCATTGCTCAAGACGACAACAGCGCCCTGGAGATACTCGGGCGGAGGGGGGTCCTTCTCGTCCTCATCGGCACGATGCTGGCGGAGGATGCCGGCGTAATCCGACCATGTCTGATGCTCGTAGCCGGCATGCTGCTCGGCGGCGGCGAGATGATCGCGGAGGGATTGCTCGGCAACTTTTTGAAGGTCGGGATCGATGGTGGTGAAAATCTGGTAGCCATCGGAGATGGCCCGGTCCTTGCCGACGATGTCATCGACCTGCTGGGAGATCATGTCCGCGGCGTAGGATTCGGTATGGACGGGGTGGCGGTTTTTTACGGCGAGGTTGGAGGCGATCTCCGCCTTGCACGTGTCGGCGGAGATCATCTTGAGATCGAGCATGCGGCTGAGGACGAAGTTGCGGGAATCGACACACGCCTGGCGGTTGCCCCATGGGGAGAGGTTGTTGGGGTTCTTGAGCAGACCAGCGAGCATGGCGCATTCCGAGAGGTTGAGATCAGAAACATCCTTGCCGAAGTAGCCGCGAGAGGCGGCTTGAGCGCCGTAGAATCCCGAACCGAAATAGACACGGTTCAGGTAGAGGTTCATTATGGCGTTCTTGGAGAAGCGGCGCTCGATCTCGAGGGCGAGGAAGATTTCCGTGAGCTTGCGGTCGTAGGTGCGCTCGTGGAGGGAGAAGGTGTTGCGGGCAAGCTGCTGGGTGATGGTGCTGGCGCCCTGGCGGATGTGGCCGGCCCGCCAGTTCTTGAGGGCGGCGCGGAACATGCCGTAGAAATCGACGCCGTGATGCTGGTTGAACCGGTTATCCTCGGCGGCGATTACGGCCTGGGTGAGCTGATAGGGAAAATCGGCGACAGTGTCGCGGTTCTCAAGGAAGATGCGGCTGAGGACGTTGCCGTTGCGGTCGTAGATGGTGCTGGCGGATTCCATCCGCGAAAGCTGGGTGAAATCAAAGGTCTCCGCGCGCGCGCCGTAGATGGCCTTGAGATGGAGGAAGTAGCCATAGCCGACGGCGAGCGGGAGGATGACCAGGACCACCAGAAGGATGAACCAGACGCGGAGGAAAAATGGTTTACGCGGCTTGTAAGCGGCGTAGGGGTCGTAGGGGTCCCATCTCATGTAGAAGCGGAGATACTTACGCCAATATTATGAATTATGAAGGAGGAATTAAATGAGAGGGCGCTCGTGGAGGCGCAAAGGCGCGACTTGGAGCAGAAAAAGAGGCCTTATAATGAATATGGGGCATATGGGGTCTATAAGAAACGGCGTGACTTTCCGGGCAGGGTCTGGGAGGGTCTGTGGATGCTCGCGGAACGAGAGATGAATGGGATACAGGCCCTGGTCGCGGAACGGGGAGCGGTGCGGTTTCGGGATTTTATGGAGATGGCGTTGTATCACCCCGAGCATGGATATTATGGGGCGGGACGGGCGGTACTGGGACGGAAGGGGGATTATTTTACGAATGTAAGCGTGGGAGCGGTTTACGGGGAGCTGATGGGGATGCAGTTCATGGAGATGTGGGAGCGGCTGGAGCAGCCGGGGCGGTTTACGATTGTAGAGCAGGGGGCGAATGACGGCACGCTGGCGGCGGATGTGCTGGGGTGGTGCCGAAGCTCGGCGCCGGGTTTCTACGAGGTGGTGCAGTATGAGATTGTTGAGAGGTTTGATGTGCTGCGGGGGCGGCAGGAGGAGAAGCTGGGGGACTTTGGCGAAAAAGTGAGGTGGCGGAACCGGCTTACGGAGTTGCCGCCGTTTACCGGTGTGCACTTTTCCAATGAGCTGGTGGATGCGTTTCCAGTGCATCTGGTACGGTGCCATGAGGGGGAATGGGTGGAGATGTGGGTGACGGCGGATTTGAATTGGATGGAGATGCCGATGAGGGATGAGGTGATGCGGAAGGGGTTGGAGGGGGTGCCGCTGATCGAGGGTTATACGACGGAGGTGAACCTGGAGGCGGCGCTATGGGCGAAGGCGCTGGCGCCGCGGGTGGAACGGGGGTGGGTGATGATGGTGGATTATGGGTATTCGCGGGAACGGTTCTACGCGCCGGAGCGCAAGGGTGGGACGCTCGAGTGTTACGCGGGCCAGGCGAAGGGGCTGGATCCGCTCGAGGCGCCGGGTTATCGCGACCTGACGGCGCATGTGGAGTTTACGAGCCTGGCCAGGGCTTTCATGGCAGCGGGGATGGACCTGACCGGGTACACGGACCAGCACCATTTCCTGACGGGATTGGCGGGGAAGGCCTATGTGGAGCGGGCGCCCACGGAGCGGGAGGCGCGGGGGCTTAAGACGCTGCTGCACCCGGAGATGCTGGGGCGCGCGTTCCGTGTGCTGGCGGTGTCACGCGGGGTGCCGGAGGGGCGGCTGGCGGGGTTCCAATTCGCGCGGGACCCGCGGGTGGGGCTGGGGATTTGAGCCCGGATTTTTTAACCGCAGATTGGCGCAGATTTACGCGGATTTTGCGGAATGAGATTCTGAAGGCTCTGGGAGAATCTGCGTTAATCTGTGGAAATCTGCGGCTCCACTAGAACTGAGCATTCAGGGAAAGGCGGCCATAGGGGGCGCCGCTGTCGTTGGTGAAGTGGAGGTTGGCGCGGTGGAAATCGAATTCGCGGTAGGGGAGGTAGCCGCACTCGAGCTCGAAGGTGAGGTCTTTTGAGGCCTTCCAGCTCATGCCGGCGCCTACGCGGATTTCATCGTACTCGACTACGCTGCCGCCCAAGTGGGCGGCGAGCGTGTTGGGAACGGTCTTGGTGACACTGGTTTTGGCCATCACCCCGGATGAGGTGGTTGAAACGGTGGGATTGGCGTTGTCGAAGCTGTTGCCGAGGCCCTTGTCCACGCGGTAGGTGCCGTCGTCGAAATCGCCGCCTACATAGAACGTGAGGTTCTTGTTGTAATCGTACTCGATGCGCGGGGTGGGGAGGACGGCGTCAATGACCCAACTATCGGTGACGGACCAATGGACACCGACGGCGGGGATGATGGGGAGCTGGCGATCGATATCGATGCTGAGGCCGGCGATCCATTGGATGGTATCGCTGGCGATGTAGGAGCCGCCGATGGTGAAGGGGATATTGAAATCGCGGAAGCCGGTATCGCGGCCGTCGTTGTAAATGCCGGGGTCGGCCTCGACGCGGAAAAGCCAGGAATTGAAGGCGGAGAAGTCCAGGCCAACGACGATATTCTCGGCCTGGAGGATATCGGGGAGCGGGGCGGCCTTTGAGAGGCCGAAGTTATACCGCTGGTAACCCAGGCCGAAGCGGTAAATGGGAGTGTCCCCGTATTGGGGCTCGATGAGGAGGCGTTCGCTGGTGGCCTGCTCGGAGACATCGCCCATGATGCCGCGGCCGAAGTTGGTGGTGGCATCGCCGACGGCGGAGAGATCTGCATCGAACTCGTATGAGGTCTTTAGATTGCTGGCGGCGGGGGCGGCATCGGCGGGCAGAGCAGAGGCGGAGGCGTCCGGCGGCGCGGCGTCGCCGGCGCGGAGCGGGAGCACCGGCCCCAGGATCAGGCCTGCGACAAAGAGCAGGATGAGGCGGCGCATTTTTACAAGCCCACGTCTTTCTTGAAGTCCTTGACGATGCGCTGGATGTCTTTGCTCATGGCTGCGCCGGAGCCCATTTTGTCAAAGGAATTGAGATCGCCGAGATCGAGCGAGGAGATGGAATCGACGCGCCAGACGAGGGTAGCGGGCTTGCCATCCACGGTAACGGGCGACATCTGGTAGATAGTCAGATACACGTAGTAGCCGCCGCCGGCGTAGTATTGGAGATCGACCATCTGGGCGGTGTCGCCGGTCTGGATGCTGGAGGAAGCGCCCAGGGAGAAATTGGCCTGACCCTCGACATCGAAGAGTTCCCAATAAGGGGAGAGCGGCAGGGAGCCGATGCCGCCGCTCAAAGGGGAATGGCTGATGATGGGGCCGAACGCGGCGCGGACCTTGGGCTGCTCGCCGAGGAGGCGGCTGACTTCCTCGGCGACATGGGCTGAGCCGTCGGCGGAATCGTACGGCGGGAGGGCCGAGAGGCCGTGACCGAGGAAGGCGGAGGCGCGCTGGAAGAGGACCTGGCTCCAGAATGAGGCGACGGCGGGAGAATAGGCGCCATTGCCACCGGAGTTCTTGAATGCGGCGGCCTCGGCTTTGCTCAACTGGAGCTGATCGAGAGCGGGGAGTTTTTCGGTGGCTTCGGCAAGCTTGCGGACGGCGCCGTTGCCGGGGATGGGCTGGGTGAAATCGGCGAGTGTGGGGCGGGTGGAGAAGTCGTGGTGGAGATAGACTTTTAGCTCGGGATGCTTACCAGGGTCCCACTGCTGATGAAGCTGGAGGGTGCGAGGTACGGGGGCGTGAACGAGGTAAAGAGCCTGGACGCTTAAATCGCGGGCGAAGCTGAGGCCCGGGCCTCGGACGGCCAGGATATTGCCGCTGGAAAGGCTGGAGAGATCGACCGAGGAGAATACCGAGTATTTTGCGAGGTCGGCAATGGGATCAGCGTGGAGGCCCGGGGGGATGAGGAGTGAGCCGCCGGTGAGGAGGATGGAAAGAAGCAAGGCGGACAGGCGTGCGCGGAGCATGAGGCGGGCACGCTACGAAAGGGGGGGGAGGGTTGTCAATTACCGGGGGGATGGGGAGAGGGAAGTGACGATCAAAGATCGATGATTGGAGGAGGATGACAGCATGGGTTGCAATCGCGGGGCGGGCAGTGCAAGAGTGGGCGTTTCCACATGGCTGAATCGATCATTGTCCTGGACCAACTCCGGAAGGACTTTGGGAATACCGTGGCGGTGGATCAGGTGTCGATGGCGATCTCGCCGGGGCAGATATTCGGGTTCCTCGGAGCGAATGGGGCCGGTAAGACGACGACCATGAGGATGCTGTGCGGGCTGACGCGGCCGACCTCGGGGCGCGGGACTATCGACGGGAAGGAAATCTGGCGGGACCGGTATGCGATCCGGTCGAAGTTCGGGTATGTGGCGCAAAAGTTCAGCCTGTATCCGGATTTGACGGTGCTGGAGAATCTGCGGTTCTTCGGCGGGGCATATGGCGTGGCGAAGAGGGAGATCGATGTGCGGATCGCGACACTGCTGCGGACGACGGACCTCGAGGGGAAACGGACTGCACGGGCGGGGAGCCTCTCCGGCGGGATGAAGCAATTGCTGGCGGTGGCGTGCGCGCTGATCCATGAGCCGCTGCTGCTCTTCCTGGATGAGCCGACATCGGGGCTGGACCCTGTGCACCGGCAGCAGATGTGGGACCTGCTCTATGACCTGAGCAGCAAGGGGACGACGATTTTTGTGACGACGCATTATATGGATGAGGCGGAGCGATGCACGGTGGTCGGTTTCCTGGACAAGGGGCGGCTGCTGGTTAAGAACTCGCCGCAGGGGCTGAAGGAGAGCTTTGCGAGCAGGCTGCTGGAGCTGGAGGCGGAACCGATAATGCCGGCGCTGGCAGCGCTGCGGAATGCGCCGGGAGTGCTGGGTGTCTCGCTGCGGAGCGGGCGGGCGCGGGTCTATGCGGGGGATGCGGAGGCGCTGCTGGCGGAGTGGCAGCGGGCGTGGCCATTCCCGGAGGTGGCGCTGCTGGGCCATCGATGGGTGGAGCCGGACATGGAGGATGTCTTCAAGGCGTACTCGCAGGGTTACCACGCAATGCTGCGAACGCCGGCGCGGGAGGCGGCGGCCTGTGCTTAGCGGCATCCTGAGCGTGGCGTACAAGGAGACGCTGCACATTTTGCGCGATAAGCGGATCCTGATCCTGGTGATCACGCTGCCGCCGGTGCTGACGCTGATCTTCGGGTATGCGTTCAGCTCATCCGGATTGTCGGATGAGCCGGTATCGATTGAGGATCGGGATATGAGCGACGCGAGCCAGGCGTTTGTGAAGATGACCGGGACGGACAACGCGTTTGCGTGGCGGGCGCGGCCGGCGAATGGGCCGGATGCGCCGGATCTGCTGCGCGAGCATGTGCAGGGGAGCCTGATTATCCCTCATGGCTGGGGTGCGGGCTTGAAGAATGGGCATCCGCTGGCGTTGCAACTATATGTGGATGGTAGCGATACGACGACGGGGGATGCGATCAAGGGAGAGCTGGAGCAGGTGCTGGGGGATTACCAACTGAAATCGCGTCAGGATATGATCGATAATCTGCCGGTGGATGTGTTCGACATGGGAGAGAATCTGCGGAAGGAGGTGCGGGATGAGTTTAGCTCCGCAATGTCACCGTGGACGCTGAATACGGCGGTGCTTTATAATCCGCAGGAGCGGTTTATCGATTATGTGATACCGGGGATCATCGGGCTGATTCTGCAACTGCTGACGGTGACACTGATGGCCTGCACGGTGGCGCGAGAGCGCGAAACGGGGACGCTCTACCAGATGATGGTGACCTCGCTGAGGCGGTCGGAGATTGTGATCGGGAAAGTGCTGCCGTACCTGGGGCTGTCGATATTGCTGATCGCGATGACGGTGGCGGTGGCGTACTTCCACTTTGGGACGCATTTTCAGCGGCTCGGCGTACTGAGCCTTATCTGTTTTCTGTTTCTGTGCTGCTCGCTGGGGCTGGGGCTGCTGATATCGGCGTTTTGCCAGACGCAGACGCAGTCGATCCAGTTTGCGGTGTTTTACCTGCTGCCGGTGCTGATGCTCTCGGGGGCGTTTTCGCCGCTGGAGAATCTGCCGCCGGCAATCCAGGATATTGCGGAGACGTTTCCGCTGACGCACTTCTGCCATGCGTTCCGGCTGGTGAATATGCAGAACGCGGACTTTGGGTTCATCGTGGGAGACCTTGTGTTTATGCTGGTTGGGGCGGTGCTGTGCTGCGCGGGGGCGGCGTTTTTGCTGAATCGGATACAGGAGTGAGGGGAGAGATTGATAATTGATAATCTGAAATTGCTAATTGAGGGAGGGGCGCGAAGGGGAAGTTTTCGGTTGCCAACAGGCGGAGTTGGAAGCATGGTTTTGGCCCGTTTGATCCGGGGTCAGGCGAGTGGAAACGCCAATGTAGCTCAGTTGGTAGAGCAGCTGATTCGTAATCAGCAGGTCACGGGTTCGAATCCCGTCGTTGGCTCCACTACAAACCGCTTATCATCAATGGATTACTGAGCAAGGCGCTCAGCATCAAGAAGATCGGCGGCAGGCTCACTGCCGTTTGCTGCCAAAACAGTTTCCGCCGCACTTGGCTCCCGAACGAGCGCACGGCGGCCGTCAGAAGCTGTTCCAATCGGCTTTCAAAAGGGAGGTACCCTGTGCCTAGGCGCTCCATTCTGAAAATCGTCAAAGTAAACTACACGCCCGCTGCACCTTGGATGGTCCGCGTCCCGTCGCGCTTGCAAAGCGTCGAAGGCGCGCGGAAAAAATTCTTCGAGAAAGAGTCTGTCGCGAAAGCGTACGTCGAGCGGCTGGCGAAGCAGCTTGGCGATTATCATAGCCAAGCCCTCGGGCTCGATGACCGGCAAAAAATGGAGGCGGCGGAGTGTTTCCGGCTCCTGGGCATACATGACGCCAGCCTGCTTGATGCGGTGCATCACTACGTCGCGTATCTCAAAGTGGCGAATCAGTCGGTTTCGGTCGCCCGGCTTTTCGAAGAATTCCTGGCCGTGAAACGCCAAGACGCCCTGAGTCCGAAATACATCTCAGACCTGCGGAGCAAGCTTGGACGCTTTGTTGACGCCTATGGCGGCATGCTCGTCTGCAATTTGACCACGGCGGAATTGGAAACGTGGATTCGTGGCCTCGACCTCGGGCCGGTTTCCCGCGAGTCCTACCGGCGCAACATTGGCGTCATGCTGGAGTTTGGCCGTCGCCGCGGCCACTTGCGGGTGAATCCCGCTGCGGACATTAAAATCACGCACCGTCCGGAGGGTGAGGTTTCGATTCTCACGCCGGCTGGATTGCAAAAATTCCTGGCCAACTGCGCTCCTGAGATTGTCCCTTACATTGCGATTTGCGCTTTCGCTGGCCTGCGCCCGTCGGAAGCCGCGAACCTCGATTGGTCAGACATTCATTTGGATACGCTGGAAATCGAAGTGAAAGCGCGGCACTCGAAGACGCGCCGCTACCGGCTCGTCCCCATCCAGCCGAATCTCAAGGCATGGCTGACGAAGTTTCCGGGCAATAGCAGCGCGATTGGTTACTCGCGCAGGAAGTTTCGTGATGCGTACAAATCCGCCGGTATCGACGAATGGCAATTGGACATCCTCCGCCATTCATACGGCACCTACCGTCTACCCATCCTCAAATCCGCGGACGCACTCGCCTTGGAAATGGGCAATTCCTCACAGGTGATATTCCGGCATTACCGTCGGCCAATGACAGAAAAAGATGCCCGCGCATATTTCGCCCTTGCACCGGAAGCGGACGAACCGCCGCATGGAGATTTGGCTATGCCTGTGTCGCAGCCCGCGATTGGTGAAGCGGTGCCGGGCGATATTGACGACGCGCATGAACGAGCATGTGTCGGATAGATCAGCAAGCTATCTGAACACGCGAACACAGAAAACGTGGAACGACTCCCTGTCGGTCAACGTCGGCAGGGAGATGCGATGCGTCGGAACTGCGAGTAAACGGCCCGCCCTCAGAAACCGCCCGTCTGGCGCGCGACACGGCCGCACCTTTGCGCGAATCGCGTCACACCGCAGAGCTAAGGCGGGCGCGTTTGAAGCGCTCAAGTTCTTCGGCAGGAATTCGCCAACGCCGACATACCCTGATGGCGGTAATGCTGCGCGACAAGCATAGAGCGCGAATCGTTTTCGCTGCTAACTTGAGTTGCTCTGCGGCTTCTTCGGTCGTCAGGAGATTTGACAAAAGCGGAATGGCCGCGTTCGTCATGGTCGGTGGTTCAGTTTTCATCCATTTGCTTTCCTTCGGATGTCGATCGGACTTCTGCCGAGGAGTCTTGTGAGTGCGCTGTTCAGCGACTCATTCGATTCGAGCGCTGGAAACAAATCCTGCACGGCTACTCCCAGCATGCGAACGAAATAAAGCAGCTCGAAATCACCGACCCATAACATTTCGCATTCGATCTTCGCGAGACCGCTCCGGCTGATGTGCAACCCGGCAAGTTGCAATTTACGCGCCAGTCTCGATTGCGACCAACCAAGGTGCCCCCACCGCCGTCTAATTTCGGTGCCGACAAGGTTCCTGTGTGTTCTGTTCATGGCGGACGATCTTGAAGGGTTGAGACGCAAACCGGGCTCTTGTTCGGGAGCAGGAATCGCCTCCGCACGGAGATCACCCTTATGACGAGAGCGCTCATCGAATGGTTCTACAGCCGCTGTCACCGCCAGGACAGAATGCACTGCTCGCCAAAGCCGTAGAACATGCTCGTGCGGATGAAATTCAGCGTCTCGGCGGAACTCTGGGCAACCCACTCGTGAAAGTCACGCCGCGGCGCGAACGGCCGGCGTTCGAAAGTGGTGCTCGTGAGGTCTTTGCTCATGCGGAGCGTGTGCTCTTTTTGATGTTTTCCACACAGCAGCTTTCTTTCGCGTGAATCCATAGCGACCTCTCCCCGGCGAGCGAGCACAGTCAACGGTGGAGATCGGCGGGCGAAGGCGGGACGATACTACCTTGACAGCGCGCAGCGAGCCATACAATTGAGGAGCGATTCACGCTAAGCCGGTCGGTTTTGAAAACCCCCGCAGTGCGCACGGCAAATGTGAACTGCGCTATAGCCGAAGTCGATGTGGCCGCGCAGCACAGCGGAGCGGCGACATCATCCGGTAGGGCGGCGGAGCAATGTCTCCGGCGTTGTGAGCGACTTCCGAGCGCTAGCGAGACGGAGCGAACAAGGTCGGAGTCTTTGCGTGGTGGGAGGGGTGGATTTACAAACAACGGTAATTATCCGCAAATGCCGGCGACGATTCGTTTTCGCGGAGCTTGCTGCGGCTTTTCCTCAATAGTCTCGACCGCTTGGTCAATTCCTTCATCTACCTTGGCGCACGTTTGGTTTTTGTTATGTCCAACGCAGCAACAATCTCCTGCTGGCGTTTTGTCGCAGCCGTCAGCTTCTCCTCGTGCTCGAATGGATGATCGAGTTGCCTGGTCAAATCCTCGCTCTGTTTGCGATACTGCTTCAGGTCGGATTCGCGCTCCCGGAGCCGATCTTCCATGCTCTCCAAAGCGTGCTCAACGGACGCGATGGTGCCGAGAGCACTATCGCTGACGTTGGCGTTATAGCTGTTCTTGCCACGGATGGTGAGATTGGCGCGTTCGTCAAACTTGTGGATCGAGATGGGAAACCCGGCTCGTTTTTGAAGACCTGGTAAAGCAGCGGCGTGATGCCGGAGCGCGTTTTGCCGGAGCCGGTGTCGCCCGTGATGAGCCAACTGCGGCAGAAATCCTCGCGCGTCCACGAAAGCCCCCGGAATTGGACGATAGCCTTCCGCTTTCGTCCGCCGACGGGAAGCGCGAGCGTGAAGCACGGGAACAATCCGAAAGCTGCCGCCATGATTTGCGAAGCTGGCGCATCGAGCGCTTGCAGGGAGTAATACCCGGCTGCCTTCCTTGAACGGGAGCAAGGCGTGGAAGCGCGCTCCTACCGGCGTTTCAAAGGATTGAACTTTAGCAATGAAGAGTTGGATTAGTTGTTCGCGGTCGGCTGCTCGTGGACAAGGAAGCAACACGCCGCGTTACAGCGGTGGGGGGGCGATTCTACCGACTGCGACGACAGGCTTGTACCGTGGCTGAGATAGGGTTGTTACAAATCAGATTTGCGCGTGGTTAACGCGTGGGACGTGCGCAGTGACAAGTCTGTAACAGGGCGTGACAGGGCGGTTACACCGCATGAGACGCGGTTGATTCAGAACAGCGATTCGCCAGGGACTTGCCTGCAACATGGCCGTTACGAAACTGCCTAGCGAGACGCTAGGGGTAGGGCGTCCGTGCGAAATAAAGGCGGCCAAAATTGGCCGCCAAAGTTGCAGTGATTGTTCATATGAAAATGAAAATAGACATCAGTAGAACCTGCGGTTCCGTCCGCAGTAGCCTA